>OLQD01000446.1_pt1 | contig 39572 bp, 38 predicted proteins | sample 1672841 | NCBI WGS metagenome assembly OLQD01 (sample SAMEA3136729, study PRJEB25190) | human gut metagenome | biome: human gut; feature: human-associated habitat; material: faeces | place: Austria | collected 2013 | reverse complement strand
GATGTTTATTGCAGCCGCATGGTATTACCACGCATCTTTTTCTGTGTGGGCGGTGTGCGCGAACCGATGATGGTCTATTGGAAAGGCGTGACCGACGGCGGAACCGAGTGCGACCAGCCGGTGATTATTGAGGACTTTTTCCCGACAATACTGGAAATGGCGGGCGTGAGGGACTATCACACGCTACAGACCGTCGACGGCATCAGCTTCGTTGACGTGCTGAAAAATCCGGAACTGCGCCGCAGTCGTGCGCTCGTATGGCATTTCCCGAATCTGTGGGGGGAAACGCAGGACCGCAATGAAGGCTATGGAGCCTATTCCGCCATTATCGAAGGCGACTATCATCTGATATATTTCTGGGAAACCCGTGAAATGCGTCTTTACAACATCCGTGAAGACATTGGTGAGCAAAACAATCTTGCCGACCGTGAGCCGGAGAACGTGGCCAAATTGGCCGCACGGCTGACTGCTGAACTGAAACGCTGTCATGCACAGCGTCCGTCGTTGAAGGCTACAGGAGAGGTGATTGCCTATCCCGACGGTTCGCTTCAGTGACAATTCCTTTCCGCCAACTGTTCTGAAAGTCGCTTTTTGTAGAGGCTGAAGGGAAAGTCGGTTGCAACATATTGATAATGTTTGTAATTTTGTTGTCTGAATGATGAAAGAAAAAAAACGAATGGCGCACAAGCGCGTTTTCTTCGCCCTGCTTGTCATGGTGGCCGGCATCGTCCTGCCGGTTGCTTCGGCTCGTGCCGACGACGGAAAGGCAGAGCTTGCGGTTTCGTGTGGAGTCAAGGCGGAAGCCAATATGTCCGGGCTGATTAAAACCGGTTCGGAAAAAGTGGAGACGGGCATGCGGCCCGGCTTGTCGCTGGGAGGTTTTCTGAACCTTCAGGTGTCGTCCCATTTTTCCGTACAGGCCGACTTCCTGCTCCATTATAAGAATTCCACTGTTGAGCAGAATGCCACATTGGGGCACAATGTGTATTTCGGTGGAGAGATTCCGCTTTATTTCTTTTATCATTTTCGGTCTGCTCCATTAAAGGGACAATGGTCGGTCGGCGGCGGTCCGTTTACGGAATTCGGCTTTAAGTCGACTATTGCCTATAATGGGAAGACATTGGATATGTACAGTATTGACGAGACGAGGGGCTATCCGATATTCAGAGATTCGAACAGCGGCTTTGCCTTGCTTGTCGGATATGAATTCCCCTGCGGGCTACAGTTGAATGCAGGCTATAAAGTGAGTGTTTCAAGTTTGGTTGATGCCGACCGACGGGTTGTCGCATTGCGTCCTCATACCGTCAGCGTAGGAGTGGCGTATCGGTTTCGCGGAAAGTAGAAGAATTTGATGAATAAATTAGAAAGATTACAGGCGACGGTTCTGTTTTTTATTGTTTTGTTTTTTTCAGTCGGCGTGCATTCGCAGGAGAATGCCGTGGCCGACAGTGTGCAGGTGGCGAAGGCTGTAGCTGCCGATTCGGTGTTGCAGGATTTTTCCCAGCCGCGTTTCATTCCGGCGGATTCGGCAATGGTCGACAGTCTTGTGCCGGCTGAACTGCGTCAGCCTGTCAAATTAGGCCCGTTCAGCGAGCTTTTTGGACGACAGAACAAATTCCTGTCCTATCTTGACGGACTTGTGGGAGGAAATGTCGACCGTTCGTTTGAGAAAAAAATAGACCTGAATTTTATTGTAATGCCTTCCTATACCCGTGAAGGAAGTTTCGGACTTGGCGGTGGTGTTACCGGACTGTATCGTTTGGACAAAACGGATTCTATCATGCAGCCGTCCGACATTACGATTATCGCCAACGCTACGATAAACGGCGTGTTGTCGCTGCAAACTTATGGCAACACTCATTTTCCCGGTCGGCGTCTGCGGTTCTCTCATAAATTGGAATATGCCTATTCGCCGTTGAATTTCTGGGGTATATCGTATGATGCCTGTTCTACGAATCCAATGATTAATTATACGCGTAATCAAGTGGACCTTAACACGGACCTTGTCTATCTGCTTCGCGGTCCGTTTAATGTTGGCGCGGCACTGGATTTCGTGTACAGCTATATCACGAAAATGGATAACTGGAATTATCTGGAAGGTCAGAACCGGGAATTCCTGTTTACGGGAGTCGGCGTTTCGCTGCAGTACGACACACGCGACTTTATTCCAAATCCCCGAAAGGGTATGAACCTGGTGTTGCGTGGTTCCATCCGTCCGAATTTTTTAAGCAGTTATGGAAAGACGCTTTATAATGCCAGCTTGATTTTTAATTATTATGTGCCAATGTGGAAGGGCAGTATGCTGGCATTCGACTTTTATGGCTGTTATAATAGCCCGGATTCTCCGTGGCCTTTAAAGCAGAAATTAGGGGCCGGTGGTATCCGAATGCGCGGTTATTACGGCGGTCGCTATATTGACAACAATATGCTGTCGGCTCAGGTGGAATATCGTCAACATATTTATTCTCGTCTGGGTTGTGCCTTTTGGGTTGGAGGCGCTTCTGTTTTTCCGACTTTTAGCAGTTTTGACATAAAGGATGTATTGCCGAACTACGGTATCGGTTTGCGTATCGAACTCAAGCATAATGTGAACGGCCGTATTGACTATGGCTTCGGTAAAGGTACGGGCGGTTTCGTGTTCAGTATCGGAGAGGCTTTTTAACGGGTGTCAAATATGTTCTAATACCTGTAAAGAATGAAAAAACGAGATTCATCACTTGAACTTTTGCGTATCGTCAGCATGCTTATGGTGCTGACCGTGCATTTTGTAGGGGCGGCTTTCGGCTTGCCTACGCCTGAAGAACTTCAATCGCCAACAGCGTCCATGTTGTGGAAAAACGCCCTTGAGTCGCTGGCTATTGTCGGTGTCAACTGTTTTGTGCTGATATCCGGTTATTTTGGAATCCGTGCATCCTGGAAAGGCTTGCTCCACTATACGCTACTGTGTCTTTTTGCATCGCTGGTTGTCTATGTGTTCCATCTGTTCATGGAGGGAGGGGCGACTTATTCGTGGCAGGAGGCGGTGATGATTTATTCAAAGACCGACCTCTGGTTTGTACCGGCGTATCTGGCACTTTATCTGCTTAGTCCGGTGCTCAACGGTGTGCGTTCGCTTACCGACCGTCAGTGGGTACTTGTTCTGTCCGGACTGCTGTTTGTCAATGTCTATCTCGGCTGGTGTAAAGGCGGGAAGGTCAATCCGTTTGGCTATAACGAAATGCAGATGATATTCATGTATGTTGTGGGAGCGGCATTGAACCGCTACCTGCCGTTGCTGAAGCAGTTCCGTCCCTGGTTCTATCTGCTGTGCTATCTGCTGTGCTGTGCGCTCGTGTTCGGTTCGACGTTCGTATTTACATCCCGTGTGGCATTTGCCTACAATGCTCCGGCTGTAGTGTTTGCTTCCGTGTCGCTGTTTCTTGTGTTTGCGGTCATGCCTTCGTTTTATAATCGGTTCATCAATTGGACGGCTTCTTCCGCATTCATGATTTATCTGCTGCACAAGTCGCCGTACGTCTGGATAAAGATTAAAACATTCCTGACTACATGGGAGGCCACTGAAACGCAGGGCACGTTCCTGCTGTATGCCGCCGCACTTTTTGTTGGAATTTTTGTCGTAAGCATCTTTATTGACCAAATCCGCAAAGTGTTGTTCGCCTCTGTTGAGATAATGTTTCCTAAGAAAGAAAAAATAGAACCGTAGAGAAATCCGGTTAGGGATTAAAACAGCGAAGTCCTGCCTTTCTGTGAAGGGCAGGACTTCGTTTGTATGCGGGTTCGGTTATGTCAGTCTTTGTGGGTAATGAGCGGTGCAAGCTGTTTCATCAGTTCCGGGTTTGCGACGATGACCGACACGTTGCGGTCATGACGGAAAAAGTCGGCAACGGCTCCTGCCTCTTCGGCAATAAGGAGTCCGGCACAGACATCCCAGTCGTGCAGGTTCATTTCCCAGTAGGCGTCGAGATTGCCGGCTGCCACATAGCAGATATCAATGGCTGCAGAGCCAAGCCGGCGTAAGCCTCTCACTGTAGGCAATACTTTTGCAACATTGTCAAGATTGTTGTCAGGGTTCGTATCCTTGTCAACCGGAAATCCGGTGGTGACTACCGCCTTGTTCAAGCTGTCAGTGTGGCGTACCTGAATGCGTTTTCCGTTTAGATAAGCCCCGTTTCCCCGAATAGCCGTAAAAAGTTCACCCAAATAGGGGGCAAATACTACAGCTGCTACCGTTTGTCCCTTGTGCTCGATTCCGATAGAGATGGAAAAGTAGGGCAGCCCGCTGCTGAAATTGGTAGTTCCGTCGAGCGGGTCGATGACCCAGCGGTATTCGCTGATGTTCTTGTTCAAACCCGATTCTTCCGAGAGGATAGTATGGTCGGGATATTTTTTTCGGATTTCAGAAATGATGATTTCTTCTGAAGCCTTGTCGGCCGCCGTTACAATGTCGCTATCGTTGAGTTTTGCCTGAATGTTGAGGTTGTCGCCTCTAAAATAGCCCAATTGGACGCATCCCGCTTCCTTGGCCCATTTGACAGCATCGGCCAACAAATCGTTATAGGTGAACATATTAAATCCGGCTTAATGATGGATTAATCTTCGTTTTCCTCGATGATAGGAATTTGGCGTTTGAATACTTCTTTGAAAGAAATGAGCGATTCAGTGCGTGCAAGGCCTAAATTCTGCAATTTTCCGTGGATGATGCTCAGCAAGTGGTTGTTGTTCTTTGCGTAAAGTTTGATGAACAAGTCGTATTGTCCGGTTGTGAAGTGACATTCCACAACTTCAGGAATAGTCTTGAGTTTTTCTACCACTTGATCGAAATGAGAAGGGTCCTTGAGGAAAAATCCGATATAGGCGCAAGTGTCATAGCCGACAGAGGAAGGGTCGATGAGTGATTCCGAACCGGTAAGCACTCCCATGTTGATTAGTTTTTGAATTCGCTGGTGGATTGCTGCACCCGAAACGTTGCATTCCCGAGCAATCTCCAGATACGGCTTCCGTGCATTGATTGACAGCATCCGCAAAATCTTGTAGTCTAAAGAATCTAATTGAGAATTTGCCATTTAAATAAATTTTTGTTACCTTAGATACGTATATTTTTTTTCGTGTAACAAATATAAAGAGAAAAATCGAGAAATGATAAATTCTAAAGAAATTAATAGTGAAAATTATTTAATTGATAAGGTGAAGGAACTTTATCTCGACGCTTTCCCTTCAAACGAGCGTCGGGACTTCGAAGAGTTTCTCCGTCTGTTGGATGATAAAAGTGTTCCGTTTTCCGTGTCTGTTCTTGAAGAGGACGGCGAGTTTGCTGGTTTCCTTACTTATTGGGCATGGGATGATTTCCGCTATTTCGAGCATTTTGCCGTAGCCCCGGAAAAACGCAACGGTGGAAAAGGCGGCGCGTTCCTTCGTATGATGGTGGAAAATGCCAGTACGCCGGTGGTGTTGGAAGTGGAACTTCCTGAAGATGAAATGGCTGTACGCCGCATTGGATTCTATCGTCGCAACGGTTTCCATTTGTGGGACAATGTTCCTTATTTGCAGCCGTCCTATGGTGAGGGGCGCGAGCCTGTTCCTCTGTGTCTGATGACGGCGGGCGATATTACGTTCGACGGTGAAAACGATGAAAAGATAAGGCGCATCAAGCGTGAGGTATATGGAGTGGCGGAATAAAGTTCCGCCACTTTTTATTGCACGTGTTTTGCCTTGCCGGAAATGCTTTGGATATGAAGCTTCAGTATTTCGGTGCGGTAGAATGATTTTTCGGCATATTTCAGTCCGACGGCCTTATCGTTGGGTGAAAACTTGTCGAGCAGTAGCTCAAGTGCATGGTGGCGTTCTTCGGCAGGAAGTCCACGCTCGATGCGGCCTCTTACGACGATACTTTCATAGCCCGTCGTAAACTTGTTCGGCACGACGTTGGTGCGACCTACAACGGTCAGCGATACCTCGGCACAACTGTCGAGGCATTTTAGTTTGTGTCCGTCCGGTGCGCAGTGTATGTAGACAGCCGTTCCGCCGTCCCATATAAAGTTGATGGGAATTCCGTAGCCGGCGGTCTTGCCGTCGCGCTGTTCCACCATCGAAAGAATACCGTATTCGGCTTCCGCCAGCAGTTCCTCTGCGCGTTCTTCGTCCAAAAGGCGGTCCTGACGGCGCACCTGGCTGTTGTCGTAATTATTCATGTGTAATGTATTGAGGATATGCTACATTTTTGAAAATAAAATTGTGGGCAGGCGATTCGTGGTAGCGTTTGAGCCACGGTGAATAAGTTTTCACTTCCAGTTCCTTCGTGTCGAAATGGAACGTAGCGATGCGGAGATAGCCTTCTCCGCCCATTTTGGAACCTGTCACACCACGTTGGAAATTGGCAAGCATTTCGTAGACCGCGTTTCCGTTCACGCCTTTGCCGACACGGGTGCCGACTCCGGTTTTGAGAATATGTCCGCAGAATACGGCAATCACATTTTTGTGGCGTGATACGAATTTTTCCCAAATGCCGTCGCCGTCATTGGGGCGTCCGCGCAGCGAGTCGTTGGCATATCCGTAGTTGGTCGGTTTCCAGGAGTCCTTTCCGTCAATCAGCGTGCTGTCGCAGTATAGATAGGCATGCGTGTTCAGCACAATATAGCTGTCGGGATATTTGTCGGCAACTTGTCCGGCCCATTCCAGTTCCTTGTCGGTCGGCCCGAACGGCAGGCTGATGATTTTCCAGTTGGCTCCGCCTGCATTCACGTTGATGTAGTGGGCATCGATGCGGCCTTCATGAAGATTTCCTCCCCAATAGGGCTTTTCGGCACGCTCGCTGAGCGGAAAATAGTGGTTGGCCACATCCGTTTTATAGGTGTCGGAATATTGGAACGGACGGCTTCCGATGTCATGGTTGCCCAAGTTGAGCGACAGGGGCAGGCCGACGCTGTCGATGCGCGCCATCATTTTGCGGGCAAGAAACCATTCTGCCGGGTAGTTTTCCTGTGTAAGGTCGCCGACTTGAAGCACGGCGTCAATGTCGTTATGGTTTTCTACAATCCAGTCGATTTGCGATTCCAATACCTCCGGACACTGTTCGAAATAGGTTTGTGTGTCGGGCAGAATGACGAATGTTGCTTTGTTTTCCGCAGCCGATGCCGAAACGCAGCAGGCTGCCGTGGCTAAAAGTAATGCAGGGAGTATTTTCATAGAATAACGGAATATTGATTCAAGTATAAAGGTAAGGCAAAAAGGCCGGAACGGAAAATATTTTTTCCGAAATCAAATGGATTATTTATCTTTGTATAAAATAGAAATCAAATCGTAATTGACGAGTATATGAAAAAGGTAGCCCTTTTTGCAGTTCTTTTATCACTGATACTAACGGTAGGCGGCTGTACGAAGCGACAGGCCGTTGAAGCGGCCACTATCACGGTGAGCATCCTGCCGCAGAAATATTTTTTGGAAAAGATTACCGGCGACAAGTTTCAGGTGACGTGCATGCTTTCCAAGGGAAGCAGTCCTGAAAACTACGACCCGGCGATGTCGAGCATGATGCTGCTGGAAAAAAGCACGGCCTACTTCTTTATGGGCAATCTCGGTTTTGAATCGGCCATTAAGGGAAAGGTGAAGCAGTTCAATCCGACTATCAAGATGTTTGACACTTCCGACGGTCTGGAACTTTTCGTTGACGAGTATCATTCTCATAACGGTCACCCCGAGGCTGACCCTCATGTGTGGACATCCGTACCGAATGTACGGGTGATTGCACGGAATATGTATGATGCCGTTGTGGCCCTTGACCCTAAAAACGAGGCATATTATAAAGAAAATTACCGCCGTTTCGACCAGGAACTGGTGGCGCTGCACGAGCAGTTCACCGAACAGTTGGACAGTCTGCGCGGTTCTGCCTTTATTGTTTGGCATCCGGCGTTGAGCTATTTTGCCCATGACTATGGCTTGGAGCAAATCAGCATGGAATACAACGGAAAGGAAGCGCCCATCAAGCATCTGGAAGAGCGCGTGAGCTATGCGAAAAAGCGGGGCGCACGGGTTTTTCTCTATCAGAAGGAAACCGGCACTTCGCAGGTGGAAACCATCAACAGTCAGCTCGGAACTAAACTTGTAGAAATCAATCCTCTTGGTTATGACTGGGAGAAAGAAATGCGCCATATTGCCGATGCACTCACAAAATGACATACTGATTCGCGGCGAGCATCTCTCGATGGATTACGGAAACGGGAGAGTGCTTGACGATATATCGTTGGAAGTGGCCAAGGGTGACTTCGTGGCGATTACCGGGCCGAACGGCGGCGGTAAAAGTACGCTGCTGAAAACGCTGTTGCGGCTGGTGGTTCCGACGGAAGGGCGTGTCAGCTACTATTCCGAGGGGGTGGAGACCGACCGACTGCGTTTCGGCTATCTGCCGCAAAAAAGCAACATTGACAGCCGTTTCCCCATTTCGGTGGAGGAAGTGGTGGCTTCGGGACTGTTTGGCATCCGCAAGAACTGGCGGGGACGCTACACGGCGGAGGTGCAGGAAAGAATTGAGAATACATTACAGACAATGGGCATCGAACAGTTGCGCCGTCAGCCTATCGGAACGCTTTCCGGCGGACAGTTGCAGCGTACGCTGTTGGGACGTGCCGTGATTGCCGACCCCGAAATCGTGGTGCTCGACGAACCGCTGTCGTATGTCGACCGTCGTTTTGTAGAACAGATTTACCGTATAGTGGAAGATATAGCCAAATCAGCCACCGTGCTTCTTGTTTCGCATGAAATGAATGTGATTTCCGAAATGTCGAACCGTCACTGGGTAGTCGACCATACGTTGCACGAATGTCATGCGGCACACCATTACATGAAAACGGAATGCGAGTAGGGCGGAGTCTGTAAAATTCCAACGATTGAAAAAAATGAAAACCAGGTGTTGTGATTCTCCGATAGGAAAAATTTATGTAACGGAAGCTGACGGAGCTGTCGTTTCGATAGATTTTACACCGCCAACGGGATGTGAGATTGGTGACGGGAGTCCGTTGTTGGAGCAGGTGTGTGGCTTGCTGGACGAGTATTTTTGTGGCGGACAGCCTGATTTCTCTCTGGTGCCGTTGCGGGCAGAAGGCACGCTCTTTCAGCAGGAAGTGTGGAAGGCGTTGCTGACCATTCCCTATGGTGAGACACGAACTTATGGGCAGATTGCCCACATGATTGGCCGTCCGAAAGCCGTGCGTGCTGTGGGTGGAGCCTGCGGACGAAATCCATTGCCGATACTGGTACCCTGTCATCGGGTTGTGGGTGCTGACGGCAGCCTGACCGGTTTCTCCTGCGGCCTCGACCGCAAACGCTTTCTCCTTTCGTTGGAAGGCATTTTGAAATAATGGCGTTTGGGCTTTGTCTTTGATTTGTGGCAGTGCTGCGTAGAAGATAAAAAATAAAACCCCGATTGTGTCAGTCACAATCGGGGTTTCGTGTTTTTTCAAGGACGATTATTTCTTGAAGAAACGGTTGTAAAGACCTTCGAAGCCTTGTCCGTGACGAGCTTCGTCCTTAGCCATTTCGTGAACTGTATCGTGGATAGCGTCCAAATTCAATTCTTTAGCACGTTTAGCGATGCGCATCTTGTCAGCGTTAGCACCTGCTTCAGCTGCCATACGCTTTTCGAGGTTTGTCTTAGTGTCCCAAACCATGTCGCCGAGCAATTCAGCGAACTTAGCAGCGTGTTCAGCTTCTTCCCAAGCGTAGCGTTTGTAAGCTTCTGCGATTTCAGGATAGCCTTCGCGATCAGCCTGGCGAGACATTGCCAAGTACATACCAACTTCAGTACATTCGCCGTTGAAGTGTGCGTTGAGGTCTTTGATCATTTCATCGTCGCAACCCTTAGCTACACCGATAACGTGTTCAGTTACAAACTGAAGAGCTTCAGATTCAACCAATTCTTTGAACTTGCTTGCTGGAACACCGCATTGTGGGCATTTTTCCGGAGCAGCATCACCTTCATGTACATAACCGCAAACTGTGCAGATAAATTTCTTTGCCATAATTCTTAAGGATTTAATTCGTTAATATTTTTGTTAATTATTTTGTTCTACTGATTTTCTGATTCCATGCAGTCTTTGCAGTAGCCGCGGTAGTAAACCTCCGCTTCATCTACAACAAAATCACAGTCTTTTTGTTCACAATCCATTTCTGGAAGTGGAATGTCGATGATTTTTCCACATTTCTTGCACATGAAGTGCGAATGGGGCATCGTCATGCCGTCGTAGTGGACGGTCTTTTTGTCGATAGTCAACTCCATGATGGCCTTTTGTTCTTCCAACAGCTTCAGTGTGTTGTAGATGGTCGTTTTGGAGAGTGTCGGCATTTTCTCGACAAGATCATTGTAGATAGTGTCCACAGTTGGATGGGTTCTGTGGGTAAGCAGATATTCCATGATGGAAATCCGCTGTGCCGACGGCCGGATATTGTGGGCTTCTAACCTCTTTATTGCTTCTCTTGTCATTTCTGTGATTATTTCGTTTTTGAAATCGTTACAAAATTATAATGAAAAAATGATATATGCAAATAAAACAGGAAAAATTTGCAGGTGGAAAGCAATTTTTTTTGTTTTTCGGTCGGTATTTGCCCTGAATTTTGCTATCGGGCGTGTTTTCGATAGGCGTTTTTCAGCCGTACATGGTAGTTCTGCCGGCGGTAACCCGGACCGTTGTAGTGGTAGGCAAATTGTGCCCAATTTTTTTCTCTCAGGTATTTCACCAGGTCGCCATTAATGCAGAACTGCGCAAACAGTTCGAGCTGTTCGGCTTCCGACCGGCACATCCGTTCCACAAATTCTTCCAAAGTCTTGCAGCCGCAACGCTGGTAGTTGAAGCCTCCAATCTGAAACATTCCCCAGAATGTCGATTCTTCGGCGATTTGCCAGTCAATTTGTCGGGCGCTTTCCAGACGTGCCCATTGTGCCGCTCCAAAACTGCCGTATTTTTGGGTGTTGGGGCGTTGGAAGGCAATGGATTTCGAATATTTTGCATAGCTTTTCCCGGCCTTTCGCATCCGGCTGCGGAAAATGGAAGCATCGAAATTCACAATCGGAATGCCTTTTTCTACAAATCCCTTGTGGCTGCTGCCTGCCTCAATTTCCACCACTGCCTTCATGGTGGCTACATCAATGCCCATTTCTTCCGCCACACGCTGATAGTCCTCTTCGGTCAGCCGGAGAGAGCGTGGATAGATGTCGGCAAAGTCGGGAATATTGATTATCAGTGAGTCGCCCGGCAATACCCAGGAATGTGGAAACTCAAGTTCCTGTGCACAGAGAGCGGGTGTATGCAGGGCCGCCAATGCCAGTGTTCCGATGAGAATGATGTTTTTCATATACCTATATAATAACACAACCGGAAGCGGTGCCCTGCTGAAGCAGGGCCACACTCCCGGTTGCAGATATTCAGTGTGTGGGAAAAAGCGGTTATTTTTCAGCCACCATTTCCAAAATCTTCACCAAGTGGTTCCAGAATTTTTCAACAGCCGGGATGTGCATGGATTCCTTCGGAGTGTGAACGTCGCGCAAAGTCGGACCGAAAGAAATCATGTCAAGTTTCGGGTTGTTTACCAAGAAGTTACCGCATTCCAAACCGGCGTGGAGTGATGTGCAGATAGGGGTTACGCCGTAGAGGTCTTCGTAGGCCTTCACAGCCACCTTCAAAATCTTTGAATCCATGTTCGGAGTCCAGCCCGGATAACCGTCGCCTTGTTCTACTTTTGCACCTGCCAATGTGAAGTGAGCCACAATCTGGCTGCCGATGTCGAATTTGCGTGATTCCTCTTCGCTGCGTTGAGAAGTAGTGACAACCACTTCGTTCTTTTCGCGGTTCATGCGGATCAATGCAAGGTTGGTAGAAGTGCTGACCATGCCTTCGATGCTCTTGCTCATGGCAATAACGGCATTCGGACAAGAGTGGATGGCGAGAACGATGCGTTTTGCAGTGTCGCCGTCGATAACGTATTCCGGAGTTTCAGCCGATTCGAGTTTGATAATCTGGTTGCCTTCGATGCCCTTGTATTCTTCTTCGATAGTAGCGGCGAAGTGGTTGAGGCGTGTGCGGAGGTCTTCCTTCTTGTCGGCCGGAATACCGATGACAGCATAAGCGTTGCCCGGGATTACGTTACGCAGCTCACCGCCGTTGATGTCGGCAATGACGATGTTGCCGTAGGCCTTGTAGCAGTCGTTGAGGAAGCGAACCAGCAATTTGTTGGTGTTGGCACGTCCGAGGTGGATATCAGCACCGGAGTGGCCGCCCTTGAACTGAAGCATTGAAACTTTGAAGAACTGGTATCCTGCCGGAACAGCTTCGCGGGTATAAGTGAATGTGTTGATGGTGTCAATACCGCCGGCACAACCCAAGAAAATCTGTCCGTCGTCTTCAGAGTCGAGGTTTAGCAGAGTTTCGCCTGTAATCATGTCCTTGCCCAGATTCTTTGCACCGGTCAAGCCTGTTTCTTCGTCAACTGTGAAGAGGGCTTCCAGCGGACCGTGAACGAACGACTTGTCGACGAGGGCTGCCAAAGAAGCAGCCATACCGATACCGTTGTCGGCACCCAGCGTAGTTTTGTAGCCGGCAGAGTGGAGCCATTCGCCGTCCACTTCCGTCATAATCGGGTCAGTTTCAAAATTATGTGTTTCCGGTTTGGTCTGGTTCGGAACCATGTCCATATGGCTTTGCATGACAACAGTCGGAATGTTTTCCTTGCCCGGAGTGGCAGGAACGCGCATCGCCACGTTGCCGATTGCATCGGTCTTAGCCTCAATGCCATGCTTCTTTGCGAAATCCAGCAAATATTCGCGGATTTTTTCTTCCTTCTTTGAAGGACGTGGCACTTGGGTGATCTCGTGGAAGATGCCCCAAATCAATTCAGGTTTCAGGTCTGTAATAGTCATAGATGTTTATAATTTAAAATTAGTTATGAGTATTTGAAAATTATTGTTAAATTCAATCTAATTCGCCCTCTAAGATACAAATTTAATTTGAGTATATCGATAAAATTACCGCCCTTTTCATATATTTGCAGTCAAATTTGATAAAGACGTGTGGACAATCATTATTTCTGTTGGCATACTCGCCCTGTGCGTAGTGTTGTTGGGAGTGAAAGTGTTTTTTGTGAAGGGCGGGAAGTTCCCCTCCGGACATGTGCACGACAATCCTGCCATGAGAAAGATGAACATACATTGTGCACGCGAAGAGCAGGAAAATAATTAACAAACTTAATCAATCATGAATAAATTTAAAAGAGTTGCTAAGGCAGCTACACTGGTTTTAATCTCTGTATTGTTTGCTCAATGCGCAGGTCAAGGAGCGAAGGAAGCTGAGGCTCCGGCGGCAGCAGCGTCCAACGGAACTTCGACTACACTGAAGATAGCTTATGTCGATGGCGACTCGTTGATGAACGGCTACAATTTTGCAAAGGACGTGAATGAAGCAATGCTTCGCGGACAAAGCAAACTGGAATCGGCACAACGTCAGAAAGCAAATGAAATCCAACGTTTTGCCGGCGAAATCGAACGTAAGTACAAGAGCAACGGCTATTTGACAGAAGCCAGCTTCAATGCTGACCAGCAGAAGCTCCAGAAAATGCAGGGTGACGCCCAGAACTATATGGCAAATCTGCAACGCTCGGTGGAAAATGAACTTTTGATGAACACGCAACAGTTGAATGACTCTGTCGACAAATATATTGCAGAATATGCAAAGGCTAAGGGCTATTCAATGATTCTCCGCAAGGCAGCTACCTGGTATGTCGGTGATGTGGACGATGTGACTGCCGATATTATCAAGGGCCTTAACGAACGTTATGTAAAAGTTGACACTAAGAAATAATACAGTTGTTTAACGACAGTACAGAAGCCTGCGGAGCATCCTCGGATGTTTCCGCAGGTTTTTTTGTTGTGGTTTGGGGAGGGGAGTTTACGGTTTACAGTTTACAGTTTATGGGGTGATTGATTGGTTTGAAAACAAAATGGATTTTAACTCTGTTATTCTACAGAATTTTAGTAAGTTTGCAGTATGATTGATAAGAAACCTATAGAATATGAAAACGAGCGTGCTGTGCTGGTCGGATTGATTACACAGACGCAGAATGAAACGAAGGCGAATGAATATCTTGCCGAGCTGGCTTTCCTTGCGGAAACGGCCGGTGCGACAACGGTGAAAACTTTTCTCCAGCGTATGGACTATCCGAATTCCCGCACGTTTGTGGGAAAGGGTAAGCTGGAAGAAATTCGCCAATATGTAGAGGAAAACGATATTGAACTGGTGATTTTCGATGATGACCTGACGTCGAAACAGGTGCAGAACATCGAGAACGAACTGAAGGTGAAGATTCTCGACCGCACCAACCTGATTCTCGATATTTTTGCCAAACGTGCGCAGACGGCTACGGCCCGCACGCAGGTGGAACTGGCGCAGTACCAGTATCTGTTGCCGCGACTGACACGAATGTGGACACACTTGGAACGTCAGCGAGGCGGTATCGGTATGCGTGGTCCGGGTGAAACGCAGATTGAAACCGACCGCCGTATCATTCTCGACAAGATTTCCCGATTGAAGGCGGAACTGAAGGACATCGACCGTCAGAAATCCATCCAACGCAAGAACCGCGGCAAACTGACGCGTATTGCCTTGGTGGGCTATACGAACGTGGGCAAGTCAACCTTGATGAACCTGCTGAGCAAGTCGGACGTGTTTGCCGAAAACAAGCTCTTTGCTACGCTCGACACGACTGTGCGCAAGGTGATTATCGACAACCTTCCGTTCCTGCTCACCGACACTATCGGCTTTATCCGCAAGTTGCCTACTCACTTGGTCGACTCGTTCAAGTCGACGCTCGACGAGGTGCGCGATGCCGACATTCTGGTGCATGTGGTGGACATTTCCCATCCGCAGTTTGAGGAGCAGGTGGAAGTGGTCAACAAGACATTGCAGGAGGTGTGCGACTCTACCGACAAGCCGATGATTCTGGTGTTCAACAAGGTGGATGCCTTTACCTATAAGAAAAAGGACGAGGATGACCTCACTCCGCGTACACGCGAGAACATTCCGCTGGAAGAACTGAAGTCGACATGGATGGCGAAGATGAACGACAACTGCATCTTCATTTCTGCCAAGCAGAAAATCAATATCGACGAACTGAAGAACAAACTGTATGAAATGGCAAAGGAAATCCACATGAAGCGTTTCCCTTACAACGATTTCCTTTTCCAGAAATACGACGATATAGAAATGGAATAACCCTTAACGGTGGTTGGGGCAGGCGGGCGACGGCGCGGTGTCGAGTACGAAGAACTGCATCGTGCGTGCGTCGAACGATAGCAGCCGGTTGGTGAGCAGTTCGCCTGTGCCGGTGAGGTATTTGATTACTTCAGCGGCCTGAAGCGTTCCGGCAATGCCGGCAATGGCTCCGAACACGCCGTACTCCGAACTGGGTTTCTGTGTCTGTGCCTGCGGAAACACGCAGCGGTAGCAGGCCGTGCCGGGCAGAACGGTCATCACGTTGCCCGTGTATTGGTTGATGGCTCCGTGAACGAATGGCTTTCCCGCTTTCACGCAGGTATCGTTGATAAGATATTTGATGTCGAGCGAATCCGTGGCATCGACCACGATGTCGTAGTCGGCAATCATGGTGGCGGCATTACCGCTGTCGAAACGTGACGGAATGGCCGTCACCTTTACATCCGGATTCAGTGCTGCGATTTTTTCCTGGGCCGACAGGGTTTTCGGTCGGCCGATATCGTGGGTGGTGTGAATGATTTGCCGTTGAAGATTGGAGAGGTCTACGGTGTCGAAATCGGCAATGCCGATGTGTCCGACTCCTGCCGCTGCCAGATAGAGGGCTACCGGCGAACCGAGTCCTCCCGCTCCGACAATCAGTACACGGCTGTCGAGCAGGCGCTGCTGTCCGGCTTCGCCGATTTCCGGCAGCAGAATATGGCGTTTATAGCGTTCGTTTTGCTGTGGTGTCATATCTGTTATTTGTTTGTGTAAAAATACAGCATTTCGGTGAAAGTGGCTTCATTTGTTGCCGGAATAGTGAAAAATACGTAGTAGAATTACTTGAAATAAACGCATCCGACAGGCTAAAGCATTATGGAAAAAGAATTGAGTTGCGTGGACTGCGGCACGCAGAACTGTAAATACAAGGACCGCACATATCCTGAATTTTGTCTGACTACCGGACTCGACGATGCCGACTGGCAATGGGCGGTGGAGCGTTATGACGAAGGCGAGAACCATCGGGTGATGGTGGCTTCTGCCGAGGTGGAATACGAAGGCTACTGTCGGCTGACCCGTGTGGAGGAAATCATGACTTTCGCCCGGAAAATGGGTTACCACCGTATTGGTATAGCCAACTGCATCGGGTTGCAGAACGAGGCGCGGATTTTTGCCCGCATCCTTCGCGACAACGGCTTTGAAGTGTTTTCCGTTATCTGCAAGGCCGGCGGCAAGGCGAAATCGTCGATGGGCATACCGAAGGAGTGTGAAAGCATCGGAGCGGCGATGTGTAATCCGATTTTGCAGGCCCGTTTGCTGAATCAGGCGGGTACACAACTGAATGTGGTTATCGGTCTTTGCGTAGGCCACGACAGTCTGTTTTACAAATATTCCGATGCCTATGCCACAACTCTTGTGACGAAGGACCGCGTGACAGGGCATAATCCTGCCGCTGTACTCTATACGTCGACATCCTATTACAGGAACAAGTTGAAGGGCGACAAATAAGTAATGTGAAGAACTATGATTAAAGCTTTGTTTTTTGATATAGACGGAACGCTCGTCAGTTTCAATACTCACGAGATACCCGTTTCAACGGTTGAGGCTCTCGAAGCAGCTAAGGCTGCCGGAGTGAAGATTTTCATTTCCACCGGCCGACCGGTGGCGTTAATCAATAATTTGGGCGCAATTTCCCATTTGATTGACGGCTATCTTACTTCGAACGGGGCATACTGCTATATCGGTGATTCGGTGGTTTACGACCGCATGATTAGCGAACACGACGTGCGTGCGCTGGCCGAAGCATCCGATGCCGGCAATTGGATGTATATCGTGGTGGGCACACGTGATTTACTGGTGCGCAACCCTGACCGGAACGTTGTCGATACTTTTAAGAAAATGCTGAACGTAAGTGATTTGCCTGCTGATATTCCGATGGAAGAAATGCTTCGTCAGGGCATTGTGCAGATGACGGTGTTTGTTACCGCCGAGGAAGAACGGCAAGTGATGAAGAATACGGAAAAATGCGTATCGAGCCGCTGGTATCCGGCGTTTACCGATATTACGGCTGAAGGTGCCGACAAGGGGTCAGCAGCGGAAGCTATCGCCCGTCGTTTGGGAATTGACATCAGTGAAACGATGGCGTTTGGCGACGGTGGCAACGATGTGCCGATGTTGCGCCGGGCCGGAATCGGTGTGGCTATGGGCAATGCGACTGACGACGTGCAGCAGGAAGCCGACTATGTGACGACTTCGGTGGACGACAACGGTGTCAGCAATGCTCTCCGAAAGTTCGGAGTAATTTAATTGGTTTACGGTTTACAGTTTACGGTTTGCAGATTCATCGAATGGGGATTGTATAATTCAATAATTTGTAGGCCGTAAACCTTTTTTATTTTGTGGGTTTCAATATTTTTCCTTATCTTGCATAACCTTAGAGGTGGTCGGTTGACCTGAATGAAATAAGTACTATGAAAAAAGAATTTCTGAAAAAACTGTTGATGCCTACCCCTTTCCTGATTGCGTATCTTGTCGGGGGATTTCTTTTTTTCCTGCAGGGTAACGGCTGGGCATATAATTACATTTGGGACATTGTCGGAATTATCGTTGCGACGTTCGTGCTGTTGTGCGAGCGTGGGTTTCTTCTTGTTTCGGATGTGGACAGAAGGCGGTTGTGGCGAACTGAAACATTGACCGTGGCGGCATTGGTTGTTTTGCTGTTCACGGTCTGCCAAGTGGCGAAAAGGTCAAGGCAGGAAAAAATCAAGGAAATGGATACGGTATCGGGTGGCTCTTATTACGGTACGGATATTGTCGGTGAAAAAATCGGCGTTATTGAATGCGGGAATGATTCCTTGTTCAGGTTGGTGGAAGATTATTATTGGAGTAAGAATAATGATGGCTTTCCCGCCTACATGGAAGTGATGGCAGAGGTGTATGGCAATTGGTGGCTCTTTTCCAACTTGGAAGAGGAGACGGAAGATGACAGACGCAAAGCCGATTACCGCCGGAAATACTGTGATGCCTATCGGCAGAAACTATTGGCGGATTCGCTGGCGAACATTCCGTTAAAACGGGAGGAACCTTGTAAGGACTATTTGAACCGCCGCCATTATGTCGAACTGGTGGAAACGGGAGACACCGCCTTGTTTGCCTTGAGATTCGACGGCCTTATGGCTCATCCGAACAGCCAGGCCTATTGTTGGATAATGGCGAATGTATACGGTCGGCCACAGGTGGTTGACCGTGCGTATGGCTATTATTTGCTGTCATACGGACACTACTATTCCACGAAACTGGAAGGTTTGGATTATATTGCAGGAAAACAAAATTGACAAATCATGGCAAGGAAAAAGACAATCATAGCCGCTTGTTTAGGAGTATTTACGGGTGCCATCGTCACCTTTTTCGCGATGAATGTGGTAATGGCCCATGTCGAATATGTTCAGGATAAAAAGAATGCATCGGAAGTGCCGGTGGAGGCTGTTGAAATGACACCGCTGCAACGGATGAAGTTGGCGGTGGTGGAAAACGGTGATACGGCGGCATTCGGCGAATTGGCGGACATTTACAGCCGTGAGCGTGATTTCAACTTTTATCCTTATGTCCGATTGATGGCGGTGCGTTATGAATATGCTCCGGCCAACTATTGGGTGTACCGTACGTTGGTTGACTGTGATACGCTGGAGGCGGAACAGCGGGATGTGGCCGTTGGGTTTCTCTGCAAGGGGGCTGCCTTGGGCGACACCGCGGCGGTGGCGGAACTTGCACGGTTGGAAACAAATCGTCGGTAGCAGAACTTTATGTTTAATCATGGAAAATAGGAGAGAAGGATGATAGATAAAAAGACGGTGCTGACATATCTCGCCGGTTATATCGGTGGCGTAATTCTGTTAATCGTGGTGGGGTGTATTTGGGCTTTTGTTCCTACGAAACACACTCCCAAACCGACGGGAAATGTGCTGTTGGAGCAGAGTAAACTGGCGGTGGTGGAGGACGGTGATACGGCTGCGTTCAGCGAACTGGCCGGCATTTACAGCCGTGAGCGCAATTTCAATTTTTATCCCTATGCCCGGCTGATGGCTGAACGCTATGAGTATGTTCCGGCAAACTATTGGGTGTACCGTACGCTTGCCGACCGCGACACCCTTGAGGCGGATTTGCAGGAACTGGCAGTACGGTTTCTTCGAAAGGCTGCCGCATCGGGCGATACTGCGGCGGTGGCCGAACTTGCCCGGATGGAGGCGAAACGCTGATAGTATGATAAAAAAGCAGAAAAATGCACCGAAGTTGTTGCGTGAGAATAAAATAAGTCGTAACTTTGCAGCCGACTATATAGCAATATAATGTCTAACTTATTAAATTAACTTTAGTATTAACAATTTATTTAAATGAGCGAATTAAAAAATTCACCAATCGCTGACTTCGACTGGGATGCTTACGAGCATGGACAGGTAGCAGCAGGCAAGACTCGTGAAGAGTTGGAAAAGACTTACGATGAATCTTTGAACACTATCAAGGACAAAGATGTAATCGAAGGTACTGTAATCGCATTGAACAAGCGTGAAGCTGTAGTAAACATCGGTTACAAATCAGACGGTATCATTCCGATGAGTGAATTCCGTTACAATCCTGACTTGAAAGTAGGTGACAAGGTAGAAGTGTTCATCGAAAATCAGGAAGACAAAAAAGGTCAATTGCTTCTTTCTCACAAGAAAGCTCGCGCAACTCGCAGCTGGGATCGTGTTAACGAAGCTCTTGAAAATGACGAAATCATTAAGGGTTACATCAAGTGCCGCACTAAGGGTGGTATGATTGTTGACGTATTCGGTATCGAAGCATTCTTGCCGGGTTCTCAAATCGATGTTAAGCCTATCCGTGACTACGATGTATTCGTTGGTAAGACAATGGAATTCAAAGTGGTTAAAATCAATCAAGAATACAAGAACGTTGTTGTTTCTCACAAGGCTCTTATCGAAGCTGAATTGGAACAACAGAAGAAAGATATCATCGCTAAACTTGAAAAAGGTCAAGTTCTTGAAGGTACAGTTAAGAACATCACTTCTTACGGTGTGTTCATCGACCTCGGTGGTGTTGACGGTCTTATCCACATCACAGACTTGTCATGGGGCCGCGTAAACGATCCGAACGAAGTTGTATCTCTCGACCAGAAACTCAATGTCGTTATCCTTGACTTCGACGACGAAAAGAAGCGTATCGCTCTCGGCTTGAAGCAACTTCAACCTCATCCATGGGATGCTCTTGACCCGAACTTGAAGGTTGGCGACAAGGTTAAGGGTAAAGTTGTCGTTATGGCTGACTACGGTGCATTCGTTGAAATCGCTCCGGGCGTAGAAGGCTTGATCCACGTTTCTGAAATGTCTTGGTCACAACACTTGCGTTCTGCTCAGGACTTCATGAAGGTTGGCGACGAAGTAGAAGCAGTTATCTTGACTCTCGACCGCAAGGAACGTAAGATGTCTTTGGGTATCAAGCAATTGAAGGCTGACCCATGGGAAAACATCGAAGCTAAATATCCTGTTGGTTCTAAGCACTCAGCTAAAGTACGCAACTTCACTAACTTCGGCGTATTCGTTGAATTGGAAGAAGGCGTTGACGGCTTGATCCACATCTCTGACCTTTCTTGGACTAAGAAAATCAAACACCCGAGCGAATTCACTCAGATTGGTGCTGACATCGACGTTCAAGTTTTGGAAATCGACAAGGAAAACCGTCGCTTGAGCCTCGGCCACAAGCAATTGGAAGAAAATCCTTGGGATGTATTCGAAACTGTATTTACAGTAGGTAGCGTTCACGAAGGTACTATCATCGAAATGGTAGAAAAGGGTGCTGTAATCGCATTGCCTTATGGCGTTGAAGGTTTCGCAACTCCGAAACACCTTGTAAAAGAAGACGGTACTCAAGCTCAAGTTGACGAAAAACTCAACTTCAAGGTAATCGAATTCAACAAGGAATCAAAACGCATCATCCTTTCTCACAGCCGCATCTTCGAAGATGAAGCTAAAGCTGAAAAGGCAGAAGCTAAGAAAGCTGCAAAGAAAGCTAACAAGAGCGAAGAAACAGTAGTTACTCCGACTATCGAAAAAACTACTCTGGGTGACATCTCTGAATTGGCTGCTTTGAAAGAAAAGTTGGCTAAGGGTGGTAAATAATTCGAATCTGATTTGAATTAAAACTCAATATCAACGCAAGAGGCGTACCGAACGGTGCGCCTCTTGTTGCGTTTATGTGGGTTGTTTATTTGTTGCGAATTGACAGAAGAGATGTGTCCTGCCGTTGTCGACAAGACGATTACAATGGTAGGGAACTGATGTCGTTTACTTGTTCGTTTTCTTGATAAACAAGCTGAGCCGTTCCGTTACCGACAAGTTGTCTTTTGCTGTTTTCTTAAGGTCGGAAATCCGTTTCAGGTAGGATTCTTTGTGTTGCAGCATCGTTGTGGCCTGCTGATAGCTTTTCTCCATGGCCGTTTCGCTGTAGTTGTACCAATCTACACCGTCCGTGTTTTTGGTGAGTTCCTCCTGGCAGGCGCGGAATTGCCGTATATATGATTGAAATTCGTTGTCAAATGAACCGTTGACCAGTTGTCGGATTTCAGCCGGCAGGCTTTCTGTCGGATGCTTTGCTTTGTTATTTGCAAAAAATGAAGCCATGAGCTGAAGTTCATTCAATTTGTCTTGAATCTCATGAATGGCTTTTTCGAGAAGGCCGTGAGCCTTTGTCAAAAGGGTGCTTTTCTTAATGAAGTCGTTCCGATAAAATTCAATGTCGATATTGTCCTTAATGGTTTGAACGTTTTTCTCGAGCTCGTTTTTGCAACTGGTGATGTTTTGCAAAATGTTGTCCAAACGTTTCTCCAGTTCAGTTAGACGGGCTTCCGAGTTTTTGGAATATACCCGATTGCTGTTCAATTTGTGAATAATGTCATTGGCCGATTTCTTGTAGGACTCGATGAATTCTTCTTTTTCGTTTCGGTAGTGAGGTTGCGACAGTTGGCTGAACAGAAAGCCGTCGGTATTCTTTATTCTGCATCTGTCGGGATGGCGGTAGTGGAAGTCAAAGAGTTCGAACAGTTGTGTCAGGCACTGTTGAGCGGCACCTGTCGCTTCTTGAATATCTTTAATTTTACGTTTCAGCGACAGACGAAGATAGAACAACGGTTCACGAAGCTGGTTGATGTAGTTGACGGCATAGTGGTACTCGTTGTCGCTTAGGTAGCCGAATGTCGTGATATAGTTTTGGTGGGTTGAAGTTCTTCCTTTTTTCCAGAAAGGTACGAATCCCATCATAAGGGCACAGATGTCTGTAGCATATTCGCTGTCTTTTTGCGGGTCTTTGCGGCTGTGCAGGTAAATGTGCGAAAATTCGTGACTCAATTGTGTCAGCAGTTTTTCGGGAGTCTGATGCTCTAAAGAACCCACATATATTTTTATGGGAAAACCAACCATCGACGGTGTGCCATACCAAGGCAAATCGGACGGAACGCAAATTTGGGCACTGACTTCCGAAACGCTGTTGGCATTGTTTTTCGTCAATCCGGAGGTTTGAAAACTGGAGCTGAAATCAGGAATTACCCGAATGGGCAATTCGAGCTGCTGCGTGATGATATTGCAGTACGAAAGAAAGTTGAAATTATTCGGCTTTTCTGTTGGTATTGGAGTAGAAACATTCATGCGAATGCCAATTGTTGCGAACAATTGGTCGATAATAGCCTTAATTTCCGATTCGCTTAAAACATTGCCTGATGCCATATCGCTTCTAAATGTTGGTTAGCAGAATTTTATATTACCCAAATTTAGAAAAATTAGTTGGCTTTTCAAAGTTTTTGTTGAATTATAACCGGCTGACGGTTTTATTCTCTGCTTGTCTTTTTTTATCTTTGTAGAAGATAGGATGCGGCTCTGCATAGTCTTGGCTGAAAACTGCGTTTTCGCTGGCCTCTGCGCTCGCCTTGCACTATCTTTGTAAAATCAGTAAAGAAAAACATGATGAACGAGGCTAAAAAGATGAGCTGGGAACGGCTTATTTGCAATAAGCGTTTGGGAATGGAACGCTATCGTAGCGGTACGATTCAGTCGCGCAGCGATTTTCAGCGCGACTTCGACCGTCTGGTGTTTTCATCTCCGTTCCGGCGGTTGCAGAACAAGACACAGGTGTTTCCGTTGCCGGGTAGCATTTTTGTGCACAACCGTCTGACGCATAGTTTGGAGGTGTCGAGTGTAGGACGCTCGTTGGCCAACGAGGTGTCGATGCAGCTGTTGCCGCGCTATAAGGGCACTCCGGCGGAAGAGCGGTTACCGCACATGGTGGAAATCGTGGGTGCTGCCTGTCTTGCCCATGATTTGGGTAATCCTCCGTTCGGACATTCGGGAGAACGCACCATTGCCACCTATTTTTCCGAAGGACGCGGACTCGCCATTAAGGACCGCCTCACAGAAGAGGAATGGAGCGACCTGGTGAATTTCGACGGCAACGCCAATTCCTTCCGTCTGCTCGCGCATCAGTTTCGCGGACGTCGCGAGGGTGGGTTGGCGATGACTTATTCTTCGCTTGCTGCTATCGTGAAGTATCCTTATCGTTCGATTGATTCCGTGAAAAAGGGCAAGTTCGGCTTTTTCCTTTCGGAAGCGGAATGTTTTCGTACGGTGGCCGATGAGTTGGGGATGATTGAAAAGCGCCCCGGGGTATATGCGCGCCATCCGCTCGTCTATCTGATGGAAGCGGCCGACGACATCTGCTATCAGGTGATGGACATCGAGGATGCCCACAAACTGAAGATTCTGACCAGCCGCAACGTGACGGAGCTGTTTTTCAGTTTCTTTCCCGATGAAAAGAAGCAGAAGATGCAGCGTGTCATTGATATGATTGCCGACAACAATGAGAAGGTGGCCTATATGCGCTCTTGTGTTATCGGTGAACTGGTGGGAGAATGTGCCCGTGTGTTTGTGGAGAATGAGGATGCCATTTTGTCGGGAGAATTCGACGGCTGTCTGATTGACCATATTTCTTCATTACCGCTGGAAGGCTACCAGCGTTGCTCGAAAACGGCATGGGACAAGATTTACAATTCGTCGGATGTTGTCGACATTGAGTTGGCAGGTAATCAGATTATCACTTTCCTGCTCGACCGTCTGCTCGATGCGGTGCTTCATCCTGAAAAGAACTATTCTCAATTGCTGTTGAGCCGTGTTCCGAGCCAGTACGACACGGCGAGCCCGACGCTCTATGGCAAAATCCAGTCGGTGCTCGACCATATTTCCGGCATGACCGACGTTTATGCCCTCGACCTTTTCCGCAAGCTCAACGGATTGAGCCTGCCGGCTGTTTAACCTTTAAAATTATTTCTTATGCTACGATATATTCTTGTATCCCTTGTCTTGTTTGTTGCGGGTTTGTCCGCAGGTGCTGTCGACTATACGGTGGAGCAGATTCCAAATGTGCACGTGGCCGACAAAACGCAGTATGTGACCAATCCCGACGGAATCCTTTCGCAGGAAGCCGTCGGACAACTGAATGCCCAGTTGGCTGATATTTGGGCGCAGTCGTCGGCGGAAGTTGTTGCGGTTGTTGTTCGGTCAATTGGTGATGCTGAAATCAACGATTTTGCCACGCGGCTTTTTGAATACTGGGGCATCGGTAAGAAAGACACCAGCAACGGTTTGCTGATTCTTGTTGTGGAAGGTCAGCGAAAAGCCGTATTGCGTACGGGTTACGGAGCTGAAGGGCTGCTGCCGGACGTGATTTGCGGACGAATTATCCGCGATGTGATGGCACCATCGTTCAAAAAGGGTGACTATGATACCGGCATGATTAACGCTGTGGCTCAAATTCACAGTATTGTCACTACTCCCGGCGCTATTGAGGAGTTGCAGTCAAAGTATGCCAACGATGCCGCTGCGGGAAAGAAAACGGGAATGTCATGGAAGGTATATTCCCAGTTTGCCGTTCTGTTGGGAGTGCTGGCATTTTTGTTCGTGCTGTTTTCCTCGATATCGATGGCAAAGAAGGATGCCTATGAGCGTTATTACCGTCTGAAGCAATTCGACCTGCCGCTGTTGGTGGTTACGTTCCTTTCATTGGGAGCCGGTATTTTTGCTTACGGGCTGTTGCGCCTGTTGCTTTACCGTTGCCGCAACAAGAAGCGTGTGTGCCCCAATTGCAAGGCAAAGATGCACAAGCTTTCGGAAGCGGAAGACAATAAATATCTTACTCCTGCGCAGGATATGGAAGAACGGCTCAATTCCGTGGATTATGATGTGTGGCTGTGTAAGAAATGTGGTGAAGTGGATGTGTTCCCGTTCATCAACCGCAATACTCCGTTCCAGGAATGTCCGGTGTGTCATGCCAAGGCGAGCATGCTGGTGGCCGACCGTCTGATTCAGTCGTCGACGGCTTATCGTGAAGGTCGCGGAGTGAAAACGTTCAAATGCCGTAACTGCGGAAACATGACCAATCTCACTTATGTAGTTCCAAAGGATGAGGCGCCTGTTATTGTTCCGTTTATCGGTGGATTTGGAGGCGGTCGCGGCGGAGACGGTTTCGGTGGTTTTGGCGGTGGTAGCTTTGGTGGCGGTATGACCGGTGGTGGAGGTGCTTCCGGTGACTGGTGATGGGAAGGAGTCGACAATGAAAACAGTCATCGCAAAAATGCGTTCGCAGTATCCGTTGTCTGACGATGCTGTCCGTTTGCTGTTGGAGAAAGTGGAACTGTGCCGTTTCCCGAAGCGGACATTACTCGTCAGTGCCGGACGATTCTGCAAGTATGCCTATTTTCTGGAACAGGGCATGACCCGCTCGTTCTGGCTGGTCAATGGCGAAGAAATCACTACTTCATTTTCTACTGAAGGCGGTATCGTGTTCAGCATGGACGAACTTTATTTCAATAAGGAAAGCGAAGAATTTGTGGAGACGCTTGAGGATGTGGTGGCCTATCGGATTCTGCTGACGGACTTGCTCCACCTGTTTGAAACAAACCTTGAACTGGCAAACTGGGGTAGGGTCATTCATCAGATAGAATACCGCCGATTGCACCGTTCGCACAAAGAGCGGCTCACCTTACCCGCCAAAGAACGCTACGAACAGTTTCAGGAGCAGTTCCCGGAAGTGTGTCAGCGTGCACAATTGGGGTTTATTGCCTCTTACGTGGGTGTTACCTTGCCTACACTAAGCCGTATTCGTAGCCAAAAGTGAAGGTGCTTATCGTGCCTTTTTTGATGTAGGACAAATTTTAGCCGTTGGATATTGCTTATTTTTGCCCCTGATTTAAGAAAAACAGGAGTATAATGCAAGCAAAATCATCATCGGCTTTTTCCGATTCCAAACCTCATTACGAACTGCTCGACGGACTGCGTGGAGTGGCTGCGCTCGTCGTTATCTGGTATCATATTTTCGAAGGGTTTTGTACGAGTCCTTTCGACCAGAATTTCAATCACGGTTATCTTGCCGTCGATTTTTTCTTTATCCTTTCAGGTTTTGTGGTTGGCTATGCCTATGATGACCGATGGAAAACTACGCTCACTACCGGTAATTTCATCAAGCGGCGACTGGTGCGCCTGCATCCGATGGTCGTGCTTGGCGCAGTGTTGGGCGCTTTGACATTCTGTTTGCAGGGGTGTGAAAAGTGGGACGGTTCGCCGGTTGCCGTGTCGATGCTGATGGTGGCACTGCTGCTTCATCTGTTCTTGTTGCCGGCTTTGCCCGGAAGCGGTCCGGAAGTACGTGGTAACGGAGAGATGTTTCCACTGAATGGCCCGAGCTGGTCGTTGTTTTTTGAGTATATCGGCAATTTGCTGTATGCTTTTGTGTTACGCCGTCTGTCTACTCCGGCCATGCGCGTGCTGGTAGTGGTGGCAGGAGCATTGTTGGCTGCCTTTGCCGTGACCGATATGTCGGGTTTTGGACATTTGGGTGTGGGATGGTCGTTGTCGGGCAACAATCTGCCGGGCGGTTTTCTCCGTTTGCTGTTTGCTTTTTCTGTCGGTTTGCTGATGTCGCGTAATTTCAAGCCACGTCCTGTGCGAGGTGCGTTTTGGATATGCTCGGTGGCGGTGATAGCTCTTCTTTCCGTTCCTTATGTCGGTACTAAACTTACGAATGGAATCTATGATGCCGTCTGTGTCATTATCATCTTCCCGCTATTGGTGCATATCGGTGCATCGGGAAAGGCTACAGACAGCTATACATCGCGTATCTGCAAGTTTATGGGCGACATTTCCTATCCCGTTTATCTGATACATTATCCAGTGCTTTATCTGTTCTATTCCTGGGTATGGACAAACGGACTGGCGTTTTCTCAGGTTTGGCCGGTAGCTGTAATATTGTTTATCGGATTTGTGGTGTGTGCATGGCTCTGCCTGAAATTCTACGACGAGCCGATCCGCAAATGGCTTTCCCGCCGCTTTATAGAAGGAAAAACATCCAAAAAAGAATTATAATCCTTCCAATCTACATCCGTTAAAATATTTTGTTGTATCTTAGAGCATTGATAAATGCGATAGATATGACAGATGTTTGTCATAATTGTTTTTAATTAAAAGCAGTTTTATTATGTTGGATCATTTGGAAGGACTTTCTATTGTTTTTACAATAGTAGTTGCTGTTGGCGTTTGGATTTTTAAGTACTTGGGTATTAAGAATAAAAGAGAGCGTGAGAATGATTATAAGGATGCTTTTTTTGAAATAGTTAGCCAAATCACGTCCGACAATATGTCAACAAGATTAGCTGCGGCTGTAATGATTAGACGCTATTTGTCTATTCAAACAAAAGATTCATTATATTTTAGAAAAGAAGCCTTAAACTCAATTTCTGCACTTTTGAAGATTCTTCAATCTGGAGTATTTCAGAAAACGTTGGGTGATAGTCTTGCATATGCCAAAAATTTGTCGATGTTGGATTTGCAGAAGGTAAATCTTCAAAATGTGTTTTTAGGGGTAAAGTTGTTTGATGAGAAAACAGAGAAATCTGCATTTGTTGAACAAAGTAAAGAAGAAGAAAATAAGAAAAAACAACTTGCGTTGATTCAAAGGTTTCAGTTGTTACAACAAGGTGTAAATATTGATGATTTGATATGTTTAACTGATACAGATTTGTTTTTATCCGATTTGTCTTACTCTTTGGTGGAAAATGTCTATGGTTTTAGAACTGTGTTCTACGGTGCTATATTAACTAATTGCAGTATAAAAAATACGATTTTTATTGGTGCGGATTTTCGAGGTGCTAATTTGAAGGGGATAAGATTTAGTAATACGATATTATATAAATGTAATTTTTCAGGTGCATTGAATATTCCAAAAGATCTTGAAATGTGTTTGAGCAATGGAATGTATAATAATTCCGAGCCTTTTAACTCGAGCTATGGAGGAGGTCGTCGCAAGATCTTTTTTAGTGTACCAAGTTCGTTATCAGTAAAAGATTCTTTGTTGGTGAAAGAGTACGAACGATTAATGAACAGTAATGAATTCGAGGTATTTCCTTATGAACGAGGTGAATATTTGAATTATGGACAGTTGGGAGGTGTTCGTCAGTTGATAGAACAGTCTGCGGGGATGATCGTTTTTGGTTTTAAGCAGATAAGTGTGAAAGAAGGTTCTTTGAGGCCAGGGATGAAAGGAACACAAACAATATTAAATAAATGGTATCCGTCTCAGTGGAATGACATCGAAGTTGGTATGGCCGTAATGAAAGGCATTCCAATTTTAATGGTGAAAGATGACGAAATAATGACTGGGGTTTTTGATGAAACGTTGAGTGAATGTTATGTTTGTAGACTCTCGACAGAGGTGGAAGTGAGAGAGCTTGATGACAACATCGATTTTGTAAGATGGTTGAGAATGTGTGGTTCTTAAAAATAGGTAGAATACAATGACTAAGACTTTGGTAATCGTTGATTTTCAACGTGATTTTTACGAAGAAGGGGCGCCGTTGCAGGTGCCGGGTGCGGATAAGGCGGCCGAAGGGGTGCTGCGTTTGCTTGAAACGAAAAGTTTCGGCAAGGTGGTGTTTACGGTCGACTGGCATTCACGCCGTCACTGCTCGTTTCGTGAAAACGGAGGCCCGTGGCCGGTGCATTGCGTTCAGGGCGAGCGCGGGTCGGAAATCCATCCCGATATGTTGGCGGTCGTAGAACGTCGCGGCATGCCGTATCAGGTAGTGCGTAAGGGTGAACGGGATGAAGAAGAGGAATACGGTGCGTTTTCTCGTCTGGAAGAAACCGCAGACGGGATAGTGGCTCATACGGCTACGGATAGCTGTACGTTCCCCAAAAACGGTGAAATCATTGTCTGTGGTCTTGCCGGCGACTATTGCGTATTGGAAACGCTGAAAAACCTGCAACCTTTGCATCCGACTATCTATGAAGAAGGCATCGCTTCGATTGACGGGGGCAAAACGTTGAGAAAATATCTTGCCACGCTAAGATAGCAGTATGATACATAAACCTAGCCGCCGCAATGTCTGGAATGACGTTGCGGCGGCTCGTTGTTTTTAGTTGTTGACAAATCCTTTTGTCTGCCATTTTTTGCTTCGCCAGCGGATGGTAAACAGAATGCCGCGGATATTCTCGTCGAGCACAAATGCCCACCACATACCGATGATACCGAGTCCGAGCGTGATGCCCAGCACATAGCCGAAAGCCACGGCTACACTCCACATGACAATGACACCGATAATGAACGGGAAATTGACATCGCCGGCGGCACGCAGGGCATTGGTGGCGTAGATGTTGATTGGACGGCCAATTTCAAGTACGACATCAATCCATAGAATAGTGGTGCATAGACTGATGATCGTCGGATTGTCGGTCAACAGGTTGACAATATACGGTCCGCTGATGGCTATGCATACGGACAGCAGCAGCGTGATGCTGGCCGCTTTTTTCATCACATAGTTTCCGAGAATGTATGCCGCATGCTTTTTCCCTTCGCCGACGAGATGGCCGATACAGATAGCTCCACCTTGGGCAATGGCAATACTGAACAGAAATACGAACATGATGATGTTCACGCAGTAGGTTCGCGTAGCCAGTGCTTCTACACCTAGCATATTGATGAAATAGGTGATGATGAGCTGCGAGGAATTGTAGGAAATCTGTTCACCAGCCGAGGGCAGACCGATTTTCATCAGGTTGTGGAATTCGTGCCATGGGAACGGGCGGAAATAGGAGAGCGGGAAACTTGGAATCAGTCGGCGGTGCATGATGGTCAGCAGGATAATCATCGCCACTCCGCGGCTAAGTGCTGTAGAGATGGCGGCTCCTTCCACTCCCAGTGCCGGCAGTCCGAATTTACCGAAAATCAGCGAGTAGTTGCCGATGATGTTCATGATGTTGACAACGAGTGTAACTGCCATCGGGTAGACTGCCTTGTTGGCGGCTCGTAGCGTAGCGGAAGCGGTGAGCGAAATGGCCTGAAAAAAAGCGAAGGCACCGACAATGCGCATATAGGCAAGACCGTCAGGCATAAGCTGTTCGTTAAGACCCATCCAGCCGAGAATGGTACGTGCATCGAGAAACAGGAAGGCGCTGACTGCCAGTCCTACCACAAGGTTTACGATGAGCGAAATTCCAACCACTGTCACCATGCGTTTTTTCATGCCCGCTCCGATGTATTGCGAACAAAGCACTGATGTTCCCAGGTTGATGACTTCAAAAATCAGAAAACAGAGCATTACGATTTGGTTGACGACTCCTACGGCAGCCACACTTTCGTCGCTGTGCTGCGAAAGCATTACGGTGTCGACGGCTCCCAACATCATAATCAGGAGCGTTTCTATAAAGATAGGCAGCGCAAGTTTTGCCAGTTTCTTGCGGAGCGAACGTTTGTCGGTGGTTTCAATTCCTTTTTCCATCATACGGCAGTAACTAAAACAAATCTTTCTTTCGGGGAACAGTCCTTTTTTAGCGGTGCAAAGTTACAGAAAAAAAGTGTTCAAGATTCGGCCTCCGATAAAAAAGAAAGCAAAAAAGAACGGCAGCCGCGAGTGCGGTTGCCGTTGTGTTCAGTTGGGGCGTAGTGGGTTAGTCCTCATAGCGTTTGGTGATGGTTCCGTTGTCGCTGATATGCAGCACCCAATCTTTTCCTCCCTGTTCTACTTCCACTTCGTAGAAACTGTTGGCCGGAAGATGATGATATTCAATGTCGTCGTCCACTTTAGCATTGGCGAACTCGTTGTTGACGGCGTTTTTGATTATTTCCGGAACAGCGGTCCAATTCATATCCCAGCTGCTGCCAGTCCATTCCATTTTTCCGTTAAAGCGGATTTCCTTTTCATAGCCTTCGTGGCGTACTTCCAGGCAAAGGTAGCCGTCGTCATATTCCTTGCCGACAATTACTGCGCCCGGATAAAGTTTCTCGACAGCATCTTGAAGGACCTTGTCGACAGTGATGGACGGAGTGTTTTCGGGCAGTGCCGGTTTGTCGATGACATTGCCGTCGGCGGCAATATATACATCCGTACTGCCGTAGTTTGATTCGAGTTCAAATTTATAGTAAGTGCCGTTTGCCTTGGTGATGTATTCGTCGATGTCGTCAATTTTTGGATATTTTGCAAACTGCTCCGTGGCTTTCAGAGCGTCCATCACCAACGCCGGAACATTGGATGCATGTAACTCTGTTTTTGTCAACAGCCATTCGCCGGAAGCCGTAAACAGAATTTCGCGAACCAAGCGGTTGTCGATGATTTCCACTTCCGTCAAACCGTCTTCCTTGTCAATGTCGATGATACGTGCTTCCGGATAGTTTTCCTTGAGCCATGCATCTATTCCCGATGTCGGAGTTTGCGGCAGCATGTTTTCGTAGTCATTGTCCTTTTCAGCATCAACCACGGTTTTTACAAGAATACCGTCTTCCGAGTAGTAGAGGTCGATATCCGTTTCAGTGCCGTTTTCTGTTTTTTCCACATCAATCACATAAAGTGTTTCAGCGTTCTTACGCTGTATTTTGTCGGCTTCATCGTCATGTGTCCACGGCGTTTTGGAATATTCGCTTTCATTGAACGCTGAGAGAACTGCCTGTGGAAGCATATTGAACGGAATATCCATATCAGTCATTCCCCATTCCGCACTTGTCATGTGAAACCAGGCTTTCGTGTTGTGTTCGGCAGCCTTCGTTTGCGGCTGGCTGAACGACGCCACTGCATATTCACCTTTTTGTTCCCAAGAAATGTTGGTTGCATTCGGGTACATTTGGTTGAAATTGTTTACAACAGCCTCTGGTAGGATGCTGATGGTAGGTTCATTTCCCGTTTCGTTGCAAGCAAAGAGTGTAAAAACGCCCGCTATCAGTGCCAATTTTGACAAATGTTTTGTATCCATAGTAGTAATATATTAAAGTTGTCGTTGCAAATTTTATGTCAGATTCTGAATTAATTCTGAATTTGAATTTAAATGTTTATAGTAAATGAAGTTTTTTAGTTAAAAATTGTAGTTTAAATCGGATTTCTCTATATTTGTAAAATATAGGATGCGGCTTAGCATAAAACTCAATCAAGTTTGGTTTTCTGCTTTCGCCTTTCGCTATATTTGTATCATTAGAATGAGCCTTTGCATAAAACTTAAACAAGTATGATTTAATGCTTTTGTTATATAATAGGAGTAGGGTAATTATGTTATTGGCTTATTCGCTGAAATAGAGGAAAAACTAACAAATAAATTATACCGATGAAAAAACTTTTACTATCAGTTTTGTCGTTGTGCTTTGTTGCAACGGGCCTTTATGGTCAGGAGTTCAAAAAAATGTTGTCCCGAGAAATGCCGTCCCGTGAAATGTCGAAAATGGCACAGGCATCAGAATCCGACGAGTTGAAATGGCTGACAAATGCTGTTGAAAGCGGCCGTTATTATTCGTTTGGAGCCGGACAGAAGGCCAGTTTTGGCGCAGTTGCAGGATTGCAGACCGACAAATTGTTTGATTACGACGGGTTGCAAGTATCTGTGATCGGTGTTGCTGTATCCGAAACTGTGTCGGATGTTACGATTTTTGTAATGAAGGGCAGTTCTGCAGCTACGGCGACAGAGGTGGCCTCAAAAAAAGTCGATGCTCTTTCCGGGGGTTGGAATTATGTGAAACTGGATGCTCCTTTGACAATTGATGCTTCGGAGAATTTGTATGTCGGCTATAAAATGGATGTTCAGGAGTCAAGTTATCCTGCGATGTTCGATGCTTCCGGATTGGATGATTCTGAAACGGAAATGTCATTTGCTTATCTGAATGGTGAGTATATTGATTTGGCTACTGAACCTGATTATAGTGATTTGGGTCATCCGATGATTCAGGTATTGGTAGGTGGAGACGAAAGTAAGTTAGAGACAGTAACTTTCCTTCCAGTTTCGATATTTAAATATTGGCCGAAGGGTAGTGAGGTAATTCCTAACATTCAATTTGTAAACAATTCATTCGGATCGGTAGAGAGTGTGACGGTTGACTATTCGGTTAACGGTGTTACGGATACCGAAAAATTAGAGTTCTCTACGCCTGTCGGTCCGAATTCACTCAATATCATGAGCATGCCACTGCCGGCTATTACGATTACGGACGATGTGGATTTCTCGTATGTGGTGACACATGTAAATGACAAGCCGATTTTACAATCAGAAGAAAACTATCAGTTTTATGCTTACGACAAGCAGGATGCAGTAGAGCGCACATTGCTGATGGAAAAATTCTATAGCCAGTTCTGTGGTTATAGTCCCCAAGGAAAAGAAGCGATAGATGAAGCTATTGTCGGTTATGAAGACCGTGTGGCACGTATTTATCATCATGCCGGTTATCGTGCCGACTTGTTTACAATTGATGAGAGTGTTGAAACTGCTGCAGAATTTGGAGTGAACTACTCTCCGGGTACGATGGGCGACCGTATGTGGTTTGATGCTTTAGGAAGTAATGCTTTCAACGCCATGCAGTGGACTGGTGACCTGATTGCTGATTTCTTGCAGCAGGACGGTTTGGCTTCATTGAAGATTTCGGATTCTTATGATGTAGAAACGCGTGAACTCACGGTCAATGTCAGCGGAAATTGTATTGTGACTCCCGATAACAAAAAAATAACGGTAGCTGTAACTCACAGTAATTATTCGTCTTTTCAGAAAAATGCTCAGAACTATATGCATGACCATTTCCCGATTCTGTATCTGACAGCTGCGGGCGGTGATGATTTGCAGGTAAATACGGACGGAAGCTATGATATGACATTCAAAGGTGTTGTGCCCGTGTCATATAACAATGGTAACGGTACGATTGTGACGGGAAACAAAGTCACGATCAATCTTGATGAACTTCGCATCGTGGCCTTTATTTCCGATAGTTGGGACGGTGCGGACAACGACCGCTATGTACTGAATTCGGCAACGAAGGAAGCTGCGACGGTAGGTGCATCTGTTGCAGAAGTGGAACTTGCCGGCGTGAATGTGTATGGCACTGACAGCCGTATCGTGGTGGAAGGTGATTACGACACTGTAAAGGTGTTCAACGCTTCCGGAATGGAAACGGGAACTGAGGGCTTGTCTGCTGGACTTTACATTGTTAAAGTTACAGTCGATGGCCAGTCGATGGTGAAAAAAGTAGCGGTGAAATAAATTGTATTTAGACGGAAGGAAGTCCCGGTTGCATCAGGCGGCCGGGGCTTTTTGTCTATAAAAAAACAGGTACACCGACCGGGCGGCATACCTGTTTAGTTTGGGTTTTCTATATGCGGATAGATTAGAATTCGCAGTTGTTCGGAGTACGTGGGAAAGGAATCACGTCGCGGATATTGGTCATGCCTGTTACGAACAGGATGAGGCGTTCGAAGCCCAGACCGAAACCTGCGTGAGGTACTGTACCGAAGCGGCGTGTGTCGAGATACCACCACATATCCTTCATCGGAATACCCAGTTCTTCGATGCGTTTTGCCAACTTTTCGTAGTTTTCTTCACGTTCTGAACCACCGATGATTTCGCCGATTTTCGGGAAGAGTACGTCCATTGCGCGTACTGTCTTTCCGTCTTCGTTCTGCTTCATGTAGAAGGCCTTGATTTCCTTCGGATAGTCGGTCAGGATAACCGGCTTCTTGAAATGCTCTTCTACCAGGTAGCGTTCGTGTTCGCTTTGCAGGTCAGCACCCCAGAATACCGGGAACTCGAATTTATGGCCTGATTCTTCCAAGATTTTCACACCTTCTGTGTATGTAAGGCGAACGAAATCGTTGTTGACAACGAATTTCAGACGGTCGATGAGTTCTTCGTCGTACATCTTGGCAAGGAATTCGATATCGTCGGCTGCATTTTCGAGTGCGTAGTTGATACAATATTTGATGAAATCCTCAGCCAGCTCCATGTTGTCGTTGATGTCGTTGAACGCAACTTCCGGTTCAACCATCCAGAATTCTGACAAGTGGCGCGGAGTGTTGGAGTTTTCAGCACGGAATGTCGGGCCGAATGTGTAGATGGCTCCGAGAGCTGTTGCTCCGAGTTCGCCTTCCAACTGTCCGGAAACAGTAAGGCTTGCCGGTTTGCCGAAGAAGTCCAGTGAATAGTCCACTGCACCGTCTTCAGTCTTAGGAAGGTCGTTGAGGTTGAGCGTAGTTACCTGGAACATAGCTCCTGCACCTTCGCAGTCACTGGCTGTGATGAGCGGAGTATTGAGGTAGAAGAATCCGCGTTCGTTGAAGAATTTGTGGATGGCAAAAGCCAAAGTATGGCGAATGCGCAACACAGCTCCGAATGTGTTTGTACGCGGGCGCAAGTGTGCTTTTTCGCGCAAGAATTCGAGCGTGTGGCCTTTCTTCTGCAACGGATATTCGTTGGCATCTGCAGTACCGTAGATTTCAAGTGTTTCTGCCTGTATTTCTGCAGTCTGTCCTTTTCCCTGCGATTCTACCAGCTTACCTTCAACATGGATGCTCGCGCCGGTAGTGATGGGCTTCAGTTCCTCTTCCGTGAACTTCTGCATGTCAAACACAATCTGTATGTTCTTGATAGTCGAGCCGTCGTTGAGGGCAACGAACTGAACGTGTTTGTTACCTCTGCGGGTTCTAACCCAACCTTTCACGCATACGTCTGTGTTGAGGAGTTCCGGATTCCAGATTTCCGCTATTTTTGTTCTTTTCATATTAAGTATATTATAAATGGTAACCTCCTTCTCCGCCAGGAGCGGAGCAGGAGGATTATTTAGGTTTTGTTAATTCACACTATTCGAATGAACCTTGTTTCAAGAAGTTAACTTCTTCCTGAGTGAGGTAACGCCAGCGGCCTCTCGGAAGGTTCTTTTTCGTCAAGCCGGCAAAGTATACGCGGTCGAGTTTTGTCACGCGGTAGCCGAGCGATTCGAACATACGGCGAACGATACGGTTGCGGCCTGAGTGGATTTCGATACCAGCCTGATTCTTGTCGTGGTCGTTCACATAGCTGATAGCGTCGGCGTGGATTGGTCCGTCTTCCAGTTCGATGCCGTCGGCCAGACGCTGCATGTCTTCTTCAGCGATGTCCTTGTCGGTCCAAACCTGGTAGATTTTCTTCTTCACGTATTTCGGGTGAGTCAGCTTGGAAGCGAGGTCACCGTCGTTGGTGAGAAGCAATACGCCGGTAGTGTTTCTGTCAAGACGGCCTACCGGATAGATGCGTTCCTTGCAGGCATTCTTCACCAAATCCATAACAGTCAGACGTCCGTCCGGGTCGTCGCTTGTAGTCACGCAATCCTTCGGTTTGTTGAGCAGGATGTAGCACTTGTTTTCAAGTGTAACCACCTTGTCGTTGTATTCCACAACGTCGTCGTGTTTGATTTTTGTACCCAATTCAGTGATGGCAACACCGTTGACCTTAACTAGACCTTGCTGAATCAGTTCGTCGGCTTCGCGGCGTGAGCAGATGCCGGCATTTGCCATGAACTTGTTCAAGCGGATTTCTTCGTTCGGGTCCATGATCGGCATATCGTAGATAACCGGTTGAGGACGCGGAGTGAAGCGTTGTCCACCCTGGCGGTTGAAATTGCCGCCGCGACGGTTGTTGTTGAAGTTGCCTTGCTGGCGGTTGTTGTATCCACCTTGACGGTTGTTGTATCCGCCTTGCTGACGGTTGTTGTATCCGCCCTGTTGACGGTTGTTGTTATATCCGCCTTGCTGACGGTTGTTGTATCCGCCCTGTTGACGGTTATTGTTATATCCGCCTTGCTGACGGTTGTTGTATCCGCCTTGCTGACGATTGTTGTTGTATCCGCCCTGGCGATAATTGTTGTATCCGCCTTGTTGACGGTATTCGTTCGGCTGGTTGTAATCGTTCTGTTGGTTGTATCCGCCCTGTTGACGGTTGTTGTATCCTCCTTGACGATTGTTGTAGTTGTTATATCCACCCTGACGGTTATTGTAGTTGTTGTATCCGCCCTGGCGGTTGTTGTAGTTGTTTCGATTGTAGTTGTTGTAACCCCCTCTGTTTCCGTAGCTGTTTTGGCTGTAGCTTTTTTCTTTATAGTCGGTAGCAGTACCTGACTCTGACTTCTGCTGGTCAGAGCTGTAAGTGGAATTAGGGTTGTAGGTTACTTTTTCGAAATGCGCGTTCTCCGCATTCATCTCTTGACTTTCTCCAATCCGTGGTCTTTTTGGCTTTTTGCTGACTTCCATCATAAATTCAAAAAATTAAATTTTTAACAAGCCTCGCGGCGTGAATAATATGCTATTTGTTGTTTAAAGTTATCGTTAATTGCAATTGTTGACTTTCTCGTCAAGTATATGCTTGAAACCTGACTTTTTCACGTGCAAATATAAGTCTTATTTTTTGGAAAAAAGAAACACATAGTTAAAAAGATGTTGTTGCCTGTCGTATTTTTAACAATCTTTTTAGCTATGTGTCTCTTTTGGATTAATTAGTGCTTAAAATCCTGTATAATTGTGAGGTGTGATGGCTTTAAGCTCGCTTTTCACTTCGTCGCTGACGTTGAGCGTGTCGATGAAATTGGCGATGCTTTCAGCGTTTACCACAGAGTTTGTACGGGTAAGGGCTTTCAGCGTTTCATAGGGCTTTTCATAGCCTTCGCGGCGCAGGATTGTCTGGATGGCTTCGGCTACGACATTCCACATATTGTCGAGGTCGCGGTTGATGGCAGCTTCGTTGAGGAGCAGCTTGCCCAAGCCTTTCAATGTGCTGTGAAGAGCAATGAGCATGTGTGCCAAAGGAACACCCACGTTGCGGAGCACTGTAGAGTCGGTCAAGTCGCGTTGCAGACGTGAAATCGGCAGCTTGCCTGCGAGGTGTTGCAGAATGGCGTTGGCGATTCCGAGGTTGCCTTCCGAGTTTTCGAAGTCAATCGGGTTGACTTTGTGAGGCATTGCTGAAGAACCGACTTCACCGGCTTTGATTTTCTGTTTGAAGTATTCCATCGAGATGTATTGCCACATGTCGCGGTCGAGGTCTATCATGATGGTGTTGATGCGCGCCATAGCGTCGAAAAGTGCGGCGAGATTGTCGTAGTTGGAAATCTGTGTTGTCCATTCTTCACGTTCGATGCCGAGCTTTTCGTTGAGGAACGACTTGGCGAAACTGCGCCAGTCAATGTTAGGATAGGCAACGCGGTGTGCATTGAAGTTACCTGTTGCACCGCCGAATTTTCCGCTTACAGGCACTTGCTTCAGCAATTCGCGCTGACGTTCGATGCGGTAGGCAAACACACGGATTTCTTTACCCAGGCGAGTAGGAGAGGCCGGTTGTCCGTGAGTTTTTGCAAGCATAGGAATGCCTTTCCATTCTTCTGCAAATGCGTTCAGCTTGTTCACCATTTCATCGAGAAGCGGCAGATAGGCTTCGTGGATGGAATCGCGGATAAGCATCGGAACAGAGGTGTTGTTGATGTCCTGCGAAGTAAGTCCGAAATGGATGAATTCCTTGTAGGCATCAAGTTTGAGAGCGTCGAATTTTTCCTTAATGAAGTATTCCACAGCTTTTACGTCGTGGTTTGTCACGCTTTCAATGTCTTTTACCTTTTGTGCGTCCTCTACTGAGAAATTAGTGTAGATTTCGCGCAATGTCGGGAAGATTGCCTTGTCGATTCCTGCGAGTTGTGGAAGTGGAAGTTCGCAAAGTGCGATGAAATATTCAATTTCCACTTTAACGCGGTAGCGGATAAGGGCGTATTCCGAATAATAGTTTTCGAGCACTTCCGCTTTGCTGCGGTAGCGTCCGTCGATCGGTGAGATTGCAGTTAATGTGCTAAGTGCCATTGCTGGATTTTTTATTGGGTTTATTAAATTCTGTTTGTTTTCGGTCAAAAAAGCCGTTGGCCTGAAATTTTTTGCAAAGATAGTGAAAGGTGAGCGCAGAGACAAATGAAAACGCAGTTTTCAAATTGGGCTATGTTGAACTGCAT
>OLQD01000438.1_pt1 | contig 39766 bp, 34 predicted proteins | sample 1672841 | NCBI WGS metagenome assembly OLQD01 (sample SAMEA3136729, study PRJEB25190) | human gut metagenome | biome: human gut; feature: human-associated habitat; material: faeces | place: Austria | collected 2013 | reverse complement strand
CGAACGAGTGTATGAAAGAACGCACACTGAGGCTGAGCTTCTGGCAGGTTAAAATGGGAAGAAATTTCTCATTTTAACTTGTACTAAATCTTGACATAGGACCACTTTTAACTAAAAATGGGCGGCCGTTGGCTTCGGAAAACGGCCGTTCTAAAACAGAATGGAGACCGCTGGGCATCGTAAACTGCAGACCTGACATAAGCCAGTCAAACTGCCTCCATGTAATGGGTTTTACCTCATTACGGTTGCGCGGCCAACGGTATTTTCCTACGTTGGCATCAAGTCGCTTATATAAAAGTACAAATCCTTCACGTTCATGAAGAAGCACTTTTATTCGATCACTACGTCTGCCACAGAAGAGATAGATTGCATTTGGCCTGGAAGGGTTCATATTCAGCTGGTCTTTTACGACAGCGCATAATCCATCAATGGACTTGCGCATATCTGTATAACCACAGATCACATAAATCTCGTCTGCGACAGTGATGTCTCCTAACATGTCCCTGTCACAGCTTTAAGGATCTGTGACAGCAGCTTCGGGTCAACATCATTTGAAATTTTTATTGAAACAGTCCCAAGCATGACCTCGATGGCGGGGCAGGGTTCTTCCAGCGGAAGCATTGTGCTTTCGACAGTTGGAATGCCCGGGTTTTGATGATCAGGTATCACCTCAAGTTTTACAACATCCGGTTTAAGGGCCGGCTTATAATCGCCGCGTCCTGTGGCAGAGGGGATATCATAACAAGCTTTTTTTCTCAGTCTTTTAACCCAGTTGTAAAAGGTGCCGGGATTGATGTTATGTTCTGTACACCATTGGTAGTCACTAAGACCGCTGCTGCGGCATTCCATGATAAGTTGATATTGTTCGTCTGCTGTGCGTCTTTGCGTTTTCATACAAGAAACCTCCATAGTTATAGTAAAACGCTCGCATTTATAGTATCTAGCGCCGATACTGTAGTAAAATGCTGGCATCTATCATCTATAATTATGGCAAATTTTGTGATGATTTTAAATTCACCCTGAAACTAGGCGCTTACGTTCAATCAGAGGAATTATTACAATGAGATGTGCGTAAGTATGATGAAGCACCAGAATGGCAGTTGTCGGAGCCAGGAGCATTTACAAGTGCGAAGGCGTTTCGGGATAAGGTGGTATTGCCACTTGTGAATAAGTTGAAGTCTTTGGTGAAAAATCTGACAATTCAGTGTGTAAGGCTGAAAGAGGAAGTCCTGAAACTGAGAAAAGAGAAGAGAGAACTTTCGGAAAGTGTGGAGTTTTATAAGGGAAAGATTAGAGATATGAATGAAAAGACAGAGCTGTTGCAGGAAAAGGCGGATAATCTGGAGCGGGTGAAGATGTATGCTGGTGTTGAGCAGATTGATACGATTATTTGTAAAGTGAAGGAACAGGAGCGTGTGGAACTGCAGGCTAGACGATATAAAAGGTCTTATGAGGCAAGATAATGGAAGGGATGGATTGATGTGATGAAGGATGACAGAATGGATAATATTGTGGAATGTGCATATAACATGGATAATGGTTATGTTGAAGTATGGTTTGCAGATGGGAATATGTTTCGGATAAAGAGCGAAGAAGTAGAGGCAGCTCTGAGAACAACAGAGCAGTCACTGGCAAAGTTACATAAATTATTGGATGAAAAGCCGATAGAATATGTGGCGATGGCACTATCCGGGGAGATGCAGGCATATTGTGCTATCGAGGATGATATGGTTAAAGGAATGTTTGGAACGATTGTGCAGGGGTATTTGAAGAAAGGGTACAATCGGGCTACGGCGGAGATGATGGCTAGGGAGTTTTTTAGGTATGAGAGTTAGGAAAAGTGTGTGATAGATAAAGGATAGAAAAAGAGAAAGGGTAATGGTTTGATTGTGGTATAGACCGTTTATGGTAAAATATTTATATGATACAAGTAAAGATAATTATAATTTGATGGATTGAATATGTGTATCGGAGAAGGAAGAATTGATGAAAGTAGGCTGTGTAGAAAAATCACAAATAATATGGTAAAATAGATTGGTAATTTTGTGAAGGTAATTGACTGATAGAACTAATAAATATGCAGGAACAAAGGAGAAAATGATATGGAACAATTGTTATCAATGTCAAAAATATTTTCAGAAAAAATATTTCGTATTCCTGATTATCAAAGAGGATATGCATGGACGCTAAAGGAAGTGAAAGATTTTTGGGGGGATTTATGTAGATTAGAGAATAAAAAGAATCATTATGTAGGTGTTTTGACACTAGAACCAGCTAAAGAAGAGGATTATAAAAAGTGGATTGATGATTTGTGGATTATTGATGCGAAACGATACATACCTTTTTATGTAGTTGATGGACAGCAAAGATTGACAACGTCTATAATCTTGATATATGTTATTTGTCAAATTATGCAAGAGAAAAACATAGAAAAGCTAAATTATACCACATATGATGAAATATCCAGAAAATTTATTTTTGAATATCAAGATGCTAATAAGAATCGAACATATATGTATAGTTATGAGAGAGAGAATCCTAGTTTTGCATATTTGATTTCTCAAGTTTACGATGAAAAAGTGGTTATTGCCTCAAGTGAAAATGAAACTATATATACTAATAATTTGGGGGAGGCAAAACGATTTTTTTATGAAAAAATGATTGATATGGATGTTAACCAATTGGAAGAGGTTTATACAAAAATAACACAACATTTTCTTTTTAATATGTATATTATATCAGATGATATAGATGTGTATGTGACATTTGAAACGATGAATAATAGAGGAAAACCTTTATCTAATTTGGAATTGTTAAAAAATAGGTTGATTTATGTGTCTACATTGCTTAATGTTGCTGATGCTGATAAAAGCAGATTACGACGTGATATAAATGAATGTTGGAAAAAGATATATCATATATTAGGAAAAAGTAAGGAAAGGGTTTTACTCGACGATGAATTTTTAGTTACTCATTTTATGCTATATTTTGCAAAAAATATAGATGAATTAGAAAAAGAGAGCTATACAAGAAGATATGATCACTTGGGACAATGGCAGAGTAATTATTTATTAAATGACTATTTTGTTGTTCAAAAAATTTTTGACAAATCATTAACAATTGAAGATTGTTTTAATTATATTCAAAGCTTGAGTGAGTGTATTGACTTTTGGGGTGATATAAAAAATCCGTTGTCATCTAAATATGATGATGAAATCAAAGAGTATATTGATAAGATTAACTTTTTTTCAATTAGAAGAAGATTTTATAGAAGTAGATATATGATAGATTTTTCATACTTGAATGTTTTTCTTTTGGCGTGTTTTAGAGCGTGTAATAATAATAATAAGACATTATTAAATTTTCTAAAAATATTAGAAAAGTACTTATTTTCCATAGAGTTTTATGATGGAGAGGCAATAGAAGAACTTTGTATAAATTTATTTAATTTTGCAGAGGCTGTTGTTAAATTAAATAAGGGGGAATGGGTAATTCAAGGGATAATTGATAAATTGAAAAAGTTATATGAATCCCTTGTTACTTCGACGGAATTGAATAAAAAAACAGTATTATATTACTCAAAAAATGGATTTTATCGTACAAGTTGGCTACGATATTTCTTATGCGAATATGAATATTCTTTAATGAAAAAAAGCAAAACTAATATCAATAAATTGAATAGATGGGAGATATATGAAAGAGGATATAATTCGATAGAACATATATATCCTGAGAATTCTCATAACAAGTATTGGATTGAGTTATTTAGAGAATATACTTCTAAACAAAAAAATGCTTTAAAAAATTCATTAGGAAATTTTGTCGCAATTTCTTCAGAAAAGAATGGAAAACTAGGGAATAAATCGTTTCCTGAAAAAAAATCTAATACACAAAATCCTGTTGGATATAAATATGGTACATATGCTGAAATTGAAATAGCAGATTATAAGGATTGGGATTCTATGGCTATATTAAAAAGAGGATTAATGTTGATTGCATTTTTAAACGAAAGATGGGGAATAAGAGTTGGAAATGGGAAAAAAGATGATAAGTATAAATTTTTGGGATTGCAATTTCTTATATAATATTGGCTCCATTTTGGCTCTGAAAAATTTGGATGTGATATAGAAAATGCATATTATGAAGAATATGAATAATTAAATATACAAAAGTTAATCTCTCGTCCAAAGAGTTTGAGTGATCCACGAAAGCTCAGAATCATTGTAAAATCAATGGTTCTGGGCTTTTTTTATGCTTGCTGATACCTTTTGTAAGCAAAAAATAGTCTCGAAAACATAACAATAATAATTTTCAAATCTGTCTCTATTTTCATTTTCGAAAAGTTTTTTCCAATTTTTTTAGTAATCAGTTCTGACTCGTTCCAAATAGTAGTTGAAGACAAAGAAAACTATTATTTAGGAGCCTACTAATAAAAAGTCAAGTACTTTTTGAAGAAATTTAAGAGTTGAAAAATAGGTACAAGAAATAGGCTACCCAAAACGGCTAGCTTAACGGAGGTGATAATCGTTTGATATTTAAGACTCTTCGATTTGAGATTGCTCTAAGTTGCGTAAGCACTCCTTAACCTTGCCATAGTAGATTCGTAAGAATTTATTGGCACCAGCGGTCATGTAAACAAGGTATGGTTTGTAGTTTTTAGTCAACTCTATTATACCATATCCGGTGAGGAGTTATTTTAATTTGGTAACAAAAAATGCCGTATTTATGCGGTCTGTGGCGTTTCGCAAACGCCTAATTTATGAAAGAAAAAGAGGAGCATTTGGAGAGTATTCAAAGTAAATTAAGAAAATTGTTGTTTGAAGAAATTGCATTAGAAGATGCTAGAAAGATGTATAATTAAAGCAGTGATATAAAACAACATTCACAGCAGATTGACTTTTAGCATACGATAGTGTATATTTAAATTACAAAGAGAAGATACTACAGTCGGAACGGAGACTTAAAACCCGTTTCCAGTGGTCGGGATGAAGACCTAAAACTCATTCCCATTACAGAGTAAACTGCTAAAAATCAAAGGCGGATGGCTTCGGTCATCCGTCTTTCTTTAACCAAGGAGATAAAATGGCAGAGGAGAGTTTTAAGGAACGTGCCCGACAGGAAATGATAAAAGCTGCAAAACAGTATAAGGACATCTATGTTGATTATGAGTATCTAATTTGCTCGGTAACATTTGAGAAAAATGATTATTATATAATTGCTGCGGAGGAAGATAATTTTCAGCATTTAACAGGTGTACATTCAAAGATAGATGCTAAGACATTTTTCCGCAAATGTTATGATGGAACGCTTGCGGAAGTGGACTTTGATTTTGCAAAAGCAGGACAGAATGAGAAGTCGGTAAAAGGTACAATAAGAAGAAAAATACAAGTATTGCCGGATATGATGACACTAATGAAATCGGATGTTCAAGTAGAAGAAGGCTTTCGGAAAAATCGGGTAGTGTGTTCGCTGGCAACAGCGGATGGAAACTGCACATTAGGTTTTTCAGAATCAAAGAAAGCACGTCCGAAGTCCTTGATAAAAGGAAATGAATTGAAGAATCCGGGAACTGTAGATTTGATTCTAAGAAAAACAACTGGAAGTTTATTCTTTGATGAAATTATTGTTGGAGATACAGCAATGCTTAAGCAGTTCAGAGAAAAAATTGAGGATATTGTGTCAGCAAAGTTGTTTGAAGATGTAACAGGAGAATAAGGCATATGAATGATGAAGATCATGTTTTGTTAAGTGAAAAATTAGAAGATCAGCTTAAATCTGTAGAGTGGGCGCGTGAACAGAAGAAGAAAATTCTTGATGACAAAAGCAGACGTATCGCAGATGCACTCATGGAAAAAATGACACCTTTGATAATGAAAAATAGTGTACAGAAATAGCGTGGGTATAATTTGGGTACAGTAACTTTGAAACCATATTAACAAGATACAAAACCGCATTAAAATGATACGGTTTTGCAATATAATAACAGCAGATTTATGTGAAAAATTGAACCCGAAAAAGAGTTTGAATAACGGACTAAAATGCCGAAAGCCTGTATTTATGCGGGTTTCCGGCATTTGTTTTATCAAATGGCTCTAGTTTGGCTCTATTTGTGAGAGCAATAATGGCAAGAAAATAGATGAAATCTAATAAGGAGCATTATATGACGAAAGTGAATTTTTATGATAGTATTAATGATTCAATGCTGAAGTTTGCAGTTATTATTGCCAGACATAATGGTAAATGGGTATTTTGCAAGCACAAGGAAAGAAATACATGGGAGGCACCGGGGGGACATAGAGAAGATGGTGAGGATATTCTTGAAACAGCCAAACGAGAACTATATGAAGAAACAGGAGCAATAACTTTTGATATTACTCCAATTTGTATATATTCTGTGACTGCACCAGATAATTTCGATGGAATGGAGACTTTTGGAAAATTATTCTTCTCAGATATACATACATTTGAAAAAGAGCTTCACAGTGAAATTGAAAAAATAGCAATTATGGATGAACTACCGATTAATTGGACTTACCCAGAAATTCAACCCAAACTGCTAGAAGAAGCAAGAAAAAGAGGATTTTGCCCCAAAAAGGACGAAATAAAATGGCTATTTTTTGATGTTGGGTCGACATTGGTTGATGAAAGCAAAGTTTATGAAAACAGGATGAAAAGGATAGCGGATTTATCAGGTTTAACTTACGAGCAAATTTATAAATATGCCATGTCGTTTTATAAAGAAAACAAAAAAGGAGATTTAGAGGTAGCAAGGCAATTGGGGGTGAAATTACCTAAATGGGAATCGCAATACGAGAGGCTGTATACAGATACTAAAGATTGTTTGAAAAAGTTAAGTAGAATTTATAAAATTGGTGTAATTGCAAACCAATCATTAGGAACTTCTGAGAGATTAGAAAATCTTGGAGTACGAAAATATATTGATTTGATTATCGCATCAGCAGAAGAAGGCGTTTCAAAACCTGATAGGCGCATATTTGAAATTGCATTGGAAAGAAGCTGTTGTAAGCCAGAGAATGCAGTCATGATTGGTGACCGTATTGATAATGATATTGTACCCGCAAAACAGTTGGGTATGAAAACTATATGGGTAAAACAGGGATTAGGAAGTTTGTGGAATATAACAGATGAGAGTGAAAAAGCTGATATGGAAATTAATAACTTATCTGATATATTAAAATATTTATAGGGGATAGGTCTATAAAATAAGATTCAAATTACAATTGTTCTTGCAGAACATATGATATATGTTAGGGTACTCTTTAAGGAAAGTACCCATGACAGGGCATTAAGTGTCTGGAGGGCTTGCTTAGCGCCGATGACGGCTTATGAGATCATTTCGATTTTCATTGGGATATTAGCATTGTTGGTAATGAATTGTAGTCCTGTAAGAAATGGAGCAACAGCACAAATTGTTAATATAGTTACTGTTTGTCTGGAAAAGAAACATGATGTTAAAAACATATGTATTGATGATTATGATATAAAATTTTGCAAAGGATGTGGAACTTGTCATAATACAGCAAAATGTGTTCAGAATGACGATGCTGATAGGATAATTGAGCAATATGAATGGGCTGATATAGTTATATCCGTGTCTCCATCATACTGGGCAGATATACCGGGACAATTTAAAGCTTTTATTGATAGATGTACTCCGTGGTGTAACACACATGAACCGCATGCCAAAATAAGTAGTGGTAAGAAGGGATATGCCATTGCATTAAGAACGGGAACCGGGTATGGGAGAATGTGAGAGAATTATCGCAAGCATAGAACATTTCTATGGACATATGGAAATTAAGTGTTGTGACAGTCTTGGTTTATGCTCAGTGGAATATAAAGAAGATTTGGACTGTAGGAAAGAAGAAATTATAGAATTTTGTAGCCAGATAGAGTAAGTGTTTTATTGTATCTTACAAATATTTCAGAAAGAGTTAAGGGTAGGTGGTAAAATTGATTCGAAAAGCTACTTTAGAGGATGTTTCCCAACTTGTGAGTTTGGCAATTCAGATGTGGAAATCACACACAGTTGAAGATTTAACAAAGAATTTTTGCGAACATATAAGAAAAGGAAAAAATATTATTTTTCTTGCTATATCAGAGGAACATATAGTTGGATTTGCACAATGCGGATTAAGGTTTGACTATGTAGAGGGAACTGATTCTAGTCCGGTAGGATATTTGGAAGGGATTTTTGTTTTAGAAGAATATAAAAAAAGAGGTTATGCGAAAGAATTGTTAGGAGTATGTCAGAATTGGACAAAGGATCAGGGGTGCTTTGAGTTTGCGAGTGACTGTGAGTTGGATAATGAAGATAGTCTTAAGTTTCATTTGAAAATGGGGTTTGCGGAAGCAAATAGAATTATTTGTTTTACGAAAAGGTTAACAGATTTAGAGGAGTAGTATGTGATGGCAAAAAACTATAAATATAAAAAAGCAACCATAGCAGACATAGATGAACTTGTAAAAACTAGAATTATCGTCCTTCGAGCAGCTAACAAACTATCGAATGATGTGGATATGTCATTAGTGGAAAAGGAATCCTATGAGTATTATAAGAGTGCATTAGAAACTGGTGAGCATGTTGCATATCTGGTGTATGATAACGAAACCTTTATTGGCGCTGGTGGTGTAAGCTTTTATAAGGTTATGCCGACCTACCATAATCCAACAGGTAAAAAGGCTTATATTATGAATATGTATACAGCATCGGAATATCGGAGACAGGGGATTGCATTTCATACATTGGATTTACTGGTAAATGATGCGAGGGAACATGGCGTGTCGCAGATAGCCTTAGAGGCAACAGATATGGGGCGGCCATTGTATGAAAAAAATGGATTTGTAAAAATGGAAGATGAAATGGAGCTGGTATGATGCATAAAGTAACAGACTTACAACCTTGGGAATGTCTCATGAAGAGAATTGTATGGAAACGATTAGGAGAAATTCGAGATAAGAAGATACTTGATTTTGGAAGTGGTATAGGTGTAACCGCAAACTATCTGGCAGAGCATAACGATGTAACAGCCATTGAACCGGATGGAGATAGCATAAAAGAGCGATGGATAGACAACCAATATACACAAATTGTTGGTAGTACCGATGAATTGCATAAATTTGATAATGAGACCTTTGATATGATTATCTGTCACAATGTCTTGGAGTACGCCGAAGATAGAGAGGATATTGTTAAGGAGTTTGCAAGGATTTTAAAACCTAATGGCAAGATTTCTATTGTGAAACATAATCGTGCAGGTCGGGTTATGCAGATGGTTGTACTTTTGAATGATTTTGAACATGCCCATAGTCTGTTAGATGGTAATGACGGAATGGCTTCAAAGTACGGAGCAATTCGTTACTATGAGGATGCAGATATTGAAAAATGGTGTCCGGAACTTGCAATTACGAAGACACTGGGAATGAGAACTTTCTGGGATATGCAACAAAATCAGGAAATACATAAGGATGTTGACTGGCAGGATAAAATGGTGGAAATCGAGATGCGAGTATCGGATATGGATGGATATAAAGACATCGCATTTTTTCATCATTTGATTATTGAGAAGAGATAGGAGACACGGTATGACAAGAGTGTATTTCGTGCGTCACGCACAGCCGGAACATGATTGGAAAGAAGACAGAACAAGACCTTTGACGGAAGAAGGCAAGAAAGATTCTGCAATTGTACTAGAATTTTTGAAGGACAAGAAAATAGATGCGTTTTATTGTAGTCCATACAAACGCAGCATGGATACCATTGCAGATGCGGCAGCTTTTTTCGGAAAAGAAATTATAACAGATGAGAGATTAAGGGAGCGTGAAAAAGGTCCTGATGGCAACAACCACGGAATGTTCCAGAAACGTTGGGCTGACCATGATTATCATGAAGAGGGTGGAGAATCCATTGCTATGGTTCAAAATCGTAACATAGAGGCGCTAAACGAGATTTTATCAGATAATACGGATAAAGATATTGTTTTAGGAACCCATGGTACTGCCCTTAGTACTATATTGAATTTTTATGATAACAGTTTTGGATGTGAAGATTTTCTAAGAATTATCGACTGGATGCCATATATTATTGAACTGGATTTTGAAGGTGATAAGTTGGTTGGTAAGCATGAACATTGCTATGTGGAGAAGGAATTCAAGGACAATCAGCGTGCGGATAAGAAGTAGTGAGGAATAGATGAATACACGATATTATATGGTCATTATCAAGGGTGAAATAAAGACATCCGAAATAATGTCATGTGGTTACAATAGAAATACTCAAAAATGGGATGTAAAATTCAATACTGGAAAAATATACTCTTATGCATATTTGAATGTGGAAAAATTGACTGAGCCAGATGTTTTAAATCCTGATATGTATCGTATTAGCAGAGAAGGACGCGAGTTTTTTGATGTTAAAGCAATATATGTGTTTAGAAGCAGATATGAGTCTTATTGGCATATTTGTTTTGGCAATGGGAGTGAAAGAGATTATCATCGCAGTGAGTTAAATATTGTGGAATCATGTCTTACTCAGAGTCAGTCATCAAATGTATTTGAATATATAAAGCAAATTGCCGGTCTGAGTAATATTAGGAATGAAGAAACTGGTGAAAAATTATTGTCTAAGAGGTTTGACAAGATTTCTTTTGTGGGTAGTGATGTAGCTTTAGCAAAGTATTTGAATCCATCATCATTGCAAGGAAAAAGAATAGGACGGGAATACATTCCGATTTTCCCATTTGGATGCAATAACAGTCAGTATAAGGCTGTAAAAAATGCCATGGAGAATCAGATTAGTGTTATACAGGGACCTCCAGGAACAGGAAAGACACAGACGATATTGAATATTATTGCCAATATATTAATGCAAGGGAAAACGGTACAGATAGTATCCAATAATAATTCGGCAACGGAAAACGTATATGAAAAATTATCTTCTCCAAAATACAATTTAGGTTTTATTGCTGCGACATTAGGAAGTTCTAAAAATAAGAAATTATTTGTTGAGCATCAGGACGCCGCTTATCCCGACTTTTCGTCGTGGAAAACGGGAGAAGATCCAAGTGTTTTGCAGAAGGAAATAGCAGAGCAATCCAGTCAGTTAAAAAGTGTTTTCGATAAGCAGGAAAAATTAGCGTGTTTAAGGCAGGAACTTTCACAGTTGGTTACTGAACAGGAATATTTTAATCAATATGTTAAAGAATCAGATGTTCATACAGATAGTATTAAGTTCAAGAAAAAATTATCTTCAAAGCAATGGATGGTATTGTGGCAGGAGTGCCAGTCGATTTCAGAAGAGAAAACGTCAATAGGATTTTGGTTTAAGATAAAAGCCTTATTTAAATATGGAGTAACCGATTGGAGCATTTATAAGCAGGATATTTCAAAGATAATTACAACCTTTCAGGCAATGTATTATCGTGCGAAGCAGGCGGAGTTGTCTGCGGAAATTGTAGATATTGAAAAGTATTTAAATAGTGTTAATAAGAATTTGCTTGAGGATTTATGCAATCAGTCAATGGTTGTCCTAAAAGACAAACTGGCAAGGAAATATGAAGGTAACAGTAGTAGGAAAACTTTTAGTGAAGATAATTTGTGGAAGGAACCATACGATGTAATGGCTGAGTATCCGGTTATATTAAGTACAACATTTTCATCAAGAAACAGCCTGAATTCAGATGTGGTGTATGATTACCTTATCATGGATGAGGCATCACAGGTAGATATTGCAACTGGTGCGTTGGCATTGTCCTGTGCAAGGAATGTTGTTATTGTGGGTGATACCAAGCAACTTCCTAATGTTGTTACAGATGATATAAAGGCAAAAGCAAAAGCTATATTTGACAGTTTTAATGTGAGTGAAGGATATCAGTATACAAACAGTTTTCTGCAATCCATTTTGGATGTTATGCCAAACGTAACACAAACATTGCTGCGGGAACATTATAGGTGTCACCCTAAAATAATAAATTTCTGTAACCAGAAATTCTATCGTGGTGAATTGATTATTATGACAACGGATAAGGGTGAAGAGGATGTTTTATCGGTAGTAAAAACGGTAGCGGGAAATCATGAACGTAACCATTATAGTCAGCGCCAGATAGATGTTATTAAAAATGAGATTATACCCAAATATGTTTCAAATCCGGAAGAAACCGGAATTATTGCACCGTACAAAAATCAGGTAGAAGCATTAAGCAAGGAGATTACAGATATTGATGCGGCTACGGTGCATAAGTTCCAGGGTAAGGAAAAAGAGAATATTATTATATCTACTGTGGATGATGAGATATCTGATTTTGCAGATGATCCGTATTTAATCAATGTTGCTGTATCAAGAGCGAAAAAGAAATTGATGCTGGTTGTAACTGGAAATGAGCAATCAAAAGAGCGCAATATAACAGATTTGATTGATTATATTCAGTATAATAATTTTGAGGTTACTGAAAGCAAGATTTATTCGATTTTTGATTACCTTTACAAGCAGTATACTGAGGAAAGAAGGGTATATTTGCAGAAGCACAAAAAAGTATCAGAATATGATTCGGAAAACCTGATGTATTCATTGATAGAGGACATTATCTCCGCTAACAAGTATTCAAGCTTGGATGTTGTTTGTCATTTTCCGTTGAATATGTTGATTAAGAATCCAGAACTATTAAATGAGAAGGAATGTCAGTATGCAATGAATCCAGCAACACATTTAGATTTTCTGATTTATAACAGAATTGGTAAAAAGCCTGTGTTGGCGATTGAGGTTGACGGATATGAATACCATAAAGAGGATACTGTTCAGGCTTCAAGAGATTTGTTGAAAAATCATATTATGGAGTTGTATGAAATTCCATTACTGAGATTTATGACTAATGGTAGTGGCGAAAGAGAAAAGATTATAGAGATGCTAGATAAGTCGGTTGGGTAACGAAAGGAAAGCTGTGTATGGAGATTATAAGAAGGGACGAGTTACAGGAACTTTTAGATGTTGTCAGGATGAAACCATATGGCAAAATCTTGATAACAGGTGCGGCAGGAAGTGGTAAAACTTTTTTGTTAAATATAATTGGAAAGATATTAGAGGAACAAGGAAGAAAAATCTGGTATGAAACGATGGTTTTTTCACAGATGGGAAATAAAATATGGAAACATTCATCTGATTTTACAGATGTTGTTTGTTTAGTGGATGGTTTGGACGAAATATATAGATATAAACAACAAATGGTAGAGAACATTAAAAATGCTAGAGGGTGTTATATATGCACTGCTAGAGAAAATAAGTTTGATATAAATTTTGATTATGAAATAAGGTTAAAGCCATTAACAGATAAACAGATATTATTGTTTATTAGTGATTATCTTGGTGCCCGTATCTCGAGTGACAGTATTGTAGAAGGTATTTTTAAAGAACTTGATAAGCAAAATTTAACGCCTAGAACGATAGCTGAAAATCTTCATACAAAACTAAAGGGCGAGGGGCTTAACGAATATTTTCTTGATTTTGAAAAGGATATACATCAAATATATACATATAAAGGAGGTGTATCTCTACAACATCCAGAGATAGTTGTTCCAGAACGAAAAATTATTAGAGTACCAGACGAAATAAAAAATGATATAAAGGTAGTAACGCATTTGCTTGTGGATAAAGTTGCATTAAGACCAGAAATACTTCAAGAAATTACTCCTAGACAGTTTGAGGAACTGGTTTGTGAATTGTTTGAAAGAAAAGGATATAATGTGCAACTTACGAAACAGACAAGAGATGGTGGTAAGGATTTGATTGTTCTTAATAATTCAGTGTTAGGCGATTTGGTGATTTATGCTGAATGTAAAAAGAAAGCGCCTAAGCATCCTGTGAATGTTGGACTTGTTAGACAACTATATGGAACTGTTGAAGCGGACAGGGTTACAGCAGGAATAATGGTAACTAACTCATATTTCTCAAAGGATGCTCGTAGATTTCAACAGACGATAAAAAGTAGAATGAATTTAATGGACTATTCAGAGTTAATGAAACAGATAATGGATTGCAGGTAGGAAATTGATCATAGTTATTATTATGAAGGTTATGCTGTGTACAAGGCGCAGGATTTATAAGTATATCCGCTGTTATGCGCATGGATGGAATGATTAAAAAGATATGCAGGAACAGGGAGTTTGTTCCTGCATGGAAATAGCTGACTGGCTGTTTTTTTTGTAAAGAAATAAAAAACAAATGTGGAGAAATAATATGAATTGGCAAAAACTATTTGCATCACATATTTTAGAGCGGGGATATGATTATTATTGTGATGGTGCAGTTGAAAATATAGAGATCGGACGCGATGATATACGAGCTGATGTCGTTGGAACCGAGGACTACGAGGTTGAGATTTCCTTAAATGACGGGAAAGTTACAGATATGTACTGTTCGTGCCCCTATGCAGCAGGTGGAAATAATTGTAAGCATATGGCAGCGGTGTTATATGAATGGACTGCGGATATTATGGATGAAAATGAGCCAGAAGATACAGACAACGAGGACGTGGACGATGATGAGGATGCGGAAAGCATGGATTTATTTGAGCCTGCAGTTACCGTCTGTGATTATAAGAAAAAATCAGCTGCTGTGGAAAAACTGGTGACATCTGCAGAAAGGGATATTGTGCAAGCATTTCTTGTGTCTGTCTTGGCAGAAGATAAAAAATTATTGCTTCGTTTTCGGAATATGGTAAACAAATGTGCAACAAAAGAAGACGTCGAAGATTATTTTGAACAGATTGATGAAATAGCGGATCGCTATCTGGGAAGAGATCATTTTATCAATTATTATCAGGCATATGATTTTATGTTGGAGCTGGAAGAAATCATAGATAAAGATGTCCGTCGCATGATTGACAATGGAAGCCACATAAGTGCGTTTCATGTGATGAACCATATTTTTGTGTTGTTGGGGAATGTCGACATGGATGATTCCGGTGGGGAAACAAGTATGTTGGCAGAGCAGATTTATCAACTGTGGTTAGAGTTGCTTACTAAGGTTAATGCACAGGATAAAAGGAAAATGTTTATCTGGTTTACCACGCATATGGATGGTTCTGTTATCGATTATTTGGAAGAATATATCGAACAGATCATTATGGAAGAATTTAAGGAACCGGAGTACGAGCAGGATAAACTTTCTTTTATGGAGGAAATGATTGAGAAAGCAGAGAAAAAAGATTCTGGTTGGAGCAGAGATTATGCGGTAGGTAAATGGACGGTAACATATCTGAAAACATTAGAAGAGAAAAATGCACCAGAGGATCAGCTGGAAGAAATATGTAAAAAATACTGGAACAATTCCGGGGTAAGAAGATATTACATAGACAGATATTTTGAGAAAAAAGAATATGATCGTGTGCTTCAGGTATTGGATGAAAGCATCGAATTGGACAAAGCGTATCGAGGTCAGGTTTTAGAATATAACCAGAAGAAAAAGGAGATTTATCGTTTACAGGGAAACAAAAGTGCGTATATCGAACAACTTTGGAAATTAGTACTTGAACAAAGTGCGGGAGATTTAGACATTTATAAAGAATTGAAAGCACAATATTCAGAAAAGGAATGGCTGATAAAAAGAGAAGAACTGTTCAAAAAACTTTCGGCAAATGCACATATAGACAGATTGTACAAGGAAGAAAAATTATATGACCGGTTGCTTGCATATGTATTAAAAAGTTCTGGATTGTATGCAGTGCAGTCGTATGAAAATGTTCTGAAAAAAGAATATCCAAAGCAGATTTTAAGTAAATATCAGGGTGAAGTAAACAAGATGGCTTCTTGCACCGGAAATCGAAAACATTATGCAGATCTGGTAGCGTTGCTGCGGAGAATGAAGCGGATTAAAGGTGGATCTGAGATTGTGGAAACAATTGTCGAAGAATGGAAGATAAAATATAGAAATCGTCCGGCGATGATGGATGAACTTAGCAAATTATAAACGCATGCGACTAAGAAAGATACCGTTGATTTTATGCAGACTAACCAGATAGATGTAAAGGTTATTGATGTGGTATGTAAAATCATAGACAAAGTTTCATTTGCAGGGACTGATTCCGTTATGCATGGCACGATAGAAAAAATGTCAGAACACTGACAAAAAGTTATGGAAAATTTTCCTGATGAATTTATAAGTTCATCAAAGTAGTGAAACTCATGCAGGAATATGTTATACTAAAGGCAGACAAAGCTGGAGGATATATGGATGAGCACCTGCAAGGCACTGTTATCTAAAATTATAAATAAAAATGCTTTTTACGAGCAGGAGGATGTGACACAGAATATTTTTGCGTTCCGTGTGGTGGGAATCTGCATTTTATTCTATTCGTTTGTGATGATTCTGAACTGCCTGCATATTTTTATCGTGGATCAGACGATTTTTACAAGAGGCTATGTGGCGGCATGTGTGCTGGTGTTGATTTATGGATTGCTACTTGTGAAGATGGGGCTTGAGCACCCATTTACCAAGTATCTCAGCGTTACGGCCATCGGGCTGATTGTCATGGTCGCGAGTGCATCCCTTACCTACCATATGATCATTATTATGATAATCCCGATTATCATTGCAAGTATGTATACTTCAAAGAGACTGTCGGTTTATGCCTTTATCTTTACAGTGGGTGGGATTACGATCAGTACTTATGTGGGCTATTATTTTGGGGTATGTGATGCAAACATGGCACTGCTGACGGTGACATCACTGGATCATCTGCAGAAGGATGGCGTGTTTTTGCTCAACAAAGTAAACGAAAATCCTATGGTTACGCTGGCACTTTATTATGTGATGCCGCGATCGCTGATGGCGGTTGCATTTTATTATGTAAGTAACAGTGTAAACAGTATTGTGCGCAAGTCCATGGAAAATGCAATGCGTATGGTACAGGCAGCTTCCATGGATGATATGACGGGACTTTACAGCAAAAATAAACTGCTTGAAACAGTGGAACATATGGAGCCAAAAGAACGCCCGGTTGCGGTTATTTATTGGGATGTCAACCAGTTGAAATATGTAAACGATACGTTTGGTCATTTGTACGGAGACCAGCTGATTGCCAAAATTGCGGGATCCATTCGGGCAGCAGTGACGAGTGAGGAAACCAATGCTTACCGTTACGGTGGGGATGAATTTCTTATGATTATTCCGGATGGGACACAGGAGATTGCAGAAGATGTCATTGAAAAGTGGAGGCAGGTGATGAAGCCGATTCAGAAAAACAGTGAGATTCCGGTATCTGCCTCCGTGGGATATGCTGTGGGAAAATATGAAAATATAATGGAACTGATCGAGATCGCAGATCAGAGAATGTATAAGGACAAACAACTACGCCGCCAGTAGCGGCGTATTTTATGGCTCAGAGGGATAACAGAACCAGAAAGGGGATAGAGAAAATTTGAAAACAAACAAATATGAAATAGATATGTGCAATGGTTCGATCATGGATAAACTGATCTCGTTTGCACTCCCACTCATGCTGTCTGGAATTTTACAGCTGATGTTCAATGCGGTGGATATCGTTGTTGTGGGGCACTTTACGGGAAAACAGGCACTGGCGGCAGTGGGATCGACCACGGCACTCATCAACGTGTTCACCAATCTGTTTATCGGAATTTCGCTGGGGGCTAACGTGCTTGCGGCACGTTTTTTTGCGTCCGGCAGGGAAAAAGAAATGTCAGACACGGTACATACCGCCATTCTGCTGGCACTGATCAGCGGAATTCTCATGGCAGGAATCGGGGTAATCAGTGCAAAAGGTGCGCTGCTTCTTATGGGAACGCCGGACAATGTCATTGCACAGTCAACCCTTTACATGCGGATTTATTTTCTGGGGATGCCGTTTTTTATGCTCTATAATTATGGGGCAGCGATTCTGCGTGCGGTGGGAGATACCAAGCGGCCGTTGTTGTTTCTGGTGATTTCCGGATGTGCCAATGCGCTGCTGGATCTGATTCTTGTGATCGGTTTTCATCTGGGGGTGGCAGGCGTAGCCACTGCGACGATTACGGCACAGATGATCTCCTGCATTCTGGTTTTGTTATGCCTGTACCGCACCGACAGCTGCTATCAGCTGCGCTTTTCGAAGCTGAAAATAAAAAAGGTTTATCTGCTGCAGATTTTTCAGGTGGGAATTCCTGCCGGGATTCAAAGTACGGTTATTAACTTTTCAAACGCGCTGCTGCAGTCTTCCGTGAATTCCTTCGGAGATACGGCGATGGCGGGGTATACAGCGGCAAATAATATTTTGGGATTTTTGTATATGTCGGTAAATTCCATTACACAGGCATGTATGAGTTTTACGAGTCAGAATTATGGTGTGGGAAAATATAAACGTATGGATCGTGTGCTGATCGACTGTCTGATTCTTACGGTCAGTGTTCCCCTGCTGCTGGGATGTGGCGCATGGCTTTTCGGACCGCAGGTACTTAGTATATATACGAGAGAAAAGGATGTGATCGAGAGTGGCATGGAGATTCTTGCCATTACAACAGTGCCGTATTTTCTGTGTGGCATTATGGATTTGTTTCCTGGAGCACTGCGGGGGATGGGACATTCGGCAGTGCCGATGATCCTGTCGGTGATCGGTACGGTCGGAACGAGAATTCTCTGGATTTTTGGATTTTTCCCACATCACAAATCGTTGTACTTCCTGTTTATTTCTTATCCGGCATCCTGGATCATCACGATTGTGATGCAGGTCATCTGTTTTTATTTTGTGAGAAAAACGGTGCGCAGGGAATTGATGCGGGGATAAAACGCAGCGCAAAAAATGTGCCCAAAAATCGGAAACGATTTTTGGGCATTTAGTTTCTTGAAGAAAGAAAGAGAACATGCTACCATAATGGAAACTGAAACAAAGAAAATAGTTTCCTTCCGGCAGAAAGGATGAAAAGAATGAATAAAGAACTGAAAGAGAACATTATGCAGGGAACGTTGCAGGCATTCAATCAAAAAGGTTTGAAATTTACGATGGATGATATTGCAAAGATTTTAGGGATCAGTAAAAAGACGATTTATCAGGTGTTTCGTGATAAGGAGACTTTGTTTCTGGAAACAGTGGATTATTTGTTTGACCGGATCAAGGACAGTGAGCAGAAGATCGTAGAGAATCCGGAGATGGACACCCTGCAAAAGATTCACACAATCCTTGGTGTGATGCCGGAATGTTATCAGGATGTGGATTTTCGACAGTTATATCAGTTAAAAGAAAAATATCCGGAGATTTATCATCAGGTGGAAGTACGGCTCGAAACAGGCTGGGAAACGACCATTGCCCTGTTGGAACAGGGCATGCAGGAAGGTGTGATCCGTCCGGTCCGGATTCCGATTTTAAAGATGATGCTGGAAGCATCGTTAGAGCAGTTTTTCCAGCGCGATATCCTGCTGCAGAATGAAATTACTTATGCGCAGGCATTGCAGGAGGTTGTCGGGATTCTGATGTATGGAATTGCTTCGGAGAGGTAAAACGAAAGGGGAGCATAAAGAAGCATGGAGAGGTTGTATTGGAACAATGACTGGAAGTTTGCCGAAACATGGGAAGAAGCCATGAAAGAGGCAGTATATCCGGAAAATGAGATGGAGGATGTGCGGCTGCCGCATACCTGCAAAGAGCTTCCGTATCATTACTTTGATGAGCATGCGTATCAGATGCTGTGTGGATATCGCAGACATTTTATGGCACCGGAAGCATGGCGGGGGAAAAGTGTGGAACTGACCTTTGAGGGCGTGGCGCATGATGCGGTTGTTTATGTCAATGGAACAGAAGTGAAAGCGCACCATTGCGGTTATACGGCATTTTTTGTGGAACTTGCAAAATACCTGAAATATGGGGAGGACAATGTACTTGCGGTGCGTGTCGACAGCCGGGAAAATTTGAATATTCCGCCGTTCGGATATGCTATAGATTACATGACTTTTGGAGGAATATATCGTGAGGTTTACGTGCAGGTGAGAAATAAGACACATCTTGCAGATGTATTTGTCAAGCCACAGATACATCCTCTGCAGGTGACTACAGAGATTACGGTACAGAATATTTCGGATGGGATAACGTTGCAGCAGGAAATCCGCAAAAAAGGCGAGGGTGCATATAGTCCCCTGGGACAGAAGCAGGTAAAACAGACAAATGTGCAAACCGTTTTTCCGGTGCAGGAGATCTGTTTGTGGGAACCGGAAAATCCACATTTGTATGAAATCCGGACAAGTTTGTGGAAAAATGGGGAAATGATAGATGCGCGTGTGGATATCACAGGGTTTCGGGAAGCCGGATTCCGGAAAGATGGTTTTTATCTGAACGGAAAGAAATTGCGGCTTCGTGGATTAAACCGTCATCAGAGTTATCCGTATGTGGGATATGCAGCACCGGCATCCATGCAGATTTTCGATGCCGATATTCTCAAAAAAGAACTTGGCGTGAATGCTGTGCGCACTTCCCATTATCCGCAGTCGCAGGATTTTATCCGTCGTTGTGATGAAATTGGTCTGCTTGTGTTTACCGAGTTTCCGGGGTGGCAGCACATCGGGGATGAAGAATGGAAGCGGCAGGCGGTGCAGAATTTAAAGGAAATGATCGTGCAGTACCGCAATCATCCTTCCATTATTCTCTGGGGCGTGCGGATTAATGAATCACAGGATGATGATGTTTTTTACAGGGAAACAAACCGGGTGGCACATGAACTGGACGATACGCGTGCAACCGGCGGAGTACGGATGCTAAAGAAAAGCCATCTTCTGGAGGATGTTTATACGTACAACGATTTTCTTCACGATGGCAGACATCCGGGGTGTAATCCGAAACGAAAAGTTACACCGGATATGAAAAAACCGTATCTGATCAGTGAGTATAACGGGCATATGTTTCCGACCAAGCCGTTTGACGATGAGGAACACCGGACGGAGCATGCAATCCGTCATGCAAATGTATTAAATGCGGTGGCACAGGAGCCGGATATTGCAGGAAGTTTTGGCTGGTGTATGTTTGACTATAATACGCACAAGGATTTTGGCAGCGGTGACCGGATCTGTTACCATGGCGTGATGGATATGTTCCGCAACCCGAAACTTGCGGCGGCAGTATATAGCAGTCAGCAGGAAGATACACCGGTTTTAGAACTGAGTTCTTCGATGGATATCGGAGAGCATCCGGGGGGAAACCGCAGCGGAAACTGGATGATTACAAATGCGGATGCCGTGCGGATGTACAAAAACGGCAAATTGATCAAAGAGTATCATCGGGAGGACTCCCCATATCGTGCACTGGCACATGGACCGATTCCTGTGGATGACTTTATCGGAAATGCGATTGCCGAGAATGAGCCGATGAAACCGAAACAGGCCAGATGGATGGGGCAGCTGCTTAACATGACGGCGTATTATGGGCTGAACAATCTTCCGGCAAAGTTCTACCTTCTGGCATTGCGGCTGATGGTCTGCTATCACATGAAACCAAAGGATGCGGTTGCGCTTTACACACGTTATGTCGGGGACTGGGGGACGACTTCCACGGTCTATAAGTTTGAGGCTGTCAGGGACGGAAAAGTGGTAAAGACCGTGATCAAAGAGCCGATGCAGCAGGCACATCTGGAGGTGAAGGTAAGTGCACATAACCTGATCGAAGGCAGAACCTATGATATGGCGGCGGTTCGTATCCGGGCGCTGGATGAAAATGGAAATGTGCTGGGGTTTTTCAATGAACCGGTGCAGTTTGAAGTGAAAGGTGTTCTGGAACTGATCGGTCCCAAGACCATATGTTTACAGGGAGGTATGGGCGGTACTTATGTAAAGACGACCGGACAGGCCGGAGAAGGAATTTTGATAATTGAAAATGCGCAGACGGGGAAAATCTGTGAACATTTTCAGGTGGCACGGGAAGAGTAAGGGGGAAATACAATGAAATTATCAGCAAAAGAAAAAACGGCATTCGGCCTAGGGGCTGTCGGAAAAGATATGGTATATATGCTTTCGGCGAGCTATATTCTGTATTATTACCAGGATGTTCTCGGAGTAAGCGCGATGGCAATGGGAATTATTCTCATGGCAGCGCGGGTGTTTGATGCATTTAACGATCCGATTATGGGAGTAATTGTTGCAAAAACCAGAACACGCTGGGGAAAATTCCGTCCATGGCTTCTGGTTGGAACCCTGTGCAATGCGATCGTGCTGTATCTGATGTTTGCCGCACCGCCGGCATGGAATGGAAGTGGGATTGTGGCATATGCAGCCATTACTTATGTTGTGTGGGGAGTCACCTATACCATGATGGACATTCCTTTCTGGTCGATGATTCCGGCATTTACAGAAGGCGGAAAAGAGCGCGAAAATTTAACAACTATGGCGCGTTCCTGTTCGGGTGTCGGTTCCGCTCTCGTTACGATTATTACGATGAAATGTGTGTATATGCTGGGACAGGGAAATGAGCGCACGGGTTTCCGCTGGTTTGCACTTATTGTTGCGGTATTGTTTGTGCTGTTTATTACGATCACCTGTCTGACGATCCGGGAAAAATCCACGGTTCATATGGAAACACCGACCGTACGGCAGATGTTTTCGGCGCTGATTCACAACGATCAGGCAATGACGGTTGTCATCACCATTGTACTGATTAACTGCTCTTTGTATATTACGTCCAATCTGCTGTTGTATTTTTTCAAGTATGATGTGAGTGGGGAGAGCTGGTATAACAGCTATACACTTTTCAGTACATTTGGCGGAGCGGTACAGATTTTGTCCATGATGGTATTGTTTCCGCTGCTGCGGAAGTTTATGAGCAGTATCCGTGTGTTCTACCTGAGCTTTGGAATGGCAATCGCAGGGTATGCGATTCTGCTTGTGCTGATGATTGGCGGTCATACTGTGCTTGGAGCCCTGGCGGTGCCGGGCTTTTTGATTTTTGCGGCATTTGGCATGCTGACTGTGCTTACCACGGTATTTCTGGCAAATACGGTAGATTATGGGGAAATGAAAAATCACCGCCGTGATGAAAGTGTGATTTTTTCCATGCAGACGTTTGTTGTGAAACTGGCTTCGGGAGTTGCCGTGCTGATCGCAGCGATCTGTCTGTCTCTCTGTAACCTCAAGCAGGATACAAGTGCGGCGGTTGTTGCGCGTGCAGCGGATTCTTCGGTGCTGGGACTGCGGCTGACGATGGCGGGAATTCCGATGATCGGTCTTTTCATCGCGGTATTGGTATTTCGGAAAAAATATATTTTGACAGAGAAAAAGCTGCAGGAGATTAATGCAGCAATTAAAAATCAGGAGAACTGCTAAAAGAAAGGATGACAGCTATGATTCGTAAAATTGGACAGGCATTCGTACTGGATACGGCACATACAACATATGCATTTTCCATTCTGCCGGGGGGACATCCGGAGCATCTGTATTACGGGAGAACTATTCATATCGAGCATCCGGATGATCTTGAAATTCTTGTGGAAAAGCATGTGTTTGCACCGGGAAATGTGAATATCTGTGAAAAAGAGCATGCCGGTTTTTCGCTGGAGGATGTGCGGCTGGAAATGTCTTCGTACGGAAAGGGCGATATCCGTGAGCCGTTTGTTGAGGCCATTCTTTATGATGGGGCAAAGACTCTGGATTTCCGCTATGAAGATGCCGTTATTACCGGGAAAAAAGATGCGCTGGACGGACTTCCGGGTTCCTATGGAAGTGCGGGAGAAGTGCAGCAGCTGTGTGTGACAATGGTGGACCGGCAGTATGATCTGAAGCTGTTGCTCTACTACTATGTCTATGAGGCGGCAGATGTGATCGGACGGAGTGCGAAGATCGTCAATGCCAGCAGTCAGGATGTACAGCTTACGCGTCTGATGAGTCTGCAGCTGGATTTTGATGACAGTGATTATATTTTTACGACATTTCGCGGCGCATGGGCGCGGGAGATGCACCGCTGTGACCAGACGCTGACCGGTGGCAGAATTGTCAATGATTCTTTTACCGGAACCACGTCGAGCCGGGCAAATTCGTTTGTGATGCTGAGCCGTCCGAAAACGGGAGAAGATCAGGGAGACTGTTACGGATTTCATCTGATCTACAGTGGAAATCACTGTGAGACTGCGGAGGTCAGCAGTTTTGGAAAACTCCGGCTTCTTACGGGGATCAATCCACGGGAATTTTCGTGGAAACTGGAGCCGGGAGCACAGTTTCAGGCACCGGAGGCCTTTATGACCTATGCACCGGATGGATGGGGAGGCATGAGCCGGCGGATGCATGCGTTTATCCGGGAGCATATCGTGCGTGGATATTGGAAAAACAGGCCGCGCCCGGTACTTTTAAACAGCTGGGAGGCCTGCTATTTTGATATCAGTGAGAGCAGGCTCTTAAAGCTGGCAAAGGCGGGAAAAGATGCCGGAATCGAATTGTTTGTGGTGGATGACGGCTGGTTTGGCAGACGAAACGATGACACTTCTTCGTTGGGAGACTGGGTGCCGAATACAAAAAAACTGCCCGGCGGCTTATCGCGCCTAGCAAAAAAAATTACAGATCTGGGGCTTGCTTTTGGAATCTGGGTAGAGCCGGAGATGGTCAGTGTGGACAGTGACCTTTACCGGAAGCATCCGGACTGGACCATTGAAATTCCCGGAAAACCACATGCAGAGGGACGAAACCAGAGAATTCTGGATCTTGGCAGGAGAGAAGTGCAGGAGTATATCATTGCCAGTATGACAAAGGTCTTTTCTTCGGCACCGGTTTCTTATGTGAAGTGGGATATGAACCGGACGTTTTCCGATTATTATTCACAGAGTCTGCCGGCCGCACAGCAGGGAGAGGTGGCACATCGTTATGTGCTGGGACTGTACCGGTGCATGGAGGAACTGACCCGTCGTTTTCCGGAAATTTTATTTGAAGGGTGTGCAGCAGGCGGAAACCGTTTTGATCCCGGCATTTTGTGCTATTTTCCGCAGATCTGGGGAAGCGATGACACAGATGCCTGTTGCAGGGCGGACATACAGACAAATTACAGTTACGGGTATCCGCTCTCGACGGTGAGTGCACATGTATCTGCGTGTCCGAACCATCAGACGCTGCGCCGGACACCGCTTACGACCCGCTTTGCAGTTGCCGCATTCGCAGTGCTGGGGTATGAATGTAATTTCTGTGACTGTACCAGAGAGGAACTTGAGGAGATCAGGGCTCAGATTGCACTGTACAGGAAGTGGCGTAGTGTATTGCAGCAGGGCACATTTTATCGTGGGCGGACATTTGCTGACGGAAATCTCACAGAATGGACCTGTGTTTCAGAAGATCAGACACAGGCAGTCGGCATGCTGATGCAGAAACTTGCGGAACCGAATACACAGTTTCATGCGTATTATCCCAAAGGACTTGCAAAAGAGAAACGGTACCATTTTACCAACCGCGCGTTAACGTACAGTATTCTGGAGTTTGGGGATCTGGTCAACACGGTTGCTCCGGTACATATCCGCCCGGATTCCGTGACACATCATCTGCTGGCAAAATTTGTAAAGATGGATGGGGAAACGGAGGATTTCTGTGCATACGGGGATGCCCTGATGTATGGAGGTGTACATTTGCACCCGGCATTCGGAGGCACCGGGTATGATGAGAACGTACGGTATTTTCCGGATTTTGCGTCTCGTTTGTATCTAATGGATTGCAATTTATAGCCGGAAAGTGCTATGATACAAAAGAGCAATTCAGGCAGGACAGGAGATAAGAAAATGCAGAAACGAAAAAACAGATGGTACATAGCCGTTGCAGCAGTTGTAATTTTAGCAGTTGTTCTGGTATTGGCAGTTGTGCTGGGGAAAAAGGGAAAGAACAAAAAAGATCCAAAGATGATTGAGCCGACGCAGCAGGAGCAGGCATCGGAAATACCGACGGAAACAGAGGAAGTATTTGATTATTCCGCTACGGAGACCGCAGAGACAAAATCGCTTCCGAAGTCCGTTGTCAGCAAGCAGGGAATTCTCATTGATGTGGATGCCGGAACGATTCTGGCCGGAAAAGATGCATTGAAACGTATGGTTCCGGCATCTATGACCAAAATCTTTACCGTGCTGGTAGCAGCGGAAAATATTAAGCCGGAGCAGCTGGACGAGCTGGTTACCATCAGTATTGATGCCACAGATTTCAGTTATAGTAATGACTGCAGCAATACCGGATACGAAGTGGATGAGCAGGTAACGGTAAGGGATCTGTTTTATGGAACCATTTTGCCATCAGGGGCAGATTCTGCGGTCTCTCTGGCAACTTATGTGGCCGGTTCACAGGAAGCATTTGTGGATATGATGAATCAGGAACTGGAAAAAATGGGATTGTCGGAGACCACACATTTTACCAACTGTGTCGGCATATACAATGATGACCATTACAGTACGCCGTATGATATGGCAATGATTTTAAAAGCCGCAATGGACAATGATCTGTGCAGGGAAGTTCTTGGAACGCGAACCTATACGACATCAAAATCCAAACCACATCCGGATGGGATTACAATATCCAACTGGTTTTTGCGGAGAATTGAAGATAAGGATACACACAGTGAAATTATCGGGGCAAAGACAGGCTTTGTGAATCAGTCCGGAAGTTGTGCGGCAAGTATGGCACAGACACCGGATGGAAAAGAGTATATCTGTGTGACTGCAGGGTCCACCAGCAGCTGGCGCTGTATCTATGATCATGTGGATATTTACGATGCGTTTCTGCCGGAGACGGCACAGCCTTTTGAAAGTGAAGAGGTAACACAATAAAAAAGGAACAGCGAAAGCTGTTCCCTGTTGTTTAAAGAATGATGATATTGGCACAATTGATATCTTCTCCAAGGTTGTAAACGTTACCGCTGGTAAGCCCGACAACCACAGGACGGAGAATATAGTGCGGAATATTTTTGACCACACGCGCCTGTTCGCCGTTACTCAGTTCCACGATGCTGTCTACCGGATATAGAATCATGCTTTCAAGGAAGCTTTTCATGGCAGTTATGTCGAGTTCCATGGTCATGGACATAATCATTTCCACGGCATCTCTCTGGGAATAGGCTTTTTTATAGGGGCGTTCGGTAACCAGGGCATCATAGATATCCGATACGGACAGAATCTTGGCATAGGGGCAGATTTTCTCTGCGGACACACCCATCGGGTATCCGCTTCCATTGATCTTTTCATGGTGTTGCAAAACACCAAGGCAGACAGCCGGAGAAAATTCCGGACGATCCTTGATCATGTTGTAACTGTATGTCGAGTGCTGCCGCATAATGGCAAATTCATCATCATCAAGTTTGCCCGGTTTGTTTAAGATAGCATTTGGAATTTTGGTTTTTCCAATGTCGTGCAGCAAACCACAGACACCGATTTCCCGTACTTCTTCGGGAGAGAGTTCCTGCTGCTTGGCAACGATCATGGAAATGGTTGCTACATCCACGCTGTGTTTGAAGGTGTATTCGTCACTGGTTTTGAGCGTGGAGATATCAATTGCGATGGCATCATTGCTTTTAATGGAACGCATCAGGTCATCGGCAATGCTCTCTGTGGTGGCAACCATTTCCTCGGAGGTCGTATTGTTGTAGATAAACTGGATACCGGTAGACACACGTTCACGGATACTGGCAGAAAGGGTAACTTTTGCGCGGTCTTCGGTACGGAGCCGTTCGATATTTTTTTCTGCTTCCGGAGAAGTAGGAACCTGTTCAGGATTTTCCTCTTCTTCCCCCTCCTGGATGTAAACAGACATAATACCCAGTTTCAACAGGGAATCAATCATATAATCATCCAGTTCGGCACCTCTGGCAACGAGATTACGTCCCAGACGGTCAACGACCGGATGATCGAGCTTCATGCCCGGTTTTAATTGTCTTGTTCTCATGTACTTTCGTTGTATCATGTTTATATTTTACTATTTGTTGGATATTTTGCCAAGTTTTTTTGGAAAACTTTAGGAGAAATTTAGGAGAAATGATATGCTTCCACAACTTTTTTTAGATCGAATGAAACAAATGCTGGAGGAAGAATACCCGGCATTTCTAAACAGTTACGAAGATGCGCGTTATCAGGCACTGCGGATCAATCCGTCAAAAACTGACCGGAATCGGTTTGCTGAGGAAACTTCCTTTCACCTGCAGCCGGTGCCATGGGAAGCGAACGGGTTTTATTACGAAAAGGAAGATCAGCCGGGAAAACATCCGTATCACGAGGCGGGCGTGTACTATATTCAGGAGCCGAGTGCCATGGCACCGGCTGCATATCTGGATGCGCAGCCGGGCGAAAAAGTTCTGGATTTATGTGCGGCACCGGGGGGCAAAAGTACACAGATTGCGGCAGCGATGCAGGGAAAAGGGCTCCTTGTCAGCAATGAGATTCATCCGGCGCGGGCAAAGATTCTTTCCGAGAATATGGAACGGATGGGTGTAAAAAATGTGATGGTGACAAACGAGAGTCCGCAGACACTTGCGGGAATGTTTACGGAATATTTTGACCGGATCATGGTAGATGCTCCGTGTTCCGGGGAAGGAATGTTTCGCAAAAATGAACAGGCGTGTGAGGAGTGGAGTCCTGAAAATGTTCAGATCTGTGCGGCGCGGCAGCAGGAAATTCTTGCATGTGCGGCCTCCATGCTCCGGCCGGGAGGACGTATGGTTTACTCTACCTGTACCTTTGCACCGGAGGAAAACGAGGGAACGATCAGCCGTTTTCTGGAACAGCATCCGCAGTTTCATATTGTGCCGGTGAAAAAATATCCGGGAATGGCAGACGGTGTAGCGGCATGGACAAAACATCCGGCAGCGGAGATTGGCGATACGATCCGGTTATTTCCGCATCATCTGCACGGAGAGGGACATTTCGTTGCGGTTCTGGAAAAAGAGGGAACCGTTTCGGAAAATTACCGGGGATATTGTGCGAATGGAGAAGAAAAACCGCTAGCAAAGGGAGAAGCAAAAGCGTATCTTGCAGGATTACAGGAGTTTCTTGGAAAGATACCGGCAGATGATGCCGGGAGGTTGCTTCTTTTTGGAGAGCAGCTGTATCTGATGCCGGAACATATGCCGGCAACCAGACGGCTGCATGTGCTGCGTCCGGGCCTGCATCTTGGCACAGTTAAAAAGAACCGGCTGGAACCGGCACACGCACTGGCGCTTGCAATTTCTCCGCAGGAAGCATGCCACAGCTGGAATCTGTCTGTGGATGAAGCACGCGCGTATCTGGCCGGGCAGACGTTTCCGGCAGAAGGGGAGAAGGGCTGGTATCTGATCACGGTAGATGGATACAGTCTCGGCTGGGGCAAACTTGCAGGTTCTGTGATGAAGAATCACTACCCGAAGGGGCTGCGGAAGCTGCTCTAAAAGAAGTCTGATTATTGTTTTAAGGTTATGATTGTGTGAAAAGTAGCGGAATCCGTATCATAGTACATTTGCATGTCCCCCTGATATTGTTTCACTACTTTTCGGATACTTTTAATTCCAAAGCCGTGTCTGGTTTTATCCGGTTTATTTGAAATCGGATAACCATCGGGATCACATTTGGGCATGATTCGGCAGGAGTTGATCAAAACAAGCACAACAAAAGGCAGGTTTTCTTTTTTTTGTGCTGTAAGTTCGATAAAAGAATCAGGAATGTGCTCTGCCGCTTCTACTGCATTGTCCAGTAAATTGCAGAAAAGAGAAGTCAGGTCATTCTGGTGCAGATGTACAAACGCGTTGCTTCGGATGTCCGCGTGAAAATCAATACCTTTTTCTTTACATTGCCGCTGATAACGACTGAGAATTGCATTCAGCATTGCATCGTCACAGATACGGGAGGTTTCCTTTAAGTCAGAACCGTTCATAAGACTTTGAATATAGGCAGTTATTTTTTCATTTTTTCCTTTTTCGTTTAAAAGTTCAATGGATTGTAAATGTTTTTTTAAATCATGAATGAGAATATTCTGGTTCTCATATTGAGACAACAGCATTTCATAATATTCTGCAGTATCTGCTTCTTTTTGAAGCATCAATTGCATTTCTGTAAATTCACGACTTTTTTTCTGATTGTACTGATCAATTCCAAACACCAGCAGGTTGCTTAATAGAAGCAAAACAGCACAGAACGTTACCATAATTGTAGCCGGAAAAACCAAAGAAATTGTCTCTTCAATGACTAAAAAAGTAAACATCACAAAAATCGAAGAAATTGGGATTAATAGCAGGAATAGACACGAACGGTCAAAGGTTTCCTGTTTTGTGCTTTTTGATTTTAAAAAAGCCGTTAAAATATACACGATGGAAAAAAACATCCCTTTGCTGATGATGCCGTAAAAGACAAGACCAAGAGCGTCCGCCCCGGGAAAATGAGGGAATAATTTTACAATGAGACCAGTAGGAGCCAGTTCTGACATCGCCATAATTGCAGTCAGTATAAGGGCATGAAAAAATGCCAGTGGGAGTGTAAGTTTAAATTGTATAAAAAGAAAAAGGATGTTTGCCACACAAAAAAGGAGCAGATTCAGATACGGCTGCTGCAATAAAGAAAACAAAAACAGGAGAAAATATAAGGTACCAAGCATCAGAACCCGTGAGAGGGCAGAACGTTTGGAAAGAAAAAGATTTCCAGTATACAGCCATGTGATCATAGACTCAATAAAAAAACTGAAAAATAAGATTAGAATATGTTCCATGTGTTTTACCTCGTACTTTCAAGATATAAAAAATAAGCATTTTTAAATGCACTGTATTTTCTTCGCGTCAGATAGGCAGTGAGCTGTTGGTCGGTCAGATGCACCGTTGTATGGTCAAAATCAGTTACATGCTTAAAATTAACGATGAAGCTGCGGTGTGTCTGGAAAAAACAGTTTTTGGGAAGCAGTTCTGCCCAGTAATTCATATTCTGAACAGAAACAAAATTCTGAGAGGTGGTATGAACAATGACCTTTCGTCCCTGTGCTTCTACTGCAATAATTTGCGAGGCAGGAAAAATATAGGTCATTTGTTTGGTTTCAATCGGAATTTTGACAGTTATGGCATTAAAATAAACCAGAGCATCTTTCATATTCCGAAAAAAACGGCTGAGATCAAGTGGTTTGGAAAGATAACGAAATACATGAAAACGCATGGCATCATCCAGATATTCCGCGTATGAGGTTACCACAAAAATGAGAATGTTTTTGTTTTGCTTTTTTAATTCATTTCCTACATAAATACCGTTTACACCAGGCATTTCGATATCCAGAAAAACAAGATCTTTCTCACCGTTGTCGGCAAGTAAATCTTCTCCACAGGAAAAAGATACGATTTCCGGGCATTTGATATGGTGATGTTCAAAATAGAATTGAATATAATTATGTAATTGTTCGACCATCAGAGGATCGTCATCACAGATTAAAATACGCATGGTTCATCCGTCTTCCTATTAAAATAATTTCTATATATTATATCACTTTGAAAAATTTAATACAAAAATATGTGTATGAAAAGACAGGTTTATGTCAGTTTTGGTCGAAAATAGGAAAAATATACAAAAAATACAGAAGTATTCTGTCATACCTATATTTTTAACTGATTAAAAAAATTTTTTTACCAATATATAAGAAAAAATGTTTACTCATACAAAGTAAGTGGAATGTTTTGTGGATATACGATATGATAATGACGTGAAAACCAATAACAAATTTATACAACGAAAGGAGGAAAAACATGAAAAAGCAAATAAAGGAATCTATGGCAAAAGGTGTGAAGACGGCACTGGATATGGTATTGCGCACAGAAGCAAACAGTACATCCTGTTGTCTTTTGTATCAGCCTAAAGCACCCGAAGGATTAAGAAAGTACAGGAGAATGTAATTATGAAAAGATACACAGAGACAGTGGTTGATTGGATGATCAGGCAAAAGGTAATTAATGAGAAAGAAAAAGAACTGTATGGATATGCATTATACAGTGTGGGGTTGTTGATATTGCCATTATTGTTCGCTGTGGGAATTGGTTTTATTCTTGGGAGCATAAAAAGTGGAATTGCACTTGTAGTCCCTTTTATGATTCTTCGAAAATATAGTGGCGGATATCATGCAAAGACATTTTCTCATTGTGCAATCGGCTCCATTTTACTTCTGTTTTTGTGTATCAAATTTTCCATGCAAATAAAATGTGATTGGAAGTTATTGTTTGTCACTGTTATTGCATCAGTCAGTTTAATCAAATTCAGTCCTATGGATCATGAAAGCAGGAGGCTGGATGAAGCAGAGAAATACAGATATAAAAAAATCGTAATTGGTTTGGTGTGCACATTAGACATGTTATGTATCATTTTATTTATACAGGGATATCATAATCTGATTATCAGTATGTGTGTTGGAATACAAATGACAGCAGGAGTGCAACTTCCAATTATTATTAAATCTATGACACACAATGACCAAAAAAGAGCTTTAAATGTCGTTTGGTGTAAAAAAAATTGAAATTTTACAAAAATAAGGATAGTTTAAGGGTGTTACTGGTTTTCATTTTAGAACGATTATTATATTCAAAGCATTAAAAAATCAAATTATGTGAGGTAAGAATTATGAAGATTAATGATTTTAAAGAAAACAAAGAAACAAACAAAGAAGTGATGAAAAATAAGTTGGAGGATCTGAAATTGGAAAACATTAGAAGTTTATGGTATTTTATAAGCGCAAATGCTAAAGTTATTGTGGGAAGTAAAGGCTAAATATTTAAAAGTTAATAAAATAGTAGACGAAAACTTATTTGACTAAGCCGATATGGCTATCAAATAAGTTTTCGTATGAATAAGGAGTACATAGTGAAACTTGAAAATTACGGATTGAAAATAAAAAATAATATATTATTTGAAAATGTAAATGTTTTATTTGCAAATAGAATGATAAGTCATATATTAGGAAATAACGGATGCGGAAAGTCAAGTTTTGGAAAATCTTGTGTAGGTATGCTGAAGCATGAGGGCACAATAATTGGAAATCATAATGCAATTCTGATTGGGAGCAGTAGCAATATTCCAGGAGAATTTTCAATTAGAGATATCACGCAATTATTAAAAAAACGCTTTAAACATGATAAAGTGACTAATATATATCAATTGTTAAAATTGAATTTAATTCCAGATAATTTAGCAATTAAAAAAATGAGTGACGGACAGAAACAGAAAGTAAAATTATATGTTTTTTTGAGTGCAGAGGTAGACGTAATTATATTAGACGAATTTACGACTGCACTGGATAAAAACAGTACTTTAGATCTTTATAATTTTATTAATGAGTACCTAAAAATTTTCGATGGTGTCATTATTAATATCACACATAATTTATCTGATTTAGAATATATGCCTGGAGAATATTATTATGTTTCAGAAAGAAATATGTTGAAAATTTCTTCAAAACAGGAAGTAATAGATAGATATATAAAGGGAAAATGAAATATGGAGATTAGAAAAATTATAAAAAATAAATATTATATTTTTTGCTTTATTACGACTGCAATCTGCTTTTGGCTAGGCTATATTTTATTGGCGAGTCTTGATAAAATTACAAATCCGACAATTGCTGAATTATATAATAGTATTTATACGGTTTATACCGAGTTTGGAATGCTTATATTTCCAGTGCTTATTATACAGACATTTTCCAGAGATTACAAAAATAAAAACATTTTATTCTATAAAGTTATGGGATATAATTGGTTTCAATATTTTATTGAGAAGTTAATAATTAATTTTTTTTGTATCAGTATTCCGACCATTATAGGATTATTGATTGTAGGTATTATCTATATGGATTTTTCCTATTTGCCGATAATGGTCGTGTATTTTGAAAGTGTAATATGTTTTCAGGTTTTACTGGAAGGATTATGGGGATTTTTGTTTAAGAACATGATGGTTGGCTATATGGTGAATTTTGGGTATTGGCTGTTTTCTATTATAGTTGCTACGGCAGATGCTCATTTAAGTTTATTTGCACGTTATGATGCTGCAAATAGCGTTTATTTGAAATTGGGAAAATATTTTAATACAGGGAATACAAAATATTTAACAATTGGAGAAAATATAGGATATTCAATCGGAGTTTTTGGAGTTGTTCTTTGTATTGTTTATATTTTTAGAAGGAGATGGGAGAAAAATGGAATATAATTCATGCGGAATATTATTGACAGAAAATTGTAATGCAAAATGCAAAATGTGTTGTGATTCCAGAGGCAGAGTAATTGGTAAAACATTATCTAAAGAAGAACTAAAATTAATTTTAGATAATATTAAAGAATGTGAAACGATTGACGTAGTGGGAATTACAGGTGGAGAACCCATGTTATATCCGGAATTGATCGAATACATTTTTAATTATGATTATGGAAGAAATGTTGGTTTTACAATTAAAACAAACGGATTTTGGGGAAGTGATAAAGATAAGGCAAAAAAATTTATTAGTAGATATAAAACTAAATTAAAAAATCTTTCTTTTAGTTATGATGAATTTCATAGTGAATTTATTCAATTAAAAAATATATTAAATATTATTGAAATTGCGGACGATCTTGAGGTAAATACAGAAATTGTAGGATGTTTTCTGCAAAATAGTGTATCACCAGGAGATATTATCAATCAGCTGGGAAACTACGCATATAAAACAAATTTTGCATATCAACCGACTATAAGAACCGGAGCTGCAAAAACATCTTTTAAGAATTCACAGTTTTTAAAAATATTTGATCTTACGAAACATGAACCCAAATGTGCAGGTGTTATAGGAAAAACTATTTTAATTAATCCAAGATTGGAAATTTATCCTTGTTGTTCACAGGTTATAGAGAATACTATATTGCTAATGGGTAATTTAGCGGAAAATAGATTGATTGATGTTATGGATAATATTAAATATAATAAAGTTTTATATACAATTTTTACACAAGGATTTACTCCTTTTTTAAAATTTTTACATAATAATAATATTGAATATCCATTGAAATTAACATCGACCTGCGAATTATGTGAGTTTTTGTTTTGCGATGATTGGTTTCTAAAATTATTGAAAGAAAAAAATTATTTTGAAAATATATAGATATAATGATTACATAATTTCTGAGGATGAAAAAAACAAAATTTATTTTGTAGCATATGATAATAAGTTTTATAAATTGAGTAATGTACAATTTAATGAAATATTTAATAAAGCGGAAATGATTTTGATTAAAAGTATACAAGATAATTTCTTTTATATGGTTTTAATGATTTCTATTATAGTATTAACGATATGGCTTTATTTAAAAAATTGTAATTATGCATTAATAAATTTGAATTTTATTCAGGCAACACTGATTTTAATAGTGAATATATTTATTCATGAACTTGGACATATATTCTGTTTGAAATTTTTTTATAATAAAAGCAAGATAAAAGTAGGATTTAAATTTGTGTTTATATATCCAGCCTTTTATGTAGATACATCATATAGCTATTTGTTGCCTAAATATAAACGTATAGCCGTGTATTTAGCGGGAAACTTTACTAATTGTTTATTTGTTTTAGGGGTGATGTATTTATATCCTAAGTTATTGCCGTATTGCTATTTGGTTATATCAAACTTATTAATTAATTTTATACCGATAGTAAAGAGCGATGGATATTACGCATACATAACTTTTAGGGGGAAAACAAATAAAGGAATGGGTAGGATAAAAGAAAAAATGGATGATTTTATAAGAGGAACGATTATGTTTATCTTATTAAGTATGCTATCATACATATCAAATTGTTAAAAATAAATAATATCAACAAGGGCAGTATAGAGAAGCTGCCCTTGTTTTGTTAATGTATAAAAGGAACCATATAAATTGGAAGACATATAATATCACCGTCTTTGCAGAAATCTTTGGTGTATACCAGATATTTCTGTAGAATACGGTCGGAATATTTCAGTGAAAATGCATCCAGAGATTTATGTGTTTTATAACCGGATGATTTTACTTCTATCGGGCAAACTTTATTTTTTTGTGCAAGAAGAAAATCGACCTCATAGTTATGATGTGAGGTTTTGTTCATAAATGTATGGTAAAACAGCTCGTTTCCATTGGAGTGCAGAAGTTGTGCCACGACATTTTCATACAGATATCCAAGATTCGTTCCAAGTTTGTCGTTTAAAAGTTTTTCATAAATAATATTTTCTGTAAAATCCTTATCTTTGAACATTAAAGTCGTAAATAATCCGGTATCACAGAGAAACAACTTGAATTTTGATAAATCTTTGTTGGTTGCCATGCCGGCATTTGGATCATTTGCATGATAGGATACGAGAACAGTTTTGGAATCTTTCAGTTCTGCAATCAGCTCTAAAATTGTGTCAGCTCTTTCATTGGAGAGAACGCTGGATACCTGATAGCGGGAAGCATTTTTGTTCAGCTGTGCCGGAATGGAGTCAAATAAAAGAGAGAGCTTTCCGGTTGCATCTATTTTCTTAAAATCATCCTCATATAAATTTAAAATATCACGTTTTATAGCATCCACTTTGCGAAAATTGTTCGTCTGGATATATTCATCTATAGCCTGTGGCATTCCGCCAACTAGCATATATAGACGGAAATCCCGAAGGAGTTTTCGATTCATGCTCTCGCCTGCCGGTTTTTGAGCGGTAAATAATTTTTGCAAAAGAACCGGAGTTGTGGTATCGCCTAGCGCCCATAAAAACTCTTCATAATCCATCGGAAACATACTTATTTTTCGCTCTTCGCTTGGAATAAGTATATTTTGCACATTTTTTTTGATGGAAATCAGGGAACCTGTTTCAATGTAATCATAGCGATGATCTTTGACCAGCGATTTAATTGCCTGTCTTGCCAGTGGGCAAAGTTGTACTTCATCGAAAATAATCAGTGATTTTCGTTCTATCAGATCGGTTCTGTATTGAAATTGTAATTGTAAAAACAGATAATTTAAATCGGAAACATCTTCAAAAAGTTCACGGACATTTTTGGATGCCGTGGAAAAGTCAATCAGAATATAACTGTCATATTCATTTTTCGCAAATTCTTCCACAACAGTAGATTTCCCAATTCGACGGGCTCCTTCTATCAATAGTGCTGTTTTTCCTGCAGATTCCTGCTTCCAGGCTAAGAGCTTGTCATATATTTTTCGCTTAAACATAAACATCTCCTACAAATGCGCATTTTTTATATTGTTATTTTACCACAAATGCGCATTTTTTAAAGCACTGTTTTACCACAAATGCGCATTTTCTACAGGATTATATACTGTGACCGCCGCCACCACCGGAGTGGCCGCCACCACCGCCGGAATGTCCACCGCCGCTGCTACCGGAAGATACCGGACTGTAGGTGCGCGTCTGGTTGATAAATTGTGTGCGTGGGTTATTGATCTGCATCTGTGCATATAATCCGGTCATCACCTGTCTGCGGTCTGCCTTGTGGGAACGTGAACTCCACAGTGCGAAAAAGAGATTGAGAAACAGTGCAGCAACAATGGCCAGCAGCGCACTGCAGAGGTAGCGCATCGGTTCTGCAATTCGTTTGCCCTGCATCAGCGTTTCGATCTGGGTAAAGACCTTGTATGCACAGGTATAATAATTCTTATCGCGCGCGTAGGTATAAGTGTTATCGGTAATTGAACGTGCGCGGGAATTGGTGATGATTTTGTGCGCCTGTCCATCGCTGTAGAGATAAATCTCATTCAGGCAGCGGTCAATGACGAAGATCGTACCGTTGGCATGCGAACCAAAGACATCATCGAAATAATCTGCAGCAAAATCTTCGGTGGAAGATTTACTGTGTTCGGTTGTGGTTACAAAAGCCACATTACAGTATGCGGTCAGATCATATAGCTGCTTTTGCAGACTGTTTTCCTGGGAGTCTGTCAGAAAATTCGCAGAATCATCCAGCACATAAACGTAGCCGGTTTCCTCATTGGAAGCGGAAACTGCGGATGCACAAACCGGTATGGTGCTGGCGGAGAGTATCAGACAAAATACAAATGCCGTAAGGATATGTTTTATTTTACGCACGGTCATCACCTCCCTGTTTGTCAAATTGTGGCAGCCGGCGGGTGGACAACAGATTATACGCATGGATAATACTGATGAACGACACGAGGATGGCAGCCATGGAAAGAATTGCGGCTCCGTAATAGTAGAGATCCGATACCGGATGCAGGAACCATATCCCAAACGAAAGTACCGCAGCACAGAGCGGAAGAATCCAGCCAAGTGGATTGTTTTTTGCGGCAGGCTCCAGTTGGACTTCAGGGGTTTTCGGCTTGTCTGCAGCAGAAGCTTTCTTCGATTGGATGAACATTTTGCCCCGGTCATTTGCCCCGGTATCTTTCTGGTGGATAGAAACGCATTCGTAGCAATAGACACCGATGGAAAGCAGTGACAAAAGCAGGGTGGTCATTACCAGAGAAGAGGGCTGTAAAAATGCCGACCATGCCAAAAGAGCAAAGATCGGAATTGCCAGAAGCAGCGAACCGAGCAGATAACGCTTCGGATCAATCGGAATATCCGCAACGACCAGTCCGGTCTGTCCGTTGACCGTTGCATAAGCGACACGGTCTTTTTTGCGGTAGGATAAAAACCATACCGGAAACATGGTGCTGTCGATGGTTTCTGTTTTTGTATGGAGCTGTTCAGGACGGATGGTATCCATGGTAAAACCGGCAAATGTCCCGTCAGAAGCAATACGCTCGGTTGTCTCCGCAGATGCAGTGTATTCGGCATCGCCCTGATATACTTTTGCATCCACATCGGAAGTGTCCGCGTAAAATCCGCTTAAATAGGCGGGGGTAAAGGCTTTCATGCCTTTTAAATTATAAGGAGCCAGTTCTTCACTGATATTGTCATCAAAAGAGGATGAGGCATCATAGGAAAGACCTTTGTAGTAGGCATCCAGATCCCCGGTAAGTGCGTAGTGATCGGTAATAATATAATCACCGCGGCGGGAAGTCTTTTTCCCATTGAGCGAGAGAGAACCTTTCTGGGAGATATAAAATGCCCAGTAAGGCATGTAAATTCCGCGGAAACTATCGATATAAGAAGGATCGCGGAGTTCTTTTGGCGCAAAAATGGAATGTTTCATACGGCGTGCGTACGCTTCCTTACACTGTTCCTTTGTCTTCTGGAACGGAATAATATAATTGGGCCGTTTTTCGTGACTGATTCTGCTGTAAAGAATCGTGGAGGCTCCGCAGAAACTGCAGAAACCGGCAGCTGCATTGTCGGTACTTAAGATTTCACCGCCACACTGCGGACAGGTAAAGATCGTGACCTCGTAATCTCCGTCGAATGTCTTTGATTCTTCGGCATCACTTGTTTTCCCATCAAAATCATAAGGATCAAACAGTGTGTGACAATGCTCGCATGAGAGTTGCTGGGAAGGAATGTCAAATTTGAGATTTCCTCCGCAGTTTGGACATGATAGCATAGTGTTTTCCCTTTCCAAAACATTTTCCTTTGTAACTATTTTATTCTAGCATTGTGGAAATATTTTTACAATGGGTTTAAAGTCATAGAGCCTGAAAATACCGATTTACAGGGATTTTACAGACTTTACGCAAATTTACAGCAATTTTACAGCATTACAGAAATTTTACACAGGGTTTACATTCTGGGATGGTTTGATTTTACACTCCGATGATAAACTTATTACAATCTCAGAAAAAAAGTATACGGAGTGTAAAGTTTATGAAAAGAAATGGGGAGGAACCATAAGTGAACGAGACGATGAAAATTATTTTCGGACTGGTCGGAGGTCTGGCAATCTTTATTTACGGCATGAATATGATG
>OLQD01000434.1_pt1 | contig 39877 bp, 23 predicted proteins | sample 1672841 | NCBI WGS metagenome assembly OLQD01 (sample SAMEA3136729, study PRJEB25190) | human gut metagenome | biome: human gut; feature: human-associated habitat; material: faeces | place: Austria | collected 2013 | reverse complement strand
GGCTTTGAAAGTTTACAAGGAATTGGAGCGTATGTTGAAAGTCACAGAGATTAATATGAGTGTAGATAAGGTGCTTGCATTGGCAAAGACTATCACGACAATACAAATTAAGCTGCCTCTGAACAAGGACGTTTACACACAGACTATGCTGATGGCAAGGCATCAGAAAATTGCTAAACTCTTTGATGAAAATTTTTGGGTGACACGATGACGAAGTCAGGAGGTCCAGACGGCTGTTATGTTCCTCGTACAGCTGTTCCTGAATCTTCTTTTTCTTCCGGTAGGTCCGTATAAACAGCAGCAAAGACACAAGAACAAACAGCCCAAAGACATTGATGGCCTGATAAAAACGAGACGTACGCCGGGTGTATGCCTCCTCCGCCTGTGCCAGCTCACGCTGTTGGCGGTCGTGCTCCTGGAACGCATTCAGGTTGCCCATATACTCCTCGTGGTTGTCATAGTCGAGAGAATCACGGTAGAGGAGGCTCTGCTCCAGGCAGTAGGATGCCCTCTTGAAGTCCCCCTTCTCCTGCATAAGCTGAGACATGGTACGGTAGACGGCCGCCTTATGCCTATGGTCCTGGAGATTGATGCTGTCCATCAGGGTCTCTTCCGCCTCGTCGAAGCGATGCAGACGGAGGAACGACTCGCCTCTAAGCACGCTGCACTCCTGACGTTGCCCCCGACTGTTATCCAGACACAGGGCTTCTCCCAGGCAGACCAGCGCCGAATCGGGCTGCCCCATCCGGAGAAAACTCCGTCCCAACTCGCGGAAGCACGAGGCACGGAACAACGCCGGCTGCTCCCCTTCCGGACGGCTGACCACCTGCGAGAGTACACGGTTCGCATCTGCATACCTCTTCTGATGCAGATAAAGAACCGACAGTTCGTATCGGGCACGGTCCTTCAGGTTCCGGTCTGACAAGGAACGGGCAATCTGCAGGGCCTGCTCCAGACAGGTTTCCTCTTCCTTATACATCATCTTGAAGCGGTAGACGTAAGCCTCTCCCAGCTTTGCCTGGAACACGCGACGAGGATTCTGTCCGGCATACTTGCGTGCTTCTGCAAAACTGTTGCTCGCACGCAACCAGGCAAAACGCCCGGTATAGACCTGTCCCAGGTAGTAGTAGAGTTGATAAAGCCGGGCAGAGTCCCCCTTCTCCCTGAAATAGCCGATGGACGCCTTCAGCTCCTCAGGCTTCGGGTTCTTCTCATCGGGCAGAAGCATGGCGCCCTTGTAAGCGATGTAGTGATAGAGCTGCCGGTCTTCCGGACGAAAGGCGGTCGTATCCATCAGCCAGAGTGCATGCAGGGTCTTCTGGGGTGTCTGCTCCAGCGAATCTTCCAGTTGCAGCAAAGCGGGTTGGTAGTGTATGGAATTTCCTGAGTCACATGCCCAGGTCAGCAGGATGAGACTTATCAATAAGAATTGTTTCTTCAAATTCATGTCTTCTCGTTAAAATGTTAAGCGGGTGTAGTGCTCCCTCTGTTGAAAGGAACGGTTCACAGTCAGATGCCGGACACAGTCCGGGGAGCGATGGAGGGGGCCAATGTGACATTGGCTATATGGTGAGACTTGAAAGTCCTAGAAAGACAGTCGGGGGACAGGGAATCCTGACCTGGCTTCACGCCATACGCTTCCGAACCTCACATCGGCAAGGGCTGCTGCCATTGGGCGAGAGCGCATTGCGTATGTTCAGGAGCATCTGACGGGTAAAACCGACGGCGCTGTCACGGTTCGCAGGCTCTGAAGAGATGTACAGAAAGCGTTGAGTCATGTTTCCCAGGTTGTACAGCAGTTGTCTAACAGACCGCTGTTTGTTGTCTATTGCAAAGCTAGGGAATAAAAGAAGACAATCCGTCCTTTTTCGATGTACATTTGGTTCTTATGATATTCTTTATAACCCCTTAACTTTCACATCGTGCCCGTTCAACAGCTCTGTTCACAAGGGATTTAGCTGACAAAGGAGTGCTGAACTCACGGAAATTGAGCAGGCTGACCGGCACGGACAGATGTACAAATCAGACGTTCAGCACCCGGTCACCGAGTCGCTTTGCCATGATACGCTGTACCTCGGACAGGTCCTTGTAGTGCTTCATGATGGACAGGTACCGGCTCTCGTCGTGCATGTTCTCCGGGTCGAGCAGAGCTTGTTGGGTATGCTTCAGTTCCTCCTCCACGATGGCATGCTTGAAGTCGGTCATCACATGGGGAACCAGTTCGTAAAGCCGTTCCTCGTCCGTGACGATTTTCTGGCTTTTCGTATGATACTTGCTCAGCGTGTAACGTTCATTGGCAAGGTTCACCGCATAGCGGCTGATGTCGGGGTTGGGATGTGTCCCGAAATAGTGTTCGGCACGGAAGCCTTCGTCATGGATATGACTGACAGCCTCGGCAAGCATCTGCCGGTGCAACGGATTATGGAACTGCAAATCGTCAATCTGCAGATTCCCGGCAATGAACTCGGTGACCGTCAAGGGAGCTTCGTTCCCCTCCTCGTCGGTGGTCACACACATCACCCGCTCTCCATAGCGCACCAGCAGCTCCATGATGAGTTTCTCCAACGGATAGAACTTCCGGCTTTCGGGGTTGTCCTGCGGGATGTAAGATTCATACGTGTCGGGCACCGGAGAGGGGACAACGGGTTCACCCGGTACGGGGATTGCCGGAGCCGCTTCCCCCGGTTCACCTTCAGGGGCAGCAGTTCCTTCAGCGGAAGGCGACGCCCCCTGTTCGCCGGCGGCACGTTGTGCCTGTATCTGTGCGTTGCGTTGTGCCTTGTATTCCTTCTCCAGCTGCGCTTCCTTCAGTTTGCCCACTTCGGCAATGAGCAGCTTCTCCTCCACCTGCAGCAGCTGGCTGCACTCCTTGATATATACGGAGCGCACGATGGCATCGGGGATGACCGAGATGCTGCGTACGATATCGGTGATGAGTCCGGCACGCTTGATGGGGTCATTGCCGGCATCGTCGAGCAGCAGATTGGTCTTGAAACGGATGAAATCCACCTCGTGGGCATTGATGTATGCCTGATAGTCCGTGGCATTGTGCTTGCGGGCAAAGCTGTCGGGGTCGTCCCCGTCAGGCAACAGCACCACCTTGATGTTCATGCCCTCCTCCAGCAGCATGTCGATGCCGCGCAAGGAAGCCTTGATGCCTGCCATGTCGCCGTCATAGAGCACGGTGATGTTGTTCGTGAAGCGGTGGATGAGGCGTATCTGTCCCGGAGTGAGGGACGTACCCGAGGAAGCAACCACATTCTCGATGCCCGACTGGTGCATCGAGATGACGTCGGTGTATCCCTCCACCAGGAAGCAACGGTCCTGCTTGACGATGGACTGCTTCGCAAAGTAGATGCCGTAGAGCTCATTGCTCTTGTGATAGATTTCCGACTCGGGCGAATTGACATACTTCGCCGTCTTGGCATCGGTCTTGAGGACACGTCCGCCGAAGGCCACGACCTTCCCCGACAAGGTATGGACCGGGAAGATGACCCGTCCCCAGAAGCGGTCGCGCAGGGAACCGTCATCGCGGGCATAGCACAGTCCCGTCTTCACGAGGTACTCCGGACGGTAGCCCTTCAGGGTAGCTTCCCGGGCAAATGCATCGTGCTGGTTCAGGCAATAGCCCAGCTGGAACTTGGTGATGATGTCGTCGCGGAAGCCGCGTTGGCGGAAATAGGTCATTCCGACCGTCTGTCCCTCCACATGACTGCGGAGGATGTTCTGGAAATAGTCGCGGGCATATTCGTTGACCACGAACATGCTCTCGCGGATGCTTTGCGCGTGTTTCTCCTCATCGGTCAGCTCGCGCTCCTTCACCTCGATGTTGTACTTGTGTGCCAGCCACTTCAGCGCTTCGTAGTAGGAGAGCTGTTCGTGCTCCATGATGAAGTGCACCACGTTGCCTCCCTTTCCGCAACTGAAGCACTTGCACACGCCTTTCGAGGGAGACACGCTGAAGGAAGGTGTCTTCTCGCTATGGAACGGACACAGCCCGACGTAGTTCACGCCCCGCTTGCGCAGGGTGACAAATTCCGACACCACGTCGACAATCTGTGCGGCGTCCATGATTCTGTCTATGGTTGCTTGGTCTATCATGTGAACTTGATTCGTTGCGCGAATTTACGAATTAAATGGAGAAAGTGGTCACCCTTCACGCCGCATTCTTCGGCTATTTCATGCTCCGGTAGATTTCCACAATCTCTTCGATGGGGATGTCCAGCTGGGTGAGGCGGGCGAGGAACTCGGGCAGCTCGTCGCCCAGGAACTGCGCCTTGCGCAAGGCAAGCACCTTGTGCTTGGCACCCGGCTTGACGAAAAAGCCGAGTCCGGGACGCGTGTAGAGGATATCCAGCTCCAGCAAATAGTCGTAGGCACGCACAATGGTGTTCACATTGACATCGAGCGTGGCTGCATGTTCGCGGACGGAAGGAATACGGCTCTCGTCCCGATATTCCATCGTGAGAATCTCATCGCAAATGCGGTCGGCGATTTGCTTGTATATGGGTTTGTTTTCCTTAAATACCATGACTGGGTTTAGGCGGGTTTGTTTTGATTAAGCCCGCGAAATTACACATTTCCGGACAAAAGGACAAATCAGCCTCGCTTTTCAGGGACAGAATGACACCGGGGCATGCATAAAAGCACTAATTTTGCCCGACGAATCTTTGTGTGTATCATCCGACTAAAACCTACAGCTTATGAAACCAGACACAACAATGACCGAGACCGCCATCTTCGCAGGCGGATGTTTTTGGGGCGTGGAATACTATATGAAACAGCTGCCCGGCATTCTTTCCATCGAGTCCGGCTATACGGGCGGACATGTGGATTTCCCCACCTACGGGGAAGTAAAGTCGCACACCACGGGGCATGCCGAGGCGGTGCGCATCGTCTTCGACCCGTCGAAGGTGGACTATGAGACGCTTGCCAAACGCTTCTTCGAGATCCACGACCCGTGCCAGACGGACGGACAGGGCTATGACATCGGTCCGCAATACCGCTCGGAAATCTTCTATGCCGACGAACGTCAGAAAGCCATTGCCGAGCGCCTCATCGCCTGCCTGCGCGACAAGGGACTGCCCGTCGTCACCCGTCTGACGCCCGCAAGCATCTTCTGGCCGGCGGAAGACTACCACCAGGACTATTTCGAGAAGAACGGCGGACTGCCGGACTGCCACCGCTATGTGAAACGATTCTGAACGGGAAGCGGACTGACTTCCCCCGACAACCGCATTGCTTATGAACAAGAAGATACTCGACATTGCCATCCCCTCCATCATCTCGAACATCACCGTCCCGCTGCTCGGGCTGGTCGACGTGACCATCGTCGGACACCTGGGCTCCCCGGTCTACATCGGTGCCATTGCCGTGGGAGGCATGCTGTTCAACATGATTTACTGGATATTCGGCTTCCTGCGCATGGGGACGAGCGGAATGACTTCGCAGGCATTCGGCAGCCGCGACCTCAACGAGGTGACCCGTCTCCTGCTCCGCTCCACCGGTGTAGGACTGCTCATTGCCCTTGCCCTGCTCCTGCTGCAAGCCCCTCTCCGCTGGATGGCGTTCCAGTTCATCGACGCATCGCCTGCCGTACAGGAGAGCGCCACCCTCTACTTCAACATCTGCATCTGGGGAGCACCTGCCGTCCTGGCACTCTACAGCTTCTCGGGCTGGTTCATCGGGATGCAGAACTCCCGCTTCCCCATGTACATCGCCATAACACAGAACCTGGTCAACATTGCCGCCAGCCTGAGCTTCGTCTTCCTCTTCGGCATGAAGGTCGACGGCGTGGCACTGGGAACCCTCATCGCCCAGTATGCCGGGACCGGCATGGCTGTGTGGCTGTGGCTGCGCTACTACGGCTCGTTACGCCGACGCTGGCACTGGCGCGACTTTGCCAACCGACGTGCCATGATGCGCTTCTTCGGTGTGAACCGTGACATCTTCCTGCGTACGCTCTGCCTCGTGGCGACCACGGTGTTCTTCACTTCCACCGGGGCACGTCAGGGAGACATCATCCTGGCCGTCAACACCCTGCTGATGCAACTCTTCACCCTCTTCTCCTATGTGATGGACGGTTTCGCCTATGCCGGCGAGGCGTTGGGCGGACGGTACTACGGCGCAGGCAACCACACGGCATTCCGGCAGACAGTGCGTCGGCTGTTCGCCTGGGGCACAGGCGTGGCAGCCCTGTTCACCCTGCTCTACGTGGCAGGCGGACAGTCGTTCCTAGGTCTGCTTACCGACGAGACTGAAGTCATCGCTGCCTCGGCGGACTATCACTATTGGACGCTTGCCATCCCCTTCGTCAGCTTCTCCGCCTTCCTGCTCGACGGACTCTTCATCGGTACCACCTCGACCCGCTGGATGCTGCAATCCATCTTCGTGGCGTCGGCCTGTTTCTTTCTCATCTACTGGCTCGGAGCCGACCGCTGGGGCAACCACGCCCTGTGGCTTGCCTTCCTGGTCTACCTGGGCATGCGCGGCGTGATGCAGGCATGGCTGGGGCGGAAGCTGGTGTTCGGACGAGGCGGATAAGCGTCCGTCAAAAGCACAAGAGAACGGGGAACAGGTTGACGGGGAGGAATGTAAGGACGGACCTTTGCGGATACTCATATTATCTTTACCTTTGCCGGAAACATCATAAACACCTTACTTGAATATGGCAAAATATAAACGCATCCTGCTCAAGCTGAGCGGGGAAAGCCTCATGGGCGAAAAACAATACGGCATCGACGAGAAACGGTTGGGCGAATATGCCGCACAGATTAAGGAAATACACGACATGGGCGTACAAATCGGTATCGTCATCGGTGGCGGAAACATCTTCCGCGGACTGAGCGGCGCCTCGAAAGGCTTCGACCGCGTGAAGGGCGACCAGATGGGCATGCTCGCCACGGTCATCAACAGTCTGGGACTCAGCTCGGCACTGGGAGCCGTAGGCGTCAAGGCACGCGTGCTGACTGCCGTCCGCATGGAACCCATCGGCGAGTTCTACAGCAAGTGGAAGGCCATCGAGTGCATGGAACAGGGCGAAGTGGTCATCATGTCTGCCGGGACGGGCAACCCCTTCTTCACCACCGACACAGGTTCGTCATTGCGCGGCATCGAGATTGAAGCGGATGTCATGCTCAAGGGTACACGCGTTGACGGCATCTATACCGCCGACCCGGAGAAAGACCCGACAGCCACGAAGTTTGCCGACATCACCTATGACGAAGTGCTGAAGCGCAACCTGCGCGTGATGGACCTCACCGCCACCTGCATGTGCAAGGAGAACAACCTCCCCATCATCGTCTTCGACATGGACACCGTGGGCAACCTGAAGAAGGTCATTGCCGGCGAGGCTATCGGCACCCTGGTGCACAACTGACGCCTGCACACCGCACACAGAGATACAGAGGCACAAAGACACAACGTACGGGGGATTCTCCCTCATACCGGTTGTGCCTTTGTGCCTCTGCCGCTATCAGGGGCTCTCAGAACTCCCACCCGAGACGGACATTCAACGAATGCTGGAGACACGAGGGTTCGGAGATGAGCCACAGGCTGGCAATCCGGTCCAGTATTTTCCAGTGGAAGTAGCCGCTATAGTCCACACCGATCACCCAGTGCGGACTCAGGTGGTAATCATAGCCCAATGCAAAGCCCAATGCCGTACGGACTGTCTTGTCCTTCTCACGGGTGCCGGGGACGTAGCCTTCCTCCCAATAGGTCTGCGGCAGGTAAGTCTTGCGTACGTTCACGCCCAGCGTCCCTTGCAGGAACAGTGCCGAACGGCGTGTCTGTACGAACTCCCATCCGACGCCGTAGTCACCGCTCAGTTCCCGTATTTTCCAGTCGAGCCGTCCCTCACCCGGTTTCTCCATCGAAGGAGGATAAGTCCCCATTCCATGCCCCTGGTTAAAACCTGCATGAAAATCCGCCAGGATATAAATCCGGTTCGAGGGGTAGTAGCGCACCTCCCCACCCAGGCGGTAACCGTTCTCGGTATAGGGATTGCCGGGGAAGTTCTCATAACCGCCCAGGACACTGATGCGCCAGTTTCCTTCCTGTGCCGCGGCAGCGGTCATGCAGACTAAGGCAACGAGGAAGCCAATCAATTTCTTCATAGGTCTGTACTGTTTGTCATCGTACCAATTTGCCACAAATATAACCATATTCCCAGAGATAAATAATCGGACGCGCCGACTATTTCCGCGTCAGAAAGACTGCATTTCCACAAAAGCATTACCTTTGCGCCATCATAGACCAACCAACAACACGTATGAAAACATGGAAACTGATTGCCGGCACCCTGCTCACCCTGCTGGTGTGCCTGCACCTCGCCTCCTGCGGCGAAGAGGATTATTCCACCCCGACAGCCGACGCGCTGGTAAACACCACCTGGACCGGAAAAGACTCAGGTAGCATGTACAACCAGGTCATCATCGTCAGCCGTACCAACCTGACTTACATTGTCCGTGCCGAGAACGGCGAAGAGTCCTCGCGCGAAACGATGCAATACACCTACAACGAGTCCGACGGTACCTTCCGTGCCTGGTCGGGCAGCTTCGAGATGAGCGGCACCATCAACAATGCCTACATGACGCTCCGCATCGGCGACGAGCAGCTCATCCTGGATAAAGAATAAAAAACTCACCCTCGCTCTGAGGCAACCGCTCCCCTCCGCAAAGCACACAGACTTTGCGGAGGGGAGTTTTTTATCGGTTTGCCTCCGCCTTCCTGCCTCGTTCCTTTCCCCTTCACCCTTCCCCTTCAGACACTCGTCCTGTTTTTTCAACCGATGCCGTCACTGTCCGGTCACCTCCTTTTCATCATCTTCCGTTTATTTTCTGATTTACTTCCGCTTATCCAGGCATGTTCAATAGTGGGCACGTCTATGAACCTTGTTTAGTCACCTGTTTTCGTACATTTGAATAGAATTTACATACGTCAATGGCTGCACTGCTGATGTTTAGCGTGCAGCCATTGACATATAAGGCGTTTACCTCCGTCGCCTCGTCTCATTTCCCCGGTCCGGATTTTTGCGCAATTTTATGTTTTAGGACAGCTATTTCGTCGTAAAAGCAGTTCATTCTTCTTCAAAGTTGGTCACCGGCTGGTCACCGGGTTTGTGGCTGGAGGACAAGAAGTATAAAAAGAAGGGCACATTCTCGTTTGTGAGATGTGCCCTCCAACAGATTGCCTAATTACTTAGAATTTAAAGTGAATTAGTTTGCTTGAGTTCTATCTACTGTACCGTTTACCCAAACAACAAACTCTTCTTGGCTCCATTTGTGTTTGATCTTTACCGGTATCTTGATATCGAAGTTCACCACAGTTGCAGTGTTGTTGGTGTAAGTCAACTTGTCGAAGTGTTTCTCAGCAATATCTCTCATGGTAAAGCCTATAGCGGGAACACCAGCAGCAGTATTAACAACATAACCATCGTCTACTCGCGCATAGTCTCCAAGTGTATCATTCCAACGATAAACTTTGAATTCTACGTCGTTAGTAACTTCTTTCAAGGGTCTCCATTGACCATCGGCACTGTTCATATTAGTCAAGATCTCTTGTGGATCAACTGAAATGTCAGATACCTCATAGTAATGATAGTAATCCAAGTAGTCAGCGAAGTGACGGACTCTGAAATCATAGAAGTCAATCAGGTCAGCCAGGTATACCTCAGTCTCAGGTTCACCACCATCGTATGCATCTACGAAGTGAACTTCGTCTTTAGGTTGTGCATAAACAGGTTTCAAGAACTCTACATCAAATGTATTATCAGCGGTAGGTAAGAAGGCACCACACTCTCTGTTAAATGCAGCTACACCAATATTGACATCCAATGTATTCTTCAACAGAGTTTCAGCTTTGCTAAGATCGCCATCCCAAGATTCAGGAACGTTCAAGAGATCTTTGGCTACAGCGTTGTTCATCAGCTCCAACCATACACCGTGATCTCTTACATGAGAATTTTGAGGATTATAGTTCAGCTTAGCAATAGGAGTACCATTGGCAGTCAGAACTTGGTTCTTGAATTCGTAAGGTACTGCATCCGTAAACAACATTACATCGTTATTGGCAGTTGTGTTGGCAACGCCCAAAGTGTAAGATTTATTGCTTACGCCTTTGACTGTTCTGTTGTTGTTGGCAAGTGAGAAGTAGTAGTAATAAACCAGACTGTCATTCTGGAAAGAAGTAAAGTTGCTTTCCTTGTTCCAGTCGTAAACTACATTCCATGTATCTTCCGGTTGGATGACAAATTTCGGTGCATTTTCATTGACTGCAAAGCATACATCACCGGGACCGTCAGAGATATTCCAGCTACTGCCCATAGTACCGTTGTCAGAGTGTCCGATTGTGTTCTTTGCGAAACGGCTGTCCAAAGCTACATAGAAGTCACAGCTGGCTGCTTCAATGTCAGTGATTGTAGCAGGTACATCTACATTGGCGTGGATAGCACGCATGTTCTTATAGTCACCGGCAGAGGTTTCTGACATGCTATTGTCTGCATACCAGTAAGTTGAGAGCTTATTTCTCAAGACAGCCTTCGGATACTTCAATGTGATTTCGATCGGTAAATAGATAGGCTTCTTGGCCGTACCCGTGTTACCCAGACCCTTGTTAGGTTCATACTTCACATATCTTGTGATAGTAACAACAGGATAACCTTCATTTTTAGCCAATGCCACAAAGTCTGCACGGTCGATAGTCCATGAGAGAACATCAGTTGTTTCAGCACCGTAGTTGGCGATTTCGTGGATTGTACCAATAGCAGGAACTTGCGTATAGGTCGGATAGCCATACATATCTTCGCCGCCAGGAACAAATTGTGTTACTTCATGTTCTTCATTAGCAACGATGTGGTAGTTCGCATCAAAGGTCTCTTTTGAAGATTCAGCAGTAGCTTCCAGCAACTTGGTTTCGATAGCGTGCCATGTAATCTTCTTGGTTTGGTCTCCACAACGATAGAAGAAGTCGCCCAAGTTGAATTTCTCAGCAGCAACTGGTGTTTCAGGAGCGATAATTTTGAACTTGATAAAGCCGGCTTCTACAACCTCTCCATTTTCTGTATTCTTGATAGAAACACGAATCAACGGAGTACGCCCTACCGAAGCAATCGCTTTTCCAATCTTGGTAGAGTCAATCTTGCAGTCGAGCAGGTCAGTATCACTGTTACTATCTACACCGCATGCAGCGATAGATGTGTAAGCTTCACCGGCTTCATTGGTCTTTGTTACCAATACACAGTGGTTCTGTGATTGTTCGGTCGCGTTAGAACCAATAGTGAAAGGAACTTTTTCAAATGCAAATTCCATGCCATGAGCTTTCAGAGAATCTTCGTTCCAAGTATAGATGCTTTTTGCGGCATTCCATGAACGTTTTGAGTTTGCTGTTACGTGTATACGAACCAATTCATTCAAATTGATACCGTTGGCATCGCTGTAAGCTAATTCAACTGTTGCAGATTGTTCGGCTGCGTCTTTAGCTTTATCATATAAGTGGGCGCCACCACCAATGGGATTGGAGTGGGTACTTGCCGAACCTACCGGATGATCAGTATCAAACTCCTTTTCTGTAATGATGTGATTGCTGGAAGTGTTGTAAGCCAAAGCTTCGATAGCAATCTGTGAAGCATATACAGAAGCATAAGTGGAGGTGATAACTTCAGTTCTTTGTTCGTCCAAAGGAACTTGGATGGCGAGGTCTGTAATCTTGGAGTCATCCTTCCGTGCAGGATAGAAATAGGATTCGGTAGTACGGTCTTCTTCTTGTGTCTTTACTAACTGACCTTCCATCTTGATGCCGACTTGCATCTTTCCGTCTCTTACATCTTTGAACCAAACAGCCATTGGATTGGATGCGGCAGCTCTGGTTTGGATAAAGTCACGGTCATCAGAAGTTACACCTAAGTTCTCCTGTGAAAATTCGCTGATGATAGCGGTAGTCGGGTTCATGTGATACTCCTTGCAGTAAGTCGGATTCACAAATCCCCAATTCTCGCTAACGACAGCTTCATCTTTAATGGTGTAAGGTTGAGCCAGTTCTGCATAGCCTTCACCGGTGACAACTTGATGTACAGTCATCATACCGGTCTTTTCAGAACCATCAAACGTTACAGGATGATAAGGAATATATGCATATTCCATTGCATTTTGTCCATCCAGAACCAATTCAGGCTGGAATACCAATGCTTTCAAATCACCTCTTAACGAGATAACCAAATCGCCTTCATAGCCTTCTACGTTACGCAATGTCAGGACATCGTTATCCCAAATAGCAATTACGCCTTCAGTCTTGATAGAGGCAGTCCATTGGATGTTGGTGTTTTCTTTTGTTTCTGAACCGTCAGCTGCAACATTGACTTTGATCCAATATCCGTTTTCATCCCCTTCTGTTCCAGGATAGTAATAAACAGAAGAAGTTGATTGCCCAGGAGTACCGGGTTCTCCAGGTTCACCTTGTTCACCCTTTTCTCCGGGATCACCTTTATCTCCCTTTTCGCCGCGCGAAGGCTTTTGAGTGTCTACGCCATCAATAAACCAATTACCATTTGGTCCGATTTCAACGACGCTGCCGTCTTCGCCGTCAACGCCATTGGTCAGTTCAAAGGTATTGCCGTTGCTCAATGTGAGACGAACTCCATTGGAAGTGGCGGTCACATCGGTCAGGATGGCACCTTTTTGAATTTGTGACTGAAGTTCAGACGCGAGACTCTCAACGGCTTCGAGACCTGCACGAAGCTCGTCAATGTCGTCATCGTAGTCTTTACATGACGTCACCACTCCTGCTGAGAGCAAGGCTGCACTGAACAGGAACGTACTCATTAACTTTTTGTTCATCATACTAAAACTTTAAATTTAAAGATTAATAATAACTTTAATTGTTTTATTCTCTTTTCTTTCTATTGTTCTTCACAACCCTTCCGACAGATGTTCATGAAGCGGTTGGGGGTGATGCCCTCACAGCGTTTAAAGGAAGCGTAGAAGGTGCTCTTGGAGGCGAACCCGCACACGAAGGGGATGTCTTTCAGCCGACAAATGCCGCGACGCAATACCTCTTTGGCGTATTGCACACGGTACCAGTTGATTAACGACTTCAAATTGCAGCCAAACATCTCGTTCACGGTGTTCGACAGGTAGGTAGTATTCGTGCCCACTATTGAACTGAACTTCGACAACGAAAGTTCGCGATCCAGATATACCTTGTGGACATCCAGATACTTAAGGACCTTCTGATAAAGCTCCGTCCGTGGGTTTCCTGACAGCTTGGTAGGAGTAAAAGGAAAACTTTTTCCTTCTCTACCTTGTACTATAGCATCCATATTACACTCTTTTATCGCAAATGTGATTTACGAGGCAAAAGTAAACAACCGCTTCACACCAAGCAACACTTTTTTCAAAAAACAGAACCGTTAATCATCATATTTTTAAACTATTGGAATTTCATAGGGGTAGCTATGACAATATATATACATTATAAATATCTAAACAATCTATACATACACCCAGCTGTAACAGGAGGCTCTCTACGCTTCCTTCGTAAGTAATCTTTTTTCTTATAATTTCCGGAACGAACGGTTCCGCATCCTGCACTCTGTGGCTGCCGATTGACAAAATGTCAAACGAAGCTCTCCACACGCCCTTTCCTCGCACCCAAATACAGTTTCGTGGATTCCGAGGACCTTCTCGGGCAATTCGCAAAATACACATTGTTGCCTGACGGGGAATTTTCATCTCACCGTGACGGATGAAAGCCGTCCAATTGCATCCTTCTTCTGTTCATGACTCTGCCTTACCGTTCCATTTATTACCTTCCGATTTGTTGACGTCGCCTTCCTTCCAGAGAACGAAACCTCAAATTTTTGCCTTTCACGTTCCAAAGATTTGACTTCCGCGGATGAAACAATATTGTTTGGGAGGTGAAACAATACTGTTTGACTTGCCAAACACAAGTGTTTGATGCGTGAAACAACATTGTTTGGGCGTTAAAATGTAAGGATTTCGAAAATCAAACGTATAGTTTTCTAAATTCAGAGGCTTTTTCGGGCGTTTTCATTCACACGTCTTCACATTTGCTTGCTGGTTTGACGGAAATGCGCAAAATACGAGTTAGCCGGAAAGGGCATTTGACGCAAATCTGTCAAGCAAACGGGTCCGAACGGCATCTTTTTGACTTCCGCCACAGGAAACAGGGAAGGGCGACACCCGGAACCGGAAGCACCGGACGTCCGCACCCCATCGCTTCGGCAGAGCCTACAGCCCCGCACTGCCTTTTTCAGCCCCGGAAAGCGAAAATGAAGAGATAGCAACCCCTTTTGCACGATTTACAATGCCCGAAAATCCGATATTTAGCCTAAATTTGCCTCACCAGCAAATGATATGCATCAACACTCAGCCGACAGGTTGACGAGCCGACAAGCCAGCAGACTATGGAAAGAAATTCATTGGGGTTAATACCTGCACGCTTGCCGCTCGCCAGCTTGTCGCCGTGTTGATGGGTTTGCTCCCGTATGGGTTGCCGACGAGCCTCCCCTTGTGAACCGGACCTTCCCGGCAAGCAGGCGGTCCTTGTCCACCCGTCCGTGCGGTCCATCCGTCCACTTATAAACAAACATAACCATGACCAAACCTTTTACTCACACACTGACGGCTCTCATCGCCGCTGCATGCCTGTCGGGCTGTTCCATCACGCCCCGTTCGTTTGTAACCATCACCAACACCCTGTCTGACGGACGGCAGGGCGAAATGGTCGAGATACCTCTGGAGGAACTCCACAAGCTCCATCCGGCAGACGGTGAGAGCTACCTCGTCAGCGAAGGCACCGGAGAACCGATTCCCTCGCAAGTGACCTACGACGGGAAGCTCATCTTCCCTGCAAGCGTCGACGGCAAGTCATCAAAAGTCTACATCATCTGCACGGGCATCGCCGACAGTGTGCCCGCCACAAGCGTCGGCAGGAAATATCCCGAACGCCTCGACGACCTCGCCTGGGAAAACGACAAGGCGGGTTACCGTGCCTACGGTCCTGCCCTGCAAGCCCGGGGCGAGAAGGCTTTCGGCTACGACATCTTCACCAAGTCGGTTGCCACACCGGTGCTGGAACAACGCTATGCCTTGGAGACAGACAAAGCTGCATGGGACGAGGTCCATGCGCTCGACAAGGCTGGACAGAAGGCGAAGGCAGACCGCCTGCGCGACTCCATCTCCTACCATGTGGACCACGGCAACGGCATGGACTGCTACGGCGTCGGTGCCAGCCTCGGTGGTGGAACGGCAGCCCTGCTGACAGACTCGGGGATTGTCTACCCCTCCTGCTACAAGGAGTGTGAGGTGCTCGACAATGGTCCGTTGCGCTTCACCGCCCGCCTCGTCTTCCATCCGCTGACGGTCAACACGGACGGCAATGTGGTCGAGACGCGCCTCATCTCGCTCGATGCAGGGTCCTACCTAAACCGTACGGAGGTGACCTACGAGAACCTGTCCGCTGACACGCCTGTGGCTGCCGGCATCGTGCTCCATGCCGAGAACCCCGAGGGCTATTCCGCCGATGCGGAACAGGGCTACATCGCCTATGCCGACTTCACGGACAATGCTGCGGGCGACAACGGCATCCTCTTCATCGGCGCCGTCACTCCGCGACCCATGAACGATGCAGACGTACGGCTCTTCAACGCTGACGAACGGCAGGAGCACTCCGGTGCGCTGGGACATGTCCTGGGCATCAGTACCTACCATCCGGGTACGCCTTACCTCTATTATTGGGGCAGCGGATGGAGCAAGGCTGACATGCCTGACATGCCGACGTGGGAAGCTTACCTGAAGAGCTTCGCACAACGCCTGCGCAGTCCGCTGATAGTGAAAGTAAACTGAGCCTTCCGCAGACCGGAGAGGAGGACCTGTCTGTCCGTCCACGGAAACACCAACTGAACCATTGATATGAACAAGACCCTTTTCAAGACCCTTGCAGCCTGCCTGCTGTTCCTGCTTCCGGCTGTTACCCTTTCCGCCAAACCCGATGAAGCTGCCAAGGTGCGGCAGCTCATCGACCGGGTCAACCGGCACTGGCAGGCGGAACACAAGCCCGAGACAAACGCCTTCTGGGACAACGCCGCCTACCACACCGGCAACATGGAAGCCTACTTCCTGACCGGCAACGAGGACTTCCGTGTGTACTCCGAAGCCTGGGCAGCCCACAACCGCTGGATGGGGGCACGCAGCAACGACCGCTCCCGGTGGAAGCTCACCTACGGGGAGACCGACGACCATGTGCTCTTCGGAGACTGGCAGGTGTGCTTCCAAACGTACGTTGACCTCTACAACCTCGCCCCCGACGACCGCAAGATACGCCGGGCACGCGAAGTGATGGAGTATGAGATGAGCACGCCGCGCCGCGACTACTGGTGGTGGAGCGACGGACTCTACATGGTGATGCCCGTCATGACGAAGCTCTACAAGGTGACGCACAACAGACGCTACCTCGACAAGATCCATGAGTACCTGACCTGCTCCGACAGCATCATGTTCGATGCGGACGAGCACCTGTACTACCGCGACGCGAAGTATGTCTACCCCCGTCACAAGAGCACGAACGGCAAGAAGGACTTCTGGGCACGTGGCGACGGATGGGTGCTCGCCGGACTTGCCAAGGTGCTGCAGGACCTCCCCACGGACTACCGCCACCGCGACTTCTTCGTGCAGAAGTTCCGTGACATGGCTGCCGCCGTCGCCCGTCTCCAGCAACCGGAAGGCTACTGGACACGCAGCATGATGGACCCCGCACATGCCCCCGGACCGGAGACCAGCGGAACGGCATTCTTCACCTACGGCATGCTCTGGGGCGTCAACAACGGTTACCTCGACGAAGCGACCTTCCGCCCCGTCATCGAGAAGGCATGGAAGTACCTCTCTGAGACAGCCCTTCAGAAGGACGGTTCGGTGGGTTACGTACAACCCATCGGCGAGAAGGCAATCCCGGGACAGGTGGTCGACGCCCACTCGACGGCAAACTTCGGCACAGGCGCCTTCCTCCTGGCAGCCTGCGAATATGTACGCTACCTCGAGGCACCGCGTCAGACTGACCGTGCCTACTGGTGCAAGCTCGCCTACGACATGGCGTATCCCGTGCTGAGCAACCTGGCAAAAGGTGAACTGCAAAAGAACATGCTGGTGGAAGTCAGCCCCACATGGGACGGACGGGACAAGCGCGTCACCTACATGGAGTGCTTCGGACGGCTCATGGCAGGCATTGCTCCCTGGCTCTCCCTCCCCGACGACAACACCGACGAGGGGAAGATGCGCCGTGAGCTGCGCGAGCTTGCCCTGAAGAGCTATGCCCAAGCCGTGGACTCCGACAGCCCCGACTACCTCCTGTGGCGCAACGAAGGCCAGCCGCTGGTGGATGCCGCCTACGTTGCCGAGAGCTTCCTGCGTGCCTACGACGCCTTGTGGGTGCCGCTCGACGAGACGAGCAAACAGCGCTACATCACGGAGTTCACCCAGATGCGCCGCATCGACCCGCCGTACACCAACTGGCTGCTCTTCTCCTCGACCATCGAGAGCTTCCTTGCCAAGGCAGGCGCCCCCTATGATGCCTACCGCGTCAACTCCGCCATCCGCAAGGTGGAGGAGTGGTACACCGGCGACGGCTGGTACTCCGACGGTCCCTCGTTCGTGTTCGACTATTACAGCAGCTACGTGTTCCACCCCATGTACCTTGAAACGCTCCAGGCGATGAAGGATGCCCGCAGCCACACACGTATCGCCTATGACAAGTACTACGACCGCGCCCTGAAGCGGGCACAGAAGTACAGCCTCATCCTCGAACGTTTCATCTCTCCGGAAGGGACCTTCCCCGTCTTCGGACGTTCCATCCCCTACCGCATGGCAGCCATGCAGCCCCTGGCACTCATGGCATGGTATGACGAACTGCCTGCCGGGGTGACTCCGTCGCAGGTGCGTTGTGCACTCACCGCCGTGATGCACCGCATGTTCGACGGGAAACAGAACTTCAATGAGGGTGGCTTCCTCACCATCGGCTTCAACGGACGTCAGCCGGACGTTGCCGACTGGTACACGAACAACGGCAGCCTCTACATGACTTCGCTGTCGTTCCTTCCCCTGGGACTTCCCGCCGCCCATCCGTTCTGGACGGACGCTCCGCAGGAATGGACTTCCCGCCGTGCCTGGGGTGGAAAGCCTTTCCCGAAAGACCACGTCTGGCACGATGACATCCGCACGTCGGACTTGTTCTGACGTCCGGCTCTTTCAGCCCTGACATACATGCACTGAAACGGAGACACCGAGTCTGCATCCCGCTCTTGCAGGACACACAGGCTCAATGTCTCCGTTTCGGCGTTTTATGCACTTTGATTAGTATGTTTTACAACAGGGTTTTGAAAATTGTTTGTTCCCGAAGAGGAATGTATATCCTCCTCTTTTATCCACAAATTATCAGACGGCAAGTTGGACGTTCCAACGGAAGTGCGTACCTTCGGGCAACCTAAACTGAAAACCTGCAGGCAGACCTGCCTGGGGACGTGCGTCCCCCTATCAACAGACTCATAAACTAAAAACCTTATACATGAACAGAACACTATCTATCCTCATCGGTCTGTGCCTCCCACTGGCAGCATGGGCACAGGATGCTACCGTGAGCAGCCCCGACAACAGGCTGCGCGTCGATGTGGCAGTGAAAGAAGGAAAGCCGGTATACGGCGTGACCTACCAGTCGGCAACCATCCTGGAAGACTCTCCACTGGGCTTCGTCGCCAATGTGGGCGACTTTACCCGGGGACTGACCTTTGCCGGAGCTGAACGGAAGACACTCGACGAGACCTACCGGCTGGACCGCATCAAGCAGTCCGAGGTGCACTATCGGGCAAACGAACTTGCCGTCAGCCTGAAGGATGCAGCCGGACGTACGTTCGACGTGGTCTTCCGCGTGAGCAACAACGACGTGGCATTCCGCTACGAACTGCCGCGCTTCGGCGAGACGGGCAGCATCGTCATCGAACGGGAAGCCACCGGCTTTGACTTTCCCGAGGGCACCACGACCTTCCTGACTCCGCAGAGTGACGCCATGATAGGCTGGAAACGTACGAAGCCCAGCTACGAAGAGGGCTACAAGCCGGATGCCCCGATGAGCGAACGTTCGCAATACGGACACGGCTACACCTTCCCCGGGCTCTTCCACGTCAGCGGAAGCCACTGGGCACTCGTCAGCGAGACCGGTGTGGACCGCCGCTACTGTGCCTCGCACCTGAGCGATGCCACACCCGACGGACTCTACACCGTGGTGTTCCCCATGCCCGAGGAGAACAATGGTAACGGTACTGCCACTGCCGGCATGGCACTCCCCGGACACACACCGTGGCGGACGCTGACCGTCAGCGACAACCTGGCACCCATCGTCGAGACGACCGTCCCCTGGGATGTGGTAGAACCCCGCTATGCGTCGGAACATACCTACCGCTACGGACGCGGCACGTGGAGCTGGATACTGTGGCAGGACGGCAGCATCAACTATGACGACCAGGTGCGCTACATCGACCTTGCCGCCGCCATGGGCTATGAGTACACACTGGTGGACAACTGGTGGGACACACGCATCGGACGCGAGCGCATCGCCGACCTGGTAGCCTATGCACGCACCAAGGGGGTCAGCCTCTTCCTGTGGTACAGCTCCAGCGGCTACTGGAACGACATCGAACAGGGACCGGTGAACTGCATGGACGACCCCATCGTCCGCAAACGGGAGATGAAGTGGCTCGCCTCACTGGGCGTGAAGGGCATCAAGGTGGACTTCTTCGGAGGCGACAAGCAGGAGACCATGCGGCTGTATGAGGACATCCTCAGCGATGCCGACGACTACGGACTGATGGTCATCTTCCACGGTTGTACCCTGCCGCGCGGCTGGGAACGGATGTACCCCAACTACGTGGGCAGCGAAGCCGTCCTTGCCTCGGAGAACCTCGTCTTCAACCAAAGCTCCGACGACAACGAGGCGTTCAACGCCTGCCTGCACCCGTTCATCCGCAACACCGTGGGCTGCATGGAGTTCGGCGGTGTGGTGCTCAACCGACGACTGAACCGCACGAACGACGGAGGCTGCACACGCCGTACCACGGATGCCTTCCAGCTAGCCACGTCGGTCCTCTTCCAGAACCCCATCCAGAACTTCGCCCTGGCACCCAACAACCTGACGGATGCACCGGCTGCCGCCATCGAGTATATGAAGGAGGTACCCACGACGTGGGACGAGACACGCTTCATCGACGGCTATCCGGGACGCTACTGTGTGCTGGCACGCCGCCACGGCGACCGCTGGTACATCGCCGGCGTCAATGCCGGAAAGGAACCGCTCGAACTGAAACTCCGTCTGCCGATGTTCGACAAGGGGACGAAGCTGCATAGCTACACTGACAACCGGAAGTCTCTCGCCCTGGAGGAAGGACAGCTGACGGTGAAGAACCCCGAAGCCGTCCGTGTCACGCTCCAGCCCAACGGCGGCATGGTGCTGACGGGTGAATAAGGACAACGGCATCCGTCGACAACCTGATACAGACAACAACAGAGCCACGGAGGTCGCAGAGAAGGAACAGCATCCGGCTGATTCCTCTGCGCCTCCGTGGCTCTGTAATTTAATAGTCAATTCAATACGCGAAGTCCTTTGCCTTCACGTAAATCCTGTAGTCCTTCACTTGTCCCGGAGCACCTGCCTCGGCACGGGGCAACATGCGGAAGCCCGTCACCCGACAGTTGCGCCCCAGGTCAATCACCAGCTGATGAGGATAGGCGGTGTTGTCCACCGTCTGCCAGAAGGTACTCTCCTGCAGGTCGTACACCTTGTCAGCCGTACGGTTGCCACTGCGCGTCTCCTCGCTGTCGGCATAGACCACCGTCCAGTGTTCGCGCGAGAGCGGCTTGTCGTCAGCTCCCAGCACATCCAGCTCGGCAATGGCGGCTATGTTGCTTCCGTCGTAATTGCTCGTGGCGTCGAGGCAGAAGAAGCGTCCCTCCACGGGGTGGTCGAACTTCACCTCCTGCCAGCCGTTGCCCGAAGCGAACGTCCCGGTGTGTACCGGTGTCTCGCCGTCGAGCTTCAGGTTCTGCCCGTCCTTGCGGTGTGTCTCGGGCGCCTTCACACGGAGCTGGTCGAGGATGGGGGTAGCCAGTCCGGCAACGCAGGTCTCGGCAGGTCCCTTGAGGTCGAGGACAATGATTTCATTCTCTCCCTTCTTCAACCAGCAGCCGGGCATGTAGAGCGTCTGCTGCGGACCGATTTCCCAGAAACGTCCCAAGGCGTGTCCGTTGACCCAGACCATGCCCTTGCCCCACGTACGCATGTCGAGGAAAGTATCTCCCGGACGGTCGAGCTTGAATGTGGCGCGGTAGTAGGCAGGCATCCCGTCCGCCTTGCCGGGGCGGTAGTTCCTGTGGCTGACGAAGTCATGGAAGGGTGGCAGGTTGTAGACGGTCCACCCCTTCAGCTCGCGGGCAGTGTCTCCGCTGAGCACCTCCACCCGCCGGGTGATGCCCTTGCGGTCATGGATGGACTTGTCGAAGTTGACACGCCCCATCGCTTCGACGAGGATGTCCAGCCGGGTGCCCTTCTTCAAGGTACCTTTCAGCGGAAGGGTGAACTCTCCCTGCCGACGGTCGAGCCGTCCCAGCAGACGTCCGTCGGCAAAGACTTGTGCCCAGTCATGCACCTCGTCGATGTGAAGCGTACCGGAGATGTCGTCCTTCAGCGTCGTGCGGTAGAGGATGGTGCCCCATCCCTGGTCGAACTGCTCCATCGGACGGATGTCCTCTGTCTGCTTGGGAGCGGGCAGGTTGTCAAAGAGGGGTGCGACCTGCCAACGGGTGATGGCGGGCACCTCTATGACGGGGATGGGTGCAGGAGGCTCGGGCAGTGTCTCACCGGCAGACAGGTAGGACTGCAAGAGGTCACGGAGTTTGAAATACTTGCGTGTAGTCCATCCGGCTTCGCTGATGGGCGCGTCGTAGTCATACGAGCTGCACATCGCCGAATAGGCGGGGTTGTTTGCGCCACCCCACCAGCCGAAGGTCGTTCCTCCGTGTGTCATGTAGAGGCTGAAGGAGATGCCGCGGTCGAGCATGTCCTTGATGCCGCTGACCATGGTGGCAGCATCGCGCGTCTCGTGCTTGCGTCCCCAGTGGTCGAACCATCCGCTCCAGAACTCGCTGCACATGAGCGGTGTGTCGGGACGAAGCGACTTCAGCTTGCGGAACTGTTCATCGATGTTCGCACCCGTACCGAAGTTCACGGTCCATAGCAGGTCGTCGAGCGCATTGTTGGTGAAGTTGGAACTCCAGTCGCACTGGAAGAGGGGGACGTCGGTGAATCCGGAGGCACGCACCAGGTCACGGATGGCGGACACATAGGGCTTGTCTGTCCCATAGGACCCGTACTCGTTCTCCACCTGCACCATGATGATGTTTCCACCGCGGCTCACCTGCAAGTCGGCGAGCTGCCTGCCCACCTCCTTCATGAAGATGCCCACACGTTCCATGTAGTAGGGGTCGAGGGTGCGGAGGCGTACGTCGTCCTTCTTCAGCAGCCACCAGGGCAGTCCGCCCATTTCCCATTCGGCACAGACGTAGGGTCCCGGACGCACGATGACGTACATCCCGTGCTTCTGCGCCAGCCGGCAGAACCGGGCGATGTCGTTGTTCCCCGAGAAGTCGAACTGCCCGGGGCTGGGCTCGTGCAGGTTCCAGAATACATAGAGGCAGAGCGTGTTCATGCCCAACGCCTTGCACATTTCGATACGGTGTTCCCAGTAAGGTTCAGGAATGCGGGGATAGTGCACCTCGGCCGCCTTGATTACAAACGGCTTGCCGTTCAGCAGGAAGGTGCCCTGCCCCACTTCAAACTTGTCGTGTTCCTGCGCCAAGATGCCGTTGGCAGCACCGAAGGCGAGGAGGAGCGAAAGTCCGAAAGCTAACAGTCTTTTCATTGGATTTGGATATTCTTTTTAGGGTTATCAATAGGGGTCGGGACCGGGATGTCACAGCCTGATGACCGTGAAGGAATAGGCGGGAAGCGTACAGGGGAACGACGTACCGCCCGGCTCGAACGTAGTGGTCACGGGACGTGCCTTCCGGTCTGTCGGCGTACCGGTGAGTACGGTCTTTGTGGCAGTCGGCTTCACCTGTTCAATTCCCTGGAGGTTCACATCCGTCCGCACTTCCACGGGCAGGAGGTTCACCAGCTTCACGATGAGGTCACCGCTGCGGCTGTCCTTCACCACGGAGACGGCAATGCGTCTGTTCACGTCGCTGCGCCGACTGTCGGTCCGGATACTGACGGGCAGGCAGGCATCTCCGGCGTTCTGTCCGTAGAGCTGCTGCACGTAGTAGCCCACGGTGAGGTGTACCTCGCGGTTGTTGAAGTAAATCAGGTCGGGATTCCACTGGGTGTGTCCTTCCTTTGCCAGCAGAGGGGCATAGGACGTCATGGTCACCACGTCGCCGTTGCGTTCCACCGACGTGAGGTAGAGGGCCTCCGCCAGGGCGGTCTCGATGTTGTTGGGACGTCCCGGCAGATGGGCGGCATATTCGCCCAGGTATACTTTCGACTTCGAACGGTCGTAACGGTCATAGAAGTCCTGGTTGTTGATGAACCAGCCCGGGGTGTTGTAGTAGTGCTCGTCGACAATGGGGACTTGCAGGCGGGTGGCAAGGTCCCAGCCCTCCTCATAGTCCGTTCCTTCCCAGAAAGGTCCGACGGTCCCGACGACGGTGATTTCAGGATGATGCTTCCGGATGGCTTCGTAAATCATCGTGAAACGCTCTTCGAACACGTCGGTGATGAGGTCTTCGTTGCCAATACCGATGTACTTCAGGTTGAAGGGCGCAGGGTGACCGGCCTCGGCACGCATCTTCGCCCACTTGTTCTGTTTCGGGTCCGCATTGGCGTAGTCGATGAGGTCCAGGATGTCCTGCACGTATGCGTCCATCTCTTCCATCGGGATGCCTCCCTGCTGTCCGCCGCCCAGGAGATGCCCTTCCGGACACGCCGAGTTCTGGCAGGGAACTCCGGCAGCAAGCACCGGCAAAGGCTCTGCTCCCATGTCTTCGCAGAAGCGGAAGTATTCGTAGTATCCCAGTCCCATCGTCTGGTGGTAGCCCCAGAGGTTGCGCATGGGCTTGCGGGCTTCGAGCGGACCGATGGTGTTCTTCCAGCGGTAGATGTTGTCGATGCCGTTGCCGTGTGCGACGCATCCGCCGGGGAAGCGGACGAAGCGCGGATGAAGGTCGGCTATCGCCTGTGCCAGGTCGGCACGCAACCCGTTCTTATGTCCGCGGAAGGTGTTGCGCGGGAAGAGCGACACCATGTCGAAGGCGTAGGTACCGGCTTCGGTGGGCATGATGACCAGCCGGGCGGCATCGGCATCCGCTGTCGGTGTGAACACGGCATCCAGCTTCTTCCAGTCCTTGCCGTTCAGGCGGAAGGACTTGGCAGCCAGCACCTGTCCGTCGGGTGTGCACAGGCTGACGTTCACTTTGCCCGGACGTCCGCCGAGCATGCGCGTCCTCCACGAGAAGTCGTACTTCTCTCCCTTGCGCAGTACGATGCCGTCGTATCCTCCGTTTGACAGCGAGGCACCCGGCTGCTTCACGTCGAGCACGGCGTAGTGAGGATTGTTGGGATGGATGGGCGAATCGGTAGCTATCCGCAACTCCGTGCCCTTGCCTTCGAGGCTCCATGCCGTGGTAGCGTTCCACTCGCCGCGGTCTGCCGCGCTGTACTCGAAGTCGCGGTTCTGAATCAGTTCGGCATAGAGTCCTCCGTCGGCTCCGTAGTTGATGTCCTCAAAGAAGACCCCGATGAGCTTGTCACTGATGGGCTTTGCCTTGCCGCCGTCCACCGTCAGGTTCACATGGACGGGCTTCAGTCCGGCAAAGCGTTGCGGGTCCTGCTCGGTACGCTCATCGTGCAGTTGTCCGATGTACGTACGATAGGCAGCATGGCGGTTCAGGCGTTCCACGTCCGCCCAAGCTACCCGCATCACGCTACCCTCCAGCTGCACCCCGTCGAGGGTGACACGCTCCGGTCGTCCGCTTCTCCAGCTGGCGGCAGGGAGGTCCTTGCGTTGCTGGGGCGTAAAATAAGTCTGACGTTTCCAGCTCAACAGGTCGGGAGAAGCCGCATGGGCAAGCTCCTTGCCGCTCCCGTTAAGCTGCCACACGCAGTGCCATGCACCGCCTCCGGGCTCCTGATAGAGCTGCGGACGGACCATCCGCTTCTCCGCGCCCCAGGCACCGTAGTCGCTACGGACAAAGGCATAGCCGTCGCCCACCGTGAACCAGCGGTTGCCGTCGGGACTCCAGGCGAACTTCAGTCCGCTACGCCCTTCATCACCGGGAGTCGCATAGGAAAACAAAGATACCGAGTCGGGGACGTTCGTCGTCTCCGTGACATGTGCCTGCAGCGGAGACAGACACCAGCAAGCTGCCAGAGCAGCCGCACATTTTAGCTTTTTCATGGATGAGTGGTTTATGAGTTAACAAGGGGACAAGTTGACAATTCTCCTACTTCGTCAGTTTCACACGCCGGATGGTACCGTCGTCGTTGAACTCCAGCCGGTCGATGCAGACTTCGCGGTGGAAGCCCGGTCCCTTCTCCTTCGGAAGGTAATCCTTATTGATGCGGTGGTAGACGATGAACCACTCACCGGTCTGCGGGTTGCGGACTACCGAATTGTGAGCCGGACCGTAAATCTCCTGTGCCGGGTCCTGAATGGTCACGATGGGGTCCTTGGCGACCTGGATGGGACCGAGGGGCGAGTCCGACGTGCCGTAGACGACGTGGTAGTTGGGCGAACCGGTGTCATCAACCGACCACATGAAGTAGTAGCGTCCGCGGTAGAAGAACACGTAAGGGGCTTCACGGTAGGCGTAGGTCTTCAGCGTGCCTCCTCGAGGGGTCAGCTCGGTGATGGTCTCCGCCTTGACAGACACCATGTCGTCGTTCAGCTCGGCACCTGCCATGTAGCCGTTGCCCCAGTACAGGTAGCTCTTGCCCGACGCCGGGTCGGTGAAGACATCGACGTCAATCTGCTGCCCGTGTCCGGCAGGTGACTCCGTGACGATGGGGTGTCCCAGGTCCTTGAACGGACCGACGGGCGAGTCGCCGACAGCCACACCAATCTGCTTGCCTGAGTTGTCGGTCGGGTTGCCGCTGTAATAGAAGAAGTATTTGTATTTGCCGTCAATGAGCTTCTCCTCCATGGCGGGAGCCCAGGCGTTGCCGTTAGCCCACGACACTTGCGGCGAGCGCAGGTCGAGCACCGTTCCTTCGGGCTGCCAGGTCCGGAGGTCATCGGACGAGTAGGCGGTAAAATACCAGCCGCCCCATCCGGCATAGCCGTCGCTCGTGGAGTAGATATAGTACTTGCCTGTCTGGCGGGAATAGAGCACTTCCGGGTCGGCATGGAAACCGGGGAGTACGGGGTTGTTGGGAATCTCACCCAGCCCCTCGGGCTTGCCCCACTTGTCGGTCAGACGAATCAGCTCATCGCGTGTGATGGGAATCACCGTGCCGTGACGTGGATGGAAGTCCATGTCCACGGAATGGTCGACGACCTTGAAGTGTTGCAGGTCCGTGGTTTCGGTGAACTGGTACGCCCCCTTCTTGTAGACGTCGTACATCAGGATATACTTGTCCTGACCGATGAGCTTGAACGTGCCGGCGCCCTCGACTGCCTCAGGCGTCTGCTGCTTGTAGTCGGGCGATTCCGTCCACTGCCCTGAAGTGAGCGAGCGGGTCGTCGCCACCTTGATGCCGTCGCCGTGTCCTTCGGTCTTGTAGAACAGGTGGTAGACTCCGTCCTTGAACACGATGTCACCGTCGATACACGGTTTCTTGTCCTTCGGGAGGAAGAGAGGCTTGGGTTCGCCCACAAGGTCGGTAAAGTCGTCGTTGGCGTAAGCATAGTAGATGATGTCCGGTCCACCTTCATGGAGCATGGACCAGTAGACCATGTACTTGCCGGCTTCGCGGTCGAAGATGGTCTGTGGCGCCCACACACGGCGCAGGTTGCCCTGTCCCTTGTAGCGCTTCTGGATGTTGATGACGGAGTGTGTCCAATTCACCAGGTCAGTGGACTTCAGCAGGACCATGGCGCGGTTGGACGACCAGCCGTTGCCCGACACCATGTCGGTGACGACCATGTAGAACGTCCGTCCGTCTTCAGCACGCAGGATGTGCGGGTCACGCACACCGCCGGTAGAACTGATGAGGCGGGAGTCAAGCACAGGCTTGTTGCCGTTGAGCGCACGGTAGGTGTAGCCGTCGAGGCTGACGGCAAAGTGGATGGACTCTTCTGCCATGCGGTTGCCCGTGAAGTAGGTGAACAGGTAAGCGACGTAGTCTTTCTCCTGGAGGTTGTTTCCGCCCCGTATCATGCCCGGCACCAGCCAGGCGAGCAGCAGGGCAGTCAGAAGTGTTTTTTTCATAGCGATTCGTTCTATACTGCGTTTATAAGTGATGATTTGTGCAAATATACAGCATCCGCAGCGAATAACACCGACGGTATTCGGGCAAATGTCCCACGGTATTCAGGCAAAACGACCCTTTTCAACGTCTCCCTGCCGCCGTATGGATAAAAGGAAAGCCTCGCCATCACGGCGAAGCTTCTCTCAACAAGAAAGTCATCTCGGTACATTGACCTCCTTTAAACAATCATTTCCTTTTACCTATTACTCGTGTCGCCTGTACTCCACTTGTCAGTGGACCCGTCGTCGGTTCACCGGTTCACGGGCAACGGCGACGGAAGCGGCGAACGTTCACCTATTATTATATGAGGGCTCCCCACATGTCTGCCCGCAGGGAGCATCCGTTATTCCTGTTCGACAATCGGACGGTCGAAAAAGCCCAGGTTCCACTGGTCCATCCACTCCACATAAGGTACTCCCTCCTTGAAACGGACGGGCAACCAGATGTAACGGGCATCGCTCGGATGCTTCGGGCGCCAGATGTCCGCCATGAAGATGAAGCGGTCATCCGCTCCGGGTAACCGGAGGATAAAGGTGCTCTGTCCGCCAAAGGTGATTTCGGACTTCGGACCGACACAGGGATTGGGCAGCTGCGTCCACGGTCCCCAGATGGAGGGAGCGGAGAACAGACGTGCCTCGTTGTGCCCGCCGGGAGCTACCCGGACGTATTTTCCGGTATGACTCAGGTAGTCGTCGCTCAGTTCGGCGATGTGGAGCGTCAGGTTGTCTTCCGACGAGAAGATGTGATAGGCCTTGCCGTCGTCATCGACAAAGAGCTGCATGTCCCGTGCCATCTGTCCGCCTTCCAGGTCGCGCTTCACGAAGAGTCCCTTGCGGATGGCTTCGGGCCACTCGGGCGTCCACCATCGGGCATACTTGGCGGCATCGAGCGTGTCGAGCACGGCATGTTCTTCCGCCGTCATGTCGAAAGGCAGCTGCCCGGCATCGGGACGCATCGAGCGCAGGTAGCGGAAGGGGCCTGTTGGGGAATCACTGACGGCTACCGCTGAACGTGCAGCCGCATAGCCCTGTTCAGGCATCTCAACGTGGACAATGGCTTGTCGAGCAACTATGTGGTAGACATCGCCCAGGACTACCAGGGTTTCATCTGGATAGCCACCGAGTCGGGACTGAACAAGTTCGACGGAACGGAGGTGACGGTCTACAACACACAGAACTCCGCCCTGAGCAGCAACGAGCTCAACACCGTATACTGCGACCCCTCCACGCGTACTGTATATATCGGTACCCAGCGCCACGGCCTCTGTGTCTACGACTGTGTCAGCCAACAGTTCACCGCCTGTTACAACTCGCAGAACGGACTCCTGTCGAGCGACGTGACCGACCTCTCACGGGCTGCCGACGGGGGCATCTGGGTCACCCACTACCACCTCGGGGTGGAACACTTCGACCCGAAAAGCCACACGTTCACTTCCTGGCGGATGAGCGACATCGCACACTTCGAAGGGACCTCCTGGTGCAGCCGGGATGACGGCAACGGACACCTCTATGTGGGGCACGACGGACAGGGCATGAGCCTCATCGACCTGAAGCAACGCACCTGCCGGAGCTTCACCCACCAGGATGACCCGCACAGCCTGCCGGGCAACATCGTCCACTGCATCTTCATCGACAGGGATCACCGGGTATGGGTCGGCACCAACAACGGACTCGCCCTCTTCCACCCGGAGCAGGGCACCTTCACCACCTTCCGACACGAGGAAGGCAACCCCCACTCCCTCCTTTCCAACTATGTCTATGACATCGGACAGGCCGACGACGGACGTCTGTGGGTCTGTACACAGATGGGTGGCGTCAGCATCCTCGACCCACAGGCCCTGTCGTCCGGAGACGTCCGCTTCGACAACATCGGAGCGGGACAACGGGACGGCATCTCCTCCGCCAACGCACGCTGCTTCTTCCAGGATTCGTTCGGCAACATCTGGATTGGCAACTACCGTCAGGGCATCGACTTCCTGAGCTACGAACGTCCCATCTTCCGGACCCTCCTCCCCACGGGCTCCTCCACCGACGCATCCGGCGCCAACCAGGTGTGGAGCCTCGCCGTCGACAACCGCTCGCTGCTGTGGGCAGGCTGTGAGAACCGGCTCGTCGCCTTCGATGGCGAACGGGAAGCCTTCACCTTGGAACTGACGGGACTTGCCAGCCCCAACACCCACGTCAACGCACTCTACAAGGACCGTAAGGGACTGCTCTGGCTGGGACTCTACAACGACGGCGTGCTCACCTGTGACCCGGCGACCCGACGCCTCACCCGCATCGCGTCTCCCAACCCGGCACTCGACGTACGCGATTTCCACGAGGACGCTGACGGGACCATCTGGGTCGCCACCCTCAACGGACTCTACATCTGCCGGAACGGCAGGCTGGAAAGACGCGACGACATCACCCACCAGCTGCCCGACCGCATGGTCAACCGCATCCTGCGCGACCGCAAAGGCAACCTCTGGGTCGGCACCTTCGGCAAGGGCATCGTCGCCTTCAACCCGGCATACAAGCTCATCTGTGCCCTCGATGAAACAAACGGACTGGGCTCAAACGCCGTCAACGACTGTCTCGTCGACCGGCAGGGAGGTATCTGGATAGCCACACGCAACGGCATCTCCTGCCTGCCCGACCCTTCCCGTCCGAAAGACTGCCGGCTGTACAGCGGCAAGCAGGGACTGGTGAACGTGCATGTGCGTGCCCTCGCCGAAGACCGTGACGGGGAAATCTGGCTCAGCACCAACGGGGGCATCTCCCGTTGGAACCGGAAGGAACAACAGTTCGAGAACTACACGTCCGATGAAGGTGTGCCCAAGGGTGACTTCATGGACGGTGCCGTCTACACCGACCGCAACGGACAACTCTGCTTCGGCTCGCAACGGGGTGTGTGCAGCTTCTCCCCCACGGACATAGACCGTCCACGTCGGCTCAGCCCAGTGGTCATCACGGAAGTCAGGAGCTTCAGCAGTACCGGCGACATGAAGAACCTGGAGCGCATCCTGCCGCTTGCCGACGGACAGACCATCCGCCTCGCCCACGACGAGAACACGTTCCACATCGCCTTCAACGTGATGGACTACACCCGCAGCCGGCAGGTGGAGTATGCCTACCTCATGGAAGGACTGCACACCGCCTGGTTCGAGAACGGGAACGACCACCGCGTCATGTTCCGCAACCTGCCTCCGGGGACCTATACCTTCCATGTCAAGGCACGGCTGCGCAACCAGCCGTGGAGCACCGACGAGACATCGGTGTCCATCCGCATCCTGCCCCCGCTGTGGCTCACAGGATATGCGAAGCTGTTCTATCTGGCAGTGGGATGCCTGCTGCTCTACCTGGCACTGCGCTTCTACAAGCACCGGCTGGAACTGGAGAACCGGCTGAAGCTGGAACGTCACCAGCACGAGAACGACCGGAAGCTCAACGATGAGCGCCTCCGCTTCTACACCAACATGACCCACGAGCTGCGTACGCCGCTGACACTCATCCTCGGTCCGCTGGAGGATCTGCTCCAGGACAAGACGCTCTCGCCCGGTCATGCGAACAAGCTCAGCGCCATACGCGACAGTTCCGTCCGCCTGCTCAACCTCATCAACCAGCTGCTGGAGTTCCGCAAGACCGAGACGGAGAACCGCCGCCTCTGCGTGGAGCGTGCCGACCTGGGCAAGCTGGTACAGGAAATCGGGCTGCGCTACAAGGAACTGAACTCCAACGCCCGGGTGGACTTCCGCCTCTCCATCGCTCCGACGGACACCACCCTCTATTTTGACCCCGACGTGATGACCATCATCCTCGACAACCTCCTCTCCAATGCCATCAAGTACACACCGCAGGGGAGCATCAGCCTGAGCATCGCCACTGAGACGACGGACGGCACACGCCACACCGTCATCCGCATCAGCGACACGGGACACGGCATCAGCGCGGAAGCACTGCCGCACATCTTCGAACGCTACTACCAGGAGGACAGTCCCCACCGCGCCTCGGGGACGGGCATCGGACTGGCGCTGGTGAAGTCGCTCGTCAGCCTCCATCAGGGCACCATCGACGCGAAGAGCACACCGGGAGAAGGAAGCACCTTCACCGTCAGCCTGCTCACCGACAACTTCTATCCTGACGCTCTGCACAAGGAGTCACGGACGGACGCCGTACCCCCGGAAGCTGCTTCCGATGAACAGCCGGAAACGACGGACGACAACCGCCCCATCGTGCTCGTGGTGGAAGACAACACGGACATCCGTGAATACATCCGCAGCTCCCTCGCCGACCGCTACAACGTCGTGACCGCAGCCGACGGACAAGAGGGACTCGACGCGGCGCAACAGCAAATCCCCGACCTCATCGTGAGCGACATCATGATGCCGGTCATGGATGGCGTGACGCTCTGCCGGCTCGTGAAGGAGGACGTACAGACTAGCCACATCCCCGTCATCCTGCTCACGGCAAAGGACAGTACCCGCGACAAGGAGGAAGGCTATGCCGCCGGGGCAGACTCGTACCTGAGCAAGCCGTTCAGCGCCGGACTGCTCATCAGCCGCATCGACAACCTGCTCGACAACCGACGCCGACTGGCACGCCTCATCGGCAGCCAACAGACGGAAGAGCCCAGACAGGAAGAGACGGATGCCCTGCGAAAACTCAGCAAGCTCGACCGCAACTTCCTGGAAAAGGTGAACCGGGTCATCGAGGAGAACATGAGCCTGGAACGCATGGACATCGCATTCATAGCCGACAAGATGTGCATGAGCCACTCCACCCTCTACCGCAAGGTGAAGGCGCTGATGAACATCTCCGTCAACGAGCTGGTGCGCGATGCCAAGATGAGGCATGCCGCTACCCTCCTGGAGTCCGGCGAATACACCGTGACCGAGGTGTCCGACATGACAGGCTTCAGCAGTGTCCCCTACTTGCGCCAACGGTTCAAGGAGAAGTATGGCATGAGTCCGAGTGAGTTTATGAAGAAGAAGTGAAAAAAAGAGGAAATCCTGTCGTATCATTTGTGTTTGTTCGGTCAAACACAAGTCTTCGACCGGACAAACACAAGAGTTTGACCTGACAAACATAGTAGTTTGATGGACCAAAGTATTATACTTAGGCAGCCTAAGTATGATACTTTGGTGGTCTAAGTATAATACTTAGGTATGTCAAACTAATTAGTTTGTCAGGTCAAACTCTTGTGTTGTGTGAGTCAAACTCACGTGTTCCATCCGTGGGACAACAGTGTTTGCCGGGAGAAAGTCCGGACAACAAAAGAGAAACAGGGGATGCAGCACCCGAACACGGTGCCACATCCCCTGCATAAGAGAGCTTAATCAGATTATCACCTGACTTCGTCAACGTATCACCCAAAACTCATCAGAGAATAATTGCGCGATAGGTTGATGGCGTTTCATCAGCATAGTTCGATTGATAACCTGTTTGTTCTTGGGCAGTGTCAGCTATATTGTTACAATCGTCTGCGCAAGTGCCAAAACCTTGTCGACACTCATATTGATATTGGATAGTTTCAGCAGCCGCTCCAGTTCCTTATAAACTTTCAATGCCACAAAACAGATGCATACGTGTGCCTTTATCCTGCGGTGGGTGAAGTGGAACATAGGTCGTATCTCTATCTCCGATTTTGAGATGCGGAAAGCCCTTTCGACATGCCATAGGTTATGATATGCGGCATATACTTCACTGGTCGGGATATTTGTATTGGTAAGATATCCTTTCAGTCCGTCCCATTTCGAGTCAACCTCAAGTTTGTCATAATTGATGGTCACCTTAATGTCGCCCTCCATCTTCAGGAACTTGTTATAACCTCGCTTGTTTATGTTGTCTTTCGTCAGGGTGCCACGTTGGTATGCCTAAAGTCCTCCAATTTATATTTCCGTACAAATTTCGTCACTACCGGCAGCATTGTGTGACCTTCATACTTGTTCCCCTCATGTATGCAATAAGCCAGCGGATAGCCTCCGATGCTGACAAGCAGTCCGAGGATGATCTGTGGATCCCTGTGTCGTCCTTCTTTGGAAAATCCTGTCTTTCGCAGTTCATCCTCATAATCCGCCTCAAAATAAAGGGTGGTCACATCATAGAACAAAACGCCGATGCGGCTGTTCAACACCTGTCTTGTATGCAGTACGCTTATGTCCTGAACGGTCTCATGCTGATTGTCGCTGAGCTTGTCCAGATAACGGTATATCTTCGACAGACTGACATCCTCATCGAAATGGTTTTTCAGGTACTCGGCAGTAGCCGCCTTGCTTGCCGGATAGGCCAACCGCGCCTTTACCAGTTGTCGGAACACCGGATCCTCGATCCGGTTGAAGCCCACATTGTCAAACACGCGGTCAAGTATCAGGTCTGCCCCGTTAATCGAGATGTTGGTAATACATGAAAGCATTTGCTCGGCATTCAGAAGTTCCGCTTCACACCCCTTACGCTCCTCGCCGAAAAGATCCAGACGAGGATGCCGACGTTCTTGCTCCCTCTCAATCCACTCACGGGCTTTAGATATGAGTGAGTCAAGATCTTCGGGTTCCTTGGCTATGCCGATTGTGGCAAGTTCATTCATTTTGCCATTAATCTTCTCTGTGACAATTATGCCAACATTGCCTGAGGGATATTTTTTTCTTCGTATAAACATATTTTTGAACCGTGTCACCCTAAAATTAGTGACACGAAATTACAAAATTCTATTTATCAACGCTTTGCAAAATTAGGCTTTTTTGAGTGACGAAGTCAGGAGCTTCCTGACGCCTTTCAGGGCTACACCAACGGGCAGTTCCTCGCTGCCTCGCGCGACTGCATGACCGACAATGCGCTTTCCTTCTGGAACGTGCATTATTACCACAGTGTGCTCACCGACGGCTATTCGTCGTTGAACCATCCCTTCTCCAAGCAGTTCTGGCCCTCTGACTACACGGGCATCCGTGCCGCCAACCAGTTTCTCAACAAGGCGCGGGAGTCTGTCATAGGCAACGCCACCAAGGAGGGCGACGACAACCACCTCTATGACCGCTACCGGGCAGAGGCACGATTGCTGCGCGCCATCTTCCACTTCGACCTTGCCTGCTGGTTCGGCGATGTCGCCATCATCGGCGACAACGAGGACGGAACCGCCCAAGTCATCGACCCGAGCGACCATGCTGCCATGAACCGAAAACGCACACCCTGCGCCGACGTGCTGAAGTGGGTGGCAGACGAATGTGATGCTGTGAAAGACATCCTCCCCTTCCGCTATGCCGAGGTGCTGCTCAACGCAGCCGAAGCACTCAACGAGGCACAGGGACCCGACAAAGCCTACGCTTACGTCAACGAAGTCCGTTCGCGGGTGGGGATGCCTGCCTACAAGGGCATGACCAAGGAACAGCTACGGAAGCGAATCCGCAATGAGCGACGTATCGAGCTGTGTTTTGAGGACCACCGCTTCTTCGACGAACGGCGCTGGAAACTCTTCGAGGGACGTACTCCCGCCTCGGAAAAGGCGCTTCCCCACAGCGAGCAGGTCTACAACCTCTACGGTGTGACCGTGACCGTCGACAACGGCAAGACGACCTACACCTACGGCTCTGCAGGACTGCATCCAGTGCGGGTGTTCAACAGCCCGAAGAACTACTACCTCCCGTTGCCCGACAGCGAGGTCAAGGCCTGTCCGAACCTCGGACAGAACCCCGGCTGGGAGCTGGCAAAGAAAGAAGCTGACACATCCGCCGAGAACAAGGAATGAGAAAAGAACTAACCCAACAAACTCTAAACCACAGAATCATGAAACTATCCGACTGGCTCATTGCTGCCGCCTGCTGCCTGCACGTCCTGGTGGCCTGCAGCAACGATGACAACGACCTCGGCACGGAGGGCGTGGCACTGTCCGCTCCCGAAATCACCGAAATCACTTCCGACGGCGGACGGCTGACAGCCACCCTGGCATTGCAGGACGGCATACGCTATACCGCAACCGGCTTCTGCTATAACACGGAAGGCCCCCCCGACCAATATGACGCGACAGTAAAAGCTACCGTCTCCGGTAACTCGTTTACCACCAAGCTCAGCGGACTGACCATCCACACGACCTACCACGTGCGCGCCTTCGCAGCGGTCTATGGAGGCAAGGTGACCTACTCGCCCGAGGTAACCTTCACGACCGATGAAGGCTCGCTCAATCAGCAGCTTGCCGCCTATACTGCCCCGGCCTACCCCGACGACTACGTGGGAGCGGGCATCACCGACTGGGCCGCGCGCAACAAGTGGAACCTCGCCAACGTGCACGACCCCACCGTAATGCGTGCTGCCGACGGCTACTACTACATGTACCAGACAGACGCCTCGTGGGGTAACGTACATGCCGGGCACGGACATTTCCATGCCCGTCGGTCCAAGGACCTCGTCAACTGGGAGTACCTCGGCGAAACAATGGCGGGGCTCCCCGAATGGGTAGCTTCCAAGCTCAACGAGATACGCAAGGCAATGGGACTCCCGGCAATGGAGGTTGGAGAGGATGACTTCGGCTACTGGGCGCCGGTGGTCCGCAAGGTCAATGACAATCTCTACCGCATTTACTATTCGCTCGTCTGCCTGAAGCACATAGACGGTGACGGAACTTGGGGTGAACGCGCGTTCATCGGACTCATGGAGACTACCGACCCGGCAAGTAACGTGTGGGAGGACAAAGGCGTCATCCGCGCCAAGAGCATCACAGGACCTTACTACAACATTCTGGGCGAAGACGTGACCCGCGGAGGAGATGCCCTTCCGGTGGTGACCCATCCCTATAAGTTTACAGGCAGCGACGGCTGGGTGGGCATCTCCCACTGTGCCATCTTCACCGACGGCGACGACCACTGGTTCTATGCCTCGCAAGGCAGACTGCCGAAGGAGGTAAACAACGCCAACATGCTGGGACACATACGCAGCATCCGCTGGACGGCCGACGGCTGGCCTCTCGTCATGCCTGAACGCTACGGTGCCGTGCCGCAAGCTCCCATTACGGAGGCAGAGATTGCCGGAACGTGGGAACACATTGACCTCTCTTACAAGTACGGCGTACAGAAGGAGTCACAGCCCATGGAGTTCAGAGCCGACCATACCATCGGCTCCGGTCCGTGGCAAGGAGCAAAATGGAGCTTCGATGCCTCCCGACAAGTCATCCAGGTGGACAACGGCACCGACCTCTACCTCTGCCGGGAGACCGACTGGGAGGCAAAGCCGCGTACCCACACCCTGATCTACGCAGCCTACTCCAACACCGGCAAGACCTACTGGGGAAAGAAAAGCAAGTAAACATCCACATACAGCCGGCAGATGTACGCCGTTTAGCCTTTTTTGGCGTACATTTGTAGCTGTATGTTACAATAAACCACACTACCTATGAAAAGACTACTACTTGGAACACTGATGCTGGGAGCCACCCTGTCGCTGCCGGCACAGAAGGAAGCAACCCTCACCGTACAGGCTGACAAGGGCACGGACATCATCCCCAAAGAGATTTACGGACAGTTCGCCGAACATCTCGGCAGCTGCATCTACGGAGGTATCTGGGTCGGCGAGAACTCGGACATCCCCAACATCAAAGGCTACCGCACCGACGTGTTCAATGCACTGAAGGCGTTGCAGGTGCCTGTCATGCGCTGGCCCGGAGGATGCTTCGCCGACGAATATCACTGGATGGACGGCATCGGACCCAGAGACCAACGCCCCAAGATGGTGAACAACAACTGGGGAGGCACCGTGGAAGACAACTCCTTCGGAACGCATGAATTCCTCAACCTCTGCGAGATGCTCGGTTGCGAGCCTTACGTCAGCGGAAACGTCGGCAGCGGAACCGTCGAGGAACTTGCCAAATGGGTGGAATACATGACCAGCGAAGGAGACTCGCCGATGGCGAACCTGCGCCGCAAGAACGGACGTGACAAAGCGTGGAAGGTGAAGTACCTCGGCGTGGGAAACGAAAGCTGGGGATGCGGCGGCTCGATGTATCCCGAATATTACTCCGACCTCTACCGCCGCTATGCGACGTACTGCCGCAACTATGACGGGAACCAGCTCTTCAAGGTCGCCAGCGGAGCCAGCGACTATGACTACAAGTGGACACGTGTCCTCATGGAGCGTGCCGGCTCGATGATGAACGGCATCTCCCTGCACTACTACACCGTCACCGGATGGGTGGGCAGCAAAGGCTCTGCCACGCAGTTCACCCCCGACGACTACTACTGGACGATGGGCAAATGCCGCGAGATTGAGGACGTGCTGAAGAAGCACATCGCCATCATGGACGAGCTGGACCCGAAGAACAACGTCGCCCTTCTGCTCGACGAGTGGGGCACCTGGTGGGACGTGGAGCCGAACACCATCCCGGGACACCTGTTCCAGCAGAACACCCTGCGCGACGCCTTCGTGGCTTCGCTCTCGCTGGACATCTTCCACAAGTATACCCGACGACTGAAGATGTGCAACATCGCCCAGGTGGTCAACGTCCTCCAATCGATGATTCTCACCGACGGACCGCGCATGGTGCTCACCCCGACCTACCATGTCTTCCGGATGTACAAGGTACACCAGGACGCCACCTATCTCCCCGTTGACGTCCAGTGCGACACCATGCAGGTGCGCGACAACCGCACGCTGCCGCTCGTCAGTGCCACCGCCTCGAAAGACAGGAACGGGAAAATCCATCTCTCCATCTCCAACATCGACACCGAGAATGCTCGCGAACTGACCATCCGCCTCAACGGTGCACAGACGAAAGGTGTGACCGGCGAAATACTCACCGCCGCCCACATCAACGACTACAACTCGTTCGACAAGCCCGAAACGGTCGTTCCCCGGCCCTTCAAGGATGCCCGAATCCGCAAGGGTGTCCTGACGCTCACCATGCCTGCCAAGAGCATCGTGACACTGGAGCTGCAATAAGACACCGACGCACGACAGCTTCCTGCCCTTGAACAGACGCGGGTAACACGGCCCTCCACCGAAGGCTGTGTTACCCGCGTCAGTCTTTCTGCCGACGGACACTACTTCACCGTCGCCTCAAAATAGCTTTTTCCCGCCTTCACCTCGCGGTCGGTACCGTATGCCGGGGAATACTTGCCCAGCGGCATGTCGCTCAGGACGGCGTCCGTGCAACGTCTGCCTGCCACGACCTGGTCGGTCAGCGACGTGGTGAGCATCGTTGCCGCCATGCCCAACAGGACTTCGAGCGGACTGTCGTCCTCATCGGCTGACAGTTCCGTGTCAACCGTCAGGTTGCCTTCCCGTCGGTAGAGCACCTCGCCACTCGTGGTGGAACGCAGGATGAACTCCACACGTGCCGTCAGCTTACCCCCCAGGTTGTCGCGCTCCCATGCCTTGATGACGGTGAACATCGCCGCATCTGCCCCGATGATTTCGCGGAAGCGCTTCAGGCTGCCCTCCAGAAACAGCTCGCTGTCATAGGCGCTCTCGGAACGAAACAGCTCCATCGTCAGGTAAGGGGAAAAGACGTAGTACCCCTTCTCACACAACGGACGGTAGAGCGTGGTGTAAAAATACTCCTTCGCCTCCACGGCATTCGTCCGGTTGACGGGCGGCATGATGACGATGGAGCCGGGTGCCTCCGCGTACAGCTTCGGGTATTGCTGTCCGCGGGTGACAACCGTCTCCGCTACGGTGCCGCAGGAGGTGACCGCCGCCAGTAGGACGAGTCCTGCACTCAGCAGGATGGACAGATGTAGTCTCATTTCTTCTCCAACTGTTTGATGATACGTGACAGGTAAGTCTCCGACTCGGGATAAAGACGGATTTCTTCTTTCAGGTAGGGGATGCCCTCCTCGGGATAGCCCATCCGGTAAAGCAAAAACCCGTACTCGGCATACATGCCGGGAGGCACCGTCCGACGGACACCGTGCTGACGGTCGATGATGCGACGGTACTCCTGCAACAGCTTGTCGCGGAGTTCGGGCGTTGCCTTCTTGCTGTAACGGTAGATCGCCCCCTCGTAGTCATACCACGAGTAGAGCGAGGTCTCCGTGGTGGAGCATCCGCACAGCAGGATGATGCCCGACACAAGGGCGAGCAACGTTCTCATGGCTGCACTTCCTCGATGTAATAGTCCGACAGATGCGCCGGGTCAATGGGCGTCCCGGCATGGACTTCTACGGACGAATATTCCGTCTCGGGCGTGTCGCCAGCCGTAGCAGTGACCGTCACAGTGCCCACCTGCTTGCCGGGCAGTTCGATGAGCATACCCGTCTGCGGGTTCTTCACCTGCTTGCCCTTCAGCTTGACGGCAAAGGTGTCGCCGACGGCGATGCCCTGACTAGCCCCTCCGCCGATGAGGACAGCGTCCGTGTCATAGCTCAGGAAGTACGTGCGCCATGGCTTGTCGGTACACT
>OLQD01000425.1_pt1 | contig 40282 bp, 31 predicted proteins | sample 1672841 | NCBI WGS metagenome assembly OLQD01 (sample SAMEA3136729, study PRJEB25190) | human gut metagenome | biome: human gut; feature: human-associated habitat; material: faeces | place: Austria | collected 2013 | reverse complement strand
GGTGTCAAGTTCCTCTTAATCTCTCTACAGATGGTGCTAGGGTGTACTCCTATGAGCTCTGCGATCTTTTTTTGAGGAGTGTTAGTCTTCAGAAGAGCAGCAATTTCGTATCTTTGCGCTTGGGTTAGATGCATACTTGTATATAGCTAAGTTTTTGTTTCCACAGCAAATATACTGCATTAACCTTAAAGGGACGGTGAGCGCATCGTCCCTTTTTTCGTCTCGGCAGCTCGCTACCTGCTCCTCCCGCCCTCCTAGGAGAGGAGGGGGCGTCCGGAGCAGGGCGAGCTCCACTCCAAATTGCATTTTGGAGTGGAAAATACGCTCTCATCATCACAAACAAGTGTGACATTGACCGTGATTATGTAGTTTGTGGTGTCCTTGAGAAGATTAAGGCCACTGGCTCAGCAGGTATGTATACTCACTCTAGTGATCCAAGACCTGAGCAAGGAATATGGTACCCCGTACGTCTCTTCAGTGACAAGTAGTCGCCTAGATTGTTAGTCTCCGAGCGAGACTACACGAAATAGATACAGTGAGGCGGTGTCTCCCCAGCGTGGGGTGGCACCGCCTCTGCTATATGTCGAGACTGTTGACTTTTGCAATAGTCTCATGTCAGGAGATGCCCTCCCTAGGAGCCGCATTTCCCCCAAAAGTGCTGTTCCAAACTGATGGAAAGTTTTCGTTCCACCCCCCTTGGGAGATTTTCGTCCCTCCCTAGGGATTTTTTTTTATCCCGCCCTTGGGATTTGTTCTTTCCAACAGTTTGCACACCCTATTCATGGCGCATAGCTTGCGACTTTTGTCTACCTTTGTAAGCGATGAGATCACTTTACCACATCGTCTTACTGCTCTGCCTCCTACTACAGGGTAGCGTGCTGGCTCTTTACGGCCAGACGACAGGTCAGCCGACCGACGCAACGACCGACACGACGGCTGTCGCGACGCCTCGCCGTGTGGCGCTCACGGGTTACGTCTTAGATCGTGACCGTGAGCCGATCGAGTTTGCCTCGGTACGCGTCGAGGGGACGAGCATCGGCACCTGGAGCGACCTCACGGGCGCTTACCGCTTGGAGCTGACCCCGACGACCGATAGCGTGGTGGTCACCTACAGCTCTATCGGCTATCAGACGGTGCGCCAAGTGTACCCGCAGGGCATCTCACGAGACATGCACTTTAACCCGATGCTGGGTGAGAGTGCTACCGCTTTGGCTACCGTGACGGTGCGGGGCGAGGCGCGTCCGCCCAGTATGGAGCGGATTACGACTCAGACGCTCGCCATGGAGGCTTCGCCGACACGTAGCATCGAGTCGATGGTGGCAACCTATGCGGGGGTCACGCAGCACAACGAGCTGAGCACGCAGTACAATGTGCGTGGGGGTAGCTTCGATGAGAACCTCGTCTACGTCAACGGTATCGAGGTGTACCGTCCATTGCTGGTGCGCTCAGCGGAGCAAGAGGGCTTGAGCTTTGTCAATACCGATCTGGTGGAGCGGGTTTACTTTTCGGCGGGAGCTTTCGATGCGCACTATGGCGACCGGCTTTCTTCGGTCCTAGACATACAATATATACGTCCCACGAAGCTCGAGGGAGCTGTCACCCTTGGCTTGATGAACAATAGTCTCTACGTGGGGGGCAAGCATGGGCGCTTTACCCATGTCACAGGCATCCGCACGCGTACCACGCAGCAGCTGCTCTCTAAGATGGAGACCCGCGGCGAGTACAACCCTTTCTATGCGGATGCGCAGACCTATCTGACCTACACCTTTAATGATCGCTGGCGCATCGAGGGCATCGGCTACTACTCCTGGACACAGTACCGCTTTCGTCCGCAGCAGCGTGAGACGACTGTTGGCTCCCTGCAAAATGCGAAGCACTTTACCGTCTACTTCGACGGACAGGAGCGGGATCGCTTCTCCACCCTCTTTGGAGCCTTGACGCTACACTGGCGTCCCAGCAGTCGAGGCGCGCACAGGCTGGACCTGAGCCTCTACAACAGCCACGAGCGGGAGAGCTACGACATAACGGGTGCTTACTATCTGCAGAAGGAGGCTGACCCGACGACTGGAGGCGAGGAGCAGGAACTCCTCGCCACGGGTGTCAACCATGAGCATGCCCGCAACCTACTCCGCTACTCGGTCGCTGCTCTCGCTTATAGTGGCAATCAGCGTCTCAACGAGACGCATCGCCTCATGTGGGGTGCGGAGCTACGAGGCGAGCAGATAGCGGACTACATCTCTGAGTGGGTCAAGCTCGACTCGGCTGGCTATAACCTGCCGCGCGACCCCGATCTGATCAAGATGCAGAGCAATCTCTACTCCAACGTCTCGCTACGCTCGGCGCGTGCCTCGCTCTACCTGCAAGATGAGATGCAGTGGCAGACGCCCTCGGGAAGCTATCACCTGACGGCAGGCGTGCGGGGAAGCTTTTGGTCGTTCAATAAGAAGGCGGACTTCTCGCCTCGTCTGGTCGCTTCGTGGCGACCGAAGGAGCTGTCCGACCTCTTGGTGAGAGCAGCTGGAGGACTTTACTACCAGAGCCCCTTTTACAAGGAGATACGCATCATCGAGGCTGACGCTATGGGCAATCAGTCGGTACTGCTCAACGATCAGGTTCGTTCGCAAGGATCGGCACAAGCCTTGGTCGGGGTGGACTACAACTTCCTCGTGGCGGATCGCAAGTTTCGCCTCACTGCCGAGGGCTACTACAAGCATCTCTTTCGCATCAATCCCTACTATGTGGACAATGTCAAGCAGCGTTACCTAGGTCAAAACCTGGGCACCGGCTACATCGTGGGGCTAGATGTCAAGCTCTTTGGAGAGTTTGTCCCAGACGTAGACTCGTGGCTTACCGCCTCGCTGATGCGTGGCCGGCAGACCATCGAGGGTTATGGCGAGATGCCACTACCACACGTGCCGGACTACAACTTGTCGCTCTTCTTCCAGGACTACTTCCCCGGCTACAAGCGTATCACGCTCAGCTTGCGCGGCGTGCTAACGGGAGGACTTCCTCAGCTCAATGCTGCCGAGGGCTTTGGTCGTCCCCTCTTCCGTGGCAAGCCTTACAAGCGTGTCGACATCGGTATGCAGTACACGCTGTGGGATCGTGCTGAGGCAAAGCCCGGTGCGTGGCGCTGGCTACAAGCACTTAGCAAGGTTTCGATCGGGGTGAATGTCTTCAACCTCTTTGACATGACCAACATCGGCTCTTACTACTGGCTCTCGGACGCTTACCGCAACCAGTACGCCGTACCCAACTACCTGACGGGACGCCAGTACGACGCCTCGCTCATCGTCCGCTTCTAACCAGAATGGTAAAGACGCAGCAAGGCGGACGTGTAACGATTTGTAGGGACGCTCGGTCGTGCGTCCGTCCCCGTTAAAGGAGACGATATCAATACTTGTCTTGCCGTTCTACAACGGACGCACGACCGACTAGACACTAGCCGTGACGGATCCCTGTAGGGACGCACGATCTGTGCGTCCGTTCCCATTAAATCACGATGCTGTAACCTTTGACACAACGGACGTCCTCTCGCTAAACACGATCGTGCGTCCCTACACGACGACGTATCACTTTGACATAATGTCGCAAGGAATAGTTTTGTGGCACAATGTTTGATACCTATGTGATGTAAGCGTCTGACCTACGGACGAACCAGGTCAGCCGACAGAGACATTAACAAATAAGAAATCAACAAACAACACAATACTATGGGTAAGATAATTGGTATAGACTTAGGAACTACAAATTCATGTGTAGCAGTCATGGAGGGTGGCGAGAGCAAGGTCATCCCCAACAGCGAGGGACGTATGACGACTCCCTCAGTAGTAGCATTCGTAGAGGGCGGTGAGCGCAAGGTGGGTGACCCCGCTAAGCGTCAGGCTATCACGAACCCGACGAATACGATCTACTCGATCAAGCGCTTCATGGGTGAAACCTATGAGCAGATAGAGAAGGAGGCTGAGCGCGTTCCCTTTAAGGTAGTCAAGGGTGATAACGACACCCCACGTGTAGACATCGACGGACGTCTCTACACGCCTCAGGAGATCTCGGCGATGATCCTTCAGAAGATGAAGAAGACAGCTGAGGACTACCTCGGCACAGAGGTTACAGAGGCGGTCATCACAGTACCCGCATACTTCAACGACTCACAGCGTCAGGCTACTAAGGAGGCTGGCGAGATCGCCGGACTCAAGGTACGCCGTATCGTCAACGAGCCTACGGCTGCTTCGCTAGCTTACGGCCTTGACAAGAAGGGCTCCGATATGAAGATTGCAGTCTTCGACCTCGGTGGTGGTACGTTTGATATCTCTATCCTAGAGCTAGGTGATGGGGTCTTTGAGGTGAAGTCCACAAATGGTGATACGCACCTAGGTGGTGATGACTTTGACCATGTGATCATCGACTGGCTCGCTGAGGAGTTTATGAAGGACGAGGGTGTCGATCCCCGCAAGGACAATATGGCACTGCAGCGCCTCAAGGATGCTGCTGAGCGTGCTAAGATAGAGCTCTCAAGCTCGACCTCGACAGAGATCAACCTACCTTACCTGATCCCTGTAGATGGTATCGCTAAGCACCTCGTTCGTACGCTGACACGTGCTAAGTTTGAGCAGCTAGCAGACAAGCTGATCCACGCTTGTGTAGCTCCTTGTGAGCAGGCACTCAAGGATGCAGGTCTCACGGCGAGCGACATCAATGAGGTGATCCTCGTAGGTGGCTCGACACGTATCCCCGCTATCCAGGAGATCGTCAAGAAGACCTTTAACCAGGAACCCTCTAAGGGTGTGAATCCCGATGAGGTGGTCGCTTGCGGTGCAGCTATCCAGGGTGCTGTCCTAACGGGCGAGGTAAAGGATGTTCTACTCCTCGATGTGACGCCTCTGTCACTCGGTCTGGAGACGATGGGTGGTGTGATGACTCGTCTGATCGATGCGAATACAACGATCCCAACGAAGAAGAGTCAGATCTTTACCACAGCTGTGGACAACCAGCCTTCAGTAGAGATCCACGTCCTACAGGGTGAGCGTTCGCTTGCTAAGGATAATAAGAGTATCGGTCGCTTTAACCTAGATGGTATCGCACCGGCACCTCGCCAGACGCCGCAGATCGAGGTCACCTTTGACATTGATGCAAATGGTATCCTCAACGTCACGGCGGTCGACAAGGCTACTGGTAAGCAGCAGAACATCCGCATCGAGGCTTCGAGCGGTCTGAGCGATGACGAGATCAAGCGTATGAAGCAGGAGGCTGAGGCAAATGCTAAGGCTGACGAGGAGGCTAAGGCTCGTATCGACAAGCTCAACCAGGCAGACAGCATGATCTTCTCTACGGAGAAGCAGCTCAAGGAGCTAGGCGACAAGATCCCTGCTGACAAGAAGGCACCGATCGAGGCTGCTCTGGAGAATCTGCGCAAGGCTCACAAGGCGGAGGATATCCCCGCTATCGACAAGGCTATGGAGGAGCTGAACACGGCCTTCCACGCAGCTACCGAGCAGATGTACAATCAGGCTAACGCTCAGCAGCAGGCTGGTCCTCAGCCAGGTGCTAACGCACAGCCTAATGACAACTCCTCTGCAAAGGGCAACGACTCTGGCGATGTAGCGGACGCAGACTTTGAGGAGATCAAGTAATCTCCAATTCCCTTACTAAACAAGCGGGTGGGTCAACGATGGTTGGCTCACCCGCTTGTTTTATTAGAGATTAGAGGTTAGAGATTAGAGGTTAGAGGTTAGAGGGGGGGGGGAAGGAGGCTAGTGGTCCTAGTGGCACTAGTACACCTAGTAGGTCTAGAGCTCCTAGAGTCTAACTTCTAATCTCTAACCTCTAATCTCTAATTACATATCTTAACAGGGAAATTCGTCCGATTCCCTCCTTTCCCGAATATCCACGTGGAAATACTCAAATCTCCACGTGGATATTTTTTATTCCCCACGTAGGGGCGAATCATTTCCTCCGAAGTTTCATTTCATTCTTCCGAAGTTTCATTTCATTCCTCCGAAGAATTTTTTATTCTCCACGTGGGGATTTCGAAATATCCACGTGGAAATCACTTTTCCCCAGCACAGCACCGTATCGATATGTAGTCGGCTCTAAATTATTGTAACGAGCCAGCTTCTAATTTGCCCTCCCTCTAACCTCTAATCTCTAACTTCTAATCTCTAATTTCGTACCTTTGGGGCAACAGATCTTCACAGCAAAAGAGCTTCTAAGCGATGACAAGACATGATGACCTAGCAGAGTACTTCAAGCAAAAGGGAGTACGGACCACGGCAAACCGCATCTTGGTGCTGCGCGCCTTGATGGCAGCGACGCAGCCGATGAGTCTCAACGAACTGGAGACGACGCTCTACCCGATGGATAAGTCGAGCATCTCGCGGGTGCTGACACTCTTTCTGGCTCATGACATCGTCCACGCCTTTGAGGACGGGCGAGGGGTGTGCAACTATGAGCTCTGCGCCAGCGACGGCGTCTGCCTCGGCGAGGATGAGCACATACACTTCTACTGCGAGCGGTGCCAGCACTCCTACTGCATGGAGATGCTCGAGGTGCCGCCGCTACGCCTGCCTAAGGGGTACAGTGCCCATGCCATCTCCTTCGTCATCAAGGGCATCTGCCCACACTGTCAGAACAAACGGTAGTAAAATCGGCATAAACGTGTAGCGAGGTGTAGGGACGCTGGATTAGTGTCTAGCGAGAGGAGATCCCTACTCCATCGTTACTCCATCTCTTCTAATCGCTAACCTCTAAGTACCTCTCGTGTGTCCCTACCAAATACTGGTGCTACAGCGTCTGATGGCTGAACTTTTCGTGTCGATGTGGTTTGTAGGGGCTACTCGTCTCGCTCTAACCTCTCTAACCTCTATCCTCTAACTTCTAATTTCTAACCTCTAATCTCTAAATTCGTACCTTTGCAGTCTGGTGCACAGGCTCATCAGCAGGTGGTCACAGATGCTCTGTGGATGGGTCGTGACACTAGGGGAACGAAAACATACATTACGGAGTCCGGTGCACTGCTGGTGATGGTGCTTAAACTGACTCTCAGAGAAGAACGACTATGGAAAACGATCTTCACGGTAATAGTCTGAAGGCTGTCGGGACCTTTCTCTCAGCCTATGCGACACACATGATGGGCTGTGGCGTACACACCTCTCGTGTCGTGCGCTGTACGCAGCGCATAGGCGAGAGCTACGGCTATACCGTTGTGACGATGATGGTACAGAAAGGGGTCCTGATCAAGCTGTATGACCCTAAGAGCAATACACACTTTGCTATCGAGGAGGCGATACCTCCGCTACCGATCAGCTTCGAGCACAACGCACGCTTGAGTGCCTTGAGCTGGGAGGTAGTCGATGAGCATCTGACGCTAGACGAGCTACGTGAGCGGTATGAGCAGATACTGGCTGCACCGCGTACCCATCCGCTGTTTGTATTGATCTTAGTCGGGCTGGCCAACGCTTCATTTTGTCGGCTCTTCGGAGGCGATCTGCCAGCTATGGGGATCGTCTTTTGGGCCACGGTCGTGGGGTTCATCTGCAAGCAGAAGTTGATCCAGGAGCATGTAAACCACTATATAGCCTTCATGGTATCAGCCTTTGTGGCGTCACTCTGCACGAGCATCTCTCTGATCTTCAATACAGACAGTGAGATCGCTCTGACGACGAGCGTACTCTACCTAGTGCCTGGCGTGCCACTCATCAATGGTGTGATAGACATCGTGGAGGGGTACATACAGACGGGCTTCTCTAGGCTTGTGGAGGCTTTCTTGTTGATAGGTTGTATCGGGTGGGGCTTTTCGATCACGCTCTTTATCTTTAGGAGTAGCTTGCTATGATGCTACTGGTCGACATACTCTTAGATGGGCTCTTTGCCGCGATGGCGGCGATGGGCTTTGGTGCAATCTCAGACCCTCCGCTGAGGGCTTACCGCAGTATTGCTATCCTAGCTGCCGTGGGGCATGCACTACGCTTCGTCTTGATGACCGTGTGTGGGATCAATATCGCTATCGGCTCGCTCTGCGCCTCGCTGACCATAGGCTTTGGAGCGCTCTGGCTGGGGAAGCGGATACAGACGCCGATCACCGTCCTCTCGATACCAGCACTCCTACCGATGATCCCAGGGAAGTATGCGTACAATATGTTCTTTGCGCAGATCATGTTCCTCCAAAATCTAGATAATGTAGCGGGACAGCAGAGGTATATGGAGATGTTTTTCTTCAATAGCATCGTAGCCATCACGGTCATCTTCGTCCTAGCTGCGGGGGCTACACTGCCTATCCTACTCTTCCCTAAGCGGACCTTCTCTCTAACACGTAAGAAATAATAGGCACTAAGCTCTATGAATACCTTTTGGAATACAATCGCCCAGTACAATACAGCAACCTGGCCGATACAGATACTCCTAGTCGTCTCTGCCGTTGTGGTCCTGTACCTCTTAGTAAAGCATCCATCACGTAGCAGTACGATCATTGCTAAGTCCTATCTGATACTCCTATATGTATGGATCGCTGTGGCATACTACGCTATCTACTGTGCTGAGCGTAGCTACTCTATCCTACTCAGCATATACTGGGGCATACTGGCTCTGGCGTGGGTTAAGGATCTCGTGGAGGATGATACACAGTTTGCCCTACGAGATAAGTTCAAGCCCTTTGGGGTCTTCGTCCTCATACTGCCACTGATGTACCCCCTCGCTTCGATCATGCGGGGACTATCCTTCCCCTATATCACAACGCCTGTGATGCCCTGTACGGTGGCTATCTATACGATCGGGTTGTTGCTACTCTTCACAAGTCGGATCAATATCTTTATCGTCCTACTCCTCCTCAACTGGGCTATGGTGGGCGTGACAAAGACTTGGTTCTTCGGGATACCCGAGGACTTCATCCTAGTACTCACGGCGATACCAGCTCTCTACATTTTCTTCCGAGAGTACTTCGCTCTAGACCTGCATCAAGACTCGAAGCCACAGGCGAAGTATATCAACGCGCTCCTGATCTTAGTCTGCATAGGGGTCTGCATCGCACTCTGCTGGGCACTCTTTGCGCAAATCTCTCAAGACTTATGAGATCTCCTCTGCAACTATGTTGCGACATCTCTGATTTTTTACTACTTTTGCTAAGTCCTCTCCTAAGAGGGCAGGGGACGATATCTAATAGATAAAGCATCTACAAACAAACACTCTATAGCTATGACACAGCACAACATTGATCTCTCCCAGTATGGCATCAAAGAGCCTGCTGAGATCATTTACAACCCCTCGTACGATCAACTCTACGAGGCTGAGCTACAACCAGACCTAACAGGATATGACCGCGGACAACTGACCGAGCTGGGTGCCGTCAACGTGATGACAGGCGTCTACACAGGTCGCTCGCCAAAGGACAAGTTCTTCGTCCTCGACGACACAACCCGCGACACCATTTGGTGGACTACGCCCGAGTACCCCAACGACAACAAGCCTACCAGTCAGGAGACGTGGCAGGAGCTTAAGCGGATTGCCACCGAGGAGCTCTCGGGCAAGAAGCTCTACGTCGTCGACGCCTTCTGCGGGGCTAACCCCGACACGCGCCTCAAGATCCGCTTTATCATGGAGGTCGCTTGGCAGGCTCACTTCGTCACCAATATGTTTATCCGCCCCACTAAGGAGGAGCTGGCAAACTTCGGCAAGCCAGACTTTGTCGTCATGAACGCTTCGAAGGCTAAGGTAACCAACTACAAAGAGCTCGGGCTGAACTCCGAGACGGCTGTCGTCTTTAACCTAACGGAGAAGGTACAGCTCATCCTCAACACCTGGTATGGTGGTGAGATGAAGAAGGGTATGTTCTCCTATATGAACTACCTCAACCCGCTCCGTGGCAATGCCTCGATGCACTGCTCGGCCAATACGAATCAAGATGAGACGGAGACCGCTATCTTCTTCGGCCTCTCTGGTACGGGCAAGACGACCCTCAGCACCGACCCCAAGCGCAAGCTGATCGGTGACGACGAGCATGGCTGGGATGACAACGGTATCTTTAACTACGAGGGCGGCTGCTACGCTAAGGTGATCAACCTGAGCAAAGAGTCTGAGCCCGATATCTACAACGCTATCCGCCGTGACGCGCTTCTAGAGAATGTAACGGTCGATGCCAATGGTAAGATAGACTTCTCGGACAAGTCTGTCACGGAGAATACACGTGTCTCCTACCCTATCTACCACATTGACAACATTGTCAAGCCGGTCTCTAAGGCAGGTCATGCCAACAAGGTGATCTTCCTCTCGGCAGACGCTTTCGGTGTCCTACCTCCAGTTTCGATCCTTGATCCTGAGCAGACGCAGTACTACTTCCTCTCAGGCTTCACGGCCAAGCTAGCTGGCACCGAGCGTGGCGTCACGGAGCCTACGCCGACCTTCTCGGCATGCTTTGGTGCAGCTTTCCTCTCACTCCACCCGACCAAGTACGGTCAGGAGCTGGTCAAGCGTATGAAGGCTGTCGGCGCTAAGGCTTACCTCGTCAATACGGGCTGGAACGGCACGGGCAAGCGTATCTCGATCAAGGATACTCGTGGCATCATCGATGCGATCCTCGATGGTTCGATCGATAAGGCACCGACGAAGACACTACCCCACTTCAACTTCGCCATCCCGACGGAGCTGCCAGGCGTAGACCCCGCTATCCTCGATCCACGAGACACTTACGCTGATCCCGCTGAGTGGGAGACGAAGGCTCAGGATCTGGCTAAGCGCTTTGTCAAGAACTTCGAGAAGTTTGCCACCAACGAGCATGGCAAGAAGCTCCAGGAAGCTGGTCCTAAACTCTAATCGGGCTGACTCATAACTAACCAGCAGAGGTCCCACTCCCCCGTGAGTGAGACCTCTGCTTTTTTATTTTTCGACACATACGGCGTTTTGCTCTTGTAACTTTGGCGTTAAGTATGTATATTTGCGAAATGAAGGGGTGCAGGTGCGATACGGATGTTTTCGCATGCGACCTTTTCTAGGCAGAAGACTATTCATTCACTACACTTTTGAACTATGATAATAGGCGTACCTAAAGAAATCATGCACGATGAGGCTCGCGTCGCAGCGAGCCCCGAGGCAGTGAAGCAGTATGTCGCTGATGGACACACTGTACTATTTGAGCGTGGAGCTGGCGAAGGCGCAGCATACCACGACGAGGACTATCAGGCAGCTGGCGCTGAGCTGATACAAGGACCCGAGGAGATCTTCCGCCGTGCGGAGATCATCATCAAGGTCAAGGAGCCACTCTTCAACGAGCAGCTTGGCAAGCATGAGATCGACATGATGCACAAGGGGCAGTACCTGATCACCTTCATCCACCCAGCCTCTCCTGTGAACCATGATATGGTACGCAAGATGGCTGCGCAGGGCGTCGTAGGTCTCACCCTCGATGGTGTACCTCGCATCTCTCGTGCGCAGAACCTCGATGCACTCACCTCTATGAGTACTTGCGCAGGCTACAAGGGTATCCTAATGGCTGCCAACGACCTCTCCTTCTTCATGCCACAGATGTTTACCGCTGTCGGCAAGATCGAGCCCGCCAAGGTGCTCGTCATCGGTGTCGGTGTAGCTGGTCTACAGGCCCTCGCCACGGCTCGTCGTCTAGGCTGTATCACCTACGCAGCTGACATACGTCCCGCAGCTTCTGAGCAGGCTACCAGTCTAGGTGCTAAGCCTATCGATCTAGGCATCCCTGCCGACAAGGCTGTCGCTCCTGGTGGCTACGCACTACACCTGAGCCCCGAGCTACTAGAGCATGAGCGTCAGGTGCTGGCTGAGCATGTCAAGGACATGGACGTCATCTTCTGTAGTGCCCTCGTACCAGGCAAGATCGCTCCCGTGGTCATCACCGAGGAGATGGTCAAGTCGATGAAGCCCGGCTCTGTCATCGTCGATATCGCTATCGATCAGGGTGGTAACTGCGCTATCACGACTCCAGGCGAGCGTGACGTCAAGCACCACGTAGTCATCGAGGGTATCAAGAATATCCCTGGTATGCTACCTCAGAGCGCTACCTGGATGTTCTCACAAAACATGTACAACCTCGTCAAGTACCTCGTCAAGGATGGCAAGATGCACCTCGACATGAGCGATCAGATCACCTCTTCTATCGTCGTCACGACGGAGGCTGGGGAGATCATCCACGAGGGTACTCTCGAGGCTATGGGACTCAAGAAGTAGCCTAGATTACAGGAACTTGACTTCCCCCCTATCGTTAGAGGTTAGACGTCAGAGGATATGATTCTAATGGGTCATACTCTGACTTCTAACCTCTAATTTCTAAAACTCTAACCTCTACTCTCTAATCTCTAACTTCTAATCTCTAATCTCTCAATGAACCCACTGATCCTCGTCGCCATCTTCCTTGTGGCGACCTTCGTCGGCTACAAGCTCATCAGCAATGTGCCTAGCTTGTTGCACACCCCCCTCATGTCGGGGATGAACGCCCTGAGTGGCGTCACCATCACGGGAGCGCTCGCAGCTACTGCCACTGCTATCATAGCTCCAGACGGTAGCCTCTTCCAGCAAATATTTGGGGTTATAGCCGTCATCCTAGCCACGATTAATGTCGTCGGGGGCTTTGGCGTGACCAACCGCATGCTCCGTATGTTTACCAAAAACAAGAAAGGAGGCAAGGCATGAATACACTCATAGAGATCTCTAATCCCGTCTACTACGTCATCTGCGCGATCCTCAGCATCCTCGTGCTCGTAGGCATCGCTATGATGAGCAAGGTCAAAACCGCTGCTCGTGGCAACGCACTCAGTGCTACCGCCATGGGGCTAGGCGTCATCGTCACGCTACTCAAGCTACAGGTCGTCACCTTCCCCTGGCTCATCGCAGGCATCCTCATCGGTGGTGTCATCGGCGTCCTACTCTACACACGAGTCAAGATGATCCAGATGCCGCAGATGGTGGCTCTGCTCAACGGTATCGGCGGTGGTGCCTCGGCTCTCGTCGGTGCTTTGACACTCTTCCAGCTTACAGAGAGCAATGTCTACTTCACGCTGGTCACCGCTTTCCTCGCTATCATCATCGGTATGCTCACGCTCGTCGGGAGTCTCGTCGCAGCGGGCAAGCTCCACAGAGTCCTGCCACAGAAGTCGGTCGTATGGCCGTTTCACAATGTAGTGACCTCGCTCACGCTAGTCGTTGCCGTCTTCTTCCTACTCATCGGCACGCTCAACTACGTTGTTCCCTCGGCTCTCATCTATGCCATGATCGGCACGATGCTCTTCAGCGCGCTCTTCGGGCTTTACTTCTCCATACGTGTGGGAGGTGCTGACATGCCGATCACCATCAGCTTGCTCAACTCTCTGAGCGGTGTGGCTGGTGCTATCGCCGGTATGGCCATTGGCGACATCTTCCTCGTCGCTGTCGGTGGTGTCGTTGGTGCTTCGGGACTCCTCCTCACGCAGATCATGTGCCGTGCGATGAACCGCTCGCTCGTCAACATCCTCATCCCTCACGGCAAGGCCAAAGCTCCTGCCAAGACAACGGCTCCCGCCAAGGCTGACGCACCAGCCCCCAAAGCTCCCGCAGCACCTCAGCCTAAGCAGGAGAGCTCTCCTATCGATCAGGCTGTTGCGATGCTCCGTGGTGCTAAGCGTGTCATCATCGTGCCAGGCTACGGTATGGCACTAGCGCAAGCACAGCAGGAGGTCAAGCAGTTGGCCGACAAGCTCGCTCGAGGCGGTGCCGATGTCAAGTATGCGATCCACCCAGTGGCTGGTCGTATGCCGGGACACATGAACGTACTCCTTGCCGAGGCTAATGTGGACTACGATAGTCTCTACGAGATGGAGGCGATCAACGATCAATTTGCCAATACCGATGCAGTCATCGTCATCGGTGCCAACGACGTGCTCAACCCCGCTGCACGCAATGCCGAGGGGACGCCTATCTATGGTATGCCGGTCCTCAACGTAGATCAAGCCAAGCAGGTCATCATCTGCAACTTCGATCTCAAGCCTGGCTACGCGGGTGTCGAGAACCCGCTCTACAGCCGTGGCGAAGGCGTAGCGCTCTGCCTAGGCGATGCTAAGGCAACGATCGATCAGATCCTCTCTGGTCTAGAGAGCTCAGCAGCGACTGCACAGCCCGCTAGCAGCAGTTCCGCTAGCGATCCTATCTCACAGGCAGCAGGTATGCTCCGTGGTGCTAAGCGCGTCATCATCGTGCCGGGCTATGGTATGGCACTTGCACAAGCACAGCAAGAGGTCAAGCAGTTGGCCGATAAGCTCGCCAAGGGCGGTGCCGATGTCAAGTATGCTATCCACCCTGTGGCTGGTCGTATGCCGGGACACATGAACGTACTCCTCGCAGAGGCTAATGTGGACTACGACAGTCTCTACGAGATGGAGGCGATCAACGACCAGTTTGCCAATACCGACGCAGTCATCGTCATCGGAGCCAACGATGTGCTCAACCCCGCTGCTCGCAATGCCGAGGGGACGCCTATCTATGGTATGCCAGTCCTCAACGTAGATCAAGCCAAGCAGGTGATCATCTGCAACTTCGATCTCAAGCCTGGCTACGCGGGTGTCGAGAACCCGCTCTACAGCCGTGGCGAGGGCGTAGCGCTCTGCCTAGGCGATGCTAAGGCAACGCTCTCCAACCTGATGGATCGCTTGGATCATGCGGAGAGTGCCCCCACAGCCCCCGCAGCTTCTGCCGCTTCATCCACTTCTTCAGCTACCAGCAGCGCAACGCCACTCCAGTCCGCTACGGAGGTACTGCACAACGCTAAGAGCGTCATCATCGTGCCGGGCTACGGTATGGCACTAGCGCAAGCGCAGCAAGAGGTCAAGCAACTAGCCGACAAACTCGCCAAGGGCGGTGCTGATGTTAAGTACGCCATCCACCCTGTGGCTGGTCGTATGCCAGGACACATGAACGTACTCCTTGCTGAGGCTAATGTGGACTACGATAGTCTCTACGAGATGGAGGCGATCAACGATCAGTTTGCCAATACCGACGCAGTCATCGTCATCGGTGCCAACGATGTGCTCAACCCCGCTGCTCGCAATGCCGAGGGGACGCCTATCTACGGTATGCCAGTCCTCAACGTAGACCAAGCCAAGCAGGTCATCATCTGCAACTTCGATCTCAAGCCTGGTTACGCAGGTGTCGAGAACCCGCTCTACAGCCGTGGCGAGGGCGTGACGCTACTCATCGGCGATGCCAAGAAGACGCTCAGCGACCTGATCGACACGCTCTAGTTGAGCCTGTTGCAAAAGTCAATAGACTCTAGTTAGCAACCATACAGTGGCAAAGGCTCTCAGCCTTTCGCCAGTAATATAAGAAGAGACTGCCGCTCCTAGGAGTGGCAGTCTCTTGTTTTAACTAACGCTGTTTTTGAAAAAGTGGATATTGTCTGATTAGTAGAGAGGCGGGTAGCGGGCTAAGCGTCAGGGTCTCCCTGCTGCTTCACCCAGTCAGCGTGCCGTCTGACCACCTCTAGGATGTCCATGTTAAGCACCTTGAGCTGAGCAAAGAGCTCGGGGAGCTCCTCCTCGGTTAGCACGCGATAAGCCTCGTCACGTAGGAGCATCTCGGCCGTTTCGGAGACATAGAGGCCGAGCCCTTTCTTCGGATAGATGAGTCCCTCGTTTTGCAGGTTCTCATAAGCTCTAAAGATCGTATTGGCATTGGTCTCCAGCTCGGCAGCTAGCTGGCGCACGCTCGGGATCTGCGTCCCCGCGGGGTACTCGCCCGAGAGGATCTTCTCCTTGATGCGCTGCTCTATCTGAGCGTAGATGACTACTTGCGGATTAAAACGTGATGTGATCATGATCATTAGGTTAGAGAGGTTACGCCGTGACCTGCTTGCGTCGTAGCGAGCGCAGGCCGAGCCAGATCATCGCAAAGGCGTAGAGGTAGACTGGTATACTCATGGCAAGGAGCGAGATGCTGAGTTCATCGCCATTGCCCAAGTAGAAGACGAGATAATTCTCTGTATCATCTGCATCTATATTACCAATGTCTAGTAAATGCATCAGCGTACCAACGCCAATCATCGAGACGATGAAAATAACAAAGCCGATGCCCATAAAGCGCAGGACTGCACGTAGGGGTTTGCGCGCCGAGATGATACAATAGAGGTAGGTGGCATAGCTCGCTAGCTGCCCAGCGATCATCATACTGACAGCCCAGGCATATTGTTGCCATTTGTTGCCATAGCCTATCGGATCTGTGAGGATCTGTGAGTAGAATTCGAGTACTTGACCTTCATCCAGCAGTGCCTGTATAAGCATGTAGACAGTCCAGGCGATCGCTCCTAGGAGCGGTGTGATGATGTGCAGTACCAGCGTCAGGAGGAGGAGCGAGATATACTTCTCCGTAGCCGAAGCAGGTATCTGTAGGTAGAGCGGTGAGAGCGGGGCATTGACACGCTGGTTGTAGCTGATCATCACCCCGAGAGAGACCGCCAGAAAGCTACAGTATAGGCAGGCTATGTAAACAGCTCGAAAGTCATCCGCCCTCCACGCCATATCAAAGAGTAAGTCGCTCAGTACCGACACGACCACAGGTATAGAGGCTGCGAGAAAGCCCCCGATCAGGATCTGTATCCATTGTCTATGGTGAAAGGCGAAATCCAGTCGCAGGAGCTGGCCGAGACGCTTGAAGCTAAAGGAGCTGCCACCCGTCTTAGGCGCAGCGGTCGTAAGATTAGCAGATTGGTTCATAGTGAGAGAGGGGCTTGTGGGGTGAGTGTATCGTTTGCTGGTTGGGACAAGTGCTGTAGCACCGCTTGGGTGTTGTACATCAGAGCGTTGAAGAAGAGCTCCATCGAGAAGCCTCCCGTCTCGGTCATCTCTGCCGTGCGGGGTGTCATCACGACCTCTCCCCATACGGAGGGCTCGCTATAGAGCGGTGCTACGTGAGGTGCCTCGGCAGCGGTGCCGCAGTAGAAGGTGCTCTCGAGGCGAGCTATCGTCTCGTTGCAGATGATCTGGTTTTGGTGTAGCACGACCAGACGATCTATCATTTGCTCTAGGTCACGCACCTGGTGGGTGCTGATCAGTACGGTCTGCTCGTCAGAGATGTGCTGCACGAGGAGCTGGCGAAACTTGCTCTTCGACGGTATGTCCAGTCCATTGGTCGGTTCGTCGAGGAGCAGCAACGGCACCCGCAGAGAGAGCGCCAGCACGAGTGCTACCTTCTTCTTCTGTCCCATCGAGAGGCGGCGCAGATTGTTGGTGGGTGGCACGTCAAAGTCCTGCAGCAGTTGACGAGCCAGTGTGGCATCATAGTTTGGGTAAAACTGCCCCGCGCCGTCGAGGTACTGGACGGCAGAGGTGGCGGGTAGCTGCACCTCCTCGGGGAGGTAGTAGAGCTCTCGGAGGAGTGGCACCGAGCGCTTTCTGCTGGTGTGTCCGAGTACGGTGAGCGAACCGCCCTTAGCCAGGAGCAGTCCTGAGATAAGCTTGAGGAGGGTCGTCTTGCCCTCGCCGTTTTTGCCTAGGAGCCCTGTGATAGAGCCTGCGGGCAGGGTAAAGCTTACACCCCTAAAGAGCGGGTGCCGGCCATAAGAGAAGCATACCTCCTGAGCCTGAACCAGAGGCTCTGCGATGAGGTGGGTATCTGAGTGCGAATACATAACTGTTGCGAAGTTTAGGGGTCTGACATTACTTAGTTTCCTCTGCGGGAGAGATGTAGCTGTGCAGTACGAGCACACGGTAGAGGTAGTCGTAGCGAGCGCGGAGCTCCTCGCTCTGAGCGACGAAGTGACGGTTTTGCGCCTCGGCCAGTTCGTACGAAGAGGCACGTCCCGCCTCGTAGCTGATCTGCGCATAGTGCAGTGCCGTCTCGGCCGACTCGGTCGCCCGCTGGGCAGCTGCTATCTGACTGTAAGCGGCACGGGCGTTGATCTGAGCCGTGTAGAGCTGCTGCGTGAGCTCTTTGTCCACCTTGCGCAGAGCGATCTGCTGATCGGAGTAGCGGAGACGAGCCTGCGCCACATTGTCTGCCGTGCGCATCGCATCAAAGATGGGCACAGAGAGCGAAAGCCCGACGAAGTAGCGTCCGTTGTTGCGCATCTGATCCCCAAAAGGCTGGTTATACTGCCGTAACTCCTTATTCAGGATGTAGTAATAGCCCGTGTTGTAGCCTGCGCCAAAGGAGACCTTCGGTATGTAGCCCGTCTGCTCCAGTCCGATCTGTCGCTCCGCCACTTGTAGCTGTAGCCTTGCCTGCTCCATCTCGGGGCGCATAGTACGAGCTTGCTCGAGGAGCGCATCGTCAGCCAGTGCCAGCTCGGGAGCGGGCGTAGCGCTGAGGCTCTTGACATCGGGCAAGGTAATCTGCAGCTCTGTGTAGTCGGGCAACTCGATGATGAGCGCCAGCTGATGACGCGCCAGCTCCGTATCGCTACAGGCACGGAGGTAGTTGACGCTGTCCTTAGCGAGCTGCGCCTCCACCTCAGCGAGTTTGTCACGAGACCACTTACCCGCCTGAACCAGTGCCGCTGTCTTCGTGAGCGTCTCACGGGTTAGCTTGAGTTGCTCATCGGCCACGTGGATTAGCTCTTGGCGGAAGAGCAGATTGTAGTACCCCTCAGCCACTTGTAGCCCGATCTGCTCCTTGGCGTAGGAGAGTCCAGCGGTCGCAGCGTCTAGATTGAGACGCGCTATCTCCGTCGCCTTAGGACGAGCCATACCAGAGAAAACGTCCCACGAGAGGTTTGCCCCAAGGGAGGTGCTGCTCGAGGACTGATCGCCGATGACGCCCGTTTTGTCGGCACTACGTCCGAGGCTAACGCTCTGGCTAGCGCTAGCCGAGAGCGAGGGCAGGTAACTGTGCTGCGTGGTGGAGAGCTGCTGCTCACTACCCGCTAAGCGTAGGCGCGCCTCCTCGACCGTGATACTGTGAGCGACGGCGTGGTCGATGCACTGCTGCAGCGTCCAGCTCTGCTGCGCTGCTAGGGTAAAGCTCCCCGCGACCAGTAGGGCTAAGGGAAAGATATGACGAAGTGTAAGCATAGGATTGTCTTGTCTAAATGATTTGCGTGCGCTACGGCTGTCTGATGATCAGAGTTGGCCGAGTTCTGGCGGGTTGCTGGGGAGAGCTTTCGCTTTCCTCCGTTGGAAAGAAACTTTTCCTCCGTTGGAAAACTTATTTTCCTCCCTTGGAAATTTTATTTTCCTCCCTTGGAAATTTATTTTTCCAAGCGTGGAAAGTTTTTGGAAAACATCATCGGCTCAGCAATTTAGCCGAACGAGCCAGACAGAAGTAGGGCTATAAATAATCTTCGGTCGGTTAGGCTGCTACTGGGGTGCCTTTGACCTTTTCGCCCTCCTTGAGACCACTCTTGACCTCGATGAGGCTACCATTGCTGATGCCGGTCTGGATCTCACGGCGCTCCGTCTGCAGATGCTTCGGGTCAGCGTCGGAGGTGACCACCTCGACATAGACTTTGTCGCCCTCAAACTGAAGTGCACCCTCGGGAACAGCTAGGACGTTAGAAACTTGGTCGGTGATAAGCTCCGCATTGGCACTCATATCGGAGCGTATGCGGCTGTAGTCGTCGATGGTGATGGCGGCCTTGAGCTCGTACTGCGTGCCTTGCTGCTGCTGGATTGTCTTGGGCGAGATGTACTCAACGACGCCCGAGAAGGCGGAACCCTCGATCGCTCCGATGCGCACCGTGACAGGTAGTCCCGTAGCGACACGAGCGATGTCGACCTCGTCCACCTTGCCGATGAAGATCATCTCCGTCATGTCGGCGATGGTGGCGATGGTGGTACCAGCGTTGAAGGAGTTAGCCTGAATGACCGAGTTACCCTCCTTGACCGGTATGTCAAGGATCGTCCCGTCTACCGTGCTGCGCACGAGTGTCGTAGAGCCCTGAGCGTTGCGCTGGCTCATGCCGGTGAGGACGATGTTGTAAGCATCCTTAGCACTCTCGAGGCGCTCCTTAGCCTGTAGGTAGTTAGCCTTGGTCGTGGCATACTCCTCCTCGGCTACGATCCCCTGCTGGTGCAGCTCGGTCGCTATCTTGTACTTCTGCTGAGCCTCGTCGAGAGCTATCTTTGCTATCTCGACCTGCGACTCCGCCTGATTGACCGAACCCATCTCGGGCACCACCTTGATACGCGCGATGATGTCGCCCGCCTTGACGAGGTCGCCGGGCTTCTTCATGATCTCGGCGATGATGCCGTTGAGCTGTGGTACGATCATCACCTCGTTGCGAGGAGCTATCTTGCCAGTGAGGATGATGGACCGCTGGATAGAGGGGACGCGGGTCACCGTCTCTACCGAGTAAATGGTCGCTTGGGGCTGTGCCTTCTTATAGAGGAAGACGAAGGTCATGATGACGAGCAGGCCGAAGAGGACCCAAAGGGAAAGTTTGAAGATACGCTTAGCTTTCATAGTTCTTTATGTTGTGTTTGTTTTTACCTATAGTTGAATGTTGGTTTACTCCTCACGAATGGCTTCGATGGAGCGAATCTCGAGCGCTTTCTTGAGTGGCAGGAGACCGCCCACCACGCCTCCGATGACGATGAAGAGAAGTGCGCCAATCGCTGTGCCAAAGGGAATCAGCGGATTGACCAGCATCTCGGCTTCCATGGAGGCGGTGATCTGTGCGACGATAGACATAATCCCCACACCGAGGAGAAGACCTAGGAGCCCCGCGAGGAGGCTCAGCATGCCACTCTCTAGGAGGATGAGTCGTACGATGTCTTTGCGCTGGGCTCCGAGTGCACGACGTATGCCGATTTCGCGGGTGCGCTCCTTGACGGAGACGAGCATGATATTGCTAATGCCGATGATGCCCGAGAGGAGCGTGCCGATACCGATGAACCAGACGAAGACATTGACACCCCACAGCATGGAGTTTTGGGCGGTGTAGATCTCTGAGATGTTGAACTCACCTATGGCGCTCTCATCGTCTGGTGCTATGTCGTGGGTAGAGCGAATGTAAGCTTTGATGCGGTCGTTGATTGCTTTGCTATCCTTACCATCTCCATGGAGCGAGTACAAGAGTTGGTAGACCTCATTGCTCTGGCCGAGCGATGCGGTAAGGATCGTGTAGGGGATACGTACCTTTTGCTCTTCAGAGCCATTGATATTCATCCCTTTAGACTTGCTCTTGAGGACTCCCACGACGGTATAGTAAGAGCCATTGATATTGATAACCTTGCCCAATGCCTCCTCGTGCGAAGCGAAGAACTTCTGACTCACCTCCTCACCGATGGTGCAGTTACGACGGTGCTGCTGCTCGTCGCTCTCGTTGAGCCGTCGTCCAGCTAAGAGGGTTGAGTAGACGATCTTGTCATAAGAGGTCCAGGCGGAGTAGAGCGGTGCTGTCATACTCTTGGTGCCGTAGCTTACGGGGGTGTTCCACGAGCCTTGCTGGATAGCAGCTGTCGTCTCTATCTCGGGGAAACGCTTCTGGAGGTTGGCTATATCGCTCACTGAGAGCGACCACCAGCGATCGGTGGGGTAACCTTTGTACGGTTTACTGGTTGTGGAGCAGTAGAGCATAGTGGTATTGCTTGAGATGCCACCTAGCTGCTTGCGCATGCCGTTGGAGAAGCCTTGGCTCAAGCTCATCAAGATGACCAGCATCAGGATGCCCCAGAAGATACCGAAGGCGGTTGCGATGGAACGCTTGCGATTCGTTCGTAAGGAGTGAAAAGCTTCACCCCAGATGTCTCGATCAAATAGTCTCATAGTACAGTCTTTACGCTAGGGTGTTACTAATCTCTCATCGCTTCAATAGCCGAAATACGTATTGCTCTACGAGCTGGTGTGTAGCCCGCCACGATCCCCGCAATGATCATCACAACGAGGATGCCCAGCGCCATCTGTGGCGAGAGGACTGGCGTGTCAAAGAGATGGATCGTCTCGCCCATCACGGAGAACTCGCCAATGCCGTAAGCGGTCACGAGATAGTCGCCTAGAGCGACGAGCCCCACGGCAATGACCAGCCCGATAGCACCCGCCACCGCCGTGATGAGGAGGCTCTCGACCATAATCATCGCTAGGATGTCACGGGGCTTAGCGCCCAGTGCCTTGCGTATGCCGATCTCTTTGTATCGCTCCCGCACCGTGACCAGCATGATGTTGCTCACGCCGACGATGCCGATGAGGAGCGTGCTCAGCCCGACGATCCAGAGAAAGAGGTAGAAGTAGTTGACTACCTTATTATACTGCTCGTTGTTGACATAGTTTGAGTAGCCCCACATCGCTTGATCATCATCGGGCGAGAAGGAGAGTATCGAGCTGAGTGCTTTGAGTAGTTCCTTATTGAAAGCCTCGAAATCCTTCTTGCTCCGTATCATTGGCGCATAGATATAGCCACCATCGATACGCTGATCATTGGAACGAATCATGGTAAAGGTGCTGCTCGGCATATAGGATGCCGATTGGTTTTGCGAAGCTTCGTAGACTCCCACCACGGTAAAGGAGACATTGTCGACAGAGACGCTTTTGCCAACCGCCTCCTCGTACCGATCAGTGCCAAAGAGCTTCAGCGCATCGGAGGAGCTGATGAGGAGCGTCTTCTCCTTATTATATACGTCGTTGCCATTGATGCCACGTCCCGCCAGCATCTTGATACGGGTCTCGAAGTGCCCGAAATAGTTGGCTCCGATACCCTTTACCGACCCCTCGACCACCTGTGATGCGTAGGTTATCTTATTCCAAGACCTGAGGTTGGGAGTGATGTCCTCAATAGCTGGCACCATCTCCTGCAGCTGTGCGAGCTGTGACTCGGCGAGGTACAGAAAACGCCCTGCTGGGTAACCTTGGTAAGGGAGGTTGGTCATCCAGACATTGAAGTATATGCCGTAGTTTGGCTCCGTGTCGCCCGCATTAGCACTCTTAGAGATACCACGATTGAGCCCCACGCCGATGCTGAGGAGGATGACTAGAAAGATGATCCCCCACGCTACGGCAAAGCCTGTCAGGAAGGTGCGCAGGCGGTTGCGCTTGAGATTGTCTATGATCTCGGAGAAGTATTCGTGTCCTATACGCATAATGTGTGATCCTCTTTACTCAAACACCTCCTCGGGCAGACCGCTCGTCAGACCGCCGCCCTCGATCAGCCCATCCTTGATATGTATCGTGCGGTCACACATCTCGGCTACGCCAGGCTCGTGCGTCACGATGATCATCGTCAGGTGCGACTCGCGATTGATCTCTCGCAGTAGCTCCATCACCTCGATGGTGGTCTTGCTGTCCAAAGCTCCCGTCGGCTCATCGGCTAGGATGACTGAGGGGGTGGTGATGAGGGCTCGTGCGATAGCTATGCGCTGCTTCTGTCCTCCCGACATCTCGCTCGGCAGGTGCTCCGCCCAGTCGGCTAGCCCCATACGGGAGAGTAGCTCGGCAGCACGCTTGGTGCGCTCCTTGCGACCTACTCCCTGATAAAAGAGTGGCAGAGCAATGTTGTCTAGCGCATTCTTGAAGGGGATAAGGTTAAACGACTGGAAGACGAATCCTATTTGTCTAGAACGGATCTCGGCGGCGCGGTTCTCCGAGAGGCTATTGCTCAGTAGTTCCTCTCCTAGATGATAGCTCCCCTCGTCGTAGCTATCGAGGAGCCCGAGGATGTTGAGGAGCGTACTCTTGCCCGAGCCCGAAGCTCCCATGATAGCGACCATCTCGCCTGAGAAGATGTCGAGGTTGACCCCCTTGAGGACATGTAGTGGCTGCGCGCCCTGGTAGGTCTTGTGCAGATTGCGTAGCGATATGACCGGTTTAGCATTCATAAGCGTATTGGCTTAGCGTTTGTCTTAAGTAGTACACTGCAAAGGTAGTACAAATATTTGAATCTGCAATAGGAAAAACGCATCAGTGTACAACTTGAACCAAACAGTCGCATCAGAGCGAGACGTATCACACGCTGTAGGGACGCTCGGGTGTGTCTAGCGGGAGGGCGTCCGTTGTCGAACTAGCCTGACGCAGTAACCTTTTACGGGGACGGACGCACGCACCATACGTCCCCACAAAGGGTTACTCGTATCATTGTTATAGGTCACGGGTTACTCGTCACGCTGTACTACAACGGACGCACAGATCGAGCGTCCCTACAGAAGTCGTATCGCTGTACTACAACGGACGCACAGACCATACGTCCCCACAAAGGGTTACTCGTATCATTGTTATAGGTCACGGGTTACTCGTCACGCTTTGACACAACGGACGCACGCACCTACGATTCCTGTAGGGACGCTCGATCTGAGCGTCCGTCCTCGTTAAAACCACAATGCTGTAACCTTTGACACAACGGACGCACGCACCTACGATTCCTGTAGGGACGCTCGATCTGAGCGTCCGTCCTCGTTAAAACCACAATGCTGTAACCTTTGACACAACGGACGCACGCACCTACGACTCCTGTAGGGACGCTCGATCTGAGCGTCCGTTGTCGAACTAGCCTGACGCAGTAACCTTTGACACAACGGACTCACGCACCTACGACTCCTGTAGGGACGCTCGATCTGAGCGTCCGTCCTCGTTAAAACCACAATGCTGTAACCTTTAACACAACGGACGCACAGATCGTGCGACCCTACAGAAGTCGTATCGCTGTACTACAACGGACGCCCTCCCGCCAGACACTATATTAATAATGTATCCGATCCGAGTGTCGCTAGTCGGAATAGTTTTAATACCTTTGTAGCGAGTAAACGAGTATACGACCTTAGATATGGATGATTCGTCCGCCCATAGTACCCTTGAGGAGCCTCCAGCGAGTCAGATGCTGGTAGCGGGTCCCTGCAGTGCAGAGAGCCGTGAGCAACTGCTTGAGGTCGCTCAAGGACTAAAGGCGCAAGGTGTCACACATTTTCGGGCTGCCTTGTGGAAGCCTCGTACCCGTCCGGGATCCTTCGAGGGTGTCGGAGTGGAGGGGCTTGCGTGGCTCCAAGAGGTGCAGGCCTCTACGGGTCTCAAGGTAGGCACTGAGGTCTGCCTGCCTGAGCAGGTCGAGGCGGTGCGCGCTGCGGGCGTTGACTTCGTATGGATCGGTGCTCGCACGGTGAGCAATCCCTTTATGGTAGAGGCGATCGCCGAGCAACTAGAGGGAGCAACGCAGACCGTCCTGGTCAAGAATCCGATCAGTCCCGATGCCCCCCTATGGATGGGTGCCCTAGAGCGTATCAAGAGCCGAGGCGTCGCCCAGGTGATGGCTATCCTGAGAGGCTGTACGCCTGTCTACACCAAGCAGCTACGCAATAGTCCGCATTGGGAGATGATCGCCCAGCTGCGCACGCTCTACCAAAAGCGTTATGGCGCGGAGGAACACCTACCCATCTTACTTGATCCGAGTCACATCGCAGGACGAGCAGACCTCCTAGAGGCGGTCTGCCGCACGGGACTACTCTACCCTATCGATGGCTTTATGATCGAGTGTCACTGCGACCCTGAGCACGCTTGGACAGATGCACGTCAGCAGATCACGCCTGAGCAGCTACACCAGTTGCTCGAGTCGCTACAGCACCCCAGTGACGACCACGAGGCGATGCTCCGCCCGATGCGCTATCAACTGCGAGATCTAGACGCTGCACTCGTAGAGCTACTAGCGGAGCGCTGCAAGCTCACGCAAACCATAGGACGCTATAAGACGGCCAACCATCTAGGCCTCTATCAAGCTGAGCAACGAGCAGCTGTAGAGACTCACTATATAGAGCTAGCGACTCAGTATGGACTAGATCCGCACTGGGCGGCGCAGCTATACAACCTGATCCACGACTACTCCCTACGAGGACAAGAAGCGGTGGATCATGAAGAAGACAATAACTTTTAGACGCTAGACTACCAATAATAAGCAATGAAAAACAAAGCGATCATCAGCATAGGCAGTAATGAGCATCGCACGGCCAACGTTAAGGAGGTTATGGAGATACTCACGAAGCACTTCCCCACGATACGCTTTTCGACGCCTCAGCTCACGGAGCCTATGGATATGCCCGAGGATGCTAAGGCCTTTCTCAATCTGATTGCGCTCTTTGAGACCGACCTAGATAGAGAGACGCTAGAGGCTAAGCTCAAGAAGCTCGAGACTAAGCTCGGACGAGATCACGATGACGATGAGGAGGGTATCATACCGATGGATCTAGACATCATCGAGTGGAATGATGAGGTCTACAAGCCACAGGATATGGTCCGCCCCTATGTCGTCGCAGGACTAGACGAGCTAGATGAGTTGTAGGATTAGAGATTAGAAGTTAGAGATTAGAAATTAGAGGTTAGACTTTGGTTCTAACCCTTCCTAGCTTCTCTCCCCTCTAACCTCTAATCTCTAACTTCTAACCTCTAATTTCTAACCTCTAATCGCCATGCCGACCCATCACAGAGATGATCAGGAGCTCATGCGCTACCTCCTCCGGACAGCAGATCAGCTGGGGGTGGCGAGCTATGTGGCACCTTATCGGGAGCTACTCGAGCGACTCATCCGTGAGGGGCAGTATGGAGCTAGTGCAGGAGAGGACGATCGGGAGACCTTTATGGAGCAAGCTGAGATGGCTCAGCTACTCTGCGACGAGATAGGGCTGGGTGTCGTCTCGATCTCGGCAGTCCTACTAGAGCCTCCATACATCCGCGGAACCATCACGGCGCAAGAGGTCGAGGAGCTTTGTCCGCCTGGCACACTCCCCCTCATAGAGCGTCTGGCACAGACGCATGAGTTGTACCATCGCTACGACCTACGTCAGGCGGATCAAGGAGAGGAGTTTCTCCTGACCATCGCCGAGGATATACGTGTCGTCTTGATACTCCTTGTGGAGTGCCTCAATAAGTTGGTCTATGCCAAGGAGCGCATGGACGAGAGCAGTAGAGTGATGCTTGCTCAGGTGGCGCAGGTGCTCTTCGTGCCGACAGCTCACCGCCTAGGGCTTTACAAGATCAAGAGCCAGATGGAGGACTTGATCTTTAAGTACACCGACCCCGAGCATTACTACGAGATCAAGGGGCTGATGGGGCAGACGATCGTGGCACGCCAAGAATATATGGAGGGGTTTGTAGCTCCCATTCGGGCCAAACTTGAAGAACTTCCCCTTCGCTGGCCCTACACAATCAAGTCGAGGAGCAAGACTTTTACCTCGATTATGAACAAGATGCGCAACAAAGGGGTCTCCTTTGAGGAGATCCACGACCTCTCAGCCATGCGCATCATCATCGATGCCCCGCCTGAGGAGGAGTACGAGGCGTGCTGGCTCGTTTACTCGATCGTGACGGATCTATACACACCCAATACGAAGCGTCTCCGCGACTGGATATCGCAGCCTAAGGCAAACGGCTATGAGTCGCTACAGATCACCGTACAGGGACCTGAGGGCAAGAGCGTAGAGATACAGATCCGCACCACCCGCATGGATCGCGTCGCTGAGAGCGGTATGGCTGCGCACTGGCGCTACAAGGGCATCACAGGAGAGGCTAGCCTCGACTCGCAGCTCACCAGTATGCGGCAAGTGATCGAAGACTTGGCGGGGGATAAGGAGAAGGCTAATGCACAGCTCTCCCTCCGAGTTGAGTCGAGAGATATCTTTGTCTTTACTCCCACGGGGCAGATGATACGACTGCCGAAGGGGGCTACGGTCCTAGACTTTGCCTTTGCGATACACTCTAATGTGGGGCTGATGGCGCAGAGCGCACAGGTCAATGGCAAGCGCGCTAAGCTGAGAGACAAGCTGAAGAATGGCGATGTGGTCAACATCACCACGGCAAAGAACCAGCGTCCCTCCGTAGACTGGCTCCAGTCGGTCACCACACGCAAGGCTAAGAACAAGATACGCCAAGCGATACGTGACCAGCAGGAGAGCGGACTGCAAGCGGGCAAGGAGCTACTCGAGAGACGCTTTAAGAATAGACATCTCGTCTACCAAGAGTCTATCTTCACCACCCTCCTACGCAAGATGGGGTACAAGGGGAATATGGATTTCTTCATAGACCTCTCTGAGGAGCGGATCAATGTGCCGAACTTCCTCGATCAGTATGCGGAGCTTTGTGCCGAGGCGGAGGCTCGTGCTGCCGAGAGCAGACGGGTGGCTCCGACACCGACGGCGATCAAGTCGACAGAGGCTCCCGACGGACGGGAGATTGTGGTCTCTACGGCAGACTTCAAGGGGCTGGAGTACACACTGGCCAGCTGCTGCAACCCTAAGATGGGCGACGAGATCTTTGCCTACCCCTCCAAGTCGGGACTTAAGATCCACACCCGCAACTGTCCCAACGCCATCGACATCTTAGGGCGTCACGGAGATCGTGTCCTACCGGCGCGCTGGCGCGGCATGGAGAGTTCTACGGTGGTGGCGACGCTCTATGTGACGGCTCTCCATGACGCTGTCGCGATAGGACGCGTCATCTCTACGCTGCATCAAGCGGACGACTGCACGCTGCTCAACGAAGAGCAGCAACTCGACGGGGGGCTTTGGCACGGCACCTTTACCTTTAGAGAGGGGGAGCGGCAAGCGCTCTTTGCCCTACAAGCGCAACTACAAAGTATCAAAGGGGTGCAGCAAGTGCGCCTCGAGCAGTAGCCAGCACAGCGATCACCGACAGTTAGCCCCCGAAGAAATAGAGCAGTGCATGACATAGCATCTCATAAGGCGCAAAGAGGTCGTAGCTGTAATGGCAACGAACTAACCACACTGGTGGAGGAGCGAATGAATCGCTACGCCCCTTTTGCCTGCTTTCGCCTACCTGGAGAGGGGCGTACGGTGCGTGAGATTGGGCTTCATCACCCAGCCCGGGCTGTGGAGACTACTGCTGAGGAGCTAAGGGCGAAAACCAGTTCGGCTGGCTTCTTGATAGCACCCTTTGCCGTGACGGCTGAGACACCGATGCTCTGGATCGAAGAGGGGCAGGAGGCGAGGGTACTGCAGCTCACGGAGTGCGACGAGAAGGCTCTCGAAGGCTTTCCCCCTGTGGCTACGATACCGCAAGCGTTGCCCGATAGTTATCGCACGACCTTCGATCGCTTTATGGAGCATCTAGAGGAAGGGGTGGCAGAGAAGCTGGTCTTGGCGCATCGTGTCGAGCTGCCCAGCATCGCTACGGCACAAGTGGTTGCCGCCTTTGACAAAGCCTTGACGCACTATCCGCATGCCTTCGTGTCTCTCTGCTACACGCCTCAGACGGGGCTGTGGCTCTGTGCCACACCAGAGATGCTCCTCAGAGGTGATGGCACGCGCTGGCAGACGGTAGCACTGGCTGGGACGATGCCTCGGCAACGAGATGGCGAGCCGCCCCTCTGGAGTGAGAAGAATAGACGGGAGCATCGCTACGTGCAGCGCTTCATCGGAGAGCTACTAGAGCAGGAGGGGATCCCCTACCGTGCGCTTGCGGTAGAGACGACAACGACCGGCGCGTTGCAACATCTGCAGGCGCGCTTTGCTTTGCAGCTTCCCGACGGCTATGCGCCGATAACCTTGGCGGAGCGTCTTCACCCTACGCCAGCGATCTGTGGCACGCCTCAGCGAGTAGCGCAGCGTGTGATCCTCGAGGAGGAGTCCTCGGGACGTTCTTATTATTCAGGCTTCCTAGGATGGTATGAGCCTGAGCGATGCGTCGATCTTTTTGTCCAGATACGCTGTCTGCAGTTGCTCCCAGAGCAGGCTTTGCGACTCTATGCGGGGGGCGGCATCGTGCGTGGGTCCAGTCTAGAGAGCGAGTGGCAGGAGGTGCTGCACAAGCTCTCGGCAATACATAGTCTTATAAGGTAAAGGAGGAGCGTGATGATACCGATGGAAGATCCTGTGATCAGCGAACTAGTTGCTCTGCTTCAGGCACATGGTGTGCGTGATGTGGTGCTATGCCCGGGTAGTCGCAATGCGCCGCTCGTTCATGCACTCAGCCACCAGCTCACGGGGGCGACCTGCCACTCGATCATCGATGAGCGCAGCGCGGGCTTCTATGCGCTCGGCTTGGCTCTCGCTACGCATAGAGCGGTCGTGGTGTGCTGTACCTCTGGCACGGCGGTGGCAAACCTTCACCCAGCTGTCGCGGAGGCTTACTATCAAGGGGTGCCGCTGATTGTCCTGTCGGCCGATAGACCTGAGCGTTGGATCGGACAGTGGGCTGGACAAACGCTGCCTCAGCCAGGACTCTTCGGCTCACTGGTGCGCAAAGCGGTGCATCTGCCAGAGCCTCACACCGAGGAGGAGCGGTGGTACTGCAATCGTCTGATCAACGAAGCACTCCTCGCTGTACAGGCTCCGCTCCCTGGTCCCGTGCAGATCAACGTACCGATCAGCGACCCGGGCGTCTCCTTGCTACCGCCAACTTCAGCAAAGCACACCCCTGAGTCCAGCGATAAACGACCCATTGGGATGCAGCCAGGACGTCGGATCCAGCAACTTTATCCATATAGTATCGATGCGCAGGCGGTAGAGCCATTGTTACGTCGGCTCGCTACGTTCGAGCGCAAGATGATACTAGTAGGACAGGAAAGTTGGTCTGCTGCGACGAGTACGGGGGATAACTTTCCACAAAACTTGCGGGAGCAATTTCTCTGTATCGGAGAGTCGCTATCGAATAGCCCCGTATCGATCTGTTCGCTCGATGCGTTCCTAGCGTCACTCAGCGAGGTGGATCGACGAGCACTACAGCCCGACCTGCTAATCACCCTCGGCGGACATATCGTCTCCAACAAGATGAAGCAGTACCTGCGCAGCTACCCGCCACGGGAGACGTGGCACCTGTCACCTGATCCCTCGGTGGTAGACCTCTTCTGCAGTCTCACCGAGCAAATCATAGCACCTGTTGAACCATTTCTTGAGACAATGGCTCAGAGCTTGGCGGGCTGTGCTAGCTCGCCCTATGCACGTCACTGGCGGGAGCGTATTGACCGGCTACCATCTCCGACACCACGCTACAGTTCTCTGGCCGTGGTGGGGAGCCTCCTAAACCATCTGCCCGAAGAGCCTTGCGTGCTACACCTGGCTAACAGTTCGTCGGTGCGCTATGCGGAGCTTTTTCGCAAGCCTCGCCGACTCCTCACGCTTTGCAACCGAGGCACCAGTGGCATAGAGGGTTCGCTCTCGACCGCCTTAGGCTTCGCCCGCCAGAGAGCCGAGGAGTGGCACTTCATCGTCATCGGCGACCTGAGCTTCTTCTACGATCTCAATGCGCTGGGACTGCCCGAGGTGGGGAGCAATGTGCGGGTGCTACTACTCAACAACCAGCGGGGGAGCATCTTCCAGAGCCTGCCGACCTTAGAGATGGACCGCCTCTCGCAACGGTACATCACCGCTGAGCATCAGCTACGAGCGCAGGGTTGGGCGGAGAGCTGTGGCTGGGAGTACCTGTCGGTGCACGAGGCGAGCGAACTGGAAGAGACGATGGCTTACTTCGTCGGTCCTGCCGAGCGTCCACGTCTCCTCGAGGCTTTCGTCTCCTCAGAGGATGAGATCGCCGAACTACAGACCTATTTCAAGCAATTACAACCAAGAGAAGAGTTATGAGTGAAAAGAACCAAAGGGTATGGAAGCCCCTCAAAGCGTACGAAGATATCCTCTTCGACTACTACAACGGCATCGCGCGCATCACAATCAATCGTGAGCGCTACCGCAACGCTTTTACGCCGACCACAACGGCCGAGATGAGCGACGCTCTGCGCATCTGCCGTGAGGATCAGAGTATCAACGTAGTGGTCCTGACGGGTGCTGGCGACAAGGCGTTTTGCTCTGGTGGAGATCAAAACGTCAAGGGGCGGGGTGGCTACATTGGCAAGGACGGCGTGCCTCGTCTGAGCGTCCTCGATGTGCAGAAGCAGATCCGTAGCATCCCCAAGCCGGTCATCGCTGCGGTCAATGGTTACGCTATCGGTGGCGGACATGTCCTCCACGTGGTGTGCGACCTCTCGATCGCCTCGGAGAATGCGATCTTCGGACAGACGGGTCCCCGTGTGGGCAGCTTCGACGCTGGCTTCGGTTCCTCTTACCTCGCTCGTGTCGTGGGACAAAAGAAGGCGCGTGAGATATGGTTCCTCTGCCGCCAATACTCCGCTCAGGAGGCTCTCGATATGGGACTGGTCAACAAAGTGGTGCCTCTCGACCAACTAGAAGATGAGTACGTGCAGTGGGCGGAGGAGATGATGCTGCTGAGCCCGCTGGCACTCCGTATGATTAAGGCAGGACTCAATGCTGAGCTGGACGGTCAGGCTGGGATCCAAGAGCTGGCAGGCGATGCGACGCTGCTTTACTACCTCACGGACGAAGCACAGGAGGGCAAGAACGCTTTCCTGGAGAAGCGCAAGCCCAACTTCGAGCAGTACCCTAAGTTCCCCTAATAGTCGATGTCACCACAAGAGAGCATCCTCCACCTCCCCACCCTACTGCCACAGATAGCTGAGCGGGTGACCATAAGCGTGGAGCCATACACCCTGCGCTTTCGTCGCCCCGCCAAGACCTCCCGTGGCGAGTATGAGACGAAGCGCGTCTACTACCTACGTCTCCAGAGCCTCGAGCAGCCAACTCATGTGGGTTATGGCGAATGCTCCCCGATGCCTCAGCTCAGTTGCGACGATCTGCCCGACTACCAAGCGGTGCTGGAGCAGCTGGCGGGGCAGCTGGCGCAGGCTCCCGATCAGTTTGACGTAACCTCGCTACGTCCCTACCCTTCCATAGCTTTTGGCTTAGCCACGGCGATCAATAGCTTCCTCGCTACTTGTCGTAGTAGCGAGGGGGAGACGGTGCCTCCCTTTTGTGACACCTCTTTCACGCGTGGTGAGATCGGCATCCCGATCAATGGGTTGATCTGGATGGGCGACAAAGACTATATGTACGAGCAGATCCAGGCTAAGCTGGCGCAAGGGTTTCGATGCTTGAAGCTTAAGATCGGCGGAATAGACTTTTCCGAAGAACTAGAGCTACTCCGCTACGTGCGGCAACACTTCTCGCCCGAGGAGATGGAGCTGCGGGTGGATGCCAACGGAGCTTTTGCCCCAGATGTAGCTCTAGAGCGACTCAAGCGGCTGAGCGACTTTCACCTACACTCGATCGAGCAACCGATACCTGCGAGCAATCAGTGGGACAACCTAGCAAAGCTCACGGCAGCATCGCCACTCCCCATAGCACTCGACGAGGAGCTAATAGGCATCCACACCCGAGAGCGCAAAGCGCAACTACTAGACGAAGGGAAGCCGCACTATATCATCCTCAAGCCTTCGCTCCATAGCGGGGTCGATGAGTGGATCGAGCTGGCCGAGGAGCGCGGCATCGGCTGGTGGGCGACCTCAGCGCTGGAGTCGAACGTAGGGCTCAGTGCCATCGCTCAGTGGGTCAGCCAGTACCCGATCGCCCGCCCGCAAGGGCTTGGCACAGGAGCGCTCTATCTCAACAACAAGCCCTCCACGCTACGACTCGTCGGCGACCAGATGTTTTTCAGAGAGGTTAGAAATTAGAGACTAGTGGCACTAGGAACTCTAGTGGCACTAGTATCTCTAGCCAACAGCCAAGAGCTAACAGCCAAGAGCCAACAGCTAACAGCCAACATGTCCGAGCACCTATATATAGATAGCGTACGAGTAGATACGGAGAGCCTAGAGCCGTTCGCTCGAGGGCTAACGTCCGAGCGCAGAGCGGTGCTACAGCCACTCCTCGCTTTTCTCAGAGAGTGGTGGGGCAACGAGGAGTATGTGACCGTTCAAACCTCTGGTTCAACGGGCACCCCTAAGCGGATCAGACTGACGAAGTGCGCTATGCGACGGAGCGGACTCAGGAGCAACCGCTACTTTCAGATCGAAGCTGGCACACGTCTCCTCCTAGCGATGGATCTGCGCTATATAGGTGCTAAGATGATGGTGGTACGCGCATTGCTCGCCGGTGCCGAGCTGATCGTCGTGCCTCCCTCGAGTCATCCGCTGGCGACACTCAGCGTGGCACCGCACTTCGTCTCGCTTGTCCCCCTCCAACTACACCACACACTGGAGGCTCCCGCGGAGCGCAAACTACTCAGCCAAGCAGAGCAACTGATCATCGGGGGCGGAGCCATTCATCCCGCTGTGGAGGCGCAGCTCAGCACGCTACCCGTAGCAGCTTACGCCACCTACGGCATGACCGAGACCATCTCGCACATCGCCCTGCGACGGCTCAATGGTCCCCACGCCTCTCCCCTCTTCTATCCCCTCGAGGGGGTGCATCTCTCCCAAGGCTCCGACGGCGAACTCATCATCGAGGATCGCCTGCTCTATCCCGAAGGGCCTACACTCAAGACCCATGACCTCGTCGAGCTGCAACCTGATGGGGGCTTTACCATAGAGGGCCGAGCCGACAACATCATCAATAGTGGCGGAGTCAAGATCAGCCCCGAGCCGATCGAGCGCAAGCTCTCTGCGACACTCGGCATACCGCTCTCCATCAGCTGGGTAACCGATGCGGCACTAGGACAAAAGCTCGTACTCGTACTAGAAGGCGACAACCTCCCCGAAGGTTTGGCGAAGAGTCTAGACGAAACGTGCGAACAGCTCCTACCTCCCTATCACCGCCCCAAAGAGATCCGCTGCGTAGCGCAACTACCGCACAACGACAACGGCAAGCTCGACCGTCGCGCCCTCCAGCAGCTCCTCCGCTCCACCGCCTCTCCGCACTAACACGTCGCTTCACGGCAACTCCCAGTCTCGTAAGACTCACCACTTGTTCCAGTGGATCACCTCGTCGGGACTCTTGCGCTTCTTCTCTCGAGTTGGTTGCTCCGAGTAGCCAATGAGAATGTCTAGGACCACCTGACGTTTGTCTGGTATACCTAGTTCTTTGCGCACGGCGGTATCGTTGATCCAGCCTAGTATGCAGCTTCCGACGCCCTCCGCCTGAGCTGCGAGGACGATGTGTGCCACGAGGATGCCTAGGTCTATGGGTCGGTAGTCCACCTTCATCACGCGACTACCCATACGCGCCACCCAGCGTCCCCGCTCCGCTACGATCAGTAGATGTACGGGTGCTTCGAGGGCAAACTTATTCATATTTGTCACCCCTTTGATGACCGCCTGCCCCACACGCTGTGCAGCCTCTGGCTCAGAGACCGCTACGATACTCCAGAGCTGCTGATTGGTTGCAGAGGGCGCCAGCAGGGCGTTGTTTAGGATGCGCTCCAGCACCTCCTGCGGTACAGGGCGGTCAGCAAATCTACGATCGCTCTGACGCTCCCGATAGAGAGCGTATAGATCTTCAGGGTTCATAATTACAAGGATTTAGTCAAACGAACGTAGGCGAGCGATGTACTTGCCCAAGATGTCAAACTCGAGGTTGACCACACTTCCCTCCTTAAAGTACTTGAAGTTGGTATGCTCCAGGGTATAAGGGATGATTGCCACCTCGAAAGAGTTTTCCTGCGAATTGCAGACGGTGAGGCTCACCCCGTTGACCGTCACGGAGCCCTTCTCGACCGTCATATATCCCTGGCGCATCATCTCACGATCCACCTCATAGGCGAAGGTAAAGTAGTGACTGCCCTCCATCTCACGGATAGCCGTGCAGCGAGCCGTCTGATCCACATGCCCCTGCACGATATGACCGTCCAGACGGCCACCGAGCATCATACTGCGCTCCACATTGACATAGTCGCCCACCTGTAGGAGTCCCAGATTACTACGATCCAGCGTCTCCTGAACGGCTGTCACCGTGTAGCCCCCCTCCTCAAGTGAGACAACGGTGAGGCAAACACCATTGTGTGCGATGCTCTGATCTATCTGTAGCTCTGCAGCAAAGTCGCAGGCGAGTGTGATGTGCAGGTTGCTTCCTTCGCGGGTTAGGCGGCGCACCTGCGCCATACCTTCTACTATTCCACTAAACATATATCTATTCGGTTTGCTCTATTGATTGGTTACTTCGCAAAGATACGAAATCATTGCTGTCTCGTAAAGGATCGTCCTCTAAACCAGCGGTCGTAGTAGTGGCACCTTGCGGAGCAAAACGGTGAACCCTAGCGAGATGAACGCAATGAGGAGAATGCGCAGGGGGAGGCTTACAGCTGGACAAGCGGTCAGCGCGGGGAGGAAAAGTTCGAAAAGCTTGAAGACCACATGTAGCACCGCAAAGTGTACCAAGTAGATCCCCATCACATAGGGGTAAAGCGTACTTGCCGATACGAAGAGTCGTGCTGTGGGTCGCCATCGGTAGCAGAGGGCGAAGAGCGAGACCACCTTGAGTACGACCAGCGGAAAGAAGTTGACACCCACCCGTCCTAACAATTGGTAAGGCACGTAAATGAGCAGTGCTCCGTGTAGTAGCATGCTCCCGATGAAGAGTACCACGAGCCAGCCTTTGCCCGGCAACCGACTAATGGTGCGAGAGATCAGGTAGCCCGCAAGGTAGTAAGGGAGGTACTGCACCCACCAGAGCAAGCAGATCTGCTGGATGCCATACGAGCGATAGTAGAGGTCTACAGCAAGCGCTACGAGATAGCTCCCGAGCGTCAAGATCAGTAATCCCCGATTGCCTCCATAGGTAGGACTATCGCTACGCTCGATCCGCTCACAGAGCCAGCGCAGCATAGGGGTGACCACGTATAGTCCCGCCAGCATCACAAGGTACCACAAGTGATACCACTGAAAGGCGATCCAGTCCTGCTCCTTCGCACAGTGCCAGAGGTAGTAGCCCACAGACCAGACGACGAGTGGCAAGAGTATCTTGCGCCCCACACTACGCTTGTAGAAGTGTGCCAAGCTCCCGATCTGTCGCCCAGGCGATAGCATGAAGGCTCCGCTCAGCATCACAAAGAGCGGCACGGCCCCCACCGAGAGGACATACCACGGGGCAGCCTGCCAACGCTCTGACAGCGAAGACTCTCCGATAAAGTAGCCCCCAGCCGTGTGAATACCGATCACCATCACAACCGAAAGAAGCCGTAAGAGGTCAAGCCCCTGGTGGCGTAGCGTCTGCTCAGACATCCCCAGTAGCCTTAGTTGCGCAAGGCGAGTAGCATACGCAGGAACGTGTCAAAGAGCACCATCTTCGTCAGCACATTGCCACGAATCTCTCGCATCGCCTCCTCGAGGAGACGATAGCAGGCACCCATTGCCTTATTGTTGACCCGTAGCTCCCCTACACGTGCCTCACCACGGAGCGCACGGTGCCACTGCTGCCCCACCTGCTGCATCAGTAGCTTGAGGAAAGCGACCGCTCCCTCACGTCCAGCTTTGTCCACCTCCTCACTGAGCAGCTTCAGACGCAAGATGTCGGCTCGTAGCGTCGCATCGTACCACTGCTGCGCCAGTTCTTGTAGTTTGTCTTGCGAGGCGGAGCTGTCGAGTAGCCGTAGGGCATCGCTCAGATTACCATCCACTAGGGGGATCATCGCCTCAAGGGCATCAGTAGCTAGCTCAGGGTGCAGTGCTGTCAAGGCCTCTCTCATCTCCGCCTCCGTCATCGGAGGCAATTCGAAGCGCTGCACACGGCTCAGAATCGTGTCTAGAAGGCGATCCGAATGTGCCGACACCAGGATAAAGAGCGTCTCGGCGGGAGGCTCTTCGAGCGACTTGAGAAGCTTGTTGGCCGCTGCATCATTCATGCGCTCAGGCTGGTAGATGATGATCGTGCGCCAGCCCCCTTCGGTGGTCGTGACAGAGAGACGTGACAGGAGGCTATTGATCTCATTTACATAGATAACTGGCTGACTATTGCCCGCCTCCAGTGCTTCGAGCCAGTCCTGATCGGTAATGTAGGGCGACCGCTCGAGGAAGGTACGCCACTCGTCGAAGTATCGCTCCGTAGGGGTCTCGTCCTGTGCCGCTTTGACCACGGGATAGACGAAGATGACGTCAGGGTGCGCACTAGCTGCGACCTTCTTGCAGGAAGCGCACTCGCCACAAGAGTCCTCGCCCGTAGGAGACTGACACTGTATGTACTGTGCCCAGGCCCACGCTAGGTGAAGCCCTGGGTAGCCCTCCTGTATCTCCAATAGCACAGCGTGAGGCATCTGGTCCGACTGGGTCAGGTGAACGAGCTGCTGCTTGAGAGCTCGGTATCCATATATATCGGCAAACTGCATGACTGCGTTTTCTTCTCTAGATTGGTAAAAGGGTTAACGAACAGGACTTCATCACACGCCTCAGCTCACGAAATGACCACACGCTGACCGCTAAACTGCCCCAACAGCCTACGGATCTCTTGCCATGTGGATAGCTCCTGGAGGAGTGGCTGGTAGCTCTCGTAGTCTGCCTCTGGATGCTCCTCCTGTAGCGTCTGTATCTGCTTCGAGATCTGCTGACAACGCTCATCAGCGTACGCTAGCTTGTAGGTGTATAGCACCTTAAAGGTCATCTCACGCACCCACTCATCGGGTACTTCCTCGTCATCATCATCGTTATTTGGCATCTGTAGCTCCTCGCGAGCCTTGCGAGAGAGCCTGTATGGGGTAGCGTAGAGATCCACTGCCAGTGCTGCCACCTGCGGAACCTCCGAATTGCAAAGGAAGGAGCCACAGCGATGCTTTGAGTCGTCATCTTCTGAGTCGCTCAGCTCCTCCAGCATCATCTTGTTGCTATCGTTGAGAATGCGCTTGACGAGCGGATGCTCGATGACTATATCATCTTGCTTGAGCTCCTGATAAACGAAGTTAGCCACAGCGACCTGTATCACCATAGGCTCAGCCCCCTCACCAGCCTCCTCGTCCTGCACTGAGATCTTTAGCTTTCGCTCTCCGTAGCGCACTACTAGGCGGATTAGATCTAGTTCCTCATTGCTCATTGGCGCATCTAGAGACGAGACCTCCTGCGGGGTCTCCTCGGGAGCGACCTCTTCGGGTGTCTCTGCCGCTGGAGGGGCATACTGATAGACCCGCCCACGGCTAAAGCGCTCTCGCTTGATCTGCTGCAAGAGTAGATCCTCCGCCACACCGTACATCTGAGACATCTGCTGTATGTAGACGACCCGCTCGAGGCTGTCGGGGATCGTGGCAATGCTCTGCAAGATGTCTCGCATCTGCTGCGTCTTGAGCTGCGGGTCACTAGCCATCTGCTGAGCGTAGAGCTCTGACTTGAAGGTCAGGAAGTCCTGTGCATGGGCCGCAAAGTACTCCTCCACCTCTGTGCGACTACGCTTAGAGACAAACTCATCGGGGTCCTCCCCATCGGGTAGCACCAAGAGCTTGATCTGCATCCCCTCGGCGAGGAGCATGTCGATCGAGCGCAGTGCCGCCTTGACACCAGCCTCGTCACCGTCGAAGAGCACCAGTACATTGCGCGAGAAGCGTCGCAAGAGCTGTATCTGATTTTCTGTAAGTGCCGTACCAGAGGTCGCCACCACATTCTCTATCCCTACTTGGTGCATAGCGATCACATCGAGATAACCCTCGACGATGATGCTTTGATCCAGCTTTGCTATGGCACGCTTCGCCTGATAGAGTCCGTATAGCTCACGGCTCTTGTCGTAGATGATGCTCTCGGGCGAATTGATATACTTAGCGATCTTGTCCACCTTGCGCATCGTACGCCCACCGAAGCCGACGACCCGCCCCCCAACATTATATATGGGGAAGATAACCCGCTCGTGGTAGCGGTCAGCACTTGGGCGCCCTTCGCTCGGAGCATAGAGTAGTCCCGTCGCCACGAAGCTCTCCATGTCGTAGCCATGCGCCTCGACATACTTAGCCAGAGCACGGCGATCACCGGGCGAGTAGCCCAGCCCAAAGGTCTGTATCGCCTCCGAGCGGACGCCACGCTGCGTGAAGTAAGGCAGGGCTATGTCTAGCCCCTCCTCACTGCTGAGGAGCTGCTCGGTAAAGAACTTCGCCGCCACCTCGTTGGCGAGGTAAAGTGCCTCGCGCTCACTCTGACGTTGCTCCTCCTCCTCGGTCATCTCCCGCTCTGGCACGGGGATGTTGTACTTCTGAGCGAGGTAGCGGAGTGCCTCGACGAAGGAGCAGTTTAGTATCTTCATGACAAAAGATACAGGCGTACCGCCCGCACCACAGGCGAAGCACTTGCAGATATTCTTGGACGGAGTGACGATAAAGGAGGGGTGACGATCCTTGTGAAATGGGCACAGCCCCACAAAGCCCGACCCCTTGCGACGTAGATGCACGAAGTCCTGCACCACATCATCAATGCGTGCCGTATCTATGATCAGCTGTTTGGTCTGCTCGTCAATCATCCGTCTACTTCTCTTGCTCTGCAAATGTACTCATTTCACGTCAATAGGCTCCGCCCTCCACAGGACTGAGACATCATAATCGCTCTGTCAGGAGCTACACAGGAGTGACCAGCGAGAAATGGATGAGTGCACTATACATAATAATGTGTCAGCCATGGATTGGCTGTTGGCTGTTAGCTATTGACTGTTAGCTATCGGAACCATCGGAGCTATCAGAGTGATCGGATCTCTAATCTCTA
>OLQD01000423.1_pt1 | contig 40449 bp, 49 predicted proteins | sample 1672841 | NCBI WGS metagenome assembly OLQD01 (sample SAMEA3136729, study PRJEB25190) | human gut metagenome | biome: human gut; feature: human-associated habitat; material: faeces | place: Austria | collected 2013 | reverse complement strand
TGCTTAAAAACCACAATCTAGCCCAGTCTATATCGGATGTATCCTGGTCAAAGTTCACAACACAGCTAGAATATAAAGCCCAGTGGTATGGAAAGGTGATCAAGAAAGTGGATACGTTCTATGCGAGCAGTCTAACCTGTCATTGTTGCGGATATAAGAATGAAGAAATAAAAGATTTAAAAGTAAGACAATGGACATGTCCAAAATGCCATACAACGCATGACAGAGATGTAAATGCATCCATCAATATATTGATGCAAGGTATATTAGCAAATTAGCTAAACACAAAAACAACCGCAGGAACTGCGGGGATAGCTTGGTAAGAAAGGTTTCAATAGAAACCTGTTCCCAAGAATCTCGTCACTTCAGTGATGAGAGGTTCAATTAAAATTTGATTTCTTAATATATGCATAGCTATTTTTATATTTAGAATCTATCTCTAAATGATTCTTTTTTACTGGAGCTTCACTTGATATTTTATAGTATTCATTCTCATCCTTTAATATATGAATAGATACGATATTGCCTTTTTTATAGGAATAAAGAACATCTTTTTTGTTTGGAGCATAAACTTTTAAATCCTTAGATAGTTGAACTGTTCTAATTGGATTCTTTTCTTTATCTATACCATTTTTATCTAAGCGATAGTAGAAACTAGCCGCTTTTTCTCCCCAGTATGGATCGGATGCATATTCGACATTGATACCACTTGCCTTATCTCCAAACCAAGAGCCGTGGTATCTAGAATCTTCTGGATTTAAGTAACCTTTTTGTAAATAATTATAGGCATGTTGTTGAATACAATCTGCTAAAGAATTGTATAGGTTGGCATTGTCTGGGTTTTCGTCTATGGCAGCATGGCCAAATAAGTTATTGTATTCAATCGCATATTGACTTTGTCCAAACCCACTTTCATTTAAGGCTAGCGCAAACATCATGGAAGCATTGATTGAATAATTTTTTTGTGTTGTTAAGAAGGCATTAGCTTGATTATAGAGTGCAGATTCATTATCCATACAAGGATAGGTTTCTGCTGTTTTATTGATTCCATATTCAGATAAAAAATCATTGTAGACTATATTGTTTAAATACGATGTAGTTCTATGAGGTGTGTATTGATAATAATTGTAATAAGGCTCTTCATTTATTTTCTTATCTTCTATTAAATCTTTAAAGCTCGAATAGAAATAATGTCCATCATATGAATAGTAGATGGTGTCTTTTTTTAGAAATTTGGGAGCAGGACCAATCGATATAGAATTTACACCTCCATGTACAATATCTGTCGAAATCGTATGAATGAGGGAGCTATTATATACGGAATAGGTAGATAAAGTGTAGGAATCATTATAAAAGCATAATTCAACGTTGTTGATATCTGTCCATGCCTGCACACCACTGATTTTGAAGTGTACTTCTTTTCCATTAAAGCTTGTGCCTAAATATTGAGCATCAGCTCCATAATTGCCATTTACATATCCAGTTTCATCTGTATCTGTTGTGTATTCTGTATTTTCAGTTATGTCTTTCGTCTTTAAATTAACGATACCAGATTGAAGCCGTAAGATTTTTCCGTTTTCATCTTTTATACAAACATACTTAGAATCAATTGTATCCATCTTAAAAGATGCGAAGATATAATGTTTATAGGAAGCTTGTACTTCACTTGTATTTAAATCTTCTACATAGTATTGTCCGTCTTCAGTGATTTTTAAAATGGTGAAGGGGATGACTACAAATACGAGAATGAGCAATATTAAGACCATAGTAAATGGAATCTTTTTAACTTTTCTTTTCTGTTTCATACCTTATATTATACTCTTATCTTCAAAAATTGCGTAATAGGACAATTTCCATCGACAATAAGTGTACTTTATATTAAAATAGATGGGGTATATCGCTAAAATAAAGCGTTTTTTAAGTGGCAAAACACTCAAGATATAAAGAATATGGAGAAAGGAAGTATATTTATGGCAAAAATGGATGAGCGTTTAGAAAAAATGGTTGAACGTTATCGCGAAATTAATGATTTAATGATGCAAAGTGATGTAGTATCAGATCGTAAGACCATGGCAAAATTGGGGCGTGAACAAAATGAGTTAACGCCTATTGTCGAAACATACGAAGAATATAAAAAGGCAACTGAAGAATTAGAAGAGGCAAAAGTCCTTTCTAAAGAAGAAGATAAAGAAATTCGTGAAATGGCACAAATGGAAGTGGAAGAGTTAGAACCAAAAATCCAAGAGTATTTAGATCGTTTAGAATTGCTTTTGGTACCAAAGGATCCTAATGATTCACACAATGCGATTCTAGAAATTCGTGGAGCCGCTGGTGGAGACGAAGGAAATATCTTTGCCGGAGACTTATTCAGAATGTATTCAAAATATGCCGAGGCAAAAGGCTGGAGAACAGAAGTTATCGAAACGGAAGATAGTGAAGCTGGAGGATTCTCATTAGTTTCATTTAAAGTCAATGGAGAAGGTGCTTATGGAACTTTGAAGTTCGAATCTGGATCTCACCGTGTACAACGTGTGCCAAAGACAGAATCACAAGGTCGTATCCACACTTCTACAGCTACTGTGTTGTGTATGCCAGAAGTTGAAGCCGAAGATTTCGATATTGATATGAACGATTTAGAAATCGAAACAATGCGTTCAAGTGGAGCTGGAGGACAGCACATCAATAAAACCGATTCAGCGGTTCGTATTGTCCACAAACCTACAGGTATTGTAGTTAAGTGTCAGGATGGTCGTAGTCAACATGAAAACCGTGCAACTGCATTAATGACAATTCGTGCACGTGTATATGAAGAAAGACAACGTGAATTGGATCAAAAGAATGAAAAAGAACGTCGTACAAAGATTGGTACAGGAGATCGTGCAGAAAAGATTCGAACATACAACTATCCTCAAAACCGTGTAACAGACCACCGTATTGGATATACAGTGAATCAGTTAGATCGTATTATGGATGGTCGTTTAGATGATTTGATGGCTGCATTACAGCTTGCAGATCAACAGGCAAAAATTGCTGGAGAAAAAGAATAATGAGTACATATCATTCATTGATCAATGAAGGTAAAGAACGTCTTTACAAAGCTGGTCAAGGTGAACAGGCTGCTCAACTTTACATGGTGGAATTATGTCGCCAAAAGGATGTAAATCTATATATTTCTATGGATGAAGAGGCGGATGAACAAATTCAGACGGATTATTTAGAAGGTATTCATCTAATGGAAAATGGAGAACCACTAGGATATGTGTTAGGATATGAATGCTTCTATGGTTATGATTTTATTGTGAATGAAGATGTTTTAATTCCTAGACCCGAAACAGAAGAGTTAGTAGGACTTGTGTTATCTAAATTTGATGATTATTTTTCAGACAGAGAACATGTCAATGTATTTGATGTCGCAACTGGATCTGGTGCAATTGGGATCACTTTAAATCTAGAAGAACCAAGAATGGATGTAATCGCATCTGATATTTCTAAAGAAGCCTTAGTGGTTGCGCAAAAAAACAATGAGAAGCTAGGCGCAAATGTAAATTTCATTTGTGGAAGTATGTTAGATCCGTTTATTGATCGAGATTTACATTGTGATATTTTAGTTTGTAACCCACCATATATTCCAAGTGAAGAAAAGATGGAACGAAGTGTTGTAGATTATGAACCACATGTAGCTTTATTTGGTGGTAATGATGGATTAAAATTCTATCGTGATGTATTTGAAAAAGCACATCTTGTATTGAATGAAAAAGCCTTTCTTGCCTTTGAAATGGGTTGGGATCAAGGTGAAGCTTTATCAAATTTAGCTCGTGAATACTTTGAATCTGCAACGATTACTGTACATAAGGATATGTCAGGAAAAGATCGTATGTTGACGATTGAATTATAATTTAAAATTTCTTGAGCAATACTTTTGAAATATTGAAATGAATATGCGATAGTATATGCATAAGAGGAAATAATATATTTCAAGAGGAGGATTATTTATGAAATATAGATGCTTAATTTGTGGACACATTTATGATGAGGAAAAGGAAGGCGTAAAATTCGCTGATCTTCCTGCAGATTGGAAATGTCCAACTTGTAAACAACCAAAAGAAAAATTTGTTCCAGTAGAAGACGAAATGACTTGGGCTGCTGAACACGTAGTAGGAGTCGCAAAAGATGTTGCTGAAGACATTAAAAATGACTTACGTGCTAACTTCGAAGGTGAATGCTCAGAAGTAGGTATGTACTTGGCAATGGCTAGAGTCGCTCACAGAGAAGGATATCCAGAAGTTGGATTGTATTATGAAAAAGCAGCTTGGGAAGAAGCAGAACATGCTGCAAAATTTGCTGAATTATTAGGTGAAGTTGTTACAGATTCAACTAAGAGAAATCTTGAAATGCGTGTAGAAGCAGAAAATGGAGCTACTGCAGGTAAGGTTGATTTAGCAACTCGTGCTAAAAAGGCAAACTTAGATGCAATTCATGATACAGTACACGAAATGGCTCGTGACGAAGCTCGTCATGGTAAGGCATTTGCTGGATTATTAAAACGTTATTTTGGTGAATAAAAACAGACATTATAAAACAAAAACTAGCTGGGGCTTAAATGCCCTGGCTTTTTTATTGCCCGAAGTGATCACATGCAAGTTGTCATTTACTTTGTCACTTTGCAATATTACAGCCGATTGTTTCCCTTGTATTGTCACTAACAAAGTTGTCACTTTGATTATAGCACCGCAATATATACACGTATAGGGCTAATAATGTATACGTATCATTTTATATATGAAGGTTGTTTTTATTTGTTTTCTGCAACCTTTCGCACACAAAAAAAGACTCAAGCTTTTTCAAGCCTGAGTCCTTCTCCTTTATTATACCAAAATGTAATTATCCGTATAATGCTTTTTATTCTCTTTCCAAGCCTCTGGGTTAAAGTAATTCTCAACATCCTCGGGCTTAGCAATATTGGTAATGGTATACCCATCATCATTCTTGTAGATCTTTGGAACCTGTACGTAACAGACCTTGACACCACAATCCTTGTGATACAACCAATAAGAATACATCAGTTCTTTTACGTCGCATACAACATCCACCAGAAAACCGTCATTGACATCGTATGTCGCAATCGTCTGCTGTCTAACACATCTTACTACTTCTTTGTTTTTTGCCATATTTTTGTCCTCCTTTTGGCTGATGAATACGAAAAAAGCGCGACACGATTTCGTTATACAAGATTCTAAGTCTTGTTGTTTCGATTTCGTGCCACGCTTCAAATGATCTTATACAGTACAGGACCTACACCATTTTTTGCGGTGCCTGCACCTACCTAATAAACGCACGTTACATTGTTCCGTTTTTAAAAATTTCTTTGTTCCAATTTATAATTTTGCTTTTTCGTATTCTCTATTTATTGTCCGGTAAGTAACTCCCTTACCTTGATTACATTATAACATACTTACTCGGAAAGTCAATACATATATATCACATTTATTTGATATATTTAACACTTCTTTGTATAAGTGTTCACAAAAAGCACTCTTTGAGTGCATAAAAGCATGTATAGGGCTAGTATGTGTATGTGTAAAAAATATTCTTGTACGTCATTGGGCGTATGAGTTACCGATTAATCAGCGACCACACATATATAATTATATAATTATAGGTAGCTGGGATGTTTAACGGAGTATTTGCGCAACGAATTAAAATGTATAGACTACTCCGCTATTCGTTTATGTTTAATTATCGCGGGCTATAAGATGTAAGGCTGAAAGATCGGAGTCTTTGTATCGGTCGAAAAATTTGCAACCGCACAGCATTGTCACTCCGTTTACGAAAACACCGCTTTAAAAAGTCTGTTGTGTTTTTGTAACCCCGATTCCGTATCTCCTATATAAAGGAGACTCTGTTTTTCTGTATCTCCTTTATAAAGGAGACTAATCTCCTTTAAAAAGGCGACCACACATATAAAATAATATAATATAGGTAGCTGGTATGTCGCACGTGGTTTTTGCACATCGGATGAACAAAAACTTATACTGCCCAGCGTTTTTTTTGATTCGCATAAAGTATACCGCCAAGCGTTTTTTTGATTCGCATAAAATCGTTTGCTATCCCGCTTTGACAATCAATCGTTCAGCGGTTGCTGTTTATGTCGCTTGCGCGACTCATAAGGGTAAAAAAGCGGGGCTTGTTTGCATATCCCATAATTGGTAAAAAGTCGTAGATTTTGCCGTTTTTGTTAATTTAAGCCAGGGTTTTGCGGATTTCGCACAAAAAACCTGTTTTAAGTGCGATATTATGCGATATTTTGCTATTTTTAACAGTTTTTGCGATAAAAAGGCGTACAGTGCCGCGGTGCGGCGCTTTCATGAAGGAGAAAAAAGCTTTTTCCTTTCCTATATATAACGCAGGACAAGCCCGCCTCCGTTTTCATCTAATGAAGCATTAACCGCTTAAGCACAAAAAAAGCCCCGGCATAACGCCAGGGTCTGTTTTTATTTGAGGCTAGTAATCACATCGACGACCTTTTGCAACTGGTCTTCCGTTACAACGTCGTTTTTCAACATGTCAACGATTTTATGAAGTACTGGTTTTGATTTTACAAAGCGCCCGATATCTACAATTTCCATGTCCTCAGCTGTACCAGTGAGATCGTATTGTGTAACTCCTAGCACATCGGCCGTTTTTAAAAGTGTAGCCGTACTCATAACATAGCGGCCGTTTACATAGGCCCCCACTTGTTGCTTAGTAGTCCCAAGCGCTGCGGCAAGTTCTACTTGTGTGTGTGGTACTCCAGCTTTACCAGTTTTTTTGTTGATAGCTAATATACGACGGATGTTATCACCAATAAGATTTTTAATCATGCCTATGCACCTCCTCTTTATAAGACTATTATACACCCAATGAGTGCAAAAAGCAAATACTTATATCTTATATTGAAAAAATAATTTAAAAAAGTAATATAAAAGCATTGACATATTGGACAAACAGCGTTATACTGATAGTGTAATCAAGGTAAGGGATGAAGCAAAACCCATATCTTAACAATTGAATAGAGGATACAGAAAAGCAAAATTTATTTATTAAGTCGGAATAAAGAGGAAACAAAGCATTTTAAAAAATACGAAACAATGTAACGTGCGTTTATTAGGTAGGTGCAGGCACCGCAAAAAATGGTGTAGGTCCAGCGTTGTAATAGTTCATTGAAGCGTGGCACGAATAATCGAAACAACAAGGCAAGATTCTTGCATGACTGGTTATTTGTGTCACGCTTTTTTGTATTCTCTCAGCCAAAAGGAGGACAAGGAATATGGCACAAGAATTATTAAAAAGCTTTGAAGAATTTGACGAAATCGAGGATCAGTATTTATCTCAGATTTTTGCAAACGATGAAGAAACCGAACGTATCCAAGCGCTGGCAGCTGAAAGAAGCGCAAAGACTTTTGAAAATTGCAAAACTAAAGAAGAATTTGAAGCGATTGTAGGGGAGGCATTATAGAAATGAAGAGAATGATCTACTACACATCAACTGAAAAGAACGCCACAATCCAAGCTGTAGAATCAGGAACGGCTTTTGATTACATTGACATTTCAAACATTGTTGTTTTTGTAAAGCAGAAGGAAGCAGAGGCTTTCGTGGCAAAACGAGACGGGAATAAAAAGAAGGCAAGTCGTAAATTTTGGTAACCATCATACAGTTACCAAAAAAATTTCTGACATATATATATAAAGTAAATAGAAAAAAGGAGAAATGGAACTATGGAAAACAATAAAAAAAGCATTTTTGAGACGCTAAACACAATTAACGTTAGTGGAAAGACCGAAAAAAAGAATGGCCTTACATACTTGTCATGGGCTTATGCTTGGGCCGAAGTTAAGAAGCTGTATCCTACAGCACAGTACCATGTGTACGAACGAGACACACAACAATATGGGCCAGTCAACTATTTCACAGATGGTAAGACTTGTTGGGTTAAAGTTGGTGTTACGATTGAGGGGATGGAACATGTTGAGATGCTGCCCGTAATGAATTTTAAAAATCAATCGATCCCATTGGATAAGGTTACATCTTGTGATGTCAACAAAGCAATTCAACGTGCAATCACTAAAGCAATCGGTCGACAAGGTCTTGGGTTGTATGTATATGCCGGGGAGGATCTTCCTGAAAGAGAAAGTCAATCACAGCCGGTTGTTAAACCTGTTGAGAAAGCAACACAACCACAAGCCCCAGCACTGCAACAAGCGCCAGTAAAAAAAGACACAGGGCCAGTTACTCCGGAAATGGTGGATTCTATCAGAAAGGAAATTGAAGAATATCATGTATCGGAGGAATTCGTTTGCAGGGCATATAGAGTAAAAAAACTTAGTGATTTACGCGTGTTCCAAGCGCAACATATTAGTAAAAATATTGGCGGCAAATTAAAGACCATGTACCTGGCTGATATCGTAAAAAATGCTAAGCAAAGAGAGATGCCAACAACGTTTGCCGACGCTATCTGCCCACCACCGCAACAAGAGAAAACGGAGGGTGAAGAGGTAAGTTTTGAGAGTCTAAGCTTATCGCCCGCAGACCTGGATGCACTCACTGAGTGCGGCAACGTGTTCAATTAGGAGGTAACAAATTATGGCAACAAAGACAAAATCAAAATCTGATATTGGTAGGTCGAGTAAGCGTAAAGGAAAGATTGGTGAGTTAGAAGTAGTTAACTTACTGAAAGCGGCTGGGTATAATACCCATCGTAGTGTGCAGTATTGTGGCGCTACAGGAGATGCCCCTGACGTAGTCGTTGAGGGCCTCCCTCTTCATATCGAAGTCAAGAGGGTTGAACGGTTGAATCTAAAGCAAGCATACCAGCAAGCGGTACATGATTCTAAAGCAAACGGCAATAATGAAATTCCAGTTGTTTTTCACAGACAATCATATCAGCCATGGATGGTATCGCTTAGCGCCGAGGACTTTTTGGAACTCTGTAAAAAACTTTATAAAGGAGATGTTCAATAATGAGTAGAACGAAGAGAGAAAGTCACATTGGTGATCATACAATGGAAAAAGGTACCGCCACTGGTCTCTACCATAGTTTGTCAGTGGATCTTTGCTTAGATCTCGGTGGCGATGTTGTGGCTGCGTTAATCATGCATCACATTCATATTAATGTTAGAAGCCGATTAGCTGATAATGTCCTAGAAAACGGCGTGCCATGGTTTGAATGTAGTTACGTTGGTATATGTAATTACATGATAGAGTTAACCCCAAAGCAAGTAGAATGCGGGATCAAACGCTTGAAGGATTGTGGGTTAATTAAAGCTGTTGTTAGTAACAAAAAGAATAAGTACACACTCACTCAGAAGGCTTGGGATTACTACCCTCTGACAAAGGAAGAAAGAGAAAAAATCAATATCCCCGGTGCTGAAAATGCGGAAGAAGCTAAATCCGTATCCGCAGCACAAACAAGAAGCGATGACGCAATTAACAAAAGAGTAATTAACGTAAGCAATGACGTTAAAGAGGTTATTGATTACGTAAGCCAGAAAGTTGGTAAACATTACGACTATGCCAACTCTTATATTAAAAACATTAACTCTCTATTTGCGGCTGGGTATACAAAAGCAGACATGATTGCTGTAGTTGATCAGCGATATGAGGATTTACAAGACACCAAAGAATTTAACGTAATGATGAATCCTTCAAAACTGTTTTTTATCAAAACGTTTCCGAATTATCTTAAAGATGCAAAAGGTAATGATGTCAGTATGACCCCTGAACAGTTAGTGCAAGACGTCAAAGAAAAGCAAAAGTATCACTTGCGGGAAGCTAAAAAATGCCAGGTTGAGAGACTTGTGTTGGAAACAGGGGCATGCGATGATAACTTGCCTTTCGATCTTATTACAACCATGACGCCCGAGGAAATGGCTAAAGATAGACGTAAGAAAGAAGTTTATCATTTACGGCAAGCGGATAAGTTTGCTAATATGGCTAAACTTATGAAAAATTCACAATCAGTTAAATAACAAAAAACCAAAAAATATAAACATGGACGGTATAGTCCGTAACAAAGTAAAACGCCACTATACAGGCGTTAAAACAGAAATTATTTAATTAGTAACAAATAAGAAGTAATAAATATCGCAACAATGAAAATTACACTCAAAAAAATGAGTGATTAGATATATACCGTCCTTCTCAATAAATAAATAAAGGAGGACATACACTTGATAAAAGATAGACGTGCACAGGCACAATTCATTTCGTATGATTCGTTGTCTGTTAGTAAAAATATGAATGTCGATGAGACAGGAAAAGGAATTTTCCATCCAGCAGATGTAGATGCAATCCTTCAATTCGAGAATTCAAAATCGCACCCTTTAAAGCCCGAATATAATCAAGCAGTGCTTTTGTATGAATTCAAGCGAGAAAGTGCCCATATTCCAACTGGTCAAAAAATTCTCCTTGAGTCGCTGGCTAATGCAGTCCAAAATTCAGGTGGTTTTGCGTTGGTGGCAGTTGTTAGACATAGCGTTTACAACCCAGAGATTGATGTAGATGGGGGAAGTGGAATTGTGACCGAGTATTACTACGACGGCGAATGGCGCACTTGCCACCCAATGAGTGCAATTAGGTTTACAGACTTGTTCTTGATTGGGGCAGGACTCAAGGGTAGATAAGGAGGGAAACGAGACATGGAAAAAACTACAGAGATGACAGTAGAGAAGTTGGAATCATATAAAAGTCTAACAGCCGAGATGAAAGCAATCACGCTGCAAATTGACTCTCTATATGACACATACAGAAGTCCGCAGCTAATAAGTGATGGAAGCAGTCACTCAATTAGTGTTGGTAGTCCAGTAGAAGCCGCCGTGAACAAGGTGTTGGAATTAAGAAATGTCTACGAACAGAAGTATGAGGAAGCAGCTAATCTTCTATACAACATTGAGACCTGGCTTTCACAAATTGAGGACCCAGAGATAAGAAGTATTGCCCGCTTCCATTATGTGTTAGGGTATTCGTGGAAGAGGACAAATACAGCAGTTTGTGGATACCCATCACATTATGCTGCGCGTAAGCGTCTCATGAGGTATCTAGGGAAAGAGGCGTAAGGGGCGTAGGCTGGATTGATTCTTCATGAAAGCCCGTCCATGCTTTGGCATGTGGAGGTTATATGAGTGAAAAAGTTAATGTATTAGATACAACTTATACAATAAATAAGATTAAAGAACAAGATAAATTTATGATAGAAAACAACCTATGTGGCTATTGTGACTTTTACGAGAAAAAAATTGTAGTACTTGCTAGTGATACAACAAGCAAAAAAGAATTGCATGAGATTGAACGACACGAATTCATCCATGCATTTCTCTATGAGTGCGGGTTGAATGACTCTAGCGACTGGGCGCGCAATGAAGAATTGATCGACTGGTTAGCAATACAGTTACCAAAAATCAACGTACTATTCGAAAAAGCAGGCGTAACTTCATAAATATATAATTGTGTTGAATCGTGTAGACGGTTCAGCACTTTTTATTTGCCACGGCATTGTATACGAAACTATGATAAAATGGTATAATTTTACAGTAAAAAGGCGGAATGGAATATGAAAACAAAACAAATATTAATAGTAGGGGCATTAGCCCTTAGTATGGTATTATCTGGAGGAATGTTGACAGGATGTTCAAATTCTTCAACAAAAGACACAAAGACAACAGAAGTTGCTAAGAAAAAGGAAGTAAAAACACTTGGTCAAAAAACCAAGGATTCAAAATCCTTGAAGATTACAAACAGTACTGGAAAGAAGATCACTGTATTTGAAACGAAATCAAGTACAGAAGAAAGTTTCAGTGATAACTTGTTGGAAGATGGAGACGCTGTAAAAAACAAAGAAGAACGCACATTATACTATGATGTAAAAGAAAACGATAAGTTAGATGTAAAGATTGGTTTACAAGATCAGGATAAAACATTCGTTTTCAAAGATGTAGATACAGAAGATACAAAGAAAGTGGATGTTTCTTTAAAGGATGATAAAGTCAATTTAGACGTAACAAAAAAAGATGGCAGCACTGCCACTTTGACACCATCTGAAGATTCTGCAAAAACAGAGGACGAGAAGAAAGAGGAGCAGGAAGTAAAACAGGAAGAAAAGAAAGAAGAAACAGCAAAAGCCGATTCTTCAAACAAATCGAATACTTCTGAATCAAAGAAAAATAACACAGCTTCAACTTCGAACTCAAATTCAAACAAGAACAACTCAAGCTCTAGCAGTTCAAAACCTTCTTCTAAACCTTCGAGCAGTGGCAATAACTCTGGCACATCTAAGCCATCAAATAACAGTGGTTCAAACTCAAATAACTCAAAACCAGCCGAACATACACATAACTGGGTGGCTCAGTACAAAACTGTAAATGTGCCTGAACAAGGACATAATGAACAGGTTTTGGTACAGGCTGCCTATGATGAACAGGTTCCTCAATATCAGGATGTGGAACGTATGATTTGTAATCAGTGTGGAGCTGATGTCACTGGGAATGCAGTAGCTCATAATGATCAGCACTTATCAAATTATGAACCAGGTGGTTATCATTCGGAAGTTAGACAAAGTTGGTCGGATACAAGACTGTACATCACGATGCGGTGTACGAAACAAGATATGTTGTGGATTCACCTGCTACCACAAAACAGGAATTGACAGGCTACAAGTGCAGTAGCTGTGGAAAAACGAAAGCTAACTAAATATAGATCAAAAGACAGAATATAGGAACTCAGATTGAGTACTTTTCTGTTTTTCACACGCAATAAAACGGGGAATACCCATACTATTGCACCAAAAGAAAGTAGTTATAAGAAAGGGTGGCGAAATATGAACAATAAAATTTACGATGTATTAAAATGGGTTGCTATTATCGTTCAACAGTCCACTCAGCACTTCAAACAATGAAAACATTGAATATTATAATTCTGAAATCGTACCGACATTATTTGAATATGAATTTATAAAATAACCACTACTACCCCGGCTTATATAGTCGGGGTTATTTTTTTAAACTCGTCCAATTAGTCAATATTATACGTAGTATAATGATAATGTGAAAAAAGACAAGGAACAGGATCCATGTCTTTTTTATTTATAGGGCGGCTAAATTCCATTTTTCCTCCTTTCCCTACCAGGTGTAGGTTTTTTATTTTTGGGCCGTCCTATTTTTTATACCAGGAGGAATTACAAAAAACAGACAACACACGAAGGGAGGTATTTGTCATGTCAAGAAAAGGCTTTGATATAAATGAATGGCTTACCCCCGAGAATAAGACAAGAATTCGCGGATGGTGTTTAGATGGCCTTATTGATAAACAGATTTATAAAAACATGGGGATCTCCCGCACTACTTTCTACAAGTGGAAAAGTGAGAACAGTGAATTCGCGGACCTCTTAAAAAGGGGTAAAGAGATTGCGGATCGTGAAGTAGAAAATGCCCTATTCAAAAGCGCTACTGGTTTTATTGGGCCAGATGATAAATACTATCCGCCAAATACTACAGCGCAGATATTCTGGTTGAAAAATCGTAAAAAGGACGACTGGAAAGATAAGAGAGAACAAGACGTTAGCGTTTCTACTCCTATCAGTGATACAGCTATGAAAGTAGAAGCTATTTTAAAGGGTGATGATTAACAGTAGATAAAACAGACTAAACGGGAGGGATGATAACGATGAACGATAAACTCGTTAAGTCGTTAAAAGAGAATCCCGTTAAATATGCGAGACTGCTAGGGTTTAATCTTTTAACCGACTTGCATAATGAATGGATTAAGGACATGGTATGGCAGCAAGAAGATGACGAAACACTACTGGCCCACCGTGGGTCATACAAAACAACATGCGTATCTTTTGCACTTGCATTAATCATTGTCTTAAAACCAAACAAAACAACAATATTCATAAGAAAAACAGATACAGACGTAGTAGAGATCGCCAAGCAAACAGATAAGATTTTGCGCAGTGATCTTTTTTCTTACATAATCAAAGAGATATACGGCGTGGACCTTGTCGTAACATCTAATTCATATCAGATTGATACGAATTTAAACACCGGAACAAAAGGCACACCGCAGCTTATCTGTCTAGGTATTCACACATCACTGACAGGTAAACACAGCGACTACATATTCACAGACGATATTGTCAATGTTCAAGACAGAATTTCACAGGCAGAACGAAACAGAACAAAGATACAATACCAAGAGTTGCAGAACATTAAGAATAGGGGCGGACGTATTTTTAATACGTGCACACCTTGGCATAAACAGGACGCTATTTCGGAACTTATGCCGAATAAGAAATTCTATGACTGCTATTCTACCGGGCTTATCACAGCGGACAAGCTAAGGGATCTACGCGAAAGCATGGACCCTTCTTTATTTGCTGCTAACTACGAATTGAAACATATAGCAAGTGATAAGGCATTGTTTGGCAAGCCTAATTATTGCAACGATGAAACACTCCTTTATGAAGGCGTATCTCACATAGACGCCAGTTATGGTGGGGCCGACTGGACCGCATATACCATTATGAAAAAGGAACCAAACGGAACAATTTACGCGGTAGGAAAGACCTGGCAGAAACATGTTGACGATTGCCTAGCAGAAATCCAGGCATTACAAGAACGCTTTAAAGCGGGAACTGTATACAACGAAAAGAACGCTGATAAAGGCTATCTTGCTAAGGAATTACAAAAGCGCGGTATGTTGCCAAAGCTTTACCAGGAGAAACAAAACAAATATGTTAAGATTTCCACTTATCTTCGTAGAGAGTGGAAACATATTTATTGGCTAGAAGAAACAGATCCTGATTATATGAATCAGATCTTAGATTATACAGAGAATGCAGAACATGACGACTGCCCGGATAGTGCAGCGTCGCTTATTCGACAGATGGAAAAAGGAACAACACACAGAAACAGAATTCGGGAGGGATTATAAAGATGAAAAGAAAAAACCATTTCAAAAAGATCATCAAGGCAGAAGATAAGATCTTCCGAATTGCCGACGATGAAATTATGACACCAGCACTACTTGCGGAATACATCCGCCAGCATGAACTGCTGGTACAGTCACATTATAAATACTTAGATGATGCATACCAAACAGACTATGCTATCTTTCACCAGGCTAAGAAAAAGGCATATAAGCCGGACAACCGCCTAGCCACAAACTTTGCTAAGTATATTGTTGATACAATGAACGGATTCTTCTGCGGTATTCCGATTAAGGTTACATCAAACGACGAACGAATTAACGAGTTCTTGCAAAGATACGACAGATACAATTCAATGGACGACCAGAACGCGGAAATCGCTAAGACTTGCGATATTTTCGGAAGTGCCTATGAAATGTATTATGTGGACGAAATGGGAGAAGTTGCTTCTACAGTACTCTCTCCTATGAATGCCTTTATTATCTATAATGAAAGCATTATTCCACAGCCTCGATATTTCGTAAGGCTTTATACAGACAACCACAATGTAAAACGCGGATCAATTTCTGATAGTGAAACAGTCCGCTATTTCAAACATGATGGCGGTATCAAGTTCGACGAATACGAAAAAATGCACGGATTCGACGGAGTACCAGCTACAGAATTCTTAGAAAATGCGGAAAGAACGGGATTATTTGAACCAGTTATGTCATTGATTAATGCATACAACAAGGCAATCTCAGAAAAGGCGAATGATGTTGATTATTTCGCGGACGCATACTTAAAGATTCTAGGGGCTAAGTTAGAACGTGAGGACCTACAGACAATCAGAGATGACCGTATTATCAACTTTGACGGTATCGAGGATGGAAAGCTTGTTGTTGAGTTCATGGACAAGCCAAACGGCGACGAGACACAAGAAAATCTCATTGACCGATTAAGAACAGACATTTTTCAAATTTCAATGGTTGCAAATATCAGTGATGAAAACTTCGGGGCTTCTTCTGGTATTGCTTTAAAGTACAAACTTTTAGCAATGTCCAACCTTGCAAAGATGAAACAGAACAAATTCATCGGGGCTATGAACCGCCGTTATAGATTAATCTGTAGTAACCCAGTGACGGAAGCTAAAGCAGACGACTGGTTATTCGTTGATTATCAGTTCACGCAAAATATCCCAGCTAACCAGTTAGAGGAAGCGCAGATTGCAGCACAGCTTTCAGGAGTGGTAAGCAAGGGAACACAGCTTAAATCATTGTCTATTGTGGACGACGTCAAAGACGAGATCAAAAAGACTTAGAAAAAGGCGAGGAAGTTTTAAAGAAAAAGCTTTCCCGCCTTTATGATAGTGAATCAAAGAAACTGGAAAAAGAGATTGCCTACTACTATCAGACATACGGCAAAGATGGCGTGCTAGAGTACCGCGAAATGATGAAGCGACTCACGAAAGAAGAAGCAACTATGCTTTATGAGGACGTGGACAAGTTTTTTAGGCTACATCCGGAACATGCAGCACTAAAGCCTGTCCGTGAATCTATTTATAAGCTGAATCGTTTAGAGGGGCTACAGCTTTCAATTATGGCACAGCAGTTAGGGCTTTCGTCAGAGGAAGAGGCGTTAATCAGACAGCACCTTCTCTCCTACACAATTTCCACTTATGAAGGCGTGCAAGGGCTAATCTCTTTTAATCAGTTTGACGGTAGGGCCGCCAAACAGGTTGGGGAAAAGATCATTAAAGATACAGACGTCGGGAAACGACTTCAAGCGAACAGAGAAAAGCTTGCTGATTATCTCAATAACGATATCGCAAAAGGTATTGCCAGAGGCGACAGTTACGACAAGTTAAACAAACAAATTAGAGAACGTTTCGATGGCGTATCTCGTAGGAGTGCTTACAGGCTTCTTTATACAGAGGGAACGCGAATGTTTAACCGTGCAAATAGCGAGGCTTTCGCAGAGGTAGGCATTAACCAATACAGATATTGTACTGCAGGCGATGAACGCGTATGTAGTGATTGCGACGCGCTGGAGGGCAATGTATACGACCTATCAGAAGCAAGCGAGGGGACAAATTACCCGCCTATGCATCCGTGGTGCAGGTGCCACACGGAACCAGCCGTTGACTGGGACAAATGGTTAAGCGACAGAATCGCAAGCAGAGAATACACAGCGGAACAAAGAGAAGAAGCCGCTGAAATTATTAAGAATTTTACGGAGGAATAAAAAGGATGGCAAAAAGAAAAGTAAAAAGAAAAAGAAAGCTTTTGTATTTCATGGCCAGCTGGTGCGGACCATGTAAACACTTAAAAGAATATTTTTTCGATGACTTAGCCGCCGCTTTTCCTGGGCAGGTTGATTTTATCGACGCACAGAGAGAACCCGCACTGGCTAGACTTTATAAAGTCTCAAGAATCCCATTGATTGTTTTCTTAGAAGATGGGAAAGAAGTAAAACGCTATGACGGATCACAGAGATTCGGTTTTGAGGAATTTGAAAAATTCCTTATGGAGGACAAAGCCAATGATAACAATAAAAAGAACACAGAAAACATTGACGGTTAGCGGACACGCTGGATACGCAGAACGCGGGAAAGATATTGTATGTGAGGCGGTCACTTCACAGGTGCAGACATTAACCGCTTCTATCGAACAGCTTGCCCATGATAAGCCCGTATTTTCGCTTTCTAGCGGTTTTTATGAGTTATCCCTAGAAGAACTAGGAGATAAGAGTTTATTCCTTGTATCGGCGTTTATGGTGGGTATGAGGCTATTACAGGACGGATACCCCGAACATGTAAAAGTTATTTAAAGAAGCTTTTTAGCTTCTTTTTATATTTCCTTTTTTTGATTTCCTGGCGGAAGTCATAAAAAGCGACCTAGCATTGAAGTCGTTAAAAGCTATGGAAAACAAGTCAAGCATTAAGACTATAAACTATGGAGGACAAAACTATGAAATTTAAAGATTACTTAAGACAGATTTTCGCAGAAGGCGGAGAACCAGGGGCCGACGACAAGGGCGGAAAGAACGGAAACGCGGAACCAGACAACAAGGACACTAAGAAATACACTGACGCTGACGTAGACGAAATCATCAACAAAAAGTTTGCGAAGTGGCAGAAGGAACAGGAAAAAAAGATTTCTGAGGCTGAAAAGTTGGCTGGGATGAACGCGCAGGAAAAAGCAGAACACGAACGCGACACATTACAGAAAGAATTAGATGAATTAAAGCGTGCAAATAGCATTGCTGAAATGGAAAAGACAGCGAGAACTATGTTACGCGACGACGGCGTGAACGTACCTGACGAGGTAGTATCAAGCTTAATCGCAGAAGACGCTGACAACACTAAAGCCAAAGTTGAGGCATTCTCAAAGGCATTTAAAGAAGCGGTACAAACTGCCGTTAAAGAAGCTTTAAAGGGAAAAGCCCCTGCTACTGGTAAAGGCGGAAGCACATTGACAAAAGCGGACATCTTAAAGATTGCGAACCGCGCAGAACGTCAGAAAGCTATCGCAGAACACATTGATTTGTTCCAGTAATTGCATTTTTGAGTCGCCGATTAATAAGTGACTGAAACACCCAATGAGTGTATGAGTCGCCGATTAATCAGCGACAGTCACCGATTAATCGGTAACCATCACATATTAAATATATTAAATATATAATGTTTTGTTTCCGGGCTTTTGGGCCCTCAAAAACATTGCGTTATTTTTCTTTATCGGAAGACGTTTTCTGACATATATATTGTGATGTTACAGACTACTCATAGGCTTTCATAAGAGAAGAACGCTTAAGCTTTTCTCACTTCATGAAGGTGGCGCGCAAGCGCAAGAACATATAACGGAGGTATAAAAACTATGAATAAATATTTTAGACAGATGTTTGCTGTAGAAGCAGGCACAATCGTAACTACAGACATTGAACCAGCTATCTCTATCGATCATAACGAGAGATTAGTTGCTGGGGTTGAATCATTACAGACTATTTTAGGTGTTGCTGAATTAACACCAATGCCAACAGGTAGCCTTGTAAAACAGTACAAGTATACAAAAAAGAATATACCGGAACAGGTTGCTGAAGGTGAAACAATCGGGCTTACAAAGTACGATAGAACTTTAGCAAATTCTTTTGAGATTACTCTCAAAAAGTACCGTAAACAGACTACAGCTGAAGCAATTCAGAGATCAGGTAAAGACAAGGCAGTTAATAAAACTGACGACTTGCTTGTAAAAGACGTACAAAAAGACGTTAAGAAAGCTTTCTATGAAATGCTTGCAAGTGGTACAGGAAAAGCCACAGCGAAGGTTGCTACTTTACAGGGTGCACTTGCTGCTGCATGGGGCGCTGTATCTACTCACTTTGCAGATATGGACGTTGAACCTATTTTCTTTGTAAATACTACAGATGTTGCTGATTACTTAGCAACTGCACAGATTACAACACAAAACGCTTTCGGGTTTAAGTACGTTGAGGACTTCTTAGGCCTTGGAACAGTTGTTATCGATCCATCTGTTACAGCTGGTACAGTTGTTGCTACAGCAAAAGAAAATATCAACGGGGCTTATGTTTCTGCAGATGGTGATGTTGCTGATACATTCGGACTTACTTCTGACGAAACAGGCTTAGTTGGTATGACTCACTATGTAAAAGGTGATAACGCTTCTATCGACACATTAGTTATGTCTGGTGTTGTTTTCTATCCAGAAGATGCAACTGGTGTTGTAAAGGCTGCTATTGCTACTGTCGCTGCTAAATAGTCGAAACAAGGAGGCATGATATATGATTTCTGAAATTGCAAAGCGTATTGAGTGCCGCATGACAGGCGAATTATGCGACAAGACGGTTATGGGAGAAATCTCTCAAACCGTCCTTGATCGTATTTGTATCCGCCTTGGTATTTCAAACGAAAAAGAATTTCCTGCTTTATTTTTTGGTATTTGTGCGGAGGCTTCTATTAAAGCATACCGCAGACGTTACTACGAGGGGATCCAATCTGAAAGTGCTACTGGGGTTTTCTCAGATACATTCGTTGATGACATTCTCTCAGAATATGAAAGTGAATTCACGGCATACCGCAATAGCGATAATGTTGGCAGTTCGAAAAGGGTTCGGTTCTTATGATGTATAAAAAATGCCTATTGTTAACGCCAAAAGAAACAGTGGATGAGTTAGGGAACAAAACACCCGATGGGTGGGACGTAAAAGCAACATGTCCAGCTAGGTTTTCACCATGGACGGCGGAAGAAATTTCATTGTATGGGTCAGATGTAACACGCAACACTTCAAAATATGCCTTATTGATTCCGCGCGAGGTATTACGCGGGGTTGATTCGGTTTTGATTGACGGCGTGAGGTATTCAATCGAAACGATCCTGGAATTATCGCTGCGTTGGGTTGTAATTCATGCGAGGTCACATAAAGTATGAGTGTAAAAATTACTGGTGCTGCCGAATTATCTGCCGCATTAAGTAGGCTTTCAAAAGCAACATTTCAAGATGTAGCTACAAAGTCTATAGGCGAAATGTATTCGAGGGCTAAAAAGGGATATACTGGCGGGCAAGTTCCAGCCGGTGGAGGTTCCCCAGTATCTACTGAATTAACTAGACCGCATGGGCCACATGGTGAATTAAAATCTTCTGTCAGATTTGAAAAGGACACAATGGTTTATACAAAAGAATATGCCCCACATGTCGAATATGGGCACAGAACAAAGTCCGGGGGATTCGTACCTGGGCAACACTTCTTAAAAAGTAACGTGGAAAAACAAAAGCCAATTTATAAACAGGATGTACTTAATTCTATAAAAAAAATAGCTGGAAAGGGGTAATACAATGCTTAAACAATTCCCACTTACAGAACTTGTGAAAGCAGTTCAAGCAAATATTCAAAAGAACACTGACATGAAGTGTTACGACGTAGTTCCTAAAGATGCTGTTTCTCCTTTCACATATATCCAGGTAGTGAATGCTGAAAACGTAGATAACAAAACTATGTTTATGAAAAATCACGAAGTTTGGATTCATGTTATAGCTGATTCAACGCAGTCTTCTGTACCGATTTATAAATTAGTACAGGCCGTAGAAGAAGCTATGACAGAAGATATTACTATCCCGGATCCATTTAATCTTATTATGCAGACCGATGAAGGAATGCAAACAATCCAAGATGAAGAAACTGGGGAAAAACACGCAATCGTAGTTTTTAAATTCTTGATTGCTTATGGTTTCAAAACAAAAATTTAACGGAGGTAATTAATATGAACAAAAAATATGTTTCACAGATTTTTACAGGTGAATACGATGGCGGTACATACTGCGACTTCGATGCTACATCTGCACAGGCTACAGCTGGTAAAGATATCATCCTTGCTATTTGGGATGCAACAGGGGCTAATATTTTAGCCGTTGCAGGTCAGCAAGGATTATCTATCAAGAGATCCGCAGACACTCTTGAAGTAACTACAAAAGATACAGAAGGTGGTTATAAATCTTACCTTGCAGGTACAAAAGAATGGTCAATTGATCTTTCTGGTGTGTACGTAACTTCTGACAAGTCTCAGAAACAGCTTTCAACGGCTTTCGAAAGCGGCGATGCAGTATGTATCAAGGTATACAACAAGAAAGCTAAGAAAGGCATGTTTGGCGGTTTAGCAGTTGTAACTGACTTCTCTATTGAAGCAGCAAATGATGGCGCTATGACATACTCAATCACATTGTCTGGTCTTGGAAAGCTTACAGACTTTAGTGTTGATGAAATTACAACAGACAAGCTTCCAGAATAATAAAAAATAAAGGAGATTAAAGAATATGATTATTACATTAAACCAAAAAGAATACGAACTTAAGTTCTCTATCGGGAGAGTAAAACTCATTGAAAAACGTATCGGAGGCAGCTTGCTTTCTGAAATTGTTAAAACAAACGGGGTTCTTTCCCTTGAAACTCTTGAAAGCTGTATCACATACGGCTTAAAAGAAGTAGATACAGTAGGATATCTTCCTATGCAGAATGCAATGAAACTTGCAGAAGAATATATGGAGGCAGAGGGATACAGCAAGGCTATCGCCGATGTAACGAATCAGATTTCTGAAGATCTCCCTTTTTTATTCCGCAACGCTTAATAAGTTTCAGATATTTCGAAACAGATGATGCTACTGACTCCCGGACTTCTGAAGAACGGGAGGAGGATAGCAAATATCGAGACCTGCAGGATTTTGCATTCTTCTTTGTGAATTTCGGTACAAGCAGGGCAGAATATGAAAGCCTTACTCGTACCGAAATTTCTTTTATATACAGGGCTTGGGAAGATAAACTTGTCCGCGAATCCACTTTTGCTAGAGATGCCTTCTTAAATGCATATGTAAATGCTAACCGTAAAAAAGGTACATTACCTATTAAGTTATGGAAAAAACATTTTAACGGACAAAAGACAGTTGAAACGGCACAAGACGATCTTAAAACAATCACTGCCATTGAAGATGCAGAAACTGGTTGGATTGAAGAAATTTATAAAGCGAATGGTATTCCAATGCGGAAAAAAAGCTAAGAAAGGGGTTGACTAAAATATGGCAGATTATACATTATCAGTCAAAATTTCAGCTGACGTAAAAGATTTTGCGTCGTCACTTTCTTCTGTACAATCCTCACTGGAAGCAACAAGTAAAAAATGGGAAAGCTTATCCTGCTTCCCTTGGAAAAATTGGTGGTACATTAACAAAATCAATCACTGTCCCAGTTGTTGCAGCTGCTACTGCTTCTGTAAAGAATTTTTCAGAAGTAGATAAAACAATGCGACTCGTAAAGAAAACTATGGGTGATACAGCATGGGCCTCTGGTGATCTTGAGAAAGCCATGAAGTCGGCTGCGTCAAATTCAGTCTTTGGGATGAATGATGCGGCTAATGCGGCATTAAACTTTGCACGACAAGGTTTTAATGCAGCTGATGCTTCTAAAATGCTTACTCCTGCTATGAGTCTTGCGGCTGGTACAGCTACAGATTTAGCTGTAGTATCTGGCGGACTTGGTAACGCGATGAAAATATTCGCGGATCAAGGATTACAAGCTGGAAATGCTGCAGATATCTTAGCAAAAGCACAAGGTCAAGCTAATACTACAGTACAAGATTTATTAGACTCAATGACTGTCGCAGGTCCTATTGTGGATTCTGTAGGCTGGTCAATGAAAGATTTAGCTGTCATTACCGATGTTTTCGGTGATGCTGGTATTTCCGGTTCTGAAGGTGCTACTGCATTAAAAACAGGTCTTGCAAGACTTGCTTCTCCTGCTGACGATGCCACAGCCGTTATGAAACGATTAGGTATTGAAATCTTCAATACTGATGGTACGATGAAAAACTTTACAAGCGTACAAAAACAGTTGCATACGGCATTTGCTGGCTTAACACAAGAAGAACAGTTGCAAGCAGCTGCTACTCTATTTGGTAAAAACCAGATGGCTAAGTGGATGACTTTAATTAAAGCGTCCCCAGAAACAGTTGATAAATATTCTAGCGCACTTGATAACTGTACAGGATCCGCAGAAGACATGGCTAATGCTTTGTTGAGTGGGCCTGGTGGTGCTATTGAAAAATTAAAATCTTCACTTGACGTATTATCTTATACGTTGGGTGATATTGTCGGAAATGATATACAGCCTTTTATTGAAAACATTACTGAAATTGTTGATAAATTCAATAATCTTGATAAAGGAACTCAAGAGGCAACATTAAAAATGGTAGCATTTGCTGCTGCTATTGGTCCTGCATTCCTGGCACTTTCAAAAGGTGTTGGAATTATTGCTGGTGTTGAAAAAGGAATGGGTACACTCGTTGGGGGTGTTTCAAAAACAGCTGAAAGTGTTGCAACAAACTTTGATAGTTTACGCGATGGATTCAGTAGAGTTGGAGATGCGGCCTCAGGGCTTGGTTCTAAGTGGACAAGTGCATTCTCCGGAATTGGTGGTCAAGTTTCAACATTTACTAACAATATGAAATCTCATTTCTCCGGAATTAGTGGCCAATTTTCATCATTAACAAGTGGTGTGAGTTCGCAAGTTTCATCATTTACAAGTGGTGTTAGTTCACAATTTTCATCATTTACAAGTGGTGTGAGTTCAAAATTTTCATCATTAACAAGTGGGGTGAAATCACAAGTTTCCGACATGGTCGAATCATTGGCAGTCCCAGACAGAATCGATGCTGTAACATCAAAGTTTTCAGCTTTTTCAGATACTATTGGTTCTAAAGCTTCGACGATCGCTTCATGTGTTTCTGGTACATTAGGCAATGTAGGCGCTGAAGTTAGTAAATTTGGCAGCGGAATTATTGGAAGTGTTGGTCCTGCTTTATCGCAAACAGCAACTGTTGTTACTGAAGGATTGCAAACGATTATGAGTACAAGTCAAGTTGTAATGAGTGCGCTTCTTAAAACAATTGCCCCAGCTACGATTGTTGCGTTGTTATTAGTTGGTCTTGGTGTTGCATTCGAACAATTTGGCGCACAAATTGATCAGTTTACGCAAACAGCTGTTGAAAAAGGCCCTGCAATTATTCAAGGCTTAGTAGATGGTATTGTATCAAAGATTCCTACTCTTATTGAGGAAGGTTCTCATGTGCTTCAATCATTCCTTGATGTAATTACAGCGAATGCGCCTACCGTTGTTGCTGGTGGTGTTCAGATCATCGCTTCACTTGTGAATGGGTTAGCGCAACAGTTACCAACATTAATACCTGCTGCAGTACAAGCAATTGCTGTAATTGTTTCAACTCTCATTCAGAATATCCCGCAGCTTTTAGTTGCTGGTATGAATATCTTAATGGGACTTGCACAGGGAATTGTAAATAGTATTCCTACCTTGATTGCAACAGCAACACAGGCGATTACTGGGTTCTTAGGAGAACTTACAAATCATTTGCCGGATATGGTAAATATGGCTGTTTCAATTATTACTACTCTCGTGAATGGGCTGTCAAATAACTTGCCTTTGATCATTCAGTCTGGATTACAGATCATTATTTCTTTAGGACAGGCTATCTTGAATAACTTACCTACTATTATTGAAGGCGGTATTCAAGTGATTGTGGCATTGGCTAGTGGACTTATCCAAGCTATCCCAATCTTGCTTGCTTCACTTCCACAAATCTTTACATCAATTATTGATGCTTTCGCTTCTGTCGATTGGATTGGAATTGGTAAGACAATCATTACTGCTATTGGTGAAGGCATTGTTTCATTTGCAAGCACGATTTTTGACTCTATTGGAAATATATGTGGTTGGATTAAAGGAAAATTCACCGGAACTTCAGAAGAAGTATCCGACAAGTCAGATAAAATTAATAAAAGCGTAAGCGATATGGCAAGTAAGACACAACAATCCGTGTCTACGTCATTTAGCAATATCGAAAGCACGACAAATACAAGTTGGGGAAATATCTATAACACAATTGATTCAAAAACAAATGTTGCTACTGGTGCAGTTCAAGATATGGCAACGTCAACACAGAAATCTGTAGATACGGCTTTCGGTAATATGAACAGCACAACTACTTCAGACTTCTCAAGTATGTCAAATACTGTTTCTAGCAATTCTGGAAAAATTGGCGATACACTTAGCGGATTACAGTCTGATGTAAGTAACACTACAAACAATATTTCAGGAAAATATGACACACTCGCAACAAATATCGGTAAAAGCACTACTTCTATGAGTAACAGTACAAATACCGGTTTAAGCGGTATGAATACAGCTACATTGAAACAAACAACAGCGATGGCAAGCCAACTTGAGAAATCTTTTACATCAATGAGTACTTCTATTGATAAGAGTATGACTTCAATTGTTAATACTGTAAGTAAAAAGATTTCGACAATGTCGACTAGCGTTCAAGATACATTTTCATCTGCTATCAGAACGGTGAAAAGTTCTGTATCTTCTATCCAGTCAGCAATTAATAGAGTCTCATTCAATATGGGACAACATATTAGATTACCTCATTTCTATATGTACGGTAATTTTAATGCAAAGTCTGGTTCTGTACCTCATGTTGGCGTAAATTGGTACGCTAAAGCAATGGATAAAGGTATGATCCTTACAAATCCTACTATTTTTGGGGCAATGAACGGAAAATTACTTGGTGCTGGTGAAAGAGGCGCAGAAGTTGTTGTTGGGGCGAATAGCCTTGAAAGAATGATCAACCGTGCCGTTGGTAACGGTGGCGGAGGTCAGGTAACAAATAACATTACAGTTGTTGCTAATCCTGGTCAGGATACAAAAGATATTGCGGACAAAGTGGCAGAAGTCATTTTCGACCGCGTAAGAAGGGAGGCCTACGTATAATGGCATACGATGAAAATTATAGTAACCCTTATGAAGGGGGTTCTTCATTAGTATTTAATGGCGTGGATCTCGGTAAAGAATGTAATATGTTCGTACTTGGTAAAGGGGCTTTCGGGGCCCCTTCCAGGGACGTAACACAAATACATGTACCGGGAAGAAATGGTGATATTTTAGTTGATAACGGCGGTTGGAATAATGTTGACGTAACATATTCTTCTTGCTGTATCTTATCAAATTTTAGAGAGAATGCAGCAAAACTTAGGAGCTATCTTATGGCTAACCCTGGATATCATGAATTAACAGATCCATACAATCCAGATGAAGTGAGATATGCGGAATTTCGCGGACCATTTACACCAGAAGTATTTACAGCAAAAGGTAATAATGCTGGTATGTTTGATCTTACGTTTAATTGCAAGCCGCAGCGTTTTCTTCGTGAAAGCATGATAGTGCGTGATTATGCATTGTGCCCATACACAATTACACAAAACAGCTATTCAACATACTATTCAATCGGTGCAAAGGTTACAAAAGCAGGAAGCACTCTTAAATTTACATTCATTCCAGCTGTAACAGAAAGCTTATGTAGATCTGTAAATTTTTACAGATCAGACGGATCTACAGTCAGTGAAGATATTGAAGTAAATGCTAATGATGGGGTTGTTGAAATCCCATTAGTTGGAAAAGATGGAACAAAATATTATGGAGTAAAATGTACTTTTAATTTTGATGTTAGAAAATCAGAAAATCTTAGAATGGAATCATCAAACTCTGTTTGGGAAAGTGGAACAGCGTACTTTTACTATAAAGACGATGTTGGCAATATTTGTTTTCCATTTTATAATCCAACACAATTTGATGCATATTTTTTAATGTCTGGATGTTATGTACCAGCTGGGACATATGGACAATCCTTTTCTGTTACGGGTACCATCAATTCTCTTATGGTTGACGGTTCTCTAGGATACACAACAACTTCTGAAGTTGGTTTTGATTTCAACAGCTTAGAAGGTACGGCGTGCACGTGGGATAATAAATCATCAGACATCAAAAAAGTATACGCTGGCATTTCTGGAACTTCACTTGTTATCCCTGGCGGTGGACGTCACGAACTTAAAGTAGACGACGTATCATCTTTTAAAAACGTACAAATTACACCAATGTATTACAGAATTTAAAAGGCGGTGAGAAAATGTTAGAACTAAATGAAGTCAAATTATTTAAAGGTGATCCTGAGAATATTTGGGGCGAACAAATCAAACGGCCTGAAAATATTTTGAGTATGGAAGTTACAGAGGTTATGAACGGCGACCTTACTTTATCAATGGTATGTGCAATTTCTGATTATAACATTGAAAATCTAGTGATTGGGAACATTATCAAGTGTTATAAAGACGTATTAAGGAATACGCTGTTTTCGTTTGAAATTTACGACGTAAAATATACCATTGATCACAGAATCACTGTAAAAGCGGAACACCTTTCATCAAGGCTTAGATACATTTATGTTGAACCTGTTGGTCACATTGATTTTTACGGACAAATGGGTGCAATCTTATCTGGGGATTCTTACGCAAAATATAAACTCATTAATCATACTGGAGAATCTATAGTAAGTATAAAGGTTCCTAATGCAATAGGTGATGATGGTGTTGTATCAAATTCTATTAAGTCTATTGCAGATCATATGAAAGGAACAACTGGAAGTATTCTTGATCATTTCGGGGGAGGATATTGGCGATACAACGAAGATACGGAAATGGAATTTTACAAAGAAAATCAAGTAAACGACGAAGATCCAGAACTTAAACCTATTAAATACTCTGTAAATATGTCGGATTTTCAACGTGAAATTGATATGGACAACGCAAAATCTAACCAGGTGTTATTTTGGAAAAAAGAAGTTGATGGAGTTGAAGAACAGGTGTGGGCATATAAGAGAAAATCTGTTGATGCTTACCCTATGCAGGCAGCCCAATTATGCGATCTATCTTCTAAATTCGAAACAAAGCCTACAGAAGCGCAGTTAATTGCTGCAGCCCCAACGCTAAAAACTAAACCAGAAGTTACAACAAATTGTAGTATTGCAAATTATGAAGGGATGGCAACATGTGGTCGTAAAATTTCTGTTATTTACCCAGAACTGGGGGTAAATGAAGAGATGCGTATTACAGAGACAACTTACAATGTGCTTACTAGAAAATACAATTCAATCAAGCTAGGAACTTCAAAAAAGACGCTTTCAAAAACAATTGCAGAGATTGCAGGCAAGACAGAAATCAGTGTTTACTAAGGAGGTATAAAAGCATGGCTAAAGTTTATATGAATGATTTTCGTGTAACAACATCTGTTGTACCGGTTCTCAGATATTTAGATGGTAATAAAACAGATGAACTTGTTATCTTTACAGACGATAAGATGACAGACTTTGATACGCATATCGCTTTGATTGACAATAATGTCGTTAAACTTTTTGCTAATGAAAGCGGTTTTGCTGCCATCATTGATAAAGATATCTTTAATGAAAAAGATGTTTGTCCTATTAGACTTGTATTCAGTAATAGCGAGACAGAAAAAACAAAAGGCACAAATACTTTTTATATCTGTAACGATCGAACTGGATATGTCTATGGTGACTATATCGAAGTCCCAGACGATATTATCACGTACAGAGAAGCATGCCGCGCATATGCGGAAGAATGCGGACGCATTGTTGACGCCGTAAAATTTGATGTTGGCGCTAAGGTTACACAGGACGAAGACGGGGCAACAATTTATATTACAGATCCGTTCGGAACGACTAAGGCGAAAGTTTATAATGGGGCAACTGGTCCTCAAGGTGAACAAGGCCCTCAAGGTATTCAGGGCCCCAAGGGAGAAACAGGGGCACGAGGCCCAGAAGGTCCTCAAGGGAACCCGGGCGAAACAGGCGTCGCAGGGGCAGCTGGACACTCACCGAGTGTAACGGCTACGAAGTCCGGGACAGTTACAACAATTTCAGTTGATGGAAAAGCCATTGCTACAGTTAATGACGGTGAAAAAGGTGATACAGGACCTCAAGGTGTAAAGGGTGATCCTGGAGAAATGGGACCTCAAGGTCCTATCGGTAAAACAGGGGGCACAGGTCCACAAGGTCCAATCGGAGAAACAGGGCCTCAAGGTCCAACGGGACAAGCTGGCCACTCTCCCATCGTGAAAGCCTCTAAAACGGGAACTGTTACAACTATTTCTATTGACGGAGTAAACGTTGCTTCTATTAACGACGGGGAAAGAGGACCTCAGGGTATTCAGGGTGTAAAAGGTGATCCTGGTATTCAAGGCCCAGTCGGTGAAACGGGCGCAGCAGGGCAGTCCCCAAGTGTAACAGCAACAAAAGCTGGAACTGTTACAACAATTTCAGTTGATGGAACAGCTATTGCAACTATTAACGACGGGGAAAGAGGTGAGACGGGACCTCAAGGTATTCAAGGCCCAGCTTATACTTTAACGGATACGGACAAAGCTTTGATCACAAACGAAGTGTTAGCACAATTTACCAACGCAGAAAGTACCGGAATGTAAGGGGGTGTAGATATGGCAGACTTAGTTTATATGACAAAAGAGGCATGGACAGCTATTACTGATGCATTTAGAAACAAGCTAGGATCAACTGAAATGATTAAAGCTGGAGATATTCCTAGCGCACTTAATAGTTTTCAAAAATATGTCGACCTGTTAAGTGGTGATGTTACATCTGTTAGTGATGAAAACGCTACATCAGTACGTGATTATTGCTTTTATTTTTGTAAAAAATTACAAGAGGTGTATTTACCAAATGTAACAACTATTGGTAAAGAAGCGTTCAGATCGTGTGAGATGTTGCCTAAAATAAATATACAGAATGTAGAAACGTTAGGGGCTTACGCTTTAGCAGATAGTTATGGAATTACTGAATTGTACTTGCCAAAAGCAATAACTATTGGTGATTACGCATGTTATGAAGATTCTCAAGAAGTTTCTCAATTAAAAAAAGTTACTCTCGGTAATGTAAAAACAATCGGTGTATGCGCATTTTTTAATAATTATCATTGCGAAGAAATAGATATTTCATTAAATGAAAATGCAGGTAGTATAGGTGCGAGTGCATTTTACGGATGTGGAAATTTATTAAAATTAACAATAAGAGGGACTGCTTTAATTGAACTTTCAGCTATGAATGCATTAGCTGGTACCGGTATCTCCGCCGGCGGAGGTAAAATTTATGTTGATCCTTCTATGGTCGAAACATACAAAACAGCGACTAACTGGAGTCTGTATGCTAATCGTATTGAGGCAATTTCCTGACATATAGATTTCCTGACATATATATATGGAGGTATAAACGATGATCAAAACAGAAGTATTAGAAAATGGTTCGATTAAGACATATTCTGATGAAGGCTTCTATATCCATGGTGGATTTCCAGAGGGCGATTATGTCCAGGCTATAGATCCGCCAGGTGTTAATAGAACATATACAGAAACAGACAGATATATTGACGAGGCGCAGACAGTGAAAGAAAAGGCTGCTGCCTATGATGTACTTATGGGAGGTGTTGGCGATGAATAAAACAAATTACTTTTTGGAGAAAGCTAAACGCCTACGCCCAATCATTGAAAAGGCGGCGGCAAGCCTTCCCGAAGCTGAAGCATTACAGGCCCCGGAAATTTTCCCACTATGGGAAGCTGGGAAAAGCTATGCGGTAAATGATAGGGTTCAATATAACGGCGTGCTGTATAAAGTACTACAGGCACACACTAGCCAGGCAACATGGACGCCTGACGCTGCTGTTTCATTATTCGCAAAAGTGCTAATTCCTGAAACTGACAAGATCCCTGAATGGGAACAGCCAGGAAGCACTAACCCATACATGAAAGGCGACCGTGTAACGTATAACGGGAAAACATACGAATCTACTATAGATAATAACGTATGGGCCCCTGGTGTTTACGGTTGGAAGGAGGTGTAGCCTTTGACACAGGATGTAATTATAGCGGTGATCAGTTCCGGGGCGTTCTTTACATTCATCCAGTATTTAATTACAAGGCATGATAAAAAGGATGATGAAAGTGACACACGCTACAAAGAATTAAAAGGCGGGCTAGAAAATCATGACGAAACGATTAAGAAGTTGAGTGAAATCCTGGTCGAGACTCGGAAAGAGAACGACGGGATTAAACAGCTTCTGATCGGTATAGGTCACGACAAGCTGGTGTATATGACAGATAAAATTGCAAGACGTGAGGCGATCACGCTAAAAGAAAAGGCCACGCTAGGCGCCATTTACGTTCCATACAATTTACTTGGTGGAAACGGCGACGGTGAGGCCGGATATAAATATTGTGTTACATTGCCTGTGGTTACAGATGAAAGCGCAAGAGAAAAAGACAATTCGCTTTTACGTGAAGACATGGGCATTAATAAATAAGAAGGAGGTTCTATTATGAACAATAAGATTTATGACATTTTGAAATGGGTTGCAATTATCGTGCTTCCTGCTGCTTCTACTTTGGTTGCTTCTGTTTTCCCATTATGGGATTTACCATTTGCAGATGCAATCGCACAGACCATTACAGCTGTAGGAACTTTCCTCGGTGCGGTGTTAATGGTCTCTAATTATAGATACAAAAATGGGGACAATGCAGTGGACGAAAAGAGGGACGAATACTTACCCAATAATTAGACCTAGAAATAGGGATAAATTTAGGTATATCTCTAAATTTAGGGCTAAAAAAGGGACAAAGCTAGGTATTATTTTATTCCTGGTTTTGTCCTTTACTTTATATACATTTTTATATACGATATCAGACTATAAAAATATGCCTTATTTCGTATACAAATTTATATATGTTATTACGCAAAGAGAAAGAAGGAATGAAATCATGCTATTAGACGCAGATAAACAAAAGTTTGTTGACGATATCGCAAAATGTGTGAAGAAGTATGCTGGGTCATACGGTATCAGTGTTCACAGTCCTATTATCGCCCAGGCGATTTTAGAGAGTGGATGGGGCAAAAGCAAACTTGCTGCTGATTATCATAACTATTTTGGTATGAAGTGTGGCACAAAGTGGACAGGCCCCAGCGTTAATATGACAACGCAGGAAGAGTACACGGCGGGCACTCTTGCGACTATTAAAGATAACTTCCGTGTATATGACAACATGGAAGACGGTGTTAAGGGGTACTTTGAATTCATCCAGCTTTCAAGATATGAAAACTTGAAAGGAATTACAGACCCTCAAAAATACATTGAGACTATTAAAAACGATGGATATGCCACAAGTTCTACATACGTTGATAGCCTTATGCAAATTATTAAGCTTTACAATCTTACATCATACGACAGCGCAGAAAGCGTAGAAAGAGAGGACATTATGGGAAGTAGACAAGCAATGGTTGCGAAAATGCGATCCTGGATCGGAAAGAATGAGGTAGACGGATCATTCAGAGAGATCATTGACATTTACAATTCACACACACCAAGGGCAAGAGGTTACAAATTACAGTATTCCGATGAGTGGTGCGCTGGTACTGTTAGCGCCGCCGCTATTGCTACAGGTAACACGAACGCGGTTCCGCTTGAGGTATCATGCCATTATATGATCGAAGGCGCAAAAGCTAAAGGAATTTGGGTTGAAAACGATGCTTATGTTCCACAGGGTGGGGATATTATTCTTTACGACTGGCAGGATTCAGGCATTGGTGACAATACAGGAAATCCAGATCATGTCGGCGTTGTTGAGTACACATCCGGCGGAATTATTCATGTTATTGAAGGCAATAATGGAGAAAAAGTTGCCAGACGTGAGGTGTCTGTTAACGGCAGATATATTAGAGGGTTCATTGTTCCAAAGTATAGCAACAATACAGCTTCTGGCGGTAGTTCAACCCCTACTGTATCGGGAACAATCAACGAATTAGCAAGACGTGTTATCGCTGGAGAGTTCGGATCAGGTGACGCACGTAAAAATGCACTAGGCGATAAATACGATGCAGTACAGAAACGTGTAAATGAAATCTTAAGCGGTACAGCTTCCGCCCCTGCTAAAAAATCAGTTTCAGAAATTGCTAAAGAAGTGTTAGCAGGTGCATGGGGTAACGGCAACGACCGTAAAAACAGACTTGTTGCTGCGGGTTATAACTACGATGAAGTACAAAACGCCGTTAATGCGTTATGCACTCCTAAGCCTTCTCTTAAGCCTATGAGTGAAATTGCGAAAGAGGTCCTTGCGGGTGTATGGGGCAACGGTGACGCAAGAAAACATAAGTTAGAGGCGGCTGGATATAACTATTCAGAGGTACAGACCGCTGTTAATAAATTATGCAACAAGAAAAGCGTAACAACTATAGCCAAAGAAGTTATCGCTGGCAAGTGGGGCAACGGTGCAGACCGTAAGAAAAAGCTTGAATCAGCGGGATATAACTACAACGAAGTACAAAAAGAAGTAAATAGACTGCTTTAAAAACGAGAATCCCGGGGATAAATTCCCCGGGTTTTTTGCGTAAATTATAGATGCACTAATTCCAAAAGTGCGCGGGTACGTATTGAGTATTTATCGCGCGCATTAAGTGTTCAACTTTTTCATAGAGTACACGTGCGCGATACAGTACAACACAGGACGCGAAATCCGCCCGATATAACGACTTTACTTATTACCCTATAACTTGTTAAGACGGTCGCGTAAAACATCAATGCCGGGCTTGCTGAGGGCCACGTAGTACTTGTGAGTGATTTGTGAACTAGCGTGCCCCATTTGCGAACAGAGAAGATATTCAGGCGTATTCATTGCGGCCATCATTGTTCCATAAGTATGTCGTAGCCAGTGATATTTAAACTCTAAGCCTTCTCCAGCTAATTTCTTGCTATGATATTTCAGGCTGTTATTAGTCTGTATTTTTCCGTTAAGCTGGCAGTTGACGAGGGAAAGAGAAGAAAGTTGTTTTCCGTCTATATCTATGATCATTGTCTGGTTCTGTTTTCTTTCCGCTTCATTTTCGAGGCCGTCTATCTTCTGCTTTAATTCTCTAAGATATAGAATAAGCACATCGGGAATAAAAATCTCTCTGACGCCGTTTCTCGTTTTCACTGGTACAAGCTTTATGAGTCCTTCCTGGTATTGCATTTGACGATCGATTTTAATGGTGCCATTGTCTAAGTCTACATGGTCCCATTTTAGCCCATAACACTCGTTAATACGTAGGCCACAATAACGGCCCAACATGTAGGCTGTTTCTGCGTTCGTACCTTTGAAGTACTCATCAAGTGTGTTTAATTGGCTTTCATTAAAGAAGCGTATGTCGTCGTCTTCATCAACTTTCTTATTTGGCATATGAATCTTTGATGATTGCGATTTTGTCATGTGTGCGTGAAGATCAGCGCTTATATATCCTCTGGTGAAGGCCTGCCCATATAATAGGTAGAAAAACTTAATGAAGCTTTCAACGTATCCGTAAGAATACCCTTCCTTTATAATATAGGTCTGATAGAAAATCATCAATCTCTGCTGCCGTTACCTTTGAAATGATACGGCGGCCGAATTTTTCCTTGATGTGGTTCTCCCAGAGAGAGTCCTGTTTTAATAAAGTAGTATAGGCCTTTCCAGTGGTTCCATTTTTCCTGTAGTCGGTGTATACTTTAGATACAGTCACTTTTGGAAATGATACAGGCTTGTCAATTACTCCGGCTTTGGTTTTCTCAATATCAATCGCGCGGGCGTTGGCGGCCTGTATTCTTGTTTTGAATGGGTTGCCGTTTTCATCTTTGACTTTTTTTCTTGTCTTTTGGTGACCACCAACTGTTACAACGAAGCGATAACCAAAATTGCCGTCATCCGTTTGAAAAACCCCAGGATAAGATTTTTTAGATCGTGGCATATTGTTTCCTCCTTTATGTTCCTTTTTCCGTGTTTTTTGGTGACTTTCTTTGTCACTTTGCAATTTTAGGGACACAATCGATGACAACATTGTCACTAAAAATATTGTCACTTTTTATAGAAAAACGCCGAATTCATGGGCTTTTTTCGAAGAATAACTTAGATGCGATTCATGACACAGTTCATGAGATAGCTAAAGATGAAGCTCGTCATGGTAAAGCATTTGCTGGATTATTAAAACGTTATTTTGGTGAATAATGCATTTAGAAGCTTCTGAATTGATCAGAAGCTTTTTTTCTTTAAGAATCGTGGTTTTCGTGTATAATAAGTTGTGTCTAACGAATATATAGAAAGAAGGATCAAAATGATTGGTAAGAATAGTCCATGTTGGTGTGGTTCTGGTAAAAAATATAAACATTGTCATGAAGAATGGGACAATACAATTAATGTATTAAAACTACAAGGTAAAATAGTTCCAAGTCATAATTTAATTAAGTCGGAAGAAGATATTAAGTGGATCAAAAAAGCAGCTAAAATCAATAATGCCGTACTTGATTTAGTTGGAGAAAAAATCTGTGCGGGTATGACAACAGAAGATATCGATAAATTAGTATATGATTATACAACAAGTCATGGTGGAATTCCTGCATGTCTAGGCTATGAAGGATTCCCTAAGAGTGTTTGTACATCTATTAATAATGAAATTTGTCATGGTATTCCAAGTGAAAAAGTCGTATTAAAAGATGGCGATATTATAAATGTAGACTGCACTACCATTGTACATAAACACTTTGCGGATGCATCTAGAATGTTTTGTATTGGAAATGTAAGTGATGAGGCAAAACGTTTAGTCGATGTTACTAAAGAATGTCTAGAAATTGGTAAAGAAGCTGTACGTCCTTGGGGATACATTGGTGATATTGGTGCAGCCATTCAAGAACATGCACATAAAAATGGCTACAGTGTCGTTGTTGATTTTTGTGGACACGGTGTAGGAAATGCCTTTCATGAAGATCCATATGTACATCATGTAGGAATTCGTAATACAGGTATGGTTATGGCACCGGGTATGGTATTCACAATCGAGCCTATGATCAATCAAGGTACGCGTGATTTATATATTGATAAAGATAATGGCTGGACATCTTATACAAAAGATGGAAAGTTATCGGCGCAATGGGAAAACACGATTCTAGTTACAGAAAAAGGAATTGAAGTATTAGCTTGGTAAGAAGTCAATAAAATGACTTCTTTTTTGATGGGGCTTAAAAAAGGGAATATGCAAAAGAGTATGATTGAGGGGAATACTTTAAAGCTCATTTTGAATTTTAGTATCCCATTGTTATTAGGAAATTTATTTCAACAATTTTATAATGTTGTGGATGCAGCTATTGTTGGACAAACACTAGGTTCTAAAGCATTGGCTGCCGTAGGGGCAAGTAGTAGTGTACAGTTTTTGATTCTAGGTTTTTGTATGGGAATATGTCAAGGCTTTGCGATTATGGTTTCACAAAGTTTCGGCGCAAAAAGACTCGATGAAATGCATACTTATATTTATGCAGGTGCTATATGGACAGCCATTACAGCTTTTGTGGTATCCATCTTAGTTGTTGTATTTTGCGCAGACATTCTTCATATTTTACAAGTCAATGATGAAATCTTTAAAGATGCCTATGCCTATTTGGTTGTCATATTTGCAGGGATACCATTCACATTACTTTATAATTATTTATCAGCTATCTTAAGAGCTATTGGAGATTCAAAAACGCCATTTTTCTTTTTAGCTTTTTCTGCATTTTTAAATATTGGCCTTGATTTTTTCTGCATTCTTGTTTTGAAATGGGGATGTGCAGGGGCTGCCATCGCCACCATTTTTGCCCAAGCCGTAAGTGGTATTTTGTGTTTATTGTTAATTGCTTTAAAAGTCAATGTTTTACATATACCTAAATCAAGTCGTTATGTGGATAAGCAACATTCTCTAAAACTACTTGCCATGGGTGTTCCTATGGGTTTACAGTTTTCGATTACAGCCATAGGTTCAATGGTCATGCAGTCGGCTAACAATGCTTTGGGAACCATTTATGTTTCTGGTTTTACAGCAGGTATGCGTATTAAATCGTTGATGATGTGTCCATTTGATGCATTAGGTGCAGCTGTTTCTACATTCCTTTCCCAAAACTATGGAGCTTGCAAGTTAGAACGAATCCATGATGGATATCATAAAGGCGTAATGGTGAGTATTTTATATGGTGTATTCGCATGCGTCGTAATGGTTTTCTTTGGAAGAATTCTTAGTATGATGTTTGTGAGCACCAATGAATCACAAGTGTTAAATGCGAGTGCTTTGTATTTAAGAAGAATGGGCTACTTTTATCCTGTTTTAGGAATTTTAATCACAACAAGAATGTCCGTTCAAGGACTTGGTTATTCTGCTCGTGCTATGCTTGCAGGATTTGTAGAAATGATTGCACGCTGCATTGTGGCATTATGCTTTGTGCCAATTTTCAAATATAGTGCGATCACATGGGCAGATCAAACAGCATGGGTTGCAGCTACACTGGTATTGATTCCATTGTGGATCAGTGCAATGCGTACGGTTCAAAAGAAAATGTGTTGAATTAGAAGTCTAACGACTTCTTTTTTTGACTTTTAATATCTTTTTCACATGCATCTGATTTAATTAAGGAAAGAAATCATCAATAAAAGATGATTGACACCAGATATAATGGAGGTGAAAAGCTGTCTTCTTGGGATAAGCTGTTAAAAAGATTTTTAGAATTGGATCATGATATTCGTTTCGAAGAGATAGTTAAAGTGATGAAAGAATATGGATATGGGATCAAACAACCTAAAGGTGGATCGAGTTATTGTTCATTTGTAAAACCTGGATGTAGTCGTATTGTGATAAAAAAGGTGTATGTAAAAATGATTAAAAAAGTGATAGAAGAGGAGATGAAGGAATATGAATCAAGAACTCAAATACTACATGAATCTATCGTATCGTATGGAAATTGTTGAAGATAAAGATGAAGGAGGATATGTCTTATCTTATCCGGATCTTCCTGGATGTATGACATGTTCAGATTCATTAGATGACTTGTTAGAACTTGCCAAAGATGCAAAAGAAACATGGATTTCAGGTATGTTAGAAGATGGGAAAGAGATTCCGCTTCCTAGTGATCTACAATCGTATTCAGGACAGTTTAAATTGAGAATTCCCAAAAGTCTTCATAAATCCTTATCCATACATGCCAAAGAGGAAGGCATTAGTATGAATCAATATTGTTTGTATCTTCTCGCAAAAAATGATGCGGAATATAAAAAAGAAAGACGTTGAGTGTCTTTCTTAAATATAATGGATTTCAACTCCACCAAAATGAATACGGCCTGTGATATTTAATGTAGGATAGCCACTAGATGATGGCTGTCCTTTTTCATCAACTCCACCAAAGAAGGCACGAACATGACTTTGTACATTCCATTCTTTAGGTACATAGAGTTCAATACCTGTAAAATTTCCATCGATTTCAATCGTAGCTTGATTTTGAATGGTAGCCTGATCAAAATAGAGTTTCAATCCTGAAAATTTAGAGTCAATGGTCACATATTGTAAATCATTGGTTTGAATATATTGAACTTTTTCACCAAAACTAGAAGTAATATTGATGATGGAATTTGTAGAATATTCAATGTTTTCTATTTCTATGTGTCTTTTTTTTGGATGAATAATGCTTGTAAGTCCCCAAGCTAATAGCCAAGTAGCTAATAATAGAAGCCATAAAGAAATATCTTCAAAACCTAGATCTTCTTTGAATAAATAGAAAATAATCGCAATCCCAAATAATGGACTGTAGAAGCTTCTTTCTTTGATTCCATCGATAATAACAGATAGACAGATTAGAGTTCCTGCAATTTTCCATAGACTAAGGTTAAATTGAATAATTCCAAATAGATTTCCAAAAATTAAAATGGCACCTAGAATACAAATTATGCCCCAAAACCAATTTCTTTTCATAAATGATTCCTTCTTTCTTTTAATACTTTGTAGTACATTCTCGATACATAGACTTGTTTATGACTGTTTTGAAAAGTAATGAGATGACTCGATACAGAATGAGATAAAGAATAAATTTTTTGAATATTCACTATTGTAGATTTAGAAATTCTTAAAAAGGAATTCGGTAATATATTTTCTAATTCATACAATTTCTGTGTTGTAGAAAACATATCATTGACTGTGTGTGCATATACCGTTCCATTGTCACTTTCAAAGAATAGAATCACATCTAAATCTAGATAATACTCTGTATCTTGTTTAAAGAATTGTATACTAGGCTTTGATTTAAAATTAGATATCAATTGTTTCAATTCCTCAGTATATTCTTTTGTACGTATGACGATTTCATCTTCATTTAATGAATCATCAATTTCTAGTCTTACTTTCATGGCCTTATTATTTCATATGAATATTTAAAAGTATAGTCTTGAAAAGTAAGTGGTTAAAATAGACGGCTAAGTGGTTAAGAAAAAGAAGCGAAAATTCACTTCTTTAGTGGTCAGTATAATGTTGTCTGCAACTAATTATATATATAGCTCCTTCATCAATTTTATATATTAATCTATCTTTATCATTAATTCTGCGACTCCAAAAACCTTTAAAGTTTCCAATCAAAGGTTCAGGCTTACCAATACCTTCGTTACCATTCCTACAGATATCATTGATAAGTTTATTAATTTTTTTTAATGTTTTTTTATCTTCTGTTTGCCAATAAATATAATCTTGCCATCCGTTGGGAGTAAAAAGTTTATTCATCATCTTTTACCTGAATCAAAGGATGAGACTTTGCTAACCCTTCTTCTAACTGCTTTTTAGACTCTATCAACCAATCGTAGTTTGCTTTATCTTCCATGATATGAAGATTTTCCATTAAATTGTTATAACCTTCTTCAGACATCATGACTACATTTTTGTTATCTTTTCTTGTCACAATGACAGTTTCATAATTGTCTGTAACATCATCCATATAAGATTTCATGTTTTCTCTCAAATGTGTATAATTAACAGCTATCATATTGATGCCTCCTTTATAAGTACAATATCCTGTACTTATATTCTAACTTATGATAAAGGTTTTGTCAAAATTGAATAGAGACTAGTATTAAAGTAAAGAGAGATAATTTTTGTTGGTGTAATCGAAACCAATTTCTTAATATATAAAAATTAGATAATAAAAATCAAGCCTAATTCATAAAATTTTGTGTCTTTCCA
>OLQD01000407.1_pt1 | contig 41087 bp, 30 predicted proteins | sample 1672841 | NCBI WGS metagenome assembly OLQD01 (sample SAMEA3136729, study PRJEB25190) | human gut metagenome | biome: human gut; feature: human-associated habitat; material: faeces | place: Austria | collected 2013 | reverse complement strand
ACGGCTGGACGCACAACGACAACTGGTGCAGCGACAAGCCTCTGAACGAGTGGTATGGGGTGGAAACCGATGAGGAGGGATACGTCATCTCCCTAAAGCTCGCGGATAACAATCTGTCGGGAACTCTGCCGGAGCAAGTGGCCGACCTGTCGCGCCTTTCACATATCGACTTTAGCCGTAATGCGTTGGGAGGAAATCTTCCCGAATGGAAGACAATGGGCAAAGTACGGTACATGAATCTGTCTTACAACCATTTCGAAGGTTACATACCGGATTGGTCGGCTCTGTTCGAAAACGGTCGTTCGGTGGAGATTGTTCTCAACAATAATAAACTATACGGTTGGCCCGAATCTTTTATGCAATATCATGAACCGGGACGCCTATGTATGGCTGGCATAAGACAATACTATGATGGGAAACATACATTTTTTCTGGATGGATTGAGTGTGCCGGACTTTACGATATGCGATTTGGTTTCGGGCGGGGAGGTCAGTGTTCGCGACATTTACAGCCGGAACAAACTGACCATGCTGCTCGCATGGAACCCTCTGCAGGAGGAGTCCGTCCGATTCATGGAGACGACGGTAAAACGTCTCTATACACTGTTCCATACGCAGGGCTTCGACGTCATTGCCGTCACGCCCGAAGGCGATGCGTACCGGACGGCGGCGCAGGTCTACGTGCAGGAACACGATGTGCCGTGGTACGTTTGTACGGACTATCATGACGCGGACGGCGAACGGTTCGTATTGCCTTCAGACCCCTATCCCAGCTATTTGCTCTGCAAGCAAGACGGGGCGCTTGTGGCCGACATGTTTGTGGGCGGTCGGGCTCCTCACTTTTTCGAATCGCTCGGCGAACGGGAAACGTTCGAAGATATGTTGTCTTTTCAGCATGCGAGTGAGTTGAACACGATTGTCTGCGATGTTTTCGGACAGAGCGAGTATGAAAGCACGGACTTCTCGATGGACAAACAGTACGAGGTACTCCAGCGTGCTACACGCGGAAACGGTATCGGCATCGCGTTGATAGGCGAAGCCTTCACAGATGTCGATATTGCTACGGGCTGGTACCGGCAAATGATGGAGTTTGCCATGGAGTCGTTCTTCGCAATAGAGCCTACCAAATCCTACCGGGAATATTTCGATGTGTATATGGTGTATGCTGTATCAAAGAAGGATCATATTGCTACATCCATAATGGCCGGAGACACCGAAACGGCATTAGGACTGACAGGGAGCAATAATGACGATCTTGACATAATTCATTCATCAAGGATTTATATTCCCCAAAAATACGGTAGTATAAGCCCGGAACTCAGTAGTGTCGATTATGGTCTGCAATGGTAAACAACATATATGCAGGCATGACTCATACGTATATTTCTAATACGGGATATGTGGAACGCCCCTCTTGTGCTTTTACAGGGTGTATCCAGGATCGTTTATACATGCGTGGAATTTTTATCCACGAGACTGTCGGGCATGCTTTCGGGTGGTTGGCCGAGGAATACGGTAATTCGGCATTGCTTCCCAGTCAAGAGATACCGGAATATAAGAAACTTAGCTTGATAGAAAATCAGCAAAAATCAAGATTCTCTTTGAATGTTTCTGTATCGAACGATCCCGCAACCGTTTCTTGGGCGCATTTGATAAACCATCCACAATTCCCATATGTCAGCGTTTACGAAGGTGGTGCTGGATATAACCTTGGTGTATGGAGGTCTGAAAATCAAAGCATTATGCGAACATCAACGACGTTGTATTTCGCGGCGATTTGCCGAGAGTTGATTGTAAAACGGATATTGGAACTATCCGGTGAAAGTTATACGTTCGAAAAATTTCTCGAAAAAGACAGCGACGAAGGGAGAATGTTTTAAACCCTTAAATGATTTTGGGATGTGAAATTGATTTTCAGCTTCCAAGCTCAGAGTGTAACAGACTGTACAATTGATTGTTGTCAAATTCGGTGGCTCTTTGGGCACTGAGAAAGACCCGCGAACAGGATACTTGTCAGGTGTTTTTTAGTCTTCTTTTATATCACTGATGAAATTAAGTTACTGTAAATAATGGTGTTACACTGTCCTGTGCGCGTTGTCTGTGGAAAGAAGAGGTTGCTTTCGCTTCGCTCGTTTTGCTTTGTAGGGGAAACATTGCAAAGACGAACTTCTGGCAGGAAGTCCCTGAAAAAATGGAAGGCAACTTCAAGATAACTTGCAAGTTGCCTTTGTGGTAGGTGCCGTACCTTGCGGCGCGGTTCGTTTTGGCGGAAAGAGAGGGATTCGAACCCCCGGTACAGTTACCCGTACACCGCATTTCGAGTGCGGCCCGTTCGACCACTCCGGCATCTTTCCCTTGTTTCGCAGACGAACGAGTGTCTGCTTACGGGCTACAAAAGTAATAATAATTTGCAAATTAACCACCCGGTCGAAAAAATTGCGTCTTTAATTTGTCGGATTGTCCGGCGGGAGTGAACCTGCGGATGCCGTCGTGCGGTTTACCGCGCGGCGGTATCCGTTGCAGACCGGTCAATATTTTCGTATCTTGCAACGCTTTACGATTCAGTGTTGCAGCAATGGGAAAATTTCTCGATAAATTCCGGCCGGGGGATTACCTGCGGGAACTTTCGGTCGTAATACTCGGTGTCGCCGTGACTTTTGCGGGGTCGGCCATGATTACGAACCATACCGTCAGAAAAAACATCAAGGAGAATATGCGGCTTATCAAGATAGAGCTGGAGAAGAATGTCATGAAGCTGCACGAGGCCATGGATTATATCGCCGCTGACGTACACATAGGCCGTGAGATGCTTTCGAGGGATTACAGGAGCATTCCGCCGGATACGCTGCGGATGTACGCCCATGCGATATCGTATTTGCAGCCCTATTCCTATACGGATGATGCGCTGGAGATGTTGGAGGCTTCGGCGCTCATGCCGGACGTTCGGAACAAACATCTGTTGCTGTATATCATCCGGTGTTACGAGGCGTTCGGCAATTTCGGCAGCGTGATGGATTTTTATAACAGCAAGAAGCGCGGCGCCCTGACATACAATGACGATAAGGACTACCTTGTATTCCGCGACGGGAGCGTGTACGACCGGTGGGGGCTTTGGGCTGGAAAGCGATTATATGTGCGAGTTTCTGTCCGTGAACGGTACGATAGTCGACGAGGAAGCTATCGAAGCAGTGCTCGGCGAGATACAGAAGGTCATAGACGGCATCGAGGAGGAGTATGGTGTGACCGACAGCGGTTATGACGGGATGGAGGAAGAACCGGACGGTCTCTTGACGGAGGCCGGTCCCGCGTCGTAGGAGATTCCCGGAGAGATACATGTACAGGGCCTGCCTTTCCGCAGTGGTGGGTGTCGCTGTGTATCGGAGCCGGTGCGGCGATAGGGTGCAGGGGGGCGGTCAGCAGAAGGAGACGGTGCCGGTTATGCCTTGCAGTGCCCGGGGACGGAGCTCGGCGGCCATTACGAATTGCGGCGGAATGTCGCCTGTGGGCCGGATACCGTAACGGGCTGTGGAACGGAAGCCGAAGCGGTGGTAGTAGGCGGGATTGCCGCATAGGAATGCTGCCCCGAATCCCATGACGCGGGCACGCCGCATGCCCTCTTCGAGCAGTGCTGCGCCCAGGCCGATGCCGCGGTGGGCGGCGAGTACGGAGAGCGGTGCGACGAGCAGCCCCTCGAAGAGCCGGCCGTCGGGGCGTTCCACCCGTGTCCGGGTGAACATGACGTGTGCGACGGGCCTCTCCTTGCAGGTCGCCACAAGGGCGAGTTCCGGAATGTAATCTTTACCGTTGCGCAGCCGGGCGGCGAAATCCTGTTCCGTCCCGTCGCTGACCGTCGCTGTTTCGAAAGCCGTCCGGACGAGGCGGCAGAGTTCCTCCTCCTCGCCGGGCCGTTCGGGCCGGACGACGTATCCGCCTGAGGCGAGCAGGGCGGAGGCACGTATGTCGAAACGATAGATTGGTATCGCCCCTCCGTCCGGGCCGTATCCTTCGCCTATGTAATCGTAACCGTGTTTCTCGTAATAGCCCTCCAGTTCGGTCGAGAGATAGAGGGCCCGGTATCCCGAACGTTCCGCATCCCTGCGGCACCGTTCCAGCAACAGGCCGGCATAGCCGCGTCCGCGGAAAGTCTCTTCCACATACAGTGCGCACACCCACGGCCACAAGTCGCCGCGGCTGATGAAGTCGTTGGAGATGAGCCCCGCACAGCCGACAATCCTCTCCGAATCCAAAAGGAGATACCATTGGGGCAGGGGGCCGACGGCATACAGCGATTCCGAAATACAATCATCGTAGAGCGCCTGCGGCACCTCCCGCCAGCGGGAGGAGATATATTCTATGGCCTGCCGTGCGTATTCGGGATGTTCCCTGACGGAGAGAATGCGGGGTTCGTGTTCCATGTTCGGTTCGAGTCGAAAATTGCGTGTCCGTTCGTATACGGCCCCTGGCCGGAGATGGCCGGTGCGGTATCCGGCGGTTTCCCGAAGCCGGACAATGGAGGCCGGTGCATATCGCCTCTGCAGCCTGCATTTGCGGGCCGTGAAGAGATAGGCCGCATTGCAGGATGCTGTCGGCATAGGACGCAAGCCCGGTCGGCCAAGATAGTCGGACGCGGCTCCGCGGATGCCTCGTCGTTTCGCAGGCGGGATTTATCTGCGTTCGAGTTTCCGCAGCTCTTTCCATACCAGTGCCGATGCGCCGAGTATGGCCGCATTGGCCCGGTCGATACCCGAGGGGAGCAGTTTGACCATTCCCTTGTAGTTGCGGAGCATGTTGGTCTCCATGTGCCGTTTGGTCGGTTCCCACAGCAGGTTGCCCGATTTGGCCAGCCCTCCGAAAAGAAATATCGCTTCGGGGAAGGAAAAGGCTACGAAATTGGCCAGCGACTCGCCGAGTATCCGGCCTGTCTCCTCGAAGGCGGCCCGTGCGAGTTCGTCGCCGTCCAGGGCGGCTTCGGCTATCATTTTGGAGTCTATCTTCTCCACAGGAACGCTCCGGAGCCTGCTTGGTCGCGTATCGTCCGCGAGAATCTCCAGCATGGTACGCACGATGCCGGTGGCGGAGACATAGGTCTCGAGGCATCCCCGGCGTCCACAGCCGCACAGTCTCCCGCCGGGCCTGACCGTGATGTGGCCGAGTTCGCCGGCCGTCCCGCCGTAGCCGTACACCATTTCGCCGTTGGCAACGATGCCGCCGCCCAGTCCCGTGCCGAGCGTTATTTCGATAAAGTCTCGCATACCCCGCGCTCCGCCGTATATCATTTCGCCGATGGCAGCGGCATTGGCGTCGTTGTCAATGACGACCGGCAGCGACGGGTAGTGTTTCTTGACCGTCTCCACGAACGGGATGGTCAGTATCTGCGCTCCCTGCGAGCCGTCCCGGTTCCGTTCATACCACCGGATGTTGATTGGGTTCTCGGCCACGCCGCTGAAATAGTTGCCGTTCGGAGCCCCGATGCCTATGCCCGCGAGCTCCGTACCGGGGGCGATGCGCCTGAGCGACTCGATGTCCTGCACCAGGCGTTCCACGTAATCCTCGAAATAGGGGTACTCCCTGGTCTTGAAGCTGCGTTCCCCGTGCGTCTTTCCCTCCGTATCTACGAGTCCCGTCACGGTATTCGTACCGCCGACGTCGACTCCTATGGCCAGTTTTTCCGTCATGTCTCCGTTATCCCTTGATGTTCTGCCGGTTCGTCTCCCGTGGTTCAGCCGTACCCGTACCGGCTGCGGGCACCTGTCCGCGGAATCCCGCGAACCGGGATGTAAATTTATCCAAATGCAAGGATTGTGCAAAATAATTGTCCGGGCTTTACCTATCTTTGCATTGAAAACGAGAGCGGGGCTGCGGAGTCCCGACAATATGCAACTTACCGAACCAACCCGGAAAACATGTACAGCAAAGAAGAACTTTCAGCCATCATAGAGGAGTACATCCATGCACTTCCCTTTCCCGAAGAGCCGGATACGCTTTACGAGCCCATTGTCTATTCGCTCGGTAAGGGCGGCAAACGGCTCCGGCCGCTGCTGGCCATGATGGCATGCAACATATTCAGCGACGACGTGGCGTGTGCGCTGCCGTGTGCTGCGGCGGTGGAGGTTTTCCACAACTTCACGCTGCTGCACGACGACATCATGGACAATGCTGCTGTCCGCCGCGGCAAACCTGCCGTACACCGCAAATGGGGTGTCAACAGCGCCATCCTTTCGGGCGATGCCATGATGATTTACTCCTACCGTCTGCTCGAACAGGCCGACCCGGCCATCCTGCCCCGTATTTTCCGCATCTTCAACGATACCTCGCTGAAGGTGTGCGAGGGACAGCAGTACGACATGGATTTCGAAGCGCTCGAAAGGGTTCCCATGGAGGATTACCTGCACATGATATCGCTCAAGACGGCCGTTTTGCTCGCCGGTGCCGCCGTCATAGGTGCGGTTTGCGGTGGGGCCTCGCAGGAGGACTGCGACCGAATATACACCTTCGCTACGGAACTGGGCATGGCGTTCCAGATACGTGACGATATTCTCGACAGTTACGGTACACAGGATTCGCTCGGGAAGAAGATAGGGGGCGACATTACCGAGGGGAAAAAGACGTTCCTGACCACCGCAGCGATGGAGATTGCCGACGAGGATACGCGCAGAAAGTTGGGAGGCCTGATGCACAACCGGGAGATGATAGCCGACGAGAAGGTGGCGCGGGTGCTGGCCATTTACGACTCGCTCGGTGTGCGCGAGCAGGCAGAAACGGCCGTGGAGCGTTATACGGCCCGTGCGACGGAGGCGCTCGCCGCCCTGTCGGTATCGGGCGGGAGGCGGGAGCCGATGGAGCGGCTCGCGTTTGAACTGACCAAACGGCTGAGCTGATGCGGCGGGTTCCGCCGGCGGAGAGGGGTTCTGCCGCTTCGGCCCATTAACGATTACGATATCATGGCGATAAAACGCAGCGACATAGAGATAATGGCCCCGGTCGGTTCCTACGAATCGCTCATGGCGGCCGTGGCGGCCGGTGCCGATTCCGTCTATTTCGGCGTGGGACAGTTGAACATGCGTTCCCGGTCGGCGGCCAATTTTACCCTCGACGACCTCGCGCGCATCGTGGCGACAGCCCGGCAGTACGGTGTCAAGACCTACCTGACAATCAATACGATACTTTACGATGACGAGGTGGAGGAGATGCGTCGGGTCGTGGACTGTGCCCTGCGCGAGGGAGTGGATGCAGTGATAGCTTCCGACCAGTCCGCTATCCTCTATGCGCGGAGTGTCGGCATGGAGGTGCATATCTCCACGCAGCTCAACGTGTCTAACACCGAGACACTGCGTTTCTACTCCCGGTGGGCGGACGTAGTGGTGCTTGCCCGCGAACTGAACCTCGGACAGATACGGCAGATATACGACAACATCCTCGCGCAGCGCATATGCGGTCCCTCCGGGCGGCCGGTCAAGATAGAGATGTTCGCCCACGGTGCCCTTTGCATGGGTATATCGGGTAAATGCTATCTGAGCCTGCACGAGTGCGGGGAGTCGGCCAACCGCGGAGCGTGCCGGCAGATATGCCGTCGTTCCTACGAACTGCGCGACCGGGATACCGGTGAAACCATCGCCGTGGAAGGACGTTACCTGCTCTCTCCGAAAGACCTGTGCACGATACCTTTCCTCGACCGGTTCATAGAGGCCGGCGTGCGTGTGCTGAAAATAGAGGGACGTGCCCGTTCGGCGGAGTATGTGAAGCGGGTGGTCGAGACGTACGACGAGGCACTGCGGGCCATCGAGGAGGGAACCTACTCTCCGGAACGGGCGGCCGTCTGGACGGAACGTCTTGCGGAGGTGTTCAACCGCGGTTTCTGGGGCGGCTATTATCAGGGTGCGCCTGTCGTCGAACTCAGTGCCAATTACGGGTCGTCGGCGACGGTACGGAAAGTATATGTCGGCAAAATCACCAATTTCTTCAAGAAGATAGGCGTTGCGGAGATACAGGTGGAGGCCTCACCGCTCGAACGGGGTGCCCGTTATGTGGTTCTCGGTGAAACGACCGGTGCCCTCGAAGGGAGTGCCGACGAGGTTTATGTGGCCGACCGTCCGGCAGAAACAGCGCCGCAGGGGGTGTTCTGTTCGGTGAAGACGCCGGGGCCTGTCCGCCGCGGCGACAAACTCTATAAAATCGTCCCCGCATCGGAGGTGGTCACGCAGTAGGATATCGCGTGGGACATTTTAAATATTTATACTTTATATTATGATGCGGAGCAAACTTTTTTATGTGTTTGTACTATGCCTTGTTCCCATTAAAGCTACGGCACAGGAGATAGATCCGGACACCGTTATTTACAACGGAATATCAGGTACATACACGTTGAGTGAACGTTGGAAGCTGTTCGACCAAGTGGTCAAACAGAGAAAGAATATTTATCAGGATGAAATTAAATTCACTCCGACTTCTGCACAATTCGACCAAGCAAAAAAGGACTTATTGAAACTGAATGACGAGTATAATGTTTTTGAGGATAGCGAAGCTGTTTATTACATCTCGAGCAAAGCTGGAAATGGACTCATGTTGTCAGGCTCCTTGATGTCGGGAGCGCAGGATATGAACGATGTATATTCTGCCTCGATGATGATATTGGTTCCCGACTATATATTGCCTGGCCTGAAACTACTCCCCGGTTCTACGATCGTGTATGCAGTCAGTAGGAATGGGACTGTCGCATGGGCTCCATTGAAATTCTTTCTGCCGAGTGAATTGTATGATAATGCTTTTGAAGCAGGAGGCTATTATGCATTCTGTCAAAGACCCTCATCCCGGGATATCCAACAATATGGTATTCTCGCCTATTATAGGGATAAAGATAAACTTTCCGGTATTTATGGAGCACCAACAGAAATTCACGCATCTGATATAATAATTTCTACTGTTAATCTGCCCGACAATATTGCGCGTTTGGTGGAGCAGGGTAAATCCTCTTTTATCGAGTATTTGAATCATTTTGCCAAAGAGGATACAAAATATCTGAATAGGAGCTATGAGATTACAGTCACATATATGGGAGAGAAAAAGGGGCATTTCAATGTCAGAACATATGTAAAAGGAGAATACGAGGAAAGTCCTTATGGTCTTATATATCGACCCAGCATGGAGATATTGAACGCATTGGGAGCGTTGAAAGATTATGTGGTATATTCTTTAGCGTCCACTAATTATGAATATGCAAATATAGTAGCCGGATTTACGCAATCCATAACCCAATGGAACGGTGATGGAGAATTGACCGTCGAAGCAAATAACAGGTGTGAAGATGGTGTCAGAGGATATTATTTCAAACAGCATTGCTATTTCGCTAAAGACGATAAGCAATACCTTATTCGCAGTATAGACGCAAATACAATCTTGTCAGGGACGTATGTCTTTCCGTCTGAAATAATAGGTTTGAACGGAGAAGCGGATACTGGAATCCAGTGGTTAAAAGAATTTTTAGAGGAATAGGAACAGAAGATATTTTATGTGGACAGCCTTTGTTTTTACAAAGGCTGTCCGCTTTTTCCCAACATTAGTGTAAACTCGTTTTAAATTGCTTTTATATGTAATTGCAATTATATTTTTTATTTGATATCTATATCATTAGAATATAAAATCGTTCTGTCTCGGAAGTAGTTACGCAATAGGGTATGCGTCCGCTGGTGCCAGAGTCGGAGTCTTTTCCGTGTTCCATGTAATGGTGTCGGTTGCATCCACCGATAAATAGTCCGGCCTTCGTCCTTTCGGGACGAAGGCCGGACGAGCGTATGCCGGGCTGTGCGTGTCAGCTACAGCGCGACCAGCCGCACGAGGTGCAGTGCGGGCACTTCTCCTGAAAGACGAGCGACTCTTCGCCGCAATTGGGGCATTTCTGTTTGCGTATCTTCGTGCCGTCCTTGATGTATTGCTTCAGGGCGCGTGCCACGCCGCTCTGCCAGTTGCTTATCGTTTCGCTGTCGAAGCTGAGGCCGTCCACGAGATTGACGACATCCACGATGGGCATTCCGTTGCGCAGCACACCGGAGATGAGTTTCGCATAGTTCCAGAACTCCTTGTCGAACAGACGCGATATGCCGCCGATGACGTGCGGGTAGCCGTACTTGTCCTGATAGCGGAAATCGTACCGTTTTTGTCCGTCCTCCTCCTTTACCTTGATGATGAATCCCTTGTTGATGGATTTGGGAATGTAGAGAGAGTCCTCCTCTATCTTACCGGTGAATATTTCGTAGGGGTGTCCGTTGTAGATGCCCACGAAGGCTATCCAGTCCTCGGTACCGTTCTTGAAACGCACCACGTCGGCCTCGAGCTCAATCGGGCGTGCCAACGGCGGTTTGTATTCGTCGCAGTCGCACTCCTCCTTCTCCTTCTTTTTGGGTTTCGTGTCCACGAGCACGCCTGCCCGCGAACCGTCGCGGTAGACCGTCACGCCCTTGCAGCCGCTCTCCCAGGCCGCCTGATAGACCTTGCTGACAAGCTCTTCGGTGACGCTCTCCGGCAGATTCACGGTGACCGAGATGGAGTGGTCCACCCATTTCTGGATGGCACCCTGCATCTTTACCTTGGCTACCCAGTCGATGTCGTTGGCAGTCGCCTTGTTGTAGGGCGACTGTTCGACGAGCCTGTCGAGTTCGGCATCGCTGATGCCGTCGAGTTTCGACAGGTCGTAGCCGGTGACCTGCAGCCATGTGAGGAACTTGTGATGGAAGACATTGTACTCCTCCCACGAGTCGCCCACCTCGTCGGTGAAGGTGATTTTCACGTTCTTGTCGGTCGGATTGACCTTGCGGCGACGTTTATAGACGGGACGGAAGACCGGTTCGATGCCCGAAGTGGTCTGCGACATGAGCGATGTCGTTCCCGTGGGTGCGATGGTGAGCATGGCGATGTTGCGGCGGCCTACCTGCGTCATCTCCTCGTACAGGGCCGGGTCGGCTTCGCGGATGCGTTCTATCATCGGATTGCCCTCCTCCTTGAGGTTGTCGTACATCGGGAAGGCGCCCCTTTCGCGGGCCATCTTTACCGAGGCGCGGTAGGCTTCCACGGCCAGCGTCTTCTGTACCTCCACCGCGAAGGCTATCGCTTCGTCGGTGCCGTAAGTGAGCCCCAGTGCGGCGAGCATGTCGCCCTCGGCGGTGATGCCGAGTCCCGTGCGGCGGCCCTTGAGTGCCTTCTCGCGTATCTTCTCCCACAGGGAGAGCTCTACGCGGCGGATGTCGAGGTCTTCCGGGTCGTGTTTTATCTTGTTGTAGATGATGTCTATCTTTTCGAGTTCGAGGTCGATGATGTCGTCCATCAGTCGCATGGCCGCCTCCACATGGCTGCGGAACTTGTCGAAGTCGAACTTTGCCTGCGGGGTGAAGGGGTCGTCCACATAGCTGTACAGGTTTATCGCCAGCAGGCGGCAACTGTCGTAGGGACAGAGCGGAATCTCGCCGCAGGGGTTGGTGGATACCGTGCGGAAGCCTTCGTCGGCATAGCAGTCGGGTACCGATTCACGGATGATGGTATCCCAGAAGAGCACGCCGGGTTCGGCGCTCTTCCAGGCGTTGTGGATGATTTTGTTCCACAGCGTGCGGGCATCTATCTCCTTGACGTACATCGGGTCGTCCGAATCTATCGGGAATTTCTGCACGTACTTCTCGTTGTTGAGGACGGCACGCATGAATTCGTCGTCTATCTTGATGGAGACGTTGGCGCCCGTTACCTTGCCCGTCTCCACTTTGGCGTCGATGAAATTCTCCGCATCCGGGTGCTTGATGGAGAGCGAGAGCATCAGGGCGCCGCGCCGGCCGTCCTGCGCCACTTCGCGGGTGGAATTGGAGTAGCGTTCCATGAAGGGAACGATACCGGTCGAGGTGAGCGCGCTGTTGAGTACGGGGCTTCCGGTCGGCCTGATATGCGAGAGGTCGTGTCCGACTCCGCCCCTGCGCTTCATGAGCTGTACCTGTTCCTCGTCGATGCGTATGATGCCGCCGTAGGAGTCGGCGGGATTCCTGTGGCCGATAACGAAGCAGTTGGAGAGCGACGCTATCTGAAGGTTGTTTCCGATGCCCGTCATGGGACCTCCCTGCGGGATGATGTAGCGGAACTCCTTCAGCAGGTCGTATATCTCCTGCGCCTTCATCGGATTGGGATAGGTGTTCTCGATGCGGGCAAGCTCGTTGGCGATGCGCCAGTGCATCTGTTCGGGCGATTTCTCGAAGATGTGGCCGAAAGAGTCTTTCAGCGCGTATTTGCTGACCCACACCATGGCGGCCAGGTCGTCGCCCTTGAAGTACTCCTTGGCGCCCTCTATCGCCTCGTTGTACTGGTATTCGGTAAGGGTGCGCCCATCAGCACCCACGTTTTTCTTAACGTCGGACATAAGTCAAAATATATGATATTGGTTCTTAGATAATTCTATTGCGATGGTCGGTCCGTGGCCGCCAAGTGCAAGTTTAAGTCCAATTTTCCGGACCGTCCGGCCTCCTGTCGCTTAGTTATCAACAGCCGATTAACAATTTGCAAAGTCTTTATCGGCAGAGTGTTACGGAAACCTTGCGTATTTTGCCCCCGAGAGGGGGAGCGAGCTTGGATACCGTCGCGCGGACATGGCGGAGCAGGGGAAATTCCGCATACAGTGCCTCTATGATGCGCAGGGTCACGTTCTCCAGGATGTCCGATTTCTGTTTCATGCACTCCGCGACGATGGCATATACCCGAAGATAGTTGATGGTCTTCGTTACGTCGTCGGCATGTGCCGCTTCGTCAAGTTCGGCGTCGAGGGAGATGCTTACCAGAAAACGGTTGCCGACCAGTTTTTCGAGGTCGTAACAGCCGTGGTAGGCTTTGAACTCCATTTCGTCCAGCGTGATGGTGTATATCATGGCGTATCGTTTTTCGTGCTGCGGGCGCCGGGCCCGTACCCTGCCTGTGCCGGGAGAACAAAGGTACGATTATTTTCCGGCATTGCACCGGTTTTTTTGTCCGGCGCAGGGCGGTGTTTTCTCTGTCCCGGGCCTTGCGTTCCGGCGGCAGCGGAAGGCAGGGCGCTCTCCGAAGAGGGCGGAAGGTCCTTTCCGGGTCTTTGGTTGATAAAAAACGGAGGTTCGCTGAATATTCCGTCTGTTTTTGTTTTCGTATGTTTATCTTTGACATCGGAACGCTCGGGGAGCCTTGCCCTGCCGGATTTTGCCTTGGCCGCGTTCGTCGCGGTCGAGGAAGCAGAGAACGGTTGATGGAGTTAAGGACGGCTCGGGATATTCCGGTTTGGAATCCGACACGGCCGGATGTACGGAGCCTCAGGGCTTTTTTCGTCCGTCCCGTGTAAACGGGAGGAGACGGGGCGGACGGAGGGCCGTCACGGCAGGAAGAATGCTTTTCCGGAGTTCCTCATAGGTTGATTTCCCGGAACAGGTTCCGGTACCGGAAGAGTTGGGTACCGGAATTTCATAGGGAAAGGGTTAATAGGTTGGTGCCGCCGTTATGCTGTCTTTGCATGACGGCGGCGTATGTAATGCCGGACGGCTTCCGGAACGATTGACAGCGCGATGAAACGGCAGATGAACCAGACCATTCTCGAAAACGGCGTCTATGGGTTGCTGTGGGCGGTGGTACTCGTCGTGCCGCTCTTCGGGTACCACGACGGCAGCGGGATACGTTGGTGCGGCGTTTTCCATTTCTGGCTCGGCGTACTGCCCTTTGCGCTGCTTTTCGCGCTTCATAATTACCTTCTGGTGCCGTTGCTGCTGATGCGGCGGAGGTACGGCGTTTACGTATTGTGCGTTGTTGCACTTATCGGTTTGATTTTCACGGCTGTCCCTATGCTCGTGATACGGCCCGAGCCGCCTGCCTTTTATGGCCGGGAGGTGCGGGCGTATCCGGAGGAACCGGCGGCTGTGGCGGAGGTGCCGACCGCGCAGGTATTCCTGCCGCCGGCCGGTATCAGACCGCCCGGCATTCCCATGCCCATCAGGTGGGGCCGGATGTTCAACGACTGGCTGCTTGCCGTGCTGGTCATCGGATGCAACCTCGCGATAAGGTTCCTGTTCAAGTCGATACAGGACGACCGCCACCTGAAAGAGCTGGAGAGCCAGCGGCTGAAGACAGAACTGAACTATCTGAAGGCACAGGTCAATCCGCACTTTTTCATGAATACGCTGAACAATATCCACGCCCTTATAGACATAGACGGGGAGAGGGCCAAGGAGACGGTCATCGAACTGTCGCGCATCATGCGGTATGTGCTGTACGATGCCGACCGGCCGACGGTACCGCTGCGGAAAGAAATGGAATTCATCGACAACTACATCCGTCTGATGAGGATACGTTATGCCGGAGAGGTGGAGATACGGACCCTCTGTCCGGCCGACCCGCCCGACGTGCAGGTGCCTCCGCTTATGTTGATAACCTTGACGGAGAATGCCTTCAAGCACGGAATGAGTTACCGGGAGGGGTCGTTTATCGACATCCGGCTGACCGTGGAGGAGGGTGTTCTCTCCTATACGGTGGAGAACAGCGTCGCTCCGGATGCGGAGAGGGGAAGCGGCGTGGGGCTCGAGAATCTCCGGAAGAGGCTCGGTCTGTTGTACGGCAGCGCCGGTTCGCTCGAAACAAGAAATGCCGGAGGGCGTTACACCGCGAAATTGAAGATACCTGTAAAGCGATGATGCGTTGTATAGCGATAGATGACGAGCCGTTGGCGCTCAGACAGATATGCTCCTATATAGAGCGGACGCCGTTTCTGCGGCTCGCCGCTTCGTGCCGCAGCGCGGTGGAGGCTGCAGCCGCGATGTCCGATGCCGGTGCCGACCTGCTCTTCGTGGATATCAACATGCCCGGAATCAGCGGACTCGATTTCGTGCGGGCGCTCCCTTCCAGGCCGCTCGTCATCTTCACTACCGCCTATTCGGAATATGCATTGGAGGGATTCCGTGTCGATGCTACGGATTATCTCCTGAAGCCCATAGGATATGCCGATTTTCTGCGTTCGGCCGAGAGGGCCTATGCCCGGTTCGGCCTGTTGAAGGCGTCGTCGGGCCGTCGGGGTGACGACGGACGCAGCCTGTTCGTTCGGTCGGAGTACCGTACGCTTCGGATAGACATTGCGGATATCGTGTACGTGGAGAGCATGAGCGAATATGTCCGAATCTTTCCTGTGTCGGGGCGTCCCGTCACGACACTCGGAAGCCTGAAATCCTATGAGGGCCGGCTGCCTGCCGATACCTTCATGCGTGTGCACCGGTCGTATATCGTGAATCTGGACCGGATAGTGGCTGTCGAACGCAAACATATCGTGCTTACCGGAGACAAGTGCATCCCGGTCGGCGACGTATACGAGGATAATTTCCGCCGTTACCTGGCTGAACGTTCCCTCGGGTGAAAAGATGAAAATGCAGGAGCGGCACGGTTAATCCGTGCCGCTCCTGCATCGGTGACGGGAAAACCTGCGCTGCGGGCTCCCGTAGCGGTTATCCTATTTCCTGGTCATTTTCGCGCCGACCTCTATCTTGTTGAAGCCCTCCAGCATCGTGTCTACCTGGGGAATGACGGCTGTCAGGATGGCGGCTATCTCCGGATTGTCCTCTCCGACGAGAGCGAGTATGCCGTTCATGATTGCTTTGCCGGCGCTCCATGTCTCGGATATCATCCCCTTGTCGATATAGAGGGTGAGTTCGGTCTCCGTGAGTTTGTATTTGAAGGTGACCTTGGCGGTATTGTCGGCTGCCGAATAGGTGAAGATACCCTTGTTGAATCCGGCGAGCAGCTGCTTGATGGCGGCAGCCTCCTGCGGGTCGGTGGCGGCATCCAGCATGTTGTCGATAGTCTCGGAGGAGAGGGTAAATATCACATTGCTGCCGTTGAGAGCGTAGGTGATGGCATCGGCCGGTATCCCCTCCGCTTCGTTCGGCAGCAATGTTACGGTGCCGTCTTCCGGGTCGTCGAATACGATGACCATGGAGCCGTCCGGCTGGAAAGTGATGTCCGATGTGCCGCCCAGGTCGGCGGACTGGGTCAGCGAGAAGAGGGCTGCGATTATCTGCGCATAGGTCATGTTCACGCCCTCCATCTCGATGGCCGTCGCGTTGGGGTCTTTCGCCTCCATTTCGGAGTAGAGGGGTTTGGCCTCCATGCGGTACTCTCCGGCGAAAGTCGTGTCGCCGCCCGTTGTCGTTCCGTTCTTCTTGTCGCATCCCGTCAGGGCCAGTGCTGCGGCCATTGCCGATACGGCGAGGATGCCTCTAATCAACTTTTTCATTTCTTTTGGATTTAATGGTTGATATGGGTATTGTCAGTCTATGATTTTCAGGTTGGCGTAGCGGCTGAGAAGGCTCTTTCTGCCCGCCGTACCGTCGTCAAAGATAACGGTAATTTTCATGTCCGACGCCAATTCTTCGATATTCGTAATCTCGCCGCGGCCGAACTTGGCGTGTTCCACCCGCATTCCGACAGCATAACGGGAGGCTGAGGCGGTATGTTTCGGCGTCGTCTCTCCCTCCTGGGCCGGTCGTCGGCTGCCCATACTCTTCATGTTGCGCGTGTCGGGCGGTGCGGCGGCGATGTGCGGCGTGCAGGGAGCCGGGGAGGCCGGCCGCTCCGGGTGTCCGGAACTGCCGGTGCCCGAAACCGCGCGGTTTCCGTATGCGGGTCGTTCGGGCCGGTATCTTTCCTGGCGCTGCTTCGGCAAGGAAGCGGGACTGTTCTCCGCGGACTCCTCGTCCATATCGGCGGGAAGGTCCACGTACCGTTCGTCCATCTCCGTGATGAAACGGCTCGGCGAGCAGAATTCTGTATTGCCCCATTTGAACCGCTGTCGGGCGAACGATACGAAAGCTTTCTTCCGCGCCCGTGTGACCGCCACGTAGAAGAGGCGGCGCTCCTCTTCGAGTTTCTCCTGCGAGGTGGCACTCATCAGGCTGGGGAAGAGGTTCTCCTCGACGCCGACGATGAATACCGTATCGAACTCCAGCCCCTTGGCCGAGTGGACGGTCATCAGCACCACGCGGTTCTTGGAGTCCTCCCCCTCCTTGTCCATGTCGGTCATCAGGGAGATGTTCTGCAGCCACTCTTCCACGGTGGGTTCGGCGTCCGCTTCCCCGTCGTCCTCCTCGTAAGCGAGTACGATGCGCTCCTCCTTGAAGTTCTGCATGGAGGAGAGCAGTTCGTTGATGTTCTCCAGGGCATTTTCCGATTCGGGCGAAGGGTTCATGCGGTAGCTCCCGATGAGTCCCGACCGCGTGGCCACTTCGAGCCCGAATTCATGGAGCGGCTTCGTGCTCCGTTCGAGCGAGAGGGAGCGTATCAGGCCGGTGAAGTCGGCGAGTTTTTTCGCCGCCGTCTTCAGTTCGGGTACCTGCTCGCTGCCGGTTCCCTCTAGCACCTCCCACATGCTCACGCCGCGCTCTGCGGCGACAGCGGCCACGCGGGCCACCGTGACCGCGCCGATGCCCCTGGCCGGCGTATTGATGATGCGGCGCAGCGCTTCGTTGTCGCGCGGATTGACTATCAGCCGGAAATAGGCCACGAGGTCTTTGATTTCCTTGCGGTCGTAGAACGAATGGCCGCTGTAGATGCGGTACGGCACGTCGCACCGCCGCAGGGCGTCTTCGATGGCGCGCGACTGGGAATTGTTGCGGTAGAGTACAGCTATTTCGTTCCACCGGCCGCCGTTCTCCCGGCCCTCCCGTTTGGCCAGGTCGGCGACGAGATAGGCCTCTTCCTGGTCCGTATAGGCCTTCAGCACCTTTACCCGGTCACCCTCGTCGTTCTCCGAAAAGACGTGCTTGGGTATCTGGCGGTCGTTCTTGGCGATGATGCTGTTGGCGGCGTTCACGATATTCTGTGTCGAACGGTAGTTCTGTTCCAGTTTAAACACCTTCGCCTCCGGAAAGTCGTTTTGGAACCGGAGGATGTTCTCTATCTTGGCTCCGCGGAAGGAGTAGATGCTCTGCGCGTCGTCGCCCACCACGCAGACGTTGGAGTGGGTTTGTGCCAGGCGGCGTACGATGAGATACTGTGCGTAGTTGGTATCCTGGTACTCATCTACGAGGATGTACCGGAACCGGTTCCGGTATTGTTCCAGCGCGTCGGGAAAGTCCCGGAAAAGGATGTTGGCGTATATCAGCAGGTCGTCGAAATCCATGGCGTTGTTGGCCTTGCACCTCCGGGTGTATTCGAGGAAGATGGCGGAGAATTCGGGACGCTTCCGCTGCCGGTCTTCGGCGACGAACGAGGTGTTGGCCGCATAGGCCTCGGCAGTCACGAGATTGTTTTTCGCCAGCGAGATGCGGGAGTGGATGTCGCGCGGCTTGTATTCGTCGGTATTGAGGTTTCGCTCCTTGATGATGGTCGAGAGCAGGCTTTCGCTGTTTGCCGTGTCGTATATCGTGAAGTTGGCGTCGAAACCGAGTCTCCCGGCCTCCTGCCGCAGGATGCGGTAGAAGACGGAGTGGAACGTTCCCATCCAGATGTAGCGTGCCCGGCCGTCGGGAACGAGCTGCTCGATGCGTTCGCGCATCTCCCGTGCTGCCTTGTTGGTGAAGGTGAGCGCGAGTATCGAGCCGGGATGGACGCCCTGTTCTATCATGTAGGCGATGCGGCTGGTGAGTACGCGCGTCTTGCCCGAACCTGCTCCGGCCACGATGAGCGAGGGTTTGTCGTAGTTGAGGACCGCCTCCTTCTGGGCGGGGTTGAGGGTATCTGTAAAATGGGACATCGTTGCTGTATGGGTATCGGGAGCCTCACTGCGGGGCCCCCGTCGGTGCGGCAAAGTTAGCTAAAATCGCCGGATTTCTACCTGCTCCTTCCCTGCCTCCCCTCCGCCGGTTTCCCGGTCCTGTGTCGGAGCCCGGGCCGAGCCGGAGAAAAATTTCCGTTTTTTATACTAACTTTGTGTACCTTTCGTTATTACTCCGCAAGTAATGAACGCGATAGGCCCGCGGCTGCGGTGCGCCGGGGGATATACGGTAAAATATTAGCTCGGAAATGAACGAAGTAGTAAACATCAATGAACTGAACGAGCGCATCGAGCGCGAAAGCCTGTTCGTGGATACGCTGAGCAGGGAGGTAGGGAAAGTCATCGTGGGACAGCGGCACCTCATCGACACCCTGCTGATAGGCCTCCTTTCCAACGGGCACATCCTGCTGGAGGGGGTACCTGGACTTGCCAAGACGCTTGCCATAACGACGCTCGCCAAAGCGGTGGACGCGCGTTTCAGCCGCATTCAGTTCACGCCCGACCTGCTGCCGGCCGACATCGTCGGGACGCTGATATACTCCCAGAAGAGGGAGGAGTTTTATGTCAAGCGCGGTCCCATTTTCGCCAATTTCGTGCTTGCCGACGAGATTAACCGTTCGCCCGCCAAGGTACAGAGTGCTCTGCTCGAGGCCATGCAGGAGCGGCAGGTGACTATCGGCGACGAGACCTGGCCGCTGCCGGAGCCTTTCCTCGTGCTGGCCACCCAGAACCCGCTCGAACAGGAGGGCACCTATCCGCTGCCCGAGGCGCAGGTGGACCGTTTCATGCTCAAAGCACGGATAACCTATCCCAAGAAGCAGGAGGAGCGCGATATCATCCGCATGAACCTGCTGGAGGGCGGCTGTCCCGAACCGGCGAAAGTCATCGAGCCGGAAGACATCGTCAAGGCCCGTCGGGTGGTCTCCGACGTCTATATGGACGAGAAAATCGAGCAGTACATCATCGACATCATCTTCGCCACGCGCGAACCGCAGGAGTATAAACTCCAAAAACTCGCTCCGATGATAGCCTACGGCGGTTCGCCCCGTGCGAGCATTTCGCTGGCGAAGGCGGCCAAGAGTTACGCCTTCATCCGCCGTCGGGGGTATGTCATTCCGGAGGATGTACGGGCTGTCTGCCACGACGTACTGCGCCACCGCATCGGGCTGACCTACGAGGCCGAGGCGGAGAACGTTTCGACCGAAGAAATCATTACCGACATACTCAACACCGTGGAGGTGCCGTAGCGGTGCGGCATCGTTTTGCAGATTATCCGATATGGAGAGCGACAGCAGCGACATACTCCGGCAGGTACGCAAGATAGAGATAAAGACGCGCGGACTGAGCAATGACATTTTCGCCGGCCATTACCACAGCGCCTTCAAGGGGCGCGGCATGGCTTTCAGCGAAGTGCGCGAGTACCGTGTGGGGGACGACGTGCGCGACATCGACTGGAATGTCACCGCCCGCAGCCGCAGTCCGCACATCAAGGTTTATGAGGAGGAGCGCGAGCTGACCATGATGCTGCTGGTCGATGTCAGCGGTTCGCGTATGTTCGGTACGGCGGACAAACTGAAGAAGAACGTTATCACCGAAATCGCCGCCGTGCTCGCTTTTTCCGCTACGGAGAACAACGACAAGGTGGGATGCATCCTTTTCAGCGACCGCATCGAGAAGTTCATTCCCCCGAAGAAGGGTCGTTCTCATATCCTGATGATAATCCGCGAGTTGATAGAGTTCGTTCCGCAGCACGGAGGGACGGCGCTCTCGGAGCCTTTCCGTTATCTGACCAACGTCCTTAAGAAGCGCTGTACGGCTTTCGTGCTTTCGGATTTCATGGAGCCGGAGGAGGACAGAAAGCGGTTCGAGGATGCACTGAAGATAGCCTCCGGCAAGCACGACATCGTGGGCATACGTGTCTATGACCGCCGTGATGCCGAGTTGCCCGACGTGGGAATCATGGAGGTGCAGGATGCGGAGACGGGACGCAAGATGTGGATAGACACGTCGCTCGCCGCGCTGCGAGACCATTACCGCGGAGAGTGGGAGCGGCTGAGCCGCGAGACGGCTTCCGTGCTGAACCGCAGCCGGGTGGATAACGTATCGGTCGCTACCGACGAGGATTACGTCAAGGCGCTGATAAAACTGTTCAATAGGAGATGATGAAGAGAGCCGTCATACTGTCGTGTCTGTTGCTGGCGTTCGCCGCGGGGATACCGGGCGTACGGGCCGCCGCGCCGGTGGTTCGGGCCACGCTGAAGCCCGATACCGTCCTCATCGGCGACCGTTTCTCGATAGAGGTTCTTATCGACAAGGACATGATGCAGGTGGTGGAACTCCCCACCTTCGGCACGGATATGACGGGTGGCGGCAGCATCGAGATACTCTCCGAATCGCCGCTCGATACGCTCCGGCAGGAGGGGCGCAGGCAGGTGCTTCGCAAACGGTACGAACTGACCTCGTTCGATGCGGGGATTTACGAGCTGGGGCGTTATCCGGTGCTTTACGGCGACAAGAATATCACCGATACGCTCTATTCGCAGGCGCCTCTACGCATCGTGGTCGATACCTTTCCGGTCGATACCCAGAAGAGTACCGTCTATGACATCAAGGGCCCGGAGCAGGCCCCGCTGATGGTCGGTGAATTCGCGGGCTATGCGGCGGCGATACTGGTGTTTGCGGCGGTGCTGGCGGCCGTGGTGATACAGGTCTGCCGTTATCGGGCCCGTCGGCGCGGTACCGTACCGGAAGGCCGGTCCGTACCCGTCGTACCGCCCCATGTGCAGGCGATACAGGATTTGGAGACTCTCCATAACCGGAAGCTGTGGCAGAGCGGTCGGGTGAAGAGCTATTATACGCAACTGACCGATATCGTGCGGGCCTACCTGAACGGACGTTACGGCGTCAATGCGATGGAGATGACCTCGGACGAAATCATGGGGGCCGCGGCGGCTCTGCAGATGTCGGACAAGAACCGTCGCGACCTGCGGGCCATCCTGCTGACGGCCGACCTCGTGAAGTTCGCCAGACATGTACCCGCCGGGGAAGAGAACGAGAACCTCTATTATGCGGCCTATTATTTTGTGGAGGATACGAAAGAGGTGCCGGCTGAAGCCGACGGAGGGGAAAAGGAGGAGAACGATGGGAAGGAGAGTCGTTAAACGGGCCGTCGGGGCCGTTCTGTTTGCAGCCGCGCTCCTGTGGTGCGGCGGGGTTACCGCGCAGCAGCATCCCGAGCGCCGTCACCTGCGCGCCGGCAACCGCAGTTACGAGGCGCAGGAGTATGCCGCGGGGGCGGAGGCTTTCCGCGAGGCGCTCGCCAAGGAACCTTCATCGTTCGCGGCCGCGTTCAATCTGGCCGATGCGCTTTACAAGCAGGGTGATTATGCCGGGGCCGCCGAAGTGCTCGGTGCATTGGCCGAACGTTCCGACCTGACGCCCGGTCAGCGGGCCAAGGTTTTCCACAACCTGGGCAACGACATGTTCGCACAGCAGAAACTGAAAGAGGCGGCCGATTTCTACAAGCAGTCGCTTCGTGAAAATCCGGCCGACCTTGAAACGAAATACAATCTTGCGTATGTCCAGAAACTGCTCGAAGAGCAGCAACAGGAGGGCGGCGGAGGCGACGACCGGAATCAAAACCAGAACCAGGACCAAAATGGAAATCAGAACCGCGACGGCGACCGGGAGCAGAATCGGGACGGTTCGGAGAACCGTGACGAAGGTGGAAATGACCGTCCGGATGACCGGAACGACTCCGACGGGGACGACGGCTCCGACGACCGGGACGACGGCGGAAGTGCCGGGGATGACTCCGGGCCGAAAGGGGAGTCCCGAGAGCAGGAGACTCCGGGCGGCATGAGCCGTGAGGATGCCGAGAATATTCTGGATGCCATGCAGCAGCAGGAGGACAGGACGCGTGAGAAGGTAAATGCCCAGCGTGCGGTCGGTGTGGCCCGGTCGGGAAAGAACTGGTAGCCGGGTGTTGCCTTTGTTGAGAACCATTGAGTTGATAGCATGAAGATAACGCAATTCGCCAATCCGGAACTGTTGTGGCTGCTGGTCCTGTTGCTGCCGATGGCCGCGCTTTATGTGTGGCGCGTCCGCCGGGGCGGTTCTGCGTTGCGCATCTCTTCGGTCGTCCCGCTGGAGGGAGTGTCCAGAGGGGTGAGGTATTGGGCGCGGCACCTGCCGTTCGTATTGCGCTGTACGGCGGTGGCGCTGCTCGTGGTGGCGTTGGCCCGGCCGCAGAACTCCGAGAAGGGGAGCTCCACGACCACCGAAGGTATCGATATCGTGCTGGCGATGGACGTATCGACCAGCATGCTGGCCCGCGACTTTGAACCCGACCGTATCACGGCGGCAAAGGACGTGGCCGCCAAATTCGTGGCCGACAGACCCAACGACCGCATCGGTATCGTGGCCTTCGCGGGTGAGAGTTTCACGCAGAGTCCCCTGACGACCGACCGGAGTACGCTCCAGACGCTGTTGGGGCAGATTAGTACCGGCATGATAGAGGACGGTACGGCGATAGGCAACGGCTTGGCCACGGCTGTCAACCGGCTCCGCGAAAGCGATGCCAAGAGCAAGGTGGTCATCCTGCTGACCGACGGCGTGAACAATGCGGGCCAGGTGTCGCCCGCCACGGCGGCCGATATCGCCGCCTCGTACGGAATACGCGTTTATACGATAGGTGTCGGGACGCGCGGAACGGCTCCCTATCCGGTGCAGGACATGTGGGGCATGGTGCGTTACGTTCCCATGCCGGTGGAGATAGACGAAGAGATACTCACCGACATCGCTTCGCGTACCGGAGGGGAGTATTTCCGGGCCACCGATGCGGGGACGCTGGCGGAGGTGTATTCCCGTATAAACGAAATGGAGAAGAGCCGGGTAGAGACCAGCGAGTATATGACGCATACGGAGCTGGCCGGAAGGTACATGCTTTGGGCGTTCATTCTGCTCGCGGCGGAGTTCCTCGTGCGTTTCCTTTGGCTCAGGCGGCTGCCGTAAGGCTGCCGTCGGTCGGGGAGGGGAGAATTTTCGTGTCGGAGCCGTGTGACAACGGCGGTTACGAAGAGGAAGAACGTTGCGGCGCTTTCTGCAAAGGAGAGGCAATAGGGTCGGCGGAGAGCACCGCCGGGTAAAAACAGATGGATAGGAGATGTTGAGATTCGCGGTTCCGGATTATTTGTACCTGTTGGCGGCGATACCGCTGCTGACGGCGGTGTATCTGTTTGCCGTTCGGTCGCGCCGCAGAAGGCTGGAGCGTTTCGGCAATCCGCAGACGCTCGCAGAACTCATGCCGGAGGCTTCGCCGACGCGTATGCGCAACAAGGCGGTGTTTTTTTTGACGGCGCTGGCGTTGCTTGCAGTGGCGATGGCCCGTCCGCAGCTCGGTTCCAAACTCCGGGAGGTGGAGCGCGAAGGGGTGGAGATAATGATAGCGGTCGATGTCTCCAACTCCATGCTGGCCCGCGATTTCGAACCCAACCGGCTCGAACGTACCAAATATGCCGTAGAAAAGGTGTTGGAGGGGTTGGAGGAGGATAAAGTGGGCGTCATCGTCTTCGCAGGGGACGCCTACGTGCAGCTTCCCATTACGTCCGATTATCTGACGGCCCGTAACTTCGTGGCGCAGATATCGCCCAATATGGTCTCCAAACAGGGTACCGCGCTCGGCAGTGCCATTTCGCTCGCAGCTTCGTCGTTCACGTCGGGGAGCGAGAACAGCCGTGTCGTCATCCTCATCACCGACGGGGAGAACCATGAAGACGACCCGCTCGCGGCCGCGGAACATGCCGCTTCGCAGGGCGTGAAGATTTATACCATCGGGATAGGTACGCCCGAGGGGGCTCCCATCGAGCTCGGCGGTGATTTCATCCGGGACGAGAACGGCGATATCGTGGTGTCCAAGCTGGATGAAAAGACGCTGCAGGAGATAGCCCTTGCGACCGGAGGGGCCTACGTGCGTGCCGGCAACCAGTCGATAGGACTGCAGGAGGTAATCGCCCGGATAAACGAAACCGAAAAGGCGCACCTGTCGGAGATGGTCTTCGAGGAGTACGACGAACGTTACCAATACCTGCTTGTTGCAGTGCTTTTCCTGCTGTTGGCTGAGTTCGCCCTTCTGCCCCGCCGGAACCGCCTGCTCGCCCGCTACAACATCTTCGGCCGGAAAGATTCCGGTACGAGCCGTTAGACGCGGCCTCCGTTCTTCTTTTCGCTTGCGGTGTGGCGCCGGCCGCTTATCTCATTGTCCGAACCAGAAACGGTACGAATACTCCCTTTCCACCCTTTGCTCCGTACTGTCCGGCAGATTGGGGTAGAAATCGAGGGAGGTGAAAGCCTGCAGACGCTCTATCGGGACGGCATAATCCGCATATTCTCCCTCGAAGTGCGTTGCGTTCGGCAGCAGGAATCCGATGGCCTCGAAGTCGTTTCCCTCTCGTGCCAGTATCGCCTTGTAGAAGTATTCCGGTATGCCTATGCCCGAGGGCAGGGTATCGAGACCGGACGTCAGGACGCCTCCGGCAACGATGTAGAGCGTGTCGCACCGCACGGCCCACCGTCTCGCCTGTTCTTCGAGCTCTTTCCACGGGCCGCGGTTCAGAGCGGGTGTCTGTGGAGCGATGTTGGAGAGGTAGAAGGTGCAGTCGTTCTCTTCCTGCGAACGGGAACGGTCGGCCGAAGGGCAGAGATGTCCGCGGTCGTATCCGCTCCCCTTGTAAGAGGCGGTGGTAGCGGTGGGATATCCGGCTTTTACTACGGTGGGGTCGGGTACGAACCGGTCGCGGCGTTTGGCTTGGCCGGGGGCCGCATCCTCGCCCGTCAGGACGTAGGCCACCCACGAAGCCTGCCGGTACGCCGTATCGTACCGCAGCGTATATCTGCCCTCTGCGTTCCGGATGACGATGTCGCCGCTGTCGAACGAGGGCAGTTCCAGCGGGCCGGTCATGCTCCGGGTTCCGACTGCGGCCGTTTCCGTTGCAGGCTCCGGAACGGTATCTCTTTCGTTGCGGGCCTCTCGGTTCGACATGTCGCGGACGTCGGCGCGAAGGTACCGGATATCCCCTGCGGAGTCCTGCGGGTGTGCCTCGTGGGCTATTGTAGGAGGGGGGCTGCCGGGTATGGGGTTATGCAGGCAGTAGTCGTAATACAGCTTGCCTGCCACGGCGAGCAACAGGAAGAGTGCCGCACCTGCCAGGCGGTTGCGGCGCCGTTCCCTGTCTGTCGGTTCGTTCCTGCGTTTGTCCATTCGTTCCGGATGCTTGCTGCAAAGATAGTATCCGGGAGAGGAAAGCGGTTTCCGCCGCTCCCTGTTTTTCCTTTCTCCGGATAGCTCTGCCCTTGTGTCGCCGGTCGCCGATATCCGAAACGGAAACGCCGACAGTCTGCGGAAACGGGGGTGCCGGTCGGGGGGCTTCAGACCTCCGGTTTGTACTGTTACTTAATGTGGGGGTTCAGCCGTTCAGCAGTTTCGTCAAGTCTCCGACGGAAACATCCGTTCTGACGGAGACTTCTTCCAGTGTCATGCCCGTGGCGAGGAAACGTTCGATGACCGTTTTCATCTCTTCGCCGACTTCGATGATATGTCCGTCCGGGTCGTAGAAGCGGACGACGCGCTGTCCCCAGCCCTGTTCGGTGACCGTGCCCAGCCGGTCGATGCCGGGAAATCTTTCCAGTCTCTTCAGAAAGCCGTCGAAGTCGGGTTCCTCAAAACATATCTCCATATTGTTCGGCCGCTTCGCAATCCGCTCCTCCGGCAGGCCGACCAGCCAGCCGAACGCTTGCTGCAGTGCCAGACCGCACGTAAAGGATACGTTGATGCCGTAATCCTGCCATACTTCCAAGCCGAACAACTCTTCGTAGAATTTCCTTGCGGTGGCGATATCTGCTACTGCAAGCACCGTGCAGATGGATGTCATAAGCGTGCGTTTTATCGACGGCTAAAGATACGAAATTCCCCGACAGGACGCCGTCCTGTCGGGGAATTTCGGTTGTGAAGAGGAGGTCAGCCTTCGGTCGCCGTGACCGGGATGGGAGAGAGTGATGCACTGTCCAGCGTAATGGGCGAATTCCCGTCCATTTCTCCGACATAGGGAAGGTGGCACCATGTCTGGTCGGTCAGCGTTTTTGTCACCGATTCGTCCGATTGGTCGTATAGGGCCCAGGAACCGATGGTGATATTCGTCAAGACCAATTCGCCCTGTTTGTTGGTGCAATCGCCCAGAAGCGCTGCGCTGTCGAAGTAACAGTCGCTTCCATAAATGTATGGGAAGCCGTGATTGGTGACTGTGATGCCGTCGGTTACGGCAGCCTTTATCGTTTTTTTGCCTGCGCCTTGGATGCCTCCTATGAGTCCGGCGATGGCGTAACTGCCGTGTACTTCGGCGTTCCGGATGGATACGTTGCTGATGGCCGCATCCTTGTCGCCGCTCCAGAATCCTATCATGCCGCCGATACGGTATGAGTAGCGGTAGGGTTCCTGAGGGAGCGTCTCCTCATAGGGGTGTATGAGCGCATTTATGACGTGTACGTTCTCGACGGTACCGTTCCACAGATAGCCGACCAGCGCGCCTTTCCATTTCCCGGCACCGGTGACGGTGATTTCGGAGAGGGTCAGGTTGCGGACGGTACACTCCCTGCCGTAACCGATGATTCCGCAGGCACGTCCGTCGGAAGAGAGGTTCACGTTGGAAATAGTCCTTCCGTTACCTTCGATGGTGCCTTGGAACGGATGGAGGGGGAGCGAGGTGTCGGTCATGTAATCGGCCTCCATCCCCATGGATATGAATTCGATACCGTCGAAGTCGAGGTCTTGGGCGAGGGTGATGGTCTTGCCTTCGAAGGTGTTGCCGGTATCTACCTGTGCCGCCAGCCAGTTCCATTGCTGGGGAGTGCTGACCGTATAGACATTGTCCACCTCTTCCACCTCGTCGGTCGGTGCCGTCGTTATGGTTTCGACCTTGAACGAATTGACCGTATTGCGTTCGAAGACGAGCCCTTCGCCGAGAAGCCCTTTGACGTATGAGATTTTCTGTCCGTCGGCCGTATAGACATCCACCGCAATTCCCGAGTAGGTACCGGCCGGCATGACGAAATAGAAGTCGGTCGGTGCGTCTGCCTCGAGCGCGACGTTGTCGCAGTTCAGCGTGATGCTCCGGTTGTTGTCGGAGCTGCCGTCCAGTTCGAAGACCGGTTCGCTGTCGTAGTCGTTGAAGCAGACTTTGCCGCTGCCGGCGAGATAGAGTTTCTGGTTCGGCAGGCTGGTATCTTTGCCGGCCGTGATGACGATTTTGTCCAGCACGATGCCGTCGCCCTGAAGCTTGACGTCGAGGTAACTGCAGGCGTTCCGGAAAGCGTATTCGCGTCCGTCGGTCGAGACGGCTACGGCAATGTTGGCGTTGGTGGCGAAGGAGTTCTTTTTATAGGTCTGTACGGCCGGAAGTACCAAAGATAGTTCCGCTTCGTCCGTCATGCAGCAGTCGTTCGCGGTACGCGGATAGTAGGCGTAAAAAGTGTCGCTTTCCAGTTTGATGTCGGCGTCCAGCGTGAATATCCCTGCGGAACAGTGCTCCTGTTCCCGGATGACATAGGTCATGTTGGCGTCGGGTTTTTCGGGAGTCATCACCCCTATCTGGTCGCCCAGCGACCAGATGATTTTCATGTTGCTGTCGAATTCCGAACGGGTGGTGGCGTCGCTGAAGACCGGTTCGATGGTCGCCCTGATTTGGTTTTCGTCCGGAGCGGGAAGTTTCGTTTCGTTGTCTGCCTCTTTGGAACATGAGGCGGCGAGCAGAAGGATGCCCGTCGCAACTGTCAATATCTTTCTCATGACTGTCGGATGGATGAGGTTAGTATTCGGTACCGATGTTCACATCTTCGTGGGAGCCCTGTACATTGTCCGGACTGCTGATAGCAATTCCCTGTTCGACCGCAACGGAGATAATCTGCATTACGGGAGATTCGTAAGACATTCTTTCCAATTTTTTCATATTCGATTGAGTTTTGGTAATGTCGTAAGCGCTGTGTCGGCGGGACGATGCGGATGCGCAGCAGGTCTGTGTCGGGCGGATGTCCGGTCGGCGCGACAAATATACGTCTTTTGCAATAATATATGCAATGATATTGTTAACGGTAATTTTGTCGGTAGATGGACAGAATGCGTATTTTACGTTCCGAACGGGACTGCTGTTTGCTTCGGGATTGTGCGGGCGCCGAACCCGGTCTCCGGCGGATATCCGTACACCGGTGTCTGACGTTTGCGAGCATGCTGTCTGGCGGCAGCGGATATGTCTGATAACCGATTTGGAGAGTCGGTCGGAAGGGATGATGTTTTCGGAACTGCCGGATGTGGCAATCAGTACTGGGGATGCTAATGCCATGTCTGCTGATGGATTGCTGTTTTTGTTCGCAAAAGATTGCTGAATCTGTTTTTTATGCTTATATTGTGAACACACGTAAGTTTCACATTAATTGCCAGAACTGTTATGATTAGGTATTTTTTTCAGGCAGGATTGTTCGCCGTCGCTGTTGCGGCATGTACATCCTGCGGCGGACGGGCATCCCAGGCAGAGAGGGATAAAACGGCCGTTTCGACTGCTGTCGAAACGAAATCCATGATTGAGCTGAAAGACTATGGCGCAGAGCCTGCGGTACTCGATATCGAAGCCTATACGCTTGGAAACGAAAATTTCCGAACGGCATTGTGGACGGGAACCAATCTTCAGGTGACGCTCATGACCATTCCGGTCGGCGGCGAGGTGGGGCTCGAATTGCATCCCGATATCGACCAGTTCCTGCGTATCGAAGAGGGTGAGGCCAAAGTGATGATGGGCGACAGCAAGGAAGACCTTGATTATGTACGGACGGCGAAAGCGGACCATGCGGTATTCGTACCGGCCGGCAAATGGCATAATCTGGTAAATATCGGCGATAAACCGCTGAAGCTTTATTCGATTTATGCTCCGGTAGAGCACCCGTACGGTACGGTTCACAAGACCTACGACGACGCGATGGCGGCCGAACATCTTCATTGATAACGATAGAACTGCGGCGGACGACAGGCACAGTCTGTCTATCCTGCCGGAAACGTGCGTTTGGTTGCGTTTCTCCGGTCGGAATGTCGGTCGTGCTATATCAAGGAGCGAAGTTTGCCGAGACGGATGCGGTGGTTTTATGCCGCATCCATCCTCGTATTGATTCGGATATATAAGGGTATCCGGCCGGGTCGAGACCGAATTTATTTGTAATAGAATCCGGTTATTTCGTATCGGAATATATGTTGGTCCAAAGTATAGGGCGTACCGTTGAAGATGTCGTGGGGCAGTTCGCAGGTCGAGGAACCGACCGGTATCAGGAACGTACCCTGCTCCTGTATGGTAGAGGAGACCGGTTCCGAGTCGATGTCGTAGTAGTCGTCCCACAGGATGTAGCTGCATTCGATGGTGTTTTCGGTGGAAGCTATCCTGCGCGTACATGCGGCGTCGGAATAGAATCTGAGCGAGAAGCGTGATACGGCTTCGTTGTTCTTCAGGTATCCGTATTCTATTCCGACGTACTCTTCGTACATCTTGTAAAAGACCGGCGTCCTGTCGATGGATGTTATCTGCAGCGTCTTTTCCGCCGTTTTCGTCTCGCCGAGCCGGTTGGTAACGGTCAGAATGATTTTGTAAGTACCCCTGTCGGGAAATCTGAAATACCATCTGTCGGCGGTTTCGGAGAATCTGAGGGGGACTTCTTCTGTGGTTCCCGTATCGACCATCTTCACGCTTTTCGTGTATTCCTGCCAGTCGGGGGAGTTGGTATCGAATTCGCATTTGACGACGTATTCCCGGGCAAGGTCGATGGTTTCGTTCTCCCTCGCATTGGTCCATATCCGGGGCTGCGTCTGCCAGAACTTTACTTTTGCCTCCCCGCATAATACCGACTCAACCAAGACGCCGTATTGCAGCGTGTATTCACCGTAGGGAATGGAATAGCTTTCGTTCGCTTTGCCGAGTGCTACGACCCTGCCGTTCGCGTCCGTTATTCGGATGTATTTCTGTTTATTCTCGTGGTAATACCAGAAATCGCCGGTCTGTTTTACGTAGTTTTGGAATACATACGGCGTGTCTTCCGAAAAATCCCGCACGGAGAGTTCGATATCGAAATCATCTTGCGAGTATATCCAGGGGATTGAGGGGTCTATATCCGGTTCCGGTTCCGGTTCCGGTTCCGGCTCCGGTTCCGGCTCCGGCTCGTCGAGGGGATACACGGCTTTGAACGCCTTGATGTCGTTTTCGCTGAAGCCGCTCCAGCCCGAATGCGATTCCTTGACCATAATTGATTTCGCATCATAATAATCAGTACCTTCAATTAGTACTCCATATTCCTCAGGGCTTTGGTCGCCTCCGTCATTTGGGTCTCTTAATGTATGGGTAAAGCCTATGGCATGACCGACAGCATGCAATATCATATATTTGGCTTGCTCCGTAGAAGGTTTAGGCAGATAAGAGCTCTGCGAATTGATTTTTATACTTCCCGGATAACCGTCGCTTGTGGGAGGAGTAACGAGCATGAGCGTATTGAAATCTTCGTAGCCATCCACCGTTTTGAAAGGTTCGGTGATGATGTCGATGATACTGTTCCCTCCAGCTCCTGACAAGACGATGCTGCATTGGGATTTTTCATTCCAGTACTGAATGGCGTCGAGGCAGTCTAACGAAAAGTCTACATACGGAAAAGCAGAATTGATTTGTATCTTTTGATTGTCTTTGCTGACAGTCAGCCAATATTGATTAAAATTCTGCCGGGTTTGAACTCGCGACTCGAATTCGTCGAGGTGTCTCTGGGTCAGTAATATGTCGCCTTCGACAATGTATCCGTTCGCGGCGGAACGTATATCGGATATATCGTACCCCATTTCTTTGATGAGATAGACGGCCCTTTCGTATTGTAACTGCTCCGGACTTTTGGTGGTATCGGGATTTCCCTGCCGTACACAGGCAGTTCCGATAGACAAGACACCGATTACGATGGAAAAAAGAAGACGTTTCATGGTTTTTTAAGTTACATGGTTTCAGAATTGCGTATGCAAGCCCGGTATATAGGTGTTGTTATAGGATGCAATGATGTATTCCGGCTGCATTTCGTAGAATCCTATCGATACGAAAGGGGGTGACTGGTAATTATGATAAGTATGAAAAACATTAGTTTCCTCATCGTATTCATAGCGCTCGAAGAAAAAGTTTCTCATCTCTTCTTTGTACGATTTTTCGATGAAAATATGGGCATAGAAAACGACAGGGTCTTCGCCCTTGTCGAATCTGTACTGAACTTTCGCTATGTAGGGCCGTTCTCCCTTATAGAAAATAGAGGTATCGTTTTCTTCCAATATTTCCCGTGTTTCCGCCTTTTTGAGTACGGACAGCGGTTGTCCGAACAGTTCGTACAGCGGTTCTTCGAACGTATCGTACCGGGGTTGTACTTCCACGGTGCATGCGGCGCTGCCGGAGTCGGCTGTTGCGGTGACGGTCGTGGTGCCGACGTGCCGGGCGGTGACGGTACCGTCGGCGTCCACCGCGGCATAGAAGTCGTCCGCGGCGCTCCACGCGACGGGCCTGTCGGCCGTGATTCGTACCTGGTCGCCCACATAGAGCCGGACGGCCTGCCGGTCGAGTTTCGGTGCATCCTGCTGTTTGCACCCTGCCGTTCCGGCAGCGATGCCTGCCAGTACGGCGAATAAAAGCATACGTTTCATAAGCATGAGTAGTGAATGGTTTATATTTTATCAAAACACCTATCGTAAAGTTAATATTAATTTAGTTAATAACAAATATTATATAATGGATAATTGTGGAAAAGTCGGATATGCCGGGGAAAGTCTCCTCGCTGTCGACAGCTTCGGTTGCGGAGTGAGCTTATGGCAGGGCGGCATGCGTATCGTGCCGTCAGGCGGCTTTTCGGGGTTTCGGGTGCAATCCCCGGTTTGGCCCCGGCAGGATTGTGAAACTCGTTCCAAACCGCTATATTTGTATCCGCGTCCCGCCGGCGTGCGATGCGGGTGCGGAACAGGAATACTTATACGACAAACATAAAAATCAAGACGTAAATGAAAAAACTCTTCCTTTCGGCGCTCGGTGCGCTGGCGCTGGGGCTGACTGCCTTTGCGGATGAGGGGATGTGGCTGCTGCCCTACCTCCAGAAAACGAATTACGCCGATATGAAGGCAGCCGGACTGAAACTGAAGGCTACCGATATCTACAATCCCGACGGGCCGTCGCTCAAGGATGCCATCATCATCTTCGGGCCCGGTTGTACGGGCGAAATCGTATCGCCCGACGGGCTTATCTTCACTAACCACCATTGCGGTTACAGCAGTATCCAGCAGCTCAGCACGACCGAGAACGACTATCTGGCCAACGGTTTCTGGGCAATGGACCGCTCCGAGGAGATACCCGTTCCCGGCCTCTCGGTACACTTCATCCGCAAGATTGAGGAGGTGACCGACCGCATGACCGAAGGGCTGGAGGGGCTGCCTTTCGAGGAGTATACCGCAAAGGTGAATGAACGGCGCGGCGAGCTGACCGAAGCCTACCGGGCGGAGTATCCCGGCAAGAAGATACTCGTGGAGAGCTTTTTCGGCGGGAACCAGTATTTCCTTTTTGTCATGGACGAGTACACCGACATCCGTTTCGTCGGTGCTCCGCCCAGTTCGATAGGCAAGTTCGGGGGCGATACCGACAACTGGATGTGGCCGCGTCACACGGGCGACTTCTCCGTATTCCGTGTCTATGCTGCTGCGGACGGGACGACGCCGGCCGACTATTCGCCTGAGAACGTGCCTTACCGGGCTCCCGTGCACCTGACCGTTTCGGCCAAGGGCTACAAAGACGGCGACTTCACCATGATAATGGGTTTCCCGGGAACGACGACGCGCTACATGACCACGTACGAAATCGACGAGATGCTCGACGTGGCCAACCCGAACCGCATCCTCATCCGCGGCGAACGCCAGAAGATACTGAAAGAGGATATGGAGGCGAGCGACCGGGTACGCATCCAATATTCGGACAAATATGCCAACTCTTCCAACTATTGGAAAAATTCCATCGGCAAGAGCAAGGCCGTGCGCAAGCTCGGCATCCGTGACCGTCGACAGGAGCAGGAGGCGGCTTTCACGCGGTGGGCGCAGGCCGACCCGGCAAGGAGCGAATACCTGCGTGCTTTGCCGCTTATAGCCGCATCGAAAGAGGTCTCCGTACCGCTGGAGAGTGACAGGCAGGTGCTCCGCGAAGCCATCGTGAGCAGTGTCGAGGTGGCGTCGATAGCCGCCGTGCTCAGCCGTGCGCTTCCCGACCTGCTTTCGGCCGAGCCGCTCGCGGCTGAGGAGACCATTGCCGCGGTTTATAAGGACTACAACGAGCCGACCGACAGGAAAGTGGCCAAGCGCATGATAGAGCTCACGATGGAGATGGTGTCGCCCGACAACATGCCCGAATTCATCACGACCGAGGTGGAGGGTCGTTTCGGCGGCGACGTGCAGGCTTATGTGGACTGGCTGTACGACAACTCGATTTACGCGAACAGGGAGAAGCTCGAAAGTTACCTGGCCGGCGGCGGGGAGCTCCCGGCGGACGACCCGGCCCTGACGGTGTTCAATACGACCGTCGCCAAACATAACGGCCTCGTGGAACAGCTTCGGGAGCCGGCGATGCAGTTCGCCGAAGGGCACAAACTCTATATCAAGGGACTGCTTGAGATGGATGCCGACGGCAAGCACTATCCCGACGCCAACTTCACCATCCGTCTCACCTACGGCAACGTGAAGTCGTACTCTCCCGCGGATGCCGTGGATTACGACTACTTCACCACGCTGACGGGCGTCATGGAGAAAGAGGATGAACTCAATCCGACCGAATTTACCGTCCCCGAGAAGCTCAAGGAGCTCTACATCGAGCAGGACTACGGTCCCTATGCCGACCTTTCCGGGCTTACCCGTAAGGAGATACGGAACGGTGCGAAGGGGCATGTGAATACCTGCTTCATCTCCACGAATGACATTACCGGCGGTAACTCCGGCAGTCCCGTGCTCAACGACCGTGGCCAGCTCATCGGCCTCGCCTTCGACGGAAACTGGGATGCCATGAGCGGCGATGTGCTCTTCGAACCGGAACTCCAGCGCTGCATCAACGTGGACGTGCGTTACGTGCTGTTCGTGATAGACAAGTTCGCCGGAGCGGGCCACCTGCTCGACGAAATGACGATAGAGTGGTAGCCGGGCATATGCCGGCTGGAAATACGGGGGCGGGTTCCGAAGGGGCCGCGCCCCCGTTTCGTTCCGTTCGTGCGGGAAGGCGGATGCGGCGAGTCGTACCGTGTCGGACGGAAAATTTTTCCGACCGTATCGGGTCGCGTACCTTTTCCCGGACAAAATATGTAACTTAGCGAACGCAAAAACATCGCTATTCCGGAAATGCTCGAAAGGTTGTCGATAGAGAATTACGCACTTATACAGCAGCTTGAGCTGGAACTTTCCCCGTCGCTGAATATCATCACGGGCGAAACGGGTGCCGGCAAGTCGATTCTGCTGGGGGCCCTCGGACTGATAATGGGGAATAGGGCCGATACGGCCGTGCTGAAGGATTCCGGGAGGAACTGCGTGATTGAGGGGCTGTTCGATATGGGCGGATACGGGCTCGAAACGTTTTTCGACGAGAACGAGCTCGATTACGAACGGCATACCGTTATCCGCCGCATCGTCACGCCCGCCGGCAAGAGCAGGGCTTACGTGAATGACCTGCCCGTACAGCTTGCCACGCTTCGGGAGCTTGCGGCGCACCTGATAGATATCCATTCCCAAAACCAGGGGGTACTGGTGGCCGACGGGGAGTTCCGCATCCGTGTGCTGGACAGCCTGGCCGATAACCGCGGCTTGCGGGCCGAATACGGCAGGGCGTACCGTGCCCTGCGTGAACGGGAGCAGGAGTTGGCGCGTCTGCGCGAAGAGGTCGGGCGGAACCGCCGCGACGAGGAGTATATGCGGTTCCAGTGGCAGCAGATAGCTGCGTTGGGGCTGCATGAAGGAGAGCTGCAGGAGCTGGAGGCCGAGCAGCGGGAGCTGTCCAATGCCGAGGGGATACTCGCTGCACTCTCCGAGGCGGGCGGCCTGATGGAGAACGACGAGACGGGGGTGCTTGCAGCCCTGAAGACCGCAGAGGCCGCACTGCAGCGCATCGGCGGAGTGTTGGAGGGAACCTCCGACTTGGCTGCCCGCATACATTCCGCCTACGTGGAACTGAAAGATGTAAGCGGAGAAGTCGCTTCACTGGCCGGACGCATAGAAGATAATCCTGCGCGGCTGGAAGCTGTGGACAATCGGATAGGGGCTGTTTCCGACCTGATGAGGCGTTACGGCGCCGCTTCGTCGGATGAGCTGCTGGCACTCGGGAACGACCTGGCCACCAGGCTTGAGGCCATCACCGATTCCGATGCGGAGATAGCGGAACTGGAGGCCGAGACCGGAGCGCTCAGGGTGACCGCCGAAGGACTTGCGGCTGCCGTGACGGCGAGCCGTACCGAGGCATCGGCCCTGTTCGACGAAGCCGTCGGCCGGGTACTTGCCCGTTTAGGAATGCCTTCGGCGCGGTTCGTGACGGAGATAACCCCTTCGGGTGCACTCTCCCCTTCGGGCGCGGACAGTGTCCGGTTTCTGTTCAATGCCAACGGCGGCGAAGGACTCCAGAGTCTCGAACGCATTGCCTCCGGCGGGGAGACGTCACGCGTCATGCTGGCCCTGAAATCCATCGTGGCCCGGAGTACCAAACTTCCGACGATACTGTTCGACGAGATAGACACCGGCGTATCGGGAAAGATAGCCGATGCGATGGGGAGAATAATCGCCGAACTGGGCGACTCCATGCAGGTAGTCAATATCACGCACCTGCCGCAGGTGGCGTCGAAGGGGGAGACGCATTTTCTCGTTTACAAGGAGGCGTCGCCTTCGGGAAATGTTACCCGTATCCGCCTGCTCGACCGTGAGGCGCGTGTCGGCGAGATTGCCAAGATGTTGAGCGGCAGCGAGGTGACGGAAGCGGCCGTGGCGCAGGCGCGTGCCCTGTTGGGATACGGCGGCGAAAAATAGGCGGCGGATTTGTCCGTTTGCGGAAAAAACGTTATATTAGGTACGGCCATCGGAATAGGACGGCATGGAGTGCCGGAGAGTCCGCCGGTCGGCTACGGATACCGCGGGGTTTGCCGCGGAGGATCTCCGGGAGAGGGGATATGTTGTCGAACCTTTAAACCTTATCGTTATGGATTATTCGGTATTACTTCAGAAATACGCTCCGGTGGCTTCGGACAGCCTGGTGGAGTCGGTGGTGGCAAAGGCCAGGGCCGAGATGGACAGGAACCGCAACGAGGAGGTTTACAGGTTCTGTTTCAGTGCGCTCGACCTGACCACGCTCTCCGGGAGCGATTCGGTGCGGAGCGTAGCGGAATTTGTCAAGAAGGCGGTGGACGTACCGGTACGTTTTCCCGGGATGCCCAATGTGGCGACCGTCTGCGTCTATCCCTCCTTTGTGGACATTGCGGGTCTCGGCGTGGAGGGGACGAACATCGGCGTGACGAGCGTAGCGGGCGGTTTCCCCGCGGCGCAGACCTACCTCGAAGTGAAGATGCTCGAAGTGGCGATGGCTGTCGAGAACGGCGCCGACGAAATCGATGTGGTGATGAATGCGGGAGAAATGGTGGAGGGCGAGTTCGACCGGCTGGCCAACGACCTCGAACTGCTCTGTCGGGAAGCCGGACAGGAAGTGACGTTCAAGGTCATCATCGAGTCGGGCATGCTCGAAACTCCGGAGGATGTCTATCGCGCCTCCATGCTGGCAATCCTTTCCGGTGCCGATTTCGTGAAGACTTCGACCGGCAAATCGGCTTACGGTGCCACGCCGAAGTCGGCCATGGTCATCTGCAATGCCATCAAGGATTACTATTTGCAGACCGGAATCAACGTCGGCATCAAGCTGGCGGGCGGTATCCGTACCGTGGACGATGCCGTGCTCTATTATACCATCGTGGAAAATATGCTCGGCCGCGAGTGGCTTACCCCGTCGCTGTTCCGTTTCGGGGCGAGTGCTCCGTTAGCCAACGCTTTGCTGTCGGCCGTAACGGGCGGTACACAGTCTTACTTCTGAACCTCCGTCTCTTCGTCAACCGTCCGGAGATAAGCGGTGCACGAGACAACCGTTGTATTTGAAAGGCAGGGCCGCCGAAAGTATCTTTCGGCGGCCCTGCCTTTCAAATGCTTTCACAAATGGGAGGCGATTCCCGGAATCGAATCTTATATTCATGCGTACTCAACCGACAGCCGGTCGGACGGCGCATAGCCAGGAAGACCGGGCCAAAGATTGCAGGATACACCGACATATCAGTCTGTGCCGCATGGCAATATGGATTCCGTTCTGTGAAAGCGGCCGACCGTTCGGTAAAGCGTGTTATAGGAAGAACAAGTATCGGGGAAAAGCGGGAGCTTCCTCCGCCTGCGCAACCTGTCACCCTTACGTGCGGTAACGTTGCAGGATTGACGCCGGTCATGCGGCCAATGCGATATACGGTCGAACCCGAAGTATAACGGGACCTTGAGTATTCAGCAATTTACTTTTTCGATTATCTTGCCCAGGAAATAATCAATCTCGAGGGCCGTGTATAGATTGCCTTCGTATTCGTAAACTATCGGCTCTTTCGTCTCTTCGTCGCGTATTTCTACTAATTCCGCCCCTTTTACCTCGACGAGTGCACCGGGACGGTTCGGTGCATAACCGACCCAGAACCGGATGGCATCGTAACTGTTGACAACCGTATCGACGCCCTTGTCGCTGTCCCATGCCGATTCGGGTACATCCGTATCCTTTTTGTACATCCTGCCTGTGTTGTTGTCGCGGTAGGAAATATACTTCGTGTTGGTGGGACGCACTTCGCGTGTCTCCACGGTTTTCTCGCCCGACAGAATGGCGTCGAACCATTGCTTCTTGATGATTAAAGTCAGAATCTTCATGATGGTTTCGGTTTGTTGGTGAAATTCGGAACTGTTGCGGACAAGGCATGGACGGAGGCGGTGACTGTCTCTTTCTTCCATATCACGGTCGATGCGCGCGGCGCTTTGCGATACCACACGGAATCGAATCGTTCTTCCTGCTCCGGCCGGTATCTTCCGCTCGGTCGTACATGCCGCTGCTCCGTGGAATTGCGGTTGCGGGCGATTCCGGAGACAGAACGGCAGAACGACCTGCCCTGTGGACGGGATTATTCGAGTTCCAGTTCGAGTTCCCGCCGAAGTTCGTCGAGCGCGGCGTTCTTGCTGCGCAGGTGGGCGAGCTTGTCTTCCGGCTTGACGGGGCGGACCGCGCTCCGGTCCTCTTTTACTTCGATGTCGAATACGACCGTTCCGTCGAGCCCCGAGATGTCGCGCAGCAGGGAAATCAGCTCCTTTTGGTGCTGAATGATGTCGTCGCGCAGCAAATCGGTGGAGACGGTGGCGCGAATGGTGTTGCCCGTGACCTCCATGTTGGCGAATGCCGTGGCGAAACGGGGCCTGCGGCGGCCGAGCTCTGCGATGAAAGTCTCTTTGGCCGCCGTGATTTTCTGCTGGCTGTCGGGATCGACTGCCTGTCTCGCCGCCGTTGCGGCCGGTTCTCCGGCCGCGGCTTTCTCTTTGGAAGTTCCTCCTTTCAGGATACTGTGGATGGATACGCCCGAAACCGACCTGCCAGCCGGTTTTGCGCCTTGAGCGGCAGCCGGTTCCGGAGTCGTCTGCGCAGCGGGCGTATGACTATGGGGAGCATCGTTGCCTCCGGCCGGTGGCGCAAGGGGACGTTCCGTCTCTTTCGTCGGCTGCGGAATAGGGGGTGTCTGCGTTGCCGCTCGCTCTGCCGGAGAGGCGGTATGCTGCGGTGCCGGTCGTGCGGGTTCGAATACCGGCTGTGTTGCAGCCGTTCCTTCGTGCGGCGGGACGGAGGAAGGATATTGCCTTGCAGCCGCCCCGACAGGAGACTGTCCGGCGCTGCCGGGTGTTTGTACCGAGCGCGGTGCGGTTCCTCCTGTGAGCGGAGGAAGCTGCGGTCCGTCAGGCTCTAAGCTGTTTTTTTTTTGCCCCATGCCGCAGAGCTTCATCAGTCCGAGCTCTACGTGCAGCCGGGTGTTCGTCGCGCTGCGAAGGGTGGCATCCACACCGTTTATCAGGGCTACCGCATCAAACAGGAATCCGATTTCCAGCCGGGCGCTCTGGGCCTTGTAGCGTTCCAGCAGCGTCCCCGTGGCTTCGAGCAGGGGAGCGGTCGCCGCGTCCTTGCACATCAGCAGGTCGCGCAGGTGCGCTGCCAGGCCGCCCGTGAAGGTCTGGGCCGAGAAACCTTTGCGCAGCACGTCGTCCAGCAGCAGCAGTGCTGACCGGTAGTCGCCTGCCGCGGCAAGGTCGGTGAGGTTGAAGTAGGTGTCGTAGTCGAGGACGTTCAGCGTGCGGGCCACTTCGCGGAAGTCGAGCGATGTGCCGCAGAAGGCCACCGCCTTGTCGAACATGCTGAGCGCGTCGCGCATACCGCCGTCCGCTTTCGCCGCAATCAGGTTCAACGATTCGTCGTCGTAGGTGATACCCTCCTTTTCGGCGATGTATTTCAGGTAGGCCACGCCATCCTCCACGCGGATGCGGTTGAAATCGTATATCTGGCAGCGGGAGAGGATGGTGGGGATTATCTTGTGCTTTTCGGTCGTGGCGAGGATGAAGACGGCGTGTGCCGGTGGTTCTTCGAGTGTCTTGAGGAAGGCGTTGAACGCCGCCTGAGACAGCATGTGCACCTCGTCGATGATATAGACGCTGTACCGTCCTATCTGAGGGGGGATACGTACTTGTTCGGTCAGCGTGCGGATGTCGTCCACCGAATTGTTCGAGGCGGCATCCAGCTCATGGATGTTGAAACTGCGTCCCTCGTCGAAAGCGCGGCAAGATTCGCATTCGCCGCAGGCCTCGCTCCCCTGCGGGTTGAGGCAGTTGATGGTTTTGGCGAAGATGCGGGCGCAGGTGGTCTTGCCCACGCCCCGCGGGCCGCAGAACAGGTAGGCATGGGCGAGCTGTCCGCGTGCGATGGCATTCCGCAGCGTGGAGGTGATGTGCGACTGTCCGACCACCGATTCGAAAGTGGCAGGTCTGTATTTTCGGGCTGAAACGATGAAATTGTCCATACGGAGAGCGGTCATGTGGCAGGAAGGCAATCCCGCCGTCCATACAAAGGTACGAAAAAAACACGGAATGTCGCTTCCTGTGCTCATTCCGCCGCCCGGTCCTCCGGTGTCTGTCCGCATGAACCGGCTCCCCC
>OLQD01000397.1_pt1 | contig 41493 bp, 43 predicted proteins | sample 1672841 | NCBI WGS metagenome assembly OLQD01 (sample SAMEA3136729, study PRJEB25190) | human gut metagenome | biome: human gut; feature: human-associated habitat; material: faeces | place: Austria | collected 2013 | reverse complement strand
CGTGAAACCTGATGTGTTCCGCGCCGATGGCCTTCAGGATCTTCTCATGGGTGTGGCGGAAGGAGTCTGGGTCGAACATGGTGCCGGTCTTGGGCGACACGAACAGGTAGGGACTGTGTGGGTGCTTTGCGTGCTCCTCTACTGGTGCTGCCATTGTGGTGATAATAATAAACATCCAGAATCTTATCCGCCAACAAGAACAGCTTGCCATCTGCGTTTTGCGGCACACGCCACTTGATCGGCTCGGTCAGATAGTCGCCGTTTCCGTCACTGCTCTGTTTGTAATTGCCGAAATAGACGCTGCTCTTCTGTGCGCCTTTAATCTGTGCTACCGGATTGCTTTGTGCTGCTGGATCGCTTGTGGTATCCGCCGCAAATGCTACTGTCGGCGCCATCGTCAGCACCATTGATCGGCCTGTGATTGGCCTTTGCAGCACGAGCAGATGCGAATAGGCATTGCCATGGCGAAATCCCACCAAAATGCGAAGTAAGGCCCCCGGGAATTACCCGGGGGCCTTCACGGTTATCGTATATATTTGGAGGATGAAAAATCGGATTTATTCATCCTATGTCGTAGGCACTGCATCGAAAGAATTCAATCGTAAGGCGGAACACCGCATAAGCCAGCAAGTCTACTTTCAGGATATCCGTTTGGGGCCGATTACATCACGGACAGCATATTGTAGCGCTTCAGCAGCTGAACGTCCTCCCGGGAGATGCGGAGGTCCTGCAGAAACTCCGGTGTCTCCGGCTGGATGCTCTTGGACAGAAATACCTTGGTGGAGGTAGGCATAATGGGCCGACAGGAGATGCCGAAGCCCAGCCCCCACTTTGTTCCGGCGTTCAGATAGGAGGCGGGCAGACAGAGGAGATAGACGTCCATCTCCGTGTCCTGGTTGTGGGTGACGATGTTGCTGAGGGCATCGTAGTGGCTCAGCGTACCCAGATAGGTGTTTTCACAGTTCCGGTACTGCTGATAGTCCTGAAAGTTCATGTACAGCGCTATGTCATAGGCGTTGGCGCCGGTCTTGGCCCGGATATCGATGACGCTGCGGACCAGACTGTTGTTCCGGCCGTCGAAATAGTACATATACAACCGGTCAACGCCGCGGAAGAAGGCGGGCACGCTGTCGGCCATCAGATCTTCCACGGGCAGCGGGGCACAGTACAGCAGCTTTTCCGGCGGCACACCCAGGGCGGCTGCTACCTCGTACAGCGTCACCACGTCCATGGCGATCTGCCCGCTTTCGTACTTGGATACGGTGGCCCCGGTTTTGTGGAGCAGCGCCGCCAGCTCCACGATCTTCATTCCGCGCTTTTTGCGGTAGTATTTGATCTTCGCGCCGATCTCTTCTGTCAATGTCATGGCACTTTCCTCAAAATCAAGTTTTAGTGATTTGACCCTCTGCTTTTCAGTATAGACGCTTTTTCCGGTCCGCGCAAGGGAAAATATAATTGTGAGGAAAGTTTTTCGAAAAATTCGTTCCTGAAAAGTAAGCGGCGGGCTTTGACGGGGCGCGCGGCGGCTGGTATTATAAAACCATAACAGGAAAGGAGCGATACACCATGACCTACAACTTCGACGAGATCATTGATCGACGCAACACCAATTCCGAGAATGTAGAGGGCTGGCGGCCCTACATTTTCCACTGCGGGCCGGAGAGGGTGTTCCCCTACAAGGACGAGGAATTCATCCGGATGTGGGTGGCGGACATGGAGTTCGCTGTGGCGCCGGAGATCCTGCAGGCCATCACCGACCGGGTAGATCGGCGCATTTTGGGCTATACCCTGGTGTACGATAAGGGTTATTATGAGGCGCTGCGCGCCTGGTGCGAGAGTCGTTACGGCTGGTCCTTCCCCAAGGAGCAGCTGACATTCTCTCCCGGCGTCATCCCGGCGCTGTACCAGCTGACGGAGGACCTGGTCAAGCCGCTGAACGGCAAGGTCCTGACCATGACGCCTGCCTACGGCTTTTTCCTCCACGCCTGTGAATACAACGGCGTCGAGCTGGTGACCTCGCCCCTGCGGGAGGAGGGCGGCCGCTTCTCTGTGGACTGGGAGGACCTTGAGGCGAAGGCCGCCGACCCGGATGTGAAGCTGCTGATGCTCTGCAATCCCCACAACCCCACCGGCCGCATCTGGACCGAGGAGGAACTGCGCCGCATGGCGGCCATCATCGAAAAGCACCGGCTGTGGGTGGTGTCCGACGAGATCCACTGCGACCTGATCCGCGCCGGCTTGCACCATACCCCTATGGGCAAGGTCATGCCGGACTATGATCGACTCATCACCTGTATGTCTGCCAGCAAGACCTTTAATCTGGCGGGCCTGATGCACTCCAATATCATCATCCGCGACGCGGAGGAGCGTGCCCGCTTCCAGGATCGGGACAAGAACATCGGCGCGGTGAACCCGCTGTCCATCGCGGCCCACAAGGCGGCCTATGAGCACGGCGGCCCCTGGCTGGAGCAGCTGAAGGCCTATGTGGACGGCAACCTGGCCCTGGTGGATCAGTTCCTGAAGGAGAATATTCCCGGCGCGAAGTTTACCATTCCTGAGTCCACCTACTTTGCCTGGGTGGACCTGCGGGAGGTGCTGCCGGAGGTGGAGGACCTGCCGGACTTCTTTGCCAACAAGGCCGGTGTGCTGCTGGAGGGCGGCGACGGCCTGTTCGTGGGCAACGCCAGGGGGCATATCCGCCTGAATTTGGCCATGCCCCGCGCCACAGTGCAGACCGGTCTGGAGCGTATCGCCGAGGCCATCCGCAAGGAGAAGGCCGGCGCATAACGCCGCGGCCGCACGAATAGGCGTTGCACATCTCCTGCCTATCTGCTACAATGGCGGCAGTGTGCTGTGCGGGAGGGAAAACGCCTATGAAAAAAACGCTGGATTCCAACGCGATCAAGCTCGTCGCCATCGCGGCCATGACCGTCGACCATGTGGCCTGGTGGCTGTTTCCCGGCTATCCCCGGGCGGTGCTGCCACTGGCGATGCATATCATCGGTCGGCTGACCTGTCCCATCATGTGCTACTTTGTGGCGGAGGGCTATCACCACACCCGGGATATCCGGAAATACACGGCGCGGATGTTCCTGTTCGCGGTCATATCCCACTTCGCCTATGTGTTCGCGTCGGCGGATTTTGCCGGCTGGCGGTCGTTCATCCCGTTTTCCTCCGGCAGTGTGCTGAACCAGACCAGCGTCATGTGGTCGCTGGCATGGGGGCTGGTGATGCTGCGGGTGGTCCATGACCGGCGGCTCCGCCCGGCGGTGCAGGTGGCGCTGATCCTGCTGATCTGCCTGGTCAGCTTCCCGGCGGACTGGAGCTGTATCGCCGCCCTGTGCATCATGGCCTTCGGTACCAATCGGGGAAAGCTGAAGACGCAGGCGCTGTGGATGATGTTCTATGTGGCGCTTTACGCGCTGGTGTACGCCCTGGCGCTGGACTGGGTCTACGGCCTGGTGCAGCTGGCGGTGGTGCTGGCCGTTCCCGTGCTGGCGCTGTATAACGGGCAGCGTGGGCCATCGCCGCGGGTGAACACGGTGATGAAGTGGCTGTTTTACCTGTACTACCCGGCGCACCTGGCCTTGATCGGCTGGCTGCAAATGCAATGAGACGCAGATACCCGGCACGCCTTCGGCGCGCCGGGTATCTTTTGTTGACGTGGTCGGCTCACAGCAAGGGGCGCCAGGGCGTCTCTCTGACCAGTCGTATCATCTCCCGGGCGAAGATGCCCAGAGCGCTGTCCCGACGGTACAGCACCCGCAGCTCCCAGCTGAGCTCGGGGACGTCTATGGCGTAGAAAATAAGCTTTCGCAGAGTATCCGACGGTATCCGGCCAATGAAGTAGCTGGGGACGAAAGAGGCGCAGTTTTCCAGAGAGGCGACCAGCGTGTGGTTGATGACCGGATCGCCGCAGTGGATCAGCGTGTCGGGAATAATGCTGTAATGCTGGAAAAACCGGTGGGAGGAGGCGTAGATCATCTGATTTTTGTTGTACATACAGTACTGAAACGGCGGCAGGTCCTCCACCGCCAGCGGCTGTACCAGCAGGGGCGGGTCCGTATCCATAAGATTGGCGGGACGCCGGGCGGCCAGATAGATCTTTTCCGTGGACAGGGGGATATAGCTGACGTTGGTGTCGGCGATGTGGATATGGGCAAAGGCCATGTCCAGCTGGCGGCCGGCGATCAGGGTCTGTATCTCCGCGCCCGTGGCCTCGACGACGCTCAGGGACACATTGGGAAATGTGCGGCAGAAGGAGGGCAGTATCGCGGGGAACAGGCTCTGGGCCAGATTGGCCGGCGCACCCACGGACAGCTTGCCCCGGCGGCCCTCCGCCGCCTCCCGCAGGTCCAGCAGCAGCGCGTGCTCCTGCACCGCGGAACGGGTCAGGTACTCGTAGTACAGCTCACCGGCGGGGCTGAGCTTCAGCGGACGGCTCTTGTGGTCGAAGAGGGCCACGCCCAGCTGTGCCTCCAGCTGCTGCATTCGTTTTGTCAGGCTGGGCTGTGAGATGTATAGCTGCTCGGCGGCCTTACTGATGCTCTCGGATTTCGCCACGGTCAAAAACAGCTCGTCGTTTTTGGACAACATACACAAAAACCTCCGTTAGTATTCCTGTTTTGGAATATTAGTTATATTATACCGATATTGGACAAAAAGCAATAGGCAAACTATAATGTAAGGCAAATAAAGGAAAGGTAAAGGAAATCAGCAAAACAAAAGTACTTGCGTGACAAAATTTTCACATTGTGAAGAAATTTGATTGACAAAAGTTGGGCGATCATTGACGGACGTCTGTAAAGTAGTATTCCATTTCCTAATAACAACATGAAGAAAGCGAGGGAAAGACACATGACCAGAGAAGAGGTCCTGACGCTGCTTCCGGAGATCAAGCTGATACACAGCACCGATCTGCAGGAAAAGAGCATTACCTGCTGGCAGCAGGTGCTGGAGCTGGGCGGCTGGGACAAGAAAGGCGTGGACAAGGCGCCCCTGGCAGCGGGCATTGTGGCCGATAACTGTCCCGAGACGGGTATCGATCACTGCCGCAGGGTGGTGCGGATGTGCCAGCTGGCCTATGACGAGCTGGGCGGCTGGGCCAACGAGATCAGCAAGCTGGACCATGACACGCTGATCTGCGGCGCGGTGCTGCACGACATCGGCAAGTTCCTGGAGTATGACATCAAGGACGGCAAGGCCTGCCACAGCGAGATGGGCAAGTATTACAACCACGTGGTCAGCGGCGCGTACATCGCCAAGAGCAACGGCCTGCCCGACAAGATCGTACACATGATCCTGGAGCACAGCGATATGCAGTCGCCGGCAAACACCTATGACTACCCTGAATTGATGATGATGAAGAAGCTGGACCATATGTGCTTCTCCATCGCGTGGATGGCGTATCCCTGCAAGTAAAGCGGGAGAGAATAACAAAACACAAAATCAGGAGGAAAAAACCATGAAAAAACTGAACGTGAAGCGTCTGGCGGCCCTGGCGATGACGTTGGTCATGCTGCTGGGCGTGCTGACCGCCTGCGGCGACAAGGCCGACACCAACAATGGCAGCGGCGACGGCGAGGGCTTCCCCACTATGACGATCCAGATCGCCCACGTGAACCCCACCACCGATGACGACCAGTACAACAAGCTGGCCACCCTGTTCGCCGAGAAGGTGACCGCGGCCACCGACGGCGCCGTGACCTTTGAGATCTGCGGCAACTCCGAGCTGGGCGGCGAGGCCGACGTGCTGACTGGCTTTGACCTGGGCACCCATCAGATGGGCATCATCACCAACGGCTCCTACGGCAACCTGTACGGGCCCTCTCTGGTGGTGGAGCTGCCCTTCATCTTCAAGGACAACGAGACTGCCTGGAACTTCCTGGATGGCGACATCATGAAGGAAGTCACCGACGGCCTGTATGACACGCTGGGCTACAAGGTCCTGGCCTGGGGCGAGGGTGGCTTCCGCAACATCCTGTCCCAGAAGCCTATCCGCACCCCCGCAGACCTGAAGGGTATGAAGATCCGCGTTCCCGGCATGGAGATGTTCATGGCCACCTTCCAGACCATCGGTGCTGCCCCCTCCGCTCTGGACTTCAATGAGACCTTCACCGCCGTGCAGCAGCACCTGATGGACGGCCTGGAGCTGCCCATCGCCAGCGCCTATACCGGCTCCTACTATGAGATCTGCGACTACTACGACATGACCGGCCACTTCTATAACGCCATCTCCCTGTCCTGCTCCAAGTCCTTCTGGGAGAGCCTGTCCCCCGAGCTGCAGGAGATCTTCCTGACGGCTGCCAAGGAGGCCGGCGCTGAGCAGCGCACCTGGCTGCAGACGGCCGCGGCCGATATGCTCTCCAAGATGGAAGATGGCGGCTGCACCATCATCGACGATGTGGACGTGGCTGCATTCCAGGAGGCCTGCGCGCCCGTGTACGAGGCCTATCGTGACAAGATCGGCAGCGATCTGCTGGATCGCGCGGTTGCCGCTGTGCAGTAAAGCTGCGGCGCATATCTGAATCGTATCAACTGACGCAGGGGGCGATGCAGAGAGCAGACAGCTCACTGCCCGCCCCCTGACGCATATAACAGGAGAAAGCTATGAAAGTCATCAAAACCATCAAGGACAAGATCCTGTTCGCCTACCAACTGGTAGCGGCGATCACGCTCGTGGTCCTTATCGCGGCCGCCGCGATCCAGGTGGTCACGCGCTATGTTATAGCACAGCCGCCCGGATGGACGGACGAATTGGCCCGTTTTGCCTTCGTGTGGTGCAGCGCCCTGGGCGCCGTGGTTGCCCTGGATAAGGGTATGCACGCCGGCATCACACTGCTGGAAGAAAAGCTGCCGGAAGCCGGCCGCCGTGTGCTGAAGATCATCTGCACCATTCTGGTGATCGCGATGGCGGCGCTGGTGGGCGTCAAGGGCGTGTCCCTGGTGAGCGTCACCGTTACGGTGCTCAGCCCGTCCCTGCACCTGTCCATGGCCGTCATCAACGTGTCCATCTGCCTGTGCGGCTTCGGTATGGCGCTGGTGGGCCTGGTGCAGCTGCTGGAGCTGCTGACCGGCGGTAAGGACGCCGCCAAGGTAGAAACCATGGAAGAGATCATCGAGGAAGGAGGTACCGCGGAATGACAGGTCTTATTATTTTCGGAAGTCTGCTGATCGGTATGTTCATGGGCCTGCCCGTGTGCTTTGCCCTGCTGGCCGCGTGCCTTATCTACCTGATCCCCTCCGGTATCCCTCTGACCATCGTGCCCCAGACCATGATCGCCGGCATGAACTCCTTCGTGCTGCTGGCGATCCCCCTGTTCACCATGACCGGCTATCTGATGGAGCAGACCAGTCTGTCCCGCCGTCTGGTGGACTTTGTGGAGGCGCTGTTCTGCCGGTCCCGCGGCTCCATGGGCGTTGTGACCATCGTCACCTGCGCCATCTTCGCCGCCCTGACCGGTTCCGGCCCCGCCACCGTGGCGGCCATCGGCGCCATTATGATGCCGGCGCTGACCCGTGCCAACTATCCCAAATCCACCTCCGCCGGCATGATCGCCGCGGGCGGCGCCCTGGGTCCCATCATCCCGCCCAGCGCCAACATGGTGGTCTATGGCGCGGCCATGGGCCTGTCCGTGTCCAAGATGTTCATCGGCGGCGTGCTGCCCGGCATTATGATGGCGATCGCCCTGTGCCTGGTGAACGTCTATCTGGCGGCCAAGTATAAGTTTGCCAAGAGCGACGTGCGCTATCCCAAGAAAGAGGTGCTGCGCCGCACGGCCCGCGCCATTCCCACGCTGGTCCTGCCGGTCATCATTCTGGGCGGCATCTACGGCGGTCTCGTCACGCCCACCGAGGCGGCGGTCCTCAGCGTGCTGTACGCCCTGATTTACGGCTTTGCGACCAAGGAGATCAAGGTCAAGGTCCTGTGGACGGTGCTGAGCAAGACGGTGCTGACCTCCGCGGTGGTGACGTTCATCATCTCTGTGGCCAAGACCTTCGGCTGGATCCTCTCCAAGACCCGCCTGCCCGCCATCATCGGCGAGGCCATCATGGAGGTCATCCCCAACAAGTGGGTGTATCTGGCGGTCCTGATGGCGCTGCTGTTCCTGGTGGGCTGCCTGATGGATACGATCCCCAGCATCCTGATCCTGGCCCCCATCCTGGTGCCTGTGGGCGTACAGTTCGGCCTGGACGAGCTGCACCTGGGCGTACTGTTCTGCATCACCCTGACGGTGGGCTTCATCACTCCGCCCTTCGGCATCAACCTGTTTACCGCGGTGTCCACCACGGGCGAATCCTACACGTCGGTGGTCAAGGGAGTTATCCCGTTCATGATCGTGATGATCATCTGCGTGCTGATCTGCGCCTTCGTCTCGCCCATCATCACCTTCCTGCCCGGCTTTATGATGGGCACATAAACGCCCATATCCGCGATCCAAAGGAGATGTATACAAATGAAATTAGGATTTATCGGGTTCGGCGAAGCGCCGCACCACATCTCGCGTGACTTTGTGAACAGCGATGTGGAGGTCCGCGCCTTCGACGTCTCGGCAAAGGACGACTCGCCCCGCGCGCAGAAAATGCGCGAGCATGCGGCCATGGACCAGGTGACGCTGGTGACCGACATGGCGGAGCTGATCGCCTGGGGCGACGTGTTCTTCTGCTTCACCAGTGCGGACGTGGCGCTGCCCATCGCCCGTCAGGCTGCGCCGCTGCTGCGTCCGGGCCAGTTCTATCTGGACATGAACACCACCTCTCCCCAGACGAAGCGGGAGATCGCCGCGGTGTTCGCGGACAGCCGGGGCGACTTCGTGGAGGGCGCGGTCATGGCCTCCGTTCCGGTGAACGGGAGCCGTGTGCCGGTCAGCGTCTGCGGCGCAAAGGCCAAAGAGGCGGCGGAGCTGCTGAACAGCCACGGCATGAAATTTACATACCTCAGCGACGATATCGGTCTGGCCTCCGCCACAAAGGCGCTTCGCAGCGTGCTGGCCAAGGGCATTATCGCCCTGGTCACGGAGACAGTGTTCGCCACGGACCACTACCATATCACCGAGGAAGTGCTGGACAAGATGAAGGTCACCATGTTCGATGAGCGTGGCTTCATGGGGTTCTGCCACTACTGCGTGGCCTCCGCCGCCATCCACAATGGGCGCTTCTGCCATGAGATGGAGGAGGTCCTCAAGACCCTGGACGACCTGGGCGAGAACAGCATCATGACCCAGGCTACGCTGAAAAAGTTTGAGTGGCTCCAGCAGGAGGGCTATGCCGCCTACTTCCCGGAGCGCGCCAAGACCTACGATGAGGTGCTGGCGGTGAAGAAAATGCTGGATGAGAAAAAAGGAGAAAAAGCAAATGTCTAATGTTGGATGCAGAATTTTTACGGAGGTGCCCCGGCCGCCCAAGGAGCTGGTGGAGCGCTTCCGCGGCCTGCCGGTGGCCAATATCGGCGACAATATGAACCGTATTTACTGCGTGGACTCCGCCATCCGCTCCATGAACGGCAAGCCCATGCTGGGCGTGGCGTACACGCTGCACCTGCCCTCCGGCGATAACCTGCTGCTGCACAAGGCCATTGAGATGGCCCAGCCCGGCGATGTACTGCTGATCTCCGCCGGCGGTCCTGAGCGCGCCTACTGCGGCGAGCTGATGATGATGGACTGCCGCAACCACGGCTTTGCCGGCTGCGCCATTGACGGCTACCTGCGGGATATCGATGAGATCTCCCACATGGACTTCCCCGTGTTCGCCCGCGGCATCACACCCCAGGGCCCCTACAAGTTCGGCCCCGGCGAGATCAACGTGCCCATCGCCTTCGGCGGTCAGGTGGTTTTCCCCGGCGATATCGTTATCGGCGACACCGACGGCATGATCTTCGTGCGCCCCAGCGAAGCGGAGGAGATCCTGGAGAAGAGCTGGAAGCAGCACGCCAAGGAGGATATGCTCCACGCCAAGTACGACGAGGGCGCCACCGTGGCCTCCTACAATGAGGAGACCCGCGAGGCCACTCTGGCGGCGCTGGGCTGCCAGGTCATCGAAGGCCAGTGGAAGTGAGGTGCCGGCCATGAGTGAAGTGCTCCGCGTAGATGCGGAAAAGCTCCAGGCCGCCGTAGCGGCGATCATGGAGAAGGAGGGCGTCGCGCCGCAGGATGCCGCCATCGTGGCGGACAGCCTGGTGTCGGCCGAGCTGACCGGCCTGCAGTCCCACGGTGTGCAGCGTGTGAAATTCTATACCGACAGCATGGAGGCCGGCGGCACGGATCCCAGGTGCCGGATAAAGACGATCCGGGATTTCCCCGGCGGCGCATTGCTGGACGCCCAGGGCGCCCTCGGCATCGTGGCGGCCTACCGCGCCATGGAGCTGGCGATCCAGAAGGCGAAGGACGTGGGCATCGGCATCGTGAACGTCCGCAATTCCAACCACTGCAGCTGCACGGCCTACTATATCCGTATGGCGGCTAAAGAGAATATGCTGGCCATCGTCAGCTCCAACGCGCCAAAGTCTATGGCGCCCTGGGGCAGCCGCGAGAAGTACCTGGGCACGAACCCCCTGGCGGTGGGCGCACCCACCCACGGCGACCCGGTGATGATCGACATGGCCACCAGCGTGGTGGCCCGCGGCAAGATCATCCTGGCTGACAAGAAGGGCGACTCCATCCCGGAGGGGTGGGCCATCGATGTGGACGGCCATCCCACCACGGACGCGGCCAAGGCCCTGGAGGGCTGTGTGCTGCCCTTCGGCGGCGCAAAGGGCTCCGGCATCGCCATGATGATCGACGTATTCTCCGGCGTGCTGTCCGGCGCGGCCTATGGCAGCCACATCCACAACCCCTTTGCCCACCCCGAGGTGCCCATGGATACGGGCCACTGCATGATCGCCATCGACATCTCCCGCTTCCAGGACCCCGAGGAATTCAAGACCACCATGGACACCTACCGCAGCGAGGTGAAGGGCCTGAAGCCGGCGGCCGGCGTGGAGGAGATCTTCATGCCCGGTGAGATCGAGTGCAACAACTACCGCAAGAACCTGGAGGCCGGTCCTCAGCTGTCCCTGGCGGTGTACCGCGAGCTGGAGGGCCTGTGCGAGAAGCTGCGTATTCCCTTTGACATTCTGAAGAAATAAGCGGAGGAAACGACGATGCTGATGCTGCAAGTACGCTATACCCTCCAGGAGGGCAAGGACCCCGCCGCCTTCGTCCACGCATTGGAGCAGGCGGATATCCCGGCCCGTACCCGCGCCGAGACTGGCTGCTGCCAGTATGAGTTCTTCTATTCCGCGTCGTCGCCGAACGAGGTCCTGCTGTTGGAGGCCTGGGCGGATGAGATCGCCCAGCAGGCCCACAAGGGCACGGCCCAGTGCGCCGAGCTGCAGAAGGTCAAGGCCCAATATGTGGCCGACGTGTCCTTCAGGCAGTATACGGCGGAATGAATACGACGTACCGGGCCTCTCCTGCGAGGGAGAGGTCCGGGCATCGCGGAGGTAAGTGCGTATGAATTGCGTGATCGACAAAATGACATCGCCCCGTTCCCTGCTGATGATCCAGCGGGCAAAGGAGCTGCAGAAGAGCGACAGCTCCTATATCTCCCTGGCCGGCGGCGAACCGGACTTTGATACGCCTGCGGCGGTGACCGAGGCGGCCATCGCCAGTCTGCGCCGGGGCAACACCCATTACGTGGTGGGCCCGGGCATCCCGGAGCTGCGGCAGGAGATACAGCAGAAGCTGCTGCGGGAGAACGGCATCCAGACAGAGGCTGACCGTATTTTGGTAACGCCGGGCGGCAAGATGGCCATTTATCTGGCGGTCCAGGCGGTGCTGAACCATGGCGACAAGGTCCTGCTGCCGGAGCCGGCATGGGTATCCTATGAGTCCATCGTCATCTCCGCCGGCGCCGAAGCCGTGAAGATCCCGCTGTCCCCGGCGGACCACTACCGGCTGACGGAGGCGCTGCTGGAGCAGCACTACACGCCGGAGGTGCGGCTCATCATCATCAACTACCCCAATAACCCCACCGGCCGCATCCTGCATCAGGACGAGGCGGAGGCGCTGTCCGCGTTCATGCAGCGCCACCCGGACGTGCTGCTGCTGTCCGACGAGGTGTACGACGCCATTGTCTATGACGGTGTGCGGTCCATCAGCATGGCCTCCCGCCCCGAGGTGGCGGACCGGGTCATCACCATCAACGGCTTTTCCAAGTTCGCGGCTATGACCGGCTGGCGCATGGGCTATCTCACCGCCCGCAGGGATATTTACGCCGCGATCTACAAGCTGTACCAGCAGAGCGTCTCCTGCATGAGCGGCTTTCTGCAGGAGGGCGCGGTGCAGGCCTTCCGCATCCCTGATGAGGTAGAGACCATGCGTCAGAGCTACCAGCGTCGGCGCGACGCCTTTGTGGGCCGGCTCAACGCCATCCCGGGCGTGCACTGCCAGATGCCCGAGGGCGCCTTCTACGCCTGGGTGTCCTTCGATGTGGACATGACCTCCGACGAGATGTGCGACTACATTCTGGACCATGCCAAGGTGGTGGGCGTCTCCGGCGCGGCCTACGGCATGACCCAGGGCTGCTTCCTGCGCTTCTCCTTTGCCAGCGACGACGCGGCGCTGTCAGCCGCGGCCGACCGGATCGAGGCGGCCATGCGGGCGTATCAACAACGATAACCGACGGAGCTTTCTTCCTGTCTTCCTCTCCCCACAAAACACCACACCCCACGGCGCAAGCGCCGTGGGGTGTGGTGTTTTGTGTCCAACGCCGGCCTTTACTGCTTGTTTCCCGGCCGGAAGTCGCCGCTGGGCGGGGTGGGAGCGCTGCCGGGGTCAAAGCTGCCGCCGGGCATCTGGCCGGGCTGACCGCCCATGCCGCCCATGCCGGTCTGTACGCTGCCGGTCTGGGCTGCGGCGGCTACCGCTTTCTGGTGACCCGGATGGAGGACGGGCGCAGCATGGCCATTTTCCTGGAATGCTATCAGGCCCGCCGTTCCGTGCGGACGGTGCTGGTGTGGTCCCTGGCGGCGGACGCGATCTGCACGCTGCTGGTGCTGGGGTTGGTGGCGCTGTGGGTGTCCAACCGCTGCGAAAATGCCGGGAGCATCGATACCGGCAAGCTCTTTGACCGGTTTTACCGGGCGGACCCGGCCCGCACCGCCAGCGGCTTCGGCATCGGGCTCTCCATCGCCCGGAGCATTGCCGAGGGCCATCGCGGTGCCATCTCCGCCCGCACGGAGGGCGATACCATCACCTTTACCGCCCTGCTGAAATAAACGGGACGGGGCCGTCAGGCCCCGTCCCGTACTTTTCTGCGTTAATTCTGATAGTGTACCCGCCACGCCGTGTCCAGCGGCTGGCAGGCGAGCGCCGTGCCGTCCAGGTCGGCGCGGTGCATATCCACGGCGCACAGCTGGGCGGCGTCGTAGGTGGTGTAGTAATACACCCCGGTGTCGGCATTGCAGCAGCTGGTATACAGCGTCAGCTCGCACGCGCCGTCCTCCAGCACGCAGCAGCCCCGCTGCTGTGCCGCCGCACCCAGAATGTGCAGGAGCTGGCTGACGCTCTCGGCCTCGCCGTCGCCGGAACGGCTGTTCAGCCGGGTAAAGGCCGTCCGTACAAAGCGGGAGGGGGAGGACAGGTCGCCGGGCAGCCCCATAGCGCCCATGCCCCGGCTGTACGTCTCCAGCGGCAGGGCGGGGGAGAAGCGGTTTTCCGGCGGCTGCGGGGACAGCTGGGCGTAGTCGTTCAGCCGGAACAGCTGCATGGGGAAGGGCGGCTCGTTGGTCAGCACGCCCGCCGGGTCCTCATAGACCCGCAGGCCCTCCGCCGTCTGCTCTACCGCGAAGCACTGCTCCCGGTCCGCCAGCAGCCAGTGCAGCCGGGCCGGGGGCAGCCCCGGCAGAAAGGCGTCGTCGGTGATGCGGCTCTCCGCCAGCAGGTCCCGGGCCTCCGCCGCCGTGGCGCAGCGGCCCAGCAGCCAGGGGATCAGCTCGAACTGGGCCACGTTGGCCTTTCCCGGTGCGCAGGGGCCGTATACGGCGCTGCGGACGAAGTTCAGCCCCGCCATGCACAGGCCCTTCTCGTTCGCCGCGTCATAGTACAGGGGGTAGCCGTCCTGTACGGAGGCCATGCCGATCATGGCGTAGTGCCGCGTCAGGTCCGGCAGGTGCCGCATGGGCAGGGGAAAGAGCCGGGGTGTGATGACCACCTGCTCGCCGAAGCCGCGCTCATAGTCCAGATTGCGCCCGAAATAGAAGCATTTTGTCTTGTATGTGGCCGCAGTGCACATGGGCCGGGACCTCCTTTTATTCGTTATCCGCCGGCTCGGCGGGGTACTGCCGCTTCAGGAAGGAGAGAAAATACCGGACGGCGCTGTTGGCCGGCGGCGGTGTTTTCACCGCCGCGCCCAGCCGGCGTGACAGCGGCTCCGCCAGCGGGAGCACCCGCACCTGGCCCTCATAGCCCGCCAGAGAGAAGGCGGACAGCACCGACACGCCCAGCCCCGCCGCCACCATAGACAGTATGGCCGCGTCGTCCGACGCCGTGACCTCCAGCCGTGGTGCCTCCGGCGGCAGCAGCCGCGCCACATACTGCTCCGGGCAGGAGAGAAACGTCTCCTGCAGCAGGCGCTCCAGGGGGATAACGTCCTCCGTCCAGGGGAAGTCCGGCGGCACCACCGCCACCAGCGGCGCGTCCGTCAGCGGCGTCCAATAGAAGCCCTTGCCGCAAGTCTCCTCCACCAGGGCCAGCTGCACCCGTTCCTCCTCCAGCGCCGCGGCCAGCTCATAGCCGCCCACCAGCACGTCGATCTTGATCTCCGGGTGCAGTTTGCGGAACTTCTGCAGCAGCGCCGGCAGCCGTGCCCGGGCAATGCTGGCAAAGCAGCCGATCCGCAGCACGCGGTTGTGGGCCTCGCCCTGGGCCGCCGCCTCCCGCCGCAGGGTCTCACTGGCGCGCAGATAGTCCTGTATATAGGGCAGCAGGTGCTCACCCTCCTCCGAGAGCCGGACGCCGTGGCTGCTGCGGGTGAGCAGGGTACAGCCCAGCTCGGCCTCCAGTTTGTTCACCATGTGCGTCATGGCGGACTGGGTGTAGCCCAGCTGCGCCGTCGCCTTTCCAAAGCTGCCGCACTGCACTGCCGTCAGCAGCGCCCGCAACCGTTTGTCATCCATAGGGGCCTCGCTTTCTGTACAAATTGGACAAAATTGCAACGATTATTTTTAACTATATCACAAGAGCTATCGCCGTTCAATGCCATAAACGTAAACTTTCCACCAACGATTTGGAAAATGCGGTAAACGTTTTTATACGCCATCAAAATTTTTCATGCGCCGTTCGATAAGCGTCATTTCCGTAATGATGAAAAGCATGATACGCTATATGCACAGGATGCAACGCGCTTTAAAGCGCGAGACCGCACCGGCGCGCCGCAGTCGGCGGCGTGGGAACAAGAGAAGAGAAATGGAGAAATCAGAATGATCGGACAGAAGAAAAACACCGCGGCAGATATCGTTGTCGTGGGCTTTGCGCTGTTTTCCATGTTTTTCGGCGCGGGCAACGTGATCTTCCCTCCCTTTTTGGGCATGGAGGCCGGCAGCCAGTGGCTGACGGGCTTTTCCGCCTATTTCATTGCGGATATCGGTCTGGCGATGATGGGAATGTTCGCCCTGCTCCGCGTGGGCAGCAGCGAGAAGGTACTGGAACGGGCGGGCAGAGTCCCCGCCGAGATCCTCATGTGCGCCATCATTCTGTGTATCGGCCCCATGGTGGCCATTCCCCGTACCAGCGCCAGCACCTATGAGATGGCCATCGCGCCCAACCTGTCCGGCGTATCGCCGGTGGTGTTCTCCGTGGTGTTCTTCGCGGTGATCCTGGCTCTGTGCATCAAGGAGTCCGCCGTGGTGGACATCGTGGGCAAGGTGCTCACGCCGCTGCTGCTGGTGGGCCTGTTCGCCATTATTATCAAGGGTGTGATCACGCCGCTGGGCGACATCGCGCCCCTGGCGCAGATCGACAACGTGGCCGTCACCGGCATCAAGGCCGGCTACCAGACCATGGACGCGCTGGCGGCCCTGCCCTTCGGCATCATCGTGCTGCAAAGCGTCACCGCCAAGGGCTATCAGCGGGGCCGGAGCCAGCTTCGCGTGGTGGGCGGCGCCGCGCTGCTGGCGGGCGTGCTGCTGCTGGCGGTGTATATGGGTCTGGCCTATCTGGGCGCCACCGTGTCCGCACAGTACACGTCCTCCATCGGCCGCGCGGCCCTCATCATGGCCATCGTAGAGGCGTTGATGGGCAAGACCGGCATGGTGATCTTCGGCGTGGTGGTGGGCCTGGCCTGCGTCACCACGGCCATCGCCCTGACCAGCTCCGCCGCGGCGTATTTCACGGAGCTGTGTCGCGGGAAGATCAGCTACAAGGTGTTCGTGACGGTCATCTGCGTGTTCAGCGCCGTGGTGTCCAACCTGGGCCTGGACCGTATCGTGGCCGTGGCCGCGCCGGTGCTGGATATAGTATATCCCCCCACGCTGGTGCTTATTTGCGTCTCCCTCATCATACCCAAGGTCCACGACTTTGTCAGCCGGGGCGCCGCGCTGGGCGCACTGCTGACCAGCGTGCTGTGCACCCTGCACACCTGCGGTGTGAAGCTGCCGCTGGTGGAGGCCCTGCCGCTGTATGATCTTGGCCTGAGCTGGCTGCTGCCCGCCGCCGTGTTCGGCCTTGCCGCCCAGCTGCTGACGCTGCTGCCCGGCGTCCGCTGTGCGGAGAAGCCCGCCCGCCGCGCCAGCGAAAAGCATTAAACCGCTTCCCCCGGGCGGGGCCGTTCTTACCCCACGGTCCCGCCCTTCTCTCCCATATTTATTATATACCGGCGGCTGTCTGAAACAGTCCGCCGGCGGGATCAGCTTGACAAGAGCAGGCGTTTGCCGTACAATAAACACGCTGCTGACGTCGAAAGTACGCTTGAGACGGAAGATGCGCCATAGGTTCTGCGCCCGCGAAGCGGGCGCTGTGGTCGTGTCGCGGTGGCGGCGCGGCTTTTTTATTTGGCCGCGGATCTTACGACGGGAGGTTTTGCTATGGAAACACGGGTGGCGGTCATTGCGGTCATCGTAGAAAATGAGGACGCGGTGACGGAGCTGAACGCGCTGCTGCACCAGTACGGTATGTATATCATCGGGCGGATGGGCGTGCCCTACCGCGCCCGGGGCGTGAACATCATCTCCGTGGTGCTGGATGCGCCGCAGGACGCGATCTCCGCCCTCAGCGGAAAGATCGGGCGGCTGGAGGGTGTCAGCGCCAAGACGCTGTACTCCAACGTGATCACACCGATAGAAGACAGATAGGCATGCTGCACGACAGCTTTGTATAAGAGACCGTATCACGGAAAGGAGAAAACAACATGAAAAAAATGATATCCCTGCTGCTGGCGCTGGCGCTGGCACTGACGCTGTGCGCCTGCGTAACGCCGAAAACGCCTATGCCCATTGAGGATGGCGACAAATCCGCCGCCCAGCCGGTCACTGTGCGGTTGGGCGGGCTGAAGGGCCCTACCTCCATGGGCATGGTAAAGCTGTTTGACGATGCGGACAACGGCCTGGGCCAGAACGCGTATACGTACACCATCGCGGCCAGCGCCAATGAGCTGACGCCCCAGCTGGTGCAGGGCGAGCTGGATGTGCTGGCGGTGCCGGCCAACGTGGCGGCCATCCTGTACAACCAGACGGAGGGCGGCGTGGTGCTGCTGGCCGCCGGCACGCTGGGTGTGCTGTATATCGTGGAAAAGGGCGGCGAGACGGTGACGGACATTGCCTCGCTGAACGGCAAGACCATCTACGCCACCGGCAAGGGCGCTACCCCGGAGTACGCGTTGACCTATCTGCTCTCGCAGCACGGGCTGACTCTGGGTGAGGACGTGCAGGTGGAGTGGAAGAGCGAGCCCACGGAGATCGTGGCCCTGATGGCGGAGCAGGACAACGCCGTGGCCATGCTGCCCCAGCCCTTCGTCACCGTGGCGCAGAGCCAGGTGGAGGGCCTGCGCGTGGCGCTGGATCTGAGCGCCGAATGGGATGCGCTGGACAACGGCAGCCGCCTGATCACTTCGGTACTGGTGGCCCGCAAGGCATTTGCTGATGAACACCCGGCGGCACTGGTAGCCTTTCTGGAGGATTACGCCGCCAGCACGGACTACGCCAATGAGCACCCGGCCGAGGCCGCTGTGCTGGTGGAGAAATATGGCATCGTCAAGGCCGCCGTGGCGGAGAAGGCGTTGCCCCAGTGTAACTTGGTATGTATTACCGGCGTGGATATGAAGGTCGCCGTGGGCGGCTATCTGCAAACACTGTATGACCTGAAGACGGAGGCCGTGGGCGGCGCCATGCCCGGTGACGGCTTCTACTGGATGGGCGCATGAGCACACCTGCGGACAAAAAAATAAAGACCTGGCAGCGTGCCGGCGCGGTGGTGCTGGCCCTGTCGGTCTGGCAGGCGGCCTCCTGGGCCGTGGGCTCGGCACTGCTGCTGCCGGGACCGGTAACGGTGCTGGGGCGGCTTTGCGCCCTGGCGGTGACAGCGGCCTTCCGGCGGGCGGTGGCGTTCAGCTTTTGCCGTATCGCCGGCGGCTTTGCCCTGGCACTGGTGCTGGCCTTTGTGCTGGCGCTGGCGGCGGGACGCTGGCCGGTGGTGGAGGTGCTGCTGCGGCCCTATGTGCTGGCCATCAAGGCGGTGCCGGTGGCGTCCTTCATCATCCTGGCACTAATCTGGATGCGGACATCGGCGCTGCCGCTGTTCATCTCATTCCTGATGGTCTTCCCCATTCTGTACACCAACGTGCTGGCGGGCCTCCGCAGTGCGGATGGCCAGCTTCTGGAAATGGCCCGGGCCTTCCGGGTGCCCTGGCGGCGGCAGCTGCACAGCATCCTGCTGCCGGCGGTGGAGCCGTTCCTGCTGGCGGGCTGCGCCGCGGCCCTGGGCATGAGCTGGAAGGCCGGTGTAGCGGCCGAGGTCATCGGTGTGGTGGCCGGCTCCCTGGGCGAGAGACTGTACGACGCGAAGATCTACCTCCAGACCGCCGACCTGCTGGCCTGGACCGTGGTGATCGTGGCGCTGAGCGCCCTGTTTGAGCGCGCGGTGCTGGCCCTGCTGCGGCGGGGCTTCCGTCGGCTGGAAAGGGGGTGCGGCGCATGAACGCGGCACATCTGTACAAGCGCTTCGGCGACAAGGTCGTGCTGGAGGACGTGAGCCTGACCGTCCCGGACGGGGCGGTGGTGTGTCTGATGGCCCCCTCCGGCCGCGGGAAGACCACACTCCTGCGCTGTATCGCCGGGTTGGAGATGCCGGACAGCGGCACCGTCACCGGCGTGCCGGAGCGATTGGGTTTCGTGTTCCAGGAGGACCGTCTGTGCCCGCAGCTGGATGCCGTGGAGAACGTGCGTCTGGTCACGGGCCGGGCCATGTCCCGGCCGGATATCGAGGCGTACCTGCGGGAGCTGGGATTGGCGGACTGCCTGGAGCAGCGGGCGGCGGAACTGTCCGGCGGACAGCGGCGGCGGGTGTCTGTTGCCCGGGCAGTATGTTATGTGCCGGAGCTATTGCTGCTGGATGAGCCCTTTAAGGGTTTGGACGGTGCGGCCCGGGACCGGACGGCGCAGTATCTTCTGCGGCACCGGAACGGCGCGGCGGTGCTGTGCGTCACCCACGACCGGGCGGACGCCGCGGCGTTGGGTGCAGAGATCGTGGAAATATGAAAAGAGACGGCGGATGCCGTCTCTTTTTGCTTTATCTGATCTGTCCGTTGCCGCGGATGACATATTTGTACGTGGTCAGTTCGTCCAGACCCATGGGGCCCCGGGCGTGGAGCTTCTGGGTGGAGATGCCCATCTCGCAGCCCAGCCCGAACTCGCCGCCGTCGGTAAAGCGGGTGGAGGCATTGACATACACGGCGGCGCTGTCCACCCCGTTGACAAAGGCCTCGGCGTGGGCGGGGTCTTCGGTGACGATGGCCTCGCTGTGGCCGGTGGAGTGGGCGGCAATGTGAGCGATGGCCTCGTCCACGCTGTCCACGAGCTTCACGGCCAGGATATAGTTCAAAAACTCGGTGTCGAAGTCCTGCCCGCCGGCGGGGGTACCGGGAATGACCGCCGCGGCGCGCTCGTCCAGCCGCAGCTCCACGGGGACCTTGCCTGCGGCGGCTCGGTCATCCACCAAGCGCTTTTTCAGCCGGGGCAGGAATTCCGCCGCCACCGCGCTGTGTACCAGCAGTACCTCTTCGGCGTTGCACACGGAGGGACGGCTGGCTTTGGCGTTTTCCACAATGTTCAGGGCCTTGCTCAGATCGGCGCTCTCGTCTACATACACATGGCAGATACCGGTACCCGTCTCAATGCAGGGCACGGTGGCGCCGGCTACGCAGGCCCGGATCAGTCCCGCGCCGCCCCGGGGGATCAGCAGGTCCACCAGACCCTTGGCGGTCATGATGTCCGTGGCGGACTGGTGGGTGGTGTCGTCCACGATGTTCAGGATGTCCGGGTCGCCGCCCTCGGCGGCGATGCCGGCCTTCAGTGCCTGCACGATGGCGCGGGCGGTACGGTAGGCCTCCTTGCCGCTGCGGAGCACGCAGACATTGCCGGATTTCAGCGCCAGGGCCGCCGCATCTGAGGTAACGTTGGGGCGGCTTTCGTAGATAATGGACACCAGCCCCAGAGGGACCTGTACCTTCTGGATGACCAGACCGTTGGGGCGGCGCACCTCGGACAGCACACGGCCGGTGTGGTCCGGCAGGGCGGCAATGGCCCGCACGCCGTCGGCCATGCCCGCCAGTCGGTCATGGTCCAGCCGCAGCCGGTCCAGCATCACATCGGAGATATGCCCCCGGGCATCGCTCATGTCGGCTTCATTTTCCGCCAGAATAGCGCCCTCATGGGACAGAAGACTGTCGGCCATGGACAGCAGCAGGGCGTTTTTGCCTGCCTCGTCCAGGACGGCCAGTCCGCCCCGGGCGGCGCGGGTCTTTTTCAGAATATCGATAGTGGTCATGGCTCACTTCTCCTTTGCCAGAAATCGGGTGCCCACAGGCTTTCCGCCCACGATGTCGTACAGCAGGGCGGGCTTGCTGCCATTGGCGATGACCATCTGGCAGCCGACCTCGGTGACGATTTGCGCAGCCTTCAGCTTGGTGGCCATGCCGCCTGTGCCCAGGCCGCTGCCGCTGCCGCCGCCCAGAGCGAGAATGTGCGCGTCGATGGACGGCACCACGGGGATAAGCTTCGCGGTGGGATCCCTGTGGGGATCGCCGTCATACAGGCCGTCGATATCACTGAGCAGGATCAGCAGGTCGGCGTGTACCGCCGCCGCCACGATGGCGGAAAGCGTGTCGTTCTCGCCGATGGTGTTCTCCACGCCCACCTCGTCGGTGGCCACGGTGTCGTTTTCGTTGATGACAGGCAGCGCGCCCAGCTCCAGCAGCCGGAAAATGGTGTTCCGCATATTACGGCTGCGCTGCTCGTTCTTTACATCCTCGCCGGTGAGCAGCACCTGCGCCACCGTGTGGTTGTATTCATTGAACAGCTTGTCATAGGTGTACATCAGCTCGCACTGGCCCACGGCGGCGGCCGCCTGCTTCGTGGGCATATCCTTAGGTCGTCCCGGCAGGTTCAGCTTGCCCACGCCCATGCCGATGGCGCCGGAGGAGACGAGAATGATCTCGTGCCCGGCGTTTTTCAGGTCGCTCAGGACCTTGCACAGGCCCTCCATCCGCTGGATATTCAGCCGTCCTGTGGCGTGGGCCAGAGTAGAGGTGCCGACTTTTACCGTGATACGCATAGAAATGCCCCCTTCGGGAAAAGAATTTGGAGCCATTATACTACGAAACCCCGGGGATGAAAAGAAAAATTTTCCCTTGACAGGAGGGAGAACATCGTGATATGCTAACTGTACTAACACGCATAGTACACTTGATACGGAAAGGAGCGTGTGCGATATGATCGTGCTGGATTACCGGGACAGCCGTCCCCTGTACCAGCAGGTGAAGGACAGCCTGCGGCGCATGATGCTGACAGGGCTGCTGGAGCCGGACGAAAAGCTGCCCTCCGTGCGCTCTCTGGCTACGCAGCTGGCCATCAACCCCAACACCATCCAGCGGGCTTACGCGGAGCTGGAGGCGGAGGGGTACATCTACTCTGTGGCGGGCAGAGGGAGCTTTGTCTCCGCCGGGGACGGCGAGCATCTGCGGCGCATCGCTGAACTGACGGGACGGCTGGTCCCGCTACTGGAGGAGCTGAAGAGCCTGGGCTATACCCGGGAACAGCTGCTGGTACTTTGGGAAGGAGGAGAGGGTAAATGATCGAGGTAAAAAATGTCGTCAAGACCTTTGATGGCTTCCGGGCGCTGGACGACCTGACCATGACGGTGCCCCACGGCGCGGTGTACGGCCTGGTAGGGCCCAACGGTGCGGGCAAGTCTACCATCATCCGCCATTTGGCGGGCATCTACCGGCAGGACAGCGGCGACGTGCTGGTGGATGGTCAGCCGGTATATGAGAACACCGCCGTGAAGAGTCGTATGGCCGTTATCGGCGACGACTGGTACTACTTCCCGCAGTCGGGCATCCGGGAGATGGCGAAATTCCTCGCCGGTATCTACCCCGATTTCAGCTGGGAGCGGTACGAGAAGCTGAAGCAGGTCTTCCCGCTGGATGAGAAAATGATGCTGCGGCGGATGAGCAAGGGTATGCAGAAGCAGGCGGCCTTTTGGCTGATGGTGTGCTGTATGCCGGAGTACCTCATTCTGGACGAGCCGGTGGATGGCCTTGACCCGGTGATGCGGCGGCAGGTGTGGTCGCTGCTTCTGGGCGACGTGGCGGAGCGCGGCACGACGGTGCTGGTCTCCAGCCACAACCTGCGGGAGCTGGAGGACGTGTGCGACCACATGGGCATCCTGAACCATGGCAAGGTGCTGCTGGAGCGCAGTCTCAGCGACCTGCAGGACAACACGGTAAAGCTGCAGGTGGCCTATCAGGGCGTTACCGAGCCGCCGCTGCCGGCGGAGCTGAACATCCTGCACCGCAGCCACGTGGGACGGGTGTACACCTATATCGTCCGGGGCAGCAGTCAGGAGATCATGCGCCGGATGCAGATCACCGAGCCGGTGCTGCTGGAATCCATCCCGCTGACGCTGGAGGAGATATTCATTTACGAGCTGGGAGGTGTGGATTATGCCGCGAAAGACATCCTTCTGTAACGCCGCGCTGCTGCGCAGCGATATAAAGCGCTACTGGCCGCTGCTGTTTTTGTATGTGGCCGTGTGGGTGGTGATCCTTCCCATGCAGATACTGTCGGCGAGCCGGGAGTGCGACGGCGTGGCGGAGGGCATCATGACCGTGCTGCAGCTGCGGCAGCACAACGTCATCATCCAGTCCATACCCGCCTCCGTGGTCATGTCCCTGCTGTTCGGCTGCTTTGCGGCCATGGCGGTGTGGTCGTACCTGATGTCCGGCCGCACCGTGGGACTGATGCACGCCCTGCCGGTGACACGGACACAGGCATTTTTCTCCCACGTCCTCTCTGCGCTGGGAGCGCTGACGGCGGGGAACGTGCTGATCTTCCTGCTGACCGCTCTGTGCAGCGCCGGCTTCTCCTACGTGGACTGGGCGGCGCTGGGCACGTGGCTGCTGCTGACGGAGCTGATGGCGCTGTTCTTCTTCGCGCTCGGCTCCCTGTGCGCCATGGTCACGGGATGGCTGCTGGCGGTGCCGGTGCTCTACGGCGCGATGAACGTCATCGCCCTCCTTCTGTACGCGGTGATAAGCACGATGACGCAGATGTTTTACTTCGGCTACAGCAGCAGCGACATTCCGGAGTTCATCACCTGGCTGACGCCGGTGGGTCGGATCTGGGATGCCGTGGCCAACGGCGGCGCCCAGCCCATCGACGTGCAGTTCCGCGAGCCCATCGGCACCCAAAGCTATCAACGCGTCCAGCTGCCGGCCTCCGCCTTCTCCACCTGTATCATCTACGCCGCGGTGGGCATCGCACTGCTGGCGCTGGTGTGGTGGCTGTATAAAAAGCGCCCCAGCGAGACGGCCGGCGACGCTATGTCCTTCCGGTGGCTGCGCCCCATCGCCCGGTGGAGTATCGGCCTGTGCGGCGGTCTGGGGCTGGGTCTGTTCCTGCGCTATACCGCCTTTATCGATGGCGGCTTCGCCTGCCTGCTGATCTGCCAGCTGGTCATGGGCGTGATCTGCTTCTTCGCCGCCCAGATGCTGCTGCAAAAGAAGTTCCGCATCTTCAACAAGCGCTGGTGGCTGGAGACGGCGGCCATGGTGCTGGTGCTGGCGGCGGTGACGGTGTGCGTGAAGCTGGACATCACCGGCTATCAGCACCGCGTGCCGGACGCGGATGACGTGACCTCCGTCCGCTTCAGCGCCAGCTATGCGGATTTCACCGCCGATGATCCCGCAGCGGTGGAGAGCGTGATCTCCCTCCACCGCGCCATTCTGGAGCAGTACGATGAGACAGGCGAAAGGCTGGAGAACCGAACCTATCTGGACACGGAGGGCGGCCCGATCACCCGCTATGTGCGTGTGGACTACCAGCTGCGGAACGGCACGAGTCTGTGTCGTGAGTGGAGGGTAGCGATCGTCAATGGCTCCGATGTCCACCGGCTGCTGACCCAGCTGGTGAACCGCACCGACAGCCGGGAGAGCCTCATCGGCATCGACTCACTGGCGCGGTACGGCGGCGTGAACGCCGTGATCAGCGGCTACGTCCGCCGGTACGACACCGACGAGGTGGCCGAGTTGACCCGGCAGCAGGCGCAGGACCTGGCCTCCCTGGCCCTGGCTGACGCAGCCAACAGCTCCGGGCCGCTGGATCCGCGGAGTGACGACTTCTATTCCTATGCCAAGGGCTATGACATGGATATACAGCTCCGCGTGGTGATCGACCGTGAGACCTCCACCACCGTGCCGCTGAACGTGCCCGCCTTTGCGCTGCGGATGCAGAAGTTCATCGACGGGCTGGAGTTCCAGGTGGACGGCACCTATGATAGCTCCACCGTGGCCGTGGACGAGATATTGTACAACTGAGCTGATACGCCAGCCCCCGGCAGAGCCGGGGGCTGGCGGTATACGTGAAAGCAGTCCTCCGGCAAGGCCGGGGGACTGCTGCTGTTTACTCGTTGGTGTAGTTGTCGAAATAGCCCTGAATGTAGACGATGGGGGTGCCCTTGTCACCGGAGCCGCTGGTCAGGTCGCACAGGGAGCCGATCAGGTCGGTGAGGTTCCGGGGCGTGGTGCCCTCGGACACCATGTTGCCCACCAGAGACTTCTTGGCGTCCTTGGCCTTGATCTTCTCGGAGATGGCGTTCTTCAGCTCCTCGCCGCTGAGGTCGGCGAACTCCTTGTCCGCCAGATACTTCAGCTTCAGCTCGTTGGGCGTACCAACCAGACCGCTGGTATAGCCGGGAGCCACCACGGGGTCAGCCAGCTCCCAGATCTTCCCGGCGGGATCCTTAAACGCGCCATCGCCGTAGACCATGGCCTCCACCCGCTTGCCGGTGGCGTCGCTCATCGCCTTGCCGATGTCCTCCGCCACCGCCTTGGCGTCGCGGGGAAACAGCTTCACGCGGTCGTCGTCCGCCTTGTTGCTGCCCAGCAGGCCGTACTGGGCGTTGTAGCCGCTGCCGTCCACGGGCGCGGTCAGCAGGTCGTCCAGACCCAGCACCACCTTGGCACCGGCGGCGGTCAGCAGACGCTTGCTGCGCTGGCGGCTGTGGATGTCGCAGGTGATCACCGTGTCGGTGTAGGGCAGGATAGCGGTGACGCGGTTGGCGAACACGATCTCCGCCTGGGCACCGGCCTCTTCGATGATGGACTTGTAATAGGCCACATAGTCCACGCCGGTGAAGGGATGCACCACCTCACCGAAAGCCGCACGGAACTGCTCCAGCGACAGCACATCGTGCCACGGGTCGATGCCGGCCTCGTCCAGCTGGTCCAGACTCACCAGATGGTTGCCCACCTCGTCGGAGGGATAGCTCAGCAGCAGCACGACCTTCTCCGTGCCCATGGCGATGCCACGCAGCAGCAGGGAGAAGCGGTTGCGGCTGAGGATGGGGAATGCCACGCCTACGGTCTTGCCGCCGGTCTTGGCCTTCACGTCCGCGGCGATCTGCTCGCAGGTGGCGTAGTTGCCCTGGCAGCGGGCCACCACGGACTCGGTCACGGCCACCACGTCGCCGTCGCGGGCAGTGATGTTGTTTTCACTAAGTGCGTTCAGAACCGTGCTGACGGTGATGTCCACCACGCTGTCGCCCTCGCGGAAGATGGGGGCGCGCACGCCCCGGACCACGGTACCCAAAGTTCTGCTCATAGCGGAAGCCCTCCTGATATAATTAAGGTGTTGTGTTGAAATCGTCAAAGGCAGCGCAAACGCGCAACAGAAAATAGTATATCACAAAATAAACATAAGTAAAATACATAAAATTGATATCTGCATTTTGATTAGCTAATGATGCGGCTGGCGCAGAAATTCCTCTTGCTTTTTTGCGGGAAATGTGTATAATAACAGGGTACGCAAGTGAATACGGGCTTGTAGCTCAGCTGGGAGAGCGTTCGGTTCGCATCCGAGAGGTCGAGGGTTCGAATCCCTTCAGGTCCACCAAAAATAAACCACCCGCAAGGGTGGATTTATTTTTGCCGTGGGCCTGCGGGAGTCGAAGTTTATCCCCCCTTGCGGGGGAAATCCCTTCAGGTCCACCAAAATGAAAACCGTCCGAAAGGGCGGTTTTCATTTTGCCGTGGGCCTGCGGGAGTCGAAGTTTATCCCCCCTTGCGGGGGAAATCCCTTCAGGTCCACCAAAAATAAACCACCCGCAAGGGTGGCTTTATTTTTGCTGCGCCCTGCCAATGCGATGCCTCACTGTGCGTCCTGTTGCGCTTTGCCCCGCGCTGTGGTATACTGCACATAGCTATACCCACATTGCCTTCATAAAGGAGGACTGCCTGTGTCTACTATGTTGGAGCGCCGCTACCGGCGGCAGCACCTGAACTGTGTGCGGCACATCACCCTGGACCCCAAGGGCCGGGGCGTGGTGCGTATCCACATGATCCCACCCCGTGAGGACGCGGAAAACGCGCCCTTTCTGCTGCTGCTCAACGGCAGCAAGTTGGTGCCCCTGAACCTGAGCTGGGCCATCCTGCTCTCCTGCTTCATGGACCGGCTGGAGCCCTTCGCCGGGCTGGAGATCACCGAGAGCGACTGGAGCGCCATGGCTGCCGGCGCGGTGGCCCGGACCCATAAGGTCTACCCCTTCACGCCCAAGGAGCGTCTGGCGGAGGACCTGCAAATCATGATAGAGTCCCTGGTGGCCATCGCCCGGGGGCAGGAGCCGGAGGCGGAGGTCGCGCCGCTGACGCTGGGGGAATACGCCCCCGAGATGACCGCGCCCCACCGTATGGACCTGATGGTCAGCGCCATGACCCGTGACGGCGCGTGGCACTGCAACCAGAAGTGTCTGCACTGCTATGCGGCGGGACAGCCCCTGTCCGACACACCGGAGCTGACCACCGCCCAGTGGAAAGAGATTTTGACGAAACTGCGCGCGGCCAATATCCCCCAGGTGACGTTCACCGGCGGCGAGCCCACCCTGCGCGCCGATCTGGTGGAGCTGGTGGATGCCGCCCAGTGGTTCGTCACCCGGCTGAACACCAACGGCCGCCTGCTGACGCCGGCGCTGTGCCAAAAGCTGTATGACGCCAGCCTGGACAGCGTGCAGGTGACGCTCTACAGCCATGATAAGGACATTCACAACGCCCTGGTGGGTGCCGACGGCTTTGATGACACCGTGGCGGGCATCCGTGCCGCTGTGGCGGCGGGGCTGTCCGTGTCCGTGAACACGCCCCTGTGCAGCCTGAATACCGCCTATGACGAGACGCTGCGCTTCGTCCACGGTCTGGGCGTCCGCTATGTGACCTGTTCCGGGCTGATCCCCTCCGGCGGCGCGGTGGGCGACGAGAGCCGGGCCACGGCGCTGACCGAGCAGCAGCTCACCGACGTGCTGACAAAGGCCGTGGCGGCGACGGAGGAGCTGGAAATGGAACTGGATTTCACCAGCCCTGGCTGGCTGAAGGAGGAGACGCTGCGCGCCCTGGGCCTGACCCTGGTGCCCAGCTGCGGCGCCTGCCTCAGCAACATGGCCATCGCCCCGGACGGCGGCGTGATCCCCTGCCAGAGCTGGCTCAGCAGCCAGCCCCTGGGGAACATCCTCGCCGACGACTGGGACAAGATCTGGCAGAGCGAGCGCTGCGCGGCCATCCGGGCCAAGAGCGCCAAAATGGAGCAGCTGTGCCAACTGCGTGAAAGCAACCGGGAGGAGGGCACCCTATGCTGAAGAAACTGCACGTTCTGCTGCTTGTCTTACTGGCGGCGGTTTGCTTTACCGCCACCGCATGGGCAGATTACGACTACATCGAGCAGTACGGCGTTATGGTGACGCCCAACACGGAGGATGGCAGCCTGCTTATCACCGTGAAGCTGGAGTGGACGCCGCTGGAGGAGCTGCCCTACGGGCAGGAGCTGAAAATAGGCGTGCCCAACGGCTCCATTCGGGACGTGGCGGCGCAGACGGACAACATCGAGCGCCTGGACTTCGACAACAGCTATATGTACGTCTACCTGACCCAGGGCTACGACGAGGACGAGACCTTTACCTTCGCCTACTCCTGGGTGCAGGAGTATATGTACCAACTGGACGGCAGCGCCGTGACCTACGACTACACCCCCGGCTGGTTCGACGAGGCGAAGATCGGCCAGATGACCCTCGTCTGGAACGACCCCGCCGGGCTGACCGGCGATTTCACCGAGGGCACGGTCAGCGGCGCTGACAGCGTGACGGTGCAAAACGGCATGACCATCACCGCCTCCGATCTGGACTACGGCTACAAAATGAACATACAGGTGCGCTACACCGACTGGCCCACCCAGCTGTCGGAGGAATACAGCGCCGACAACGTCCCCGACGGCGGCTGGAACGGCAGCGATGGCTATTACTACGACGATGACGACACCGGTGACGCCATCATCGGCATGATGGTGACGATATTCGTGGTGATATTCATCTTCGTGCTGATCTCCGCCGCCCGCCGGGGCGACGGCTACGCCGGCGGCTTCGGCACCCGGTATGTGTTCGTCAACCACCTGTGGTACCCCGCCGGGCCGGACGGCAGGCCCCGTCCCGGCAGCGTGGGCACCAAAACAAAGCCCAGACCGCCCAGAAGAGGTGGCGGCGGCTTCGGCGGCGGAAGCCGTGGCGGCGGCTTTGGCGGCGGCGGTTTCGGCGGCGGCAGCCACTGTGCCTGCGCCAGCAGCTGCGCTTGTGCGTGCGCCTGTGCCTGTGCCGGCGGCGGCCGCGCCGGCTGCTCGGCCAAGAACCTCTACGGCGTGGGCCTGGACGAAACGCTGTCCGAAAAGCTCTGATAAAAAAACATCCCCCGACCGGGGGATGCTTTTTTTACGAGTATTGGAAGCCTCTGCCCGGCTCCTTGAACTCCGCCACACGTTTGTTAAAGCTGGCGAAGGCCGCGTCCTCGAAGGCCAGCGTGTCCTCGGCGCCCAGCTGCCGCAGCAGCCACTTGCACAGCGGAGGATTTAGGATCAGCAGCGGACCGATCAGCGCCGTGGCGTACAGCCCGCCCCGGCAGAAGCCCTCCGGCTTCGACTCCGGCGTGCGGCCCACGCCCCGCACGGTGTCAAACCAGCCCTCCGCCTCCGCTGCGTCGTAGTGGAAGCCGAACAGGCTCTTGAAGCCGACGACCTCCATACCGTCAAAGGTGCCCAGGAAGAAGCTGTTGTGCCGCTTCATCATGGTGTACCGCACCCGTCCGGGCAGAATGCCCAGCCCCTCTATGGTGTCGGCGCTGTCGCTTTCTATGGCGGCGGAAAACACGTCCGGCGCGTTGCCGGTCAGCAGGATCAGCTGTCCCGCGTCCGCCCTTGCGGCGATGTCCGCGGCATAGGGCCGCAGGGCGTCCGCCGCCAGACGCAGCCCCTGTTCTGTGGTGCTGCCCATATAGACCAGCGCCACATCCTCCGTGAGGAACCGGGGTTTGCTGTGCAGGTCCGTCTCTATGATCTCCAGCGCCGGGCAGCAGCGCTTCAGATAGTAGATGTTCTGCAGATCGCCGTACAGGTTGCAGACCTCCGGAAACAGAATTTCCGCCTTCATTGCGCGCCCTCCTTTGCCAGCAGCTTTTCCTTCAGCTTTTCCCTGACCCGGAAGGCCAGGGGCGTTCCGTCCACGCCGTAGAGCAGATACACGTCGTCGCCGGGGGTCAGCGGCAGCAGCTCCAGGGCGGCGAACTCGTCCTCGGCCAGCCGTATCTTCTGCCGGGGGATGCCCGCCAGCAGCAGCCGCAGCTGGTAGTCATAGGCCCGCGGCCCGGCGCAGACCAGGCACGTCACATCGTCGCTGTTCAGGAATTCAAAATCCGTGTCGTACATCCAGCTGGGGTTCTCCGACCAGCTTTTGGCCACGCCCAGGCAGTTCATCATCAGCAGCAGCTCCTTCTTCCCCGGCTTGGACCGGATATAGTCGAAGTTGCGGGAGCAGGCCAGAGCGTTCTTGTCCTTGGACATCTGCATAATGACCTTTACGCCGCCGATCTCCTCCTCGGACAGCCGGCTGGCGGGGATCTTCACCTCCGCCATGCGACGGGCGATAGTGCCGTGGTCATAGCCCAGCTGCCGCAGGGCGGCGATCACCGTCACCGTGTTGTAGATGTTGTGCAGGCTGTCGGTGATGAGGGTGTACGGGTATTCCTGCCCCGCCTCCCGTATGCACATGGTGTGGGCGGCGGTGTCCACCTTTGTGGCCAGATAGTCGCAGTCGGGGGAGTGGAAGCCGCAGCTCTCGCACACGGCCCGGCCGATGTGGTGGTAGCGGCGGTATTCATACCGCAGCTTTCCGGCGCATCGGGGGCAGATACGCATATCGTTCAGCAGGTTCTCGCATTCCGTCACGTCGGTGGGCAGCCGGTCGATGCCGAAATATACCCGCTGGTTCTCCGGCGCCACCGTGCAGGAGATCAGGTCGTCGGCGTTGAGGATCAGCCTGCTCTCCTTAGGCAGGGACCGGGTCAGGATGTCCGCGATGTAGCCCGGATGGGCGTTCCGCATGATGGAGTCCCGGAACAGGTTGGTAATGACGATGTGCTCCGGCTTCACATAGGGATAGATCCTGGGCGCAGAGCGCTCGTCGATCTCCAGGATCGCCAGGTCGTACTCCGGCCTGATCCGGCCCAGCAGGCCGCAGCCCTTCAGCAGCGCCGTGCTGACGCCGGAGATAATGTTGCTGCCCGCCCGGTTGCTGAGTACGTTCTTGCCCTCGGCGGTGAGCACGTCGTTCAGCATATTGGCCACGGTGGTCTTGCCGTTGGTGCCGGTGACGGCTATGATGTGCTCCGGCTTGCCGATATACTTCAAAAAGTCCGGACACAGCTTCACCGCCAGACTGCCGGGAAAGTCCGTGCCGTTGTGGCGGGTGATCTTCAGCGCCGGGATGGACAGCTTTGCCATCCACAGCGCAAACAGGAACCGCAGTTTACCCATTGTCATTCCTCCAGAGCGATGGCGCGGCAGGAGCAGCCATCGGCATTCTCAAATTTCAGGGGCAGCGTAACGAACGTGAAGCGTCGGCCCAGCAGCTTGTCCAGCCCCTTGAGGTTCTCGGTGTTCACAAAGTCCGCGCCCAGCAGTGTCATGTGGTTGGGAAAATCCACGCTGTCGCAGGGGTCCAGCGAGATGGTGTCCTCGCCCACGCCCTTCAGCGGCAGGCCGGCCAGATATGCCGCCGCCTCCGCCGTCAGGCAGGGAAAGCCCTCATAGTAGCCCGGCGTGCCCCACTTCTTGTCCCAGCCGGTGCAGAACAGCACGAAGTCCGCGCCATTCAGGTCATAGCTCTGCAGCAGGGACAGAGTAATGGCGCGCTGCCCCCGGCAGTCCACCACCACGGCGGGACCGGCGAACTTCGCCGCGTCATAGCGGTCCAGCGCCGTACCGTCACGGAGCATATGGGCCGGGGCGTCCATGTGGGTGCCGGTATGGGAGAACATATGCAGCAGCGTCTCCCGGTAGCCGCACTGGTCGATCGTGCAGGCGGTGGTCAGCCGGGGCTGCTCCGTGCCGGGATACACCGGCATATCGTTCCGTATGGTGTGGGTCAGCTCATGTGCCGTCATGCGTCCGCCTCCTTGCCGTGTGTCTGCAGCCAGATCAGCAGCGCCGCCACATCCGCCGGTGACACGCCGGATACCCGCCCGGCCTGCCCTACGTTCAAAGGCCGCAGCGCGCTGAGCTTCTCCCGCGCCTCCAGCCGCAGACCCTGAATGTGGTCGTAGTCCATATCCGGCGGCAGCTTCCGGCGCTCCAGCTTCTCAAACTCCGCCACCTGCCGTTGCTGGCGCTGGATATAGCCCTCGTACTTCACGGTGATCTCCACCTGCTCCCGCACCTCCGCGGGCAGGTCGGGTCGATTTGCGTCGAATTCTGTCAGGTCCGCGTAGGTCAGCTGGGGCCGCCGCAGCAGATCGATCAGGCGGCAGCCGCTGTCCACGGCGGCGGTGCCCCGTTCTGCCAGCAGGGCGTTCAGCTCCGGCGTGCCGGGTATGCCCGTGCGCTCCAGCCGCCGTATTTCCTTTGCCACGGCCTCGTACTTGGCCTCCACCGCCGCCAGCCGTTCATCGCTGACCAGCCCCAGCTCGTGCCCGATAGGGCACAGCCGCGCATCGGCGTTGTCCTGCCGCAGCAGCAGCCGGTATTCCGACCGGCTGGTCATCATGCGGTACGGCTCCTGGGTGCCCTTGGTCACCAGGTCGTCGATGAGGGTGCCGATGTAGCTTTCGCTGCGCTTCAGGATCAGCGGCTTCCGGCCCAGCAGGGCCAGCGCCGCGTTGACGCCCGCCACAAAGCCCTGGACCGCCGCCTCCTCATAGCCGGAGGAGCCGTTGAACTGTCCCGCGCCGTAAAGTCCTTCCACCGCCCGGGTCTCCAGGGTAGGCCGCAGGGCCAGGGGGTCGATGCAGTCATATTCGATGGCGTAGGCCGGACGCATCATCTCCGCCTGCTCCAGTCCGGGGACGGACCGCAGCATTTGCAGCTGCACATCCTCCGGCAGAGAGGAGGAAAAGCCCTGGATGTACATTTCCTCGGTGTCCAGGCCCATGGGCTCGATGAACAGCTGATGCCGCTCCTTGTCCGGAAAACGGACGATCTTTGTCTCGATGGACGGACAGTACCGGGGACCTATGCCCTGGATGGCCCCGGAATACAGGGGGCTTTTGTCCAGGTTTTCCCGGATGATCCGGTGGGTCTCCTCCGTGGTATATGTCAGCCAGCACGCGGCCCGGTTTTCCGGGGGACGCTCCGTCTCGAAGCTGAAGGGCAAGGGAGACGGATCCCCCTCCTGGAGCTGCATTTGAGAAAAGTCGATGCTCCGGCGGTTGACCCGGGGAGGGGTGCCGGTTTTGAACCGCCGCAGAGGCAGGCCCAGGGCCAGCAGGCTTTCCGTCAGAGGTCCGGCGGCGTGAAGGCCGTCGGGGCCGGATTTCTCCACGCAGTCGCCCACGATGGTGCGGCCCCGGAGATAGGTGCCGGTGCACAGCACCACCGCCCGGACCCGGTATACCGCCCCGGTGCGCAGCACCACGCCGGTGACGCGGCCGTTTTCCGTCCGCAGGGCCACCGCCTCCGCCTGGCGCAGGGTCAGGTGCTCCTGCATCTCCAGGGTGTGCTTCATGATCTGCTGATAGGCCCGGCGGTCCGCCTGGGCCCGCAGGGACCACACGGCAGGCCCCTTCCGGCGGTTGAGCATCCGGTATTGGATGCAGGCCCTATCCGCCGCCCGGGCCATTTCGCCGCCCAGGGCGTCCAGCTCCCGGACCAGGTGACCCTTGGCGGTGCCGCCAATGGCGGGATTGCAGGGCATGTTGCCCACGGCGTCCAGGTTGATGGTCAGGCACACGGTGTCCAGCCCCAGCCGGGCGGCGGCCAGGGCCGCCTCGATGCCGGCGTGTCCCGCGCCGATAACGGCAATATCAAATTGTCCCGCGTCAAATTCTCTCATGCTCGTTCCTCAGTTCCGGCGCAGGATCACCACCGCCACCTCCGGGCGGTTCAGGATCCGCACCATGCCGCCCAGGCCCCGGGTGACAAACACATCCGCGTCCCGGCAGGTGTAAAATCCGTTGGTATAGGAGGGCAGCAGCGCGCCGCCGTTGCCCAGCAGGCCGTCGGTAAAGGGCAGCCGCCACAGGCCGCCGTGGCCGTGGCCCGACAGGGTCAGATCCGCCCCAAGGGCGGCGTAATCCGTTTCAAAATGGGTATTCCGGTGGGCCAGCAGCAGCCAGAACCCGTCGCCGATGGCGTCCCGGACATCCCGGGCCACCTCCTGGGGCGTTTTCTGGTCGGCGAAGCCGTTGGGGTCGTCGATGCCCGCCACGGCGATGGCGCCGCCGTTCCGCTCCAGCGTTACAAAGGTGTTGCTCAGATAGGTGACGCCGCATTCCTTCAGCAGCGGCGTCAGCTCCGACATGGCCCCGGCAGCCCACTCATGATTACCGGAGACGAAATACGTAGGCGCCATAGCCGTCAGCCCACGCAGCAGAGGCCGCAGATATTCCGTGCCGCTCCACTCGTCCACCAGGTCGCCCACCAGCGCGATGATATCGGGCCGGGCCTTCCGCACCGCCTCCAGAAGGCGGCTGTTGTCCCGGCCGAACCGGCGGCCATGGAGATCCGACAGCACCACGATCCGGGCCCCGTCCCACCCCTGCGGCAGCCGCCGGGAGGTGAAGGTGTATTCCTCGGTGGAGAGGGTGTAGTTCCCCCACCACAGGCCCGCCCCGGCCAGGGTCAGCGCCGCCAGCAGCAGCGGCAGGGCCGTGTTTTTCCTTTTGCGTTTCTTGTCCAACCGCGCCGCCTCCTTACAGGATACCCTATTATATAATAGGTTCCCCGGGGTTTGCAAGTCTTTTGTTGTGCAGAATAGCAAAAAGTGATCGTGCGTTTTTATGAAAAATGTACATTTGCACCCTTGCGAAAATGCTCCCGCCGACGTATACTATATATGTAAAAAGCGAAGAAAGGAGCGTGATACCATGACCAACATTTTCATGAAGGGCGATCTGGATGACATGATCTTCGAGGGAACCGATTGGCAGCCCAGCGAGCGGTAAATCCGGTGCTTACCAAGGAGAAGGCCACGCCAAGGCGTGGTGATTTTTTTTAACAGAAAAAGCGTTTTTCGAGTTGATGCGCCGCAGGGCGCTTTTTTTGTGCCCATTTTTACGCTCATTTATCGTCTGCGGCGCCGCAGGTCGGCTGCGATCAAGACCCCGCAGGCCAGCAGCAGGCCCGCCAGAATGAGGAGGGCGCAGCTGCGGAAATATTCCTCCGGCAGAATCAGGATCACCGGGTCCGTCATCGGGTCAAACAGCCAGTTGTCCTTTCCCGGAAAAAAGATGGTGTGGAACACCGTAAATGCCCGGTCGAAGTCCAGAGCCGCCAAACCCCCGACGATCACGAACAGTCCGCCCAGGCCACAGGCGGCCCAGAACCCCGGCCCGCGGCCTCCAAAGCGGCACAGGGCCATCCCCTTTCGCCGCCGCAGCAGGTACAGGGCCAGCAGTGCCGCCAGGGATACCGCCAGCAGCCGGATATCCAGCAGAAACAGCACCCGCACGTCGGCAAAGTGGCTGGCTCCCTCCTGGGAAAAGGGCAGCACCCCGGCGGCAAAATCCGGCCGCAGGCCCAGGCAGTAGTCCATCACGTCGCCGAAGGCATCCCTCAGCTGTTCCACCGTCAGGCCGCTGCGGGCGGGGATATCCAGGGCCTGAATCTGCGCCCAGTAGAAGGGTCGCACCAGCAGCGGCAGGGCAATGGCCCCCGTCAGCACCGCCAGAGCCGTCAGGGGAATGGTGAGAACGGACAGAAATTTCTTCATTTCGTTGGCTCCTTTCGGCCGGACAGCACCAGAAGCACCTGACCCGGCAGGTAAAACAGCCACATGCCCACCTGGGCAAAGGCGGCAAGCCACCCGGGAAACAGCTCCGGCTGATTGCGGATCCCCACGCACACGTCGCACAGCAGAAACAGCCACAGTCCCACGGAAAACAGCGGACTGTGAAGGGGCACCGCCTGACAGGCGTTCAGCAGGAAATTCGTAAAGTACACCGCCGCCAGCAGATTCAGCGGCGACAGAAGCCCCAGGGCCCACAGGCCCGCCCAGGCTCCCAGCACCAGCACCAGCCGCAGAGGCCACAGGGTCCGTCCGCCGTTCCGCCGGCAGATCCGGACCAGATACAGGGCCTGGACCCCGCAGAACAGGGCCACTCCCGCGCCGTAATGGTCGTTCAGCAGCAGCAAAAACGTGTCTGCTCCCAGGGTCAGAGCCATGGCAGCGGGCATCAGGCGGCTGCCGCCCCGGCAGGCAAACAGCACGGAAAACACCAGACACACGGCGATGGAGGCGTATTTCACCGGGTCGCCGCTGCCCCCGGTCAGATCCATGGTCAGAAACACCGCATACAGGGCCGCCTCCAGCCCCAGAAACGCCGCCGTCACAGGTCCCACAGCTCCGGGTCGCTGGCGGAAACACACAGGGCGCCGGCAGACAGCGCCGCCGTCACATCGGCCTTGTCTGCCAGCAGGCCCCCGGCGATGAGGGGCACCGGCAGCTCCCGGGACAGCCGGGCGATGACCTTATAGATGGTTCCCGGCAGCACCTCAATCAGGTCCGGCATGCCTATGCCCGCCTCCTTCCCCAGGTTGCTGACAGCCTTGGAGTCGATGGCAAACACCCGCAGCACCGTCAGCATTCCCAGCTCCCGGCCCCGGCGGATCAGGTGAGGCCGGGTGGAGATGATGCCGTCGGCCCCGCAGCGGCGCAGGTAGTCCACGGCGATTTCCTTGGGGGCCAGCCCTGCGATCAGGTCTGCGTGGATCACCGCCTGCTTCCCGGCCCGGTGGACCCGATCCACCAGCTCCCCGATGTTCAGAATATCGCCGCACAGCAGGAACACCGCCGCCCCGTCATGGCACAAGGCACGATCCAGGGTCTCCGGCTCCTTCACCGCCGGGATCACCGGCGTCCGCTCCAAAAGCGGCAGCATGGCATGGGCCATAGGGCGCGCCCCCTTTCCGCAATTTTCTCTCCCTATGTTACCACGGCAGGGGGGCAGATTTCAACGATATTTTCATGAAAAAGTCCTTGACAGCCGCCGGTGTCTCTGGTATACTGTCTGAGAAAACAAAGAAGGCTGGGTGCATCCGCCTCACCTCCCGCCCGTGGCAAAGAGGTCAACAGCAATTGTTTCCATGGTTTCCGCATGCCGGGGGCCGTGTTGTTGCGCGGATGCATGGTGCATTCGCGTTTTTTTATTGATCGAATGGAGGTGCGACGGTTATTAGCAAGGTAGAGCATGAACTCAATGAAGAGATCCGGGATAAGGAGATCCGCCTCATCGGCGAAAACGGCGAACAGCTGGGCATTGTGTCCTCTGCGGAGGGTCTGCACATCGCCGAGGAAAAGGGACTGGACCTGGTGAAGATTTCCCCCCAGGCCACGCCGCCTGTGTGCAAGCTCATGAACTATGGCAAGTACAGGTTCGAGCGCAGCAAGAAGGAAAAGGAAGCCAGAAAGAACCAGCATGTGGTGGAGATCAAGGAAATTCGCATGTCTCCGGGCATCGATGTCGGCGACTTCAACACGAAGCTGAAAAACGCGCAGAAGTTCCTGGCTGACGGCAACCGGGTGAAGGTCTCCGTCCGCTTCCGCGGCCGCGAGATGGCGCATACGGATATCGGCCGGGATCTGCTGAAGAAGTTCGCGGAGCTTTGCGCCGACGTGGCCACGATGGATAAATCCGCCAAAATGGAGGGCCGGCTCATGTCCATGTTCCTGTCCCCCAAGGCCCAAAAGGCCGGAAAATAACACACGAGTTCTTCCCGTCCCCCTGGGAACGGGAGAATAGATGGAAGGAGTACTATTATGCCTAAACTGAAGACCCACAGCGGCGCCAAGAAGCGCTTCAATCTGACGAAGTCCGGCAAGGTCAAGAGAGCGCACGCTTTCAAGAGCCACATCCTCACCAAGAAGGACACCAAGCGCGGCCGTCGCCTGCGCAGCGGCACCTACGCCGACTGCACCAATGAGGCCACCATCCGCAAGATGATCCCCTACAAATAAGAGACGGATATCGTTAGAAATAGGAGGCAATTAAGAAATGGCACGTGTTAAAGGCGCTATGATGGCGCGTAAAAGAAGAAATAAGACGCTGAAGCTGGCCAAGGGCTACTGGGGCGCCAAGTCCAAGCACTTCAAGATGGCCAACGAGCAGGTCATGAAGTCCCTGACCTACGCCTATGTGGGCCGCCGCCTGAAGAAGCGGGACTTCCGCCAGCTGTGGATCACCCGCATCTCCGCCGCCTGCAAGCTCAACGGCATGAACTATTCCACCTTCATGCACGGTCTGAAGGTGGCCGGCATCCAGATCAACCGCAAGATGCTCTCCGAGATGGCCATCTACGATGCCCCGGCGTTCGCCGCCCTGTGCGACATCGCCAAGAAGGCGTAACTGTCTTAAAAAGCACGTCGCATATGCGGCGTGCTTTTTCCTGTGGCAAAGGGCGGAAATATCTGGTATACTATCAGGGAAACACATCATCGATGGTACCAAGAGAAAGGAGCATTTCCATGTACTGCACGAGAAGGATCAATGACGATTACACATGGGTGGGTGCCGACGGGAGGCGGCTGGCCATGTTTGAGGGCGTGTTCGACGTACCGGCAGGCATCTCCTTCAACAGCTATCTGCTGCGGGACGAAAAGACCGTACTGTTTGACACGACGGATGCGGCGGTGCGCCGCACCTTCCGGGAAAATCTCCTCCATGCGCTGGAGGGGCGGTCGCTGGACTGCGTGGTGGTACACCACATGGAGCCGGATCACACGGCAGAGCTGGAGGAGCTGGTGCTGCGCTTCCCGGAAGTGCAGATCTATTGCAGCGCTATGGCCAAGACCATGATGACCCAGTTCTTCGGCCCCGGCTTTCAGGAGCGCATCCATGTGGTGAAGGAGGGGGATACCCTCTGCACCGGGCGGCACACGCTGCGCTTTATTGCGGCCCCCATGGTCCACTGGCCGGAGGTACTGATGACTTACGACGAGACGGATCGTCTGCTGCTGACGGCGGATGCCTTCGGCTGCTTCGGGGCCTTGAATGGCCGGCTGTTTGCCGATGAGGTGGACTTCGACCGGGACTATCTGGACGAGACCCGGCGCTACTACACCAATATCGTGGGCAAATACGGCTCTCAGGTACAGGCGGTGCTGAAGAAGGCGGCGGAGCTGGACATCGCCATGCTGCTGCCCCTCCACGGCTTTGTGTGGCGGAAGGAGTTGGGGTATCTCCTGCACAAGTACGACCTCTGGAGCCGCTACGAGCCGGAGGAGCGGGGGGTGCTCATCGCCTATGCCTCCGTGTATGGCAACACGGAGAACGCCGCCAACATTCTGGCCTGCCGGCTGTCGGAGCGGGGTGTGAGGGTGCAGATGTTCGATACCTCCGTGACGCCTACCTCTTACATTCTGTCGGCGGCCTTCCGTTACAGCCATCTGGTGTTTGCTGCCACTACCTACAACGCCGGGGTGTTCATCACCATGGAGGAGCTGCTCCACGATATCGCTGCCCACGATCTCCAGAATCGCCGGGTGGTGCTGCTGGAGAACGGCTCCTGGGCCCCGGCCAGCGGCAAGGGGATGCAGAAGATCCTCCAGCCTCTGAAGGGGTGGCAGCAGATGGAGGACACCTTTACCATCCGTTCCGCCCTGCGGGAGGATCAGACCATGCAGCTGGAGCGGCTGGCGGCCACGCTGGCGGCGGACGTACAGGCTGCGGCCCCGGCGGAGGAAAAGCCGGAGGGGCAGCACCGCTATGTGTGCAAGGTCTGCGGCTATGTATACGAGGGGGACTCCCTGCCGGAGGATTATAAGTGCCCCCTGTGCGGCGCCGGTGCGGAGTATTTCAAGCAGGAGTCGTAAAGAGCGCTTTTCCCCATGAAAAAACAGCAGGATGGCAATACCATCCTGCTGTTCTTATATTATTCTACGGAAGAAGCTTCCACCGGAGCAGCCTCCGCAGGTTCCTCCACCGGCTCCGTCCACGGCTCCATGGTAGCCACGCAGCGGTTGATGTTCTTCCCCAGCTCATAGAACTTGGCCTCGTAGTCCGTCATGACCCCCACGGGGCCGTCGGCGTGGAGGTCACGGGTCACCTCCGACAGGGCGAAGCCGTACTGGGGGATCTCCTCCACGGACCACTGGAACAGCTTGTCGTTGTCCGTCTTAAAGTGGATCTGCCCGCCCATAGGCAGCACCTGCCGGTAGCACTTGAGAAAATTGCCGTGGGTCAGACGGCGGCGCTTCTGGTTGCTCTTGGGCCACGGGTCGCAGAAGTTGATGTACAGCCGGTCCACCTCCGCCGGGGCAAACATATCCGGCAGCAGGGCGGCGTCCCCCACCACGAAGAATACGTTGTGCAGCCCCGCCGCCTGCGCCCGTTCCATGGCCACCACCATGGCGTCCGGCACCTTCTCCACGGCGATGAGCAGAACATCCGGCTCCGCTTGGGCCGTACCCACGGTGAAGCGCCCCTTGCCGCAGCCCAGTTCTACCCGCAGCTCACGGGCATCGGGCATCAGCTCCCGCCAGTGGCCCCGCATGGCGAAGGGGTCCTGTACCTGACAGGCCCGGCAGGCCTCCATCCGGGGCAGTAGATTCTTCTTTTTCCGCATACGCATGGTGTCGTTCCTCCTGAAAAACGCCGTATGGCGATGGTATCCGACTACCCAATATACCGGTTTTCCGGTGAAAAAGCAAGAGGGAACGCCGGAAAATCTCTCCCGGCAGGGGAGAGCCGCCGAAGCGACGTTTTCGTAGCACGGCGCATCGAAGAACAGGTACGGCAAAAAGCTGGAAAAGTACGCAAAAAATCCGGCGAAATTTGTGATTTCCTCTAAAAAGAGAAAAGCCGGGTGAGAAGTGCTTGATAAATTTTAGACGAACGTCTATAATGGATAAGGTATATGAGAAAGTGCATTTTGCGGGTGAAACACCCCCCGCAGAAAGCGCTTTTTCCCATGACGTTGCCGCTGCTTCGGCGGCGGCTGCCACAGTAAGGAGGAACCATTGTGACGAACGTACTGTTGGAGAAAAAAGGTCCATATGCCGTGGCCACCATCCACCGTCCGGAGGCGCTGAACGCCCTGAATTCTCAGGTGTTGGCGGATCTGGCGGAGCTGCTGGACACCGTGGAGGCCGACGAGGAGATCCGTGTACTGGTCATCACCGGCGCCGGGGAGAAGGCCTTCGTGGCGGGGGCCGACATCGGAGAGATGAGCACCCTCACCAAGGCCGAGGGCGAGGCCTTCGGCAAGAAGGGCAACGACGTATTCCGCCGGCTGGA
>OLQD01000395.1_pt1 | contig 41684 bp, 29 predicted proteins | sample 1672841 | NCBI WGS metagenome assembly OLQD01 (sample SAMEA3136729, study PRJEB25190) | human gut metagenome | biome: human gut; feature: human-associated habitat; material: faeces | place: Austria | collected 2013 | reverse complement strand
TAGAGATCCGATCACTCTGATAGCTCCGATGGTTCCGATAGCTAACAGCCAATAGTTAACAGCCAATCCATGGGTGGCACATTTATATATAGTGACCTCATCTATGCCTTGCTTGTCGCTATGTGTAGCTCATGACAGAGCGATTATAATGCGTCAGCCCTGAAGTGAAAGTTAGTCGTATGCGCTGTTAATCTGATTCTGTGTATCTTTGCGCAACTATTGGGACGTTTCGTCTAGACGATGTGCGCTCCTGTCTACCAAGCTCCCCAAGTAGGGGGCTGACCTACTATTTCTAAATACATGTATGGATAGTCTGCGAGCTTTTCTCAACGAACTTTTCGTCATACCATCGGTGCCTCAATCGATTATTGTGATCTCACTAGTCTCTCTGGTGGGATTGCTCTTGGCTCGTATTCGCATAGCCCGTATTTCACTGGGGGTGACTTTTGTTTTCTTCGTCGGTATCCTGCTCTCTTACTGGGGTATCACGCTAGAGGCGAGGACGCTAGACTTTGCGATGAACTTTGGGCTGATCCTCTTTATCTACGCCCTCGGTCTTCAGGTGGGACCAGCTTTCTTCCCCTCACTCAAGAAGGGTGGCATACGGGACAACATCGACTCGCTCCTCATTGTGCTGGTCGACTTGGCATTCGTCGTGGGACTCTTTTTCGTCTCGGAGCTACCCATCAGTCAGTGGGTAGGCATCCTGTCGGGTGCTACGACCAATACACCTGCGCTAGCTGCGGCTCAGAGTAGCTTGCCGAGCGTCGGGACTGAGGGGCAAAGCATGCTGGCTGAGATGGCGCTGGCGTGTGCAATCACCTATCCCTTTGGTGTGGTGGGTGTCATACTAGCCCTCTATGTACTCGCCCCCTTAGCCAAGAAACGTGCCAAGGGGCAGTCTGATGATGAGGAGCATGCTGCTTTCTTTAGCGAGTACGAAGTGAAGAATATGGGGGTGGTCGGCAAGACTATCTCGGAGGTTTCACGGGTTGCTGAGACGCCTTTTGTGATCAGTCGTATATGGCGTGACGGTAAGGCGCTGTCTCCCGACTCCTCGACACAACTACTAGAGGGTGATCGCCTGCTGATCGTTTCGGACGAGCGGGAGGTGCCTCGGCTGGAGCTATTCTTTGGTAAGAAGGTGGAGAAGGATTGGAACCGCTCCGACATTGACTGGGATAGTGTGGATCAGAGTCTCGTATCGAGGCGACTCGTACTCACACGTAAGGAGTACAACGGCGTGCGCCTTAGTGCTTTGCACCTGCGCAATGACTACGGGGTCAATGTGACACGTATCGATCGTGCGGGCATCGAGCTGCTCACCTCGCCAGACCTGCACCTACAGCTGGGAGACCGTATGACCGTGGTGGGTACCAAAGAGGCTACCGATGCTGTTGCAACAAAGATTGGCAACGAAATCAAGGACTTGGATGCTCCTAACTTGTTGGGGCTTTTCATCGGCCTTTTCATCAGTGTTTTCGTTGGTATGATACCTTTCTATATCCCTGGTGTGAGCTTGCCTATACGACTGGGGCTGGCTGGTGGCGGTATCATCATCGGTATCCTCATGGGAGCCTTCGGGCCTCGTATGCATGTGACCACTTACATCACCAATAGTGCCAGTCTGCTGGTGCGACAGCTGGGCCTGATCCTTTATCTGGGCTGTCTGGGACTCTCGTCGGGTGCTGGCTTCTTTGACATCCTCTTTAGCACACGTGGCTTGGTATGGCTCGGCTATGGTGCCTTGCTGACGGTGCTCCCGATCCTGCTGGTTGGCTGGTATATGCTACGTCGCAAGCGGGGTGACTACGCTACCATGTGTGGTGTGGTGTGTGGTAGCATGGCGAACCCAATGGCTCTGGAGGTGGTCGGCGACAGGCTGAAGGGCAGCAGACATACGGTCGCTTACGCCACGGTTTATCCGCTCGGCATGTTCGTCCGTATCATCACCGCACAGCTACTCATCTTACTCTTTGTATAGCTTATGACAGACACTATAGATACCGCTGAGGCACTCTCGCCTGATCGCCACAAAGGTGAGACGGGGCTCTTGCGTACGGAGCATCTAGTGAAGCGCTACCGCAGTCGTACCGTGGTCAACGATGTCTCTATCGAGCTACGCCAAGGGGAGATCGTCGGACTGCTAGGCCCTAATGGTGCGGGCAAGACGACCACTTTCTATATGACGGTGGGACTGGTCGTACCTAATGGGGGCAAGATATTTCTCAATGAACAGGATATTACGAAGCTCCCGGTCTATCAGCGCGCCCGTCTCGGGATCGGCTATCTAGCGCAGGAGGCGTCGGTCTTTAGAAAGCTTTCGGTAGAGGACAATATCAAGGCGGTGCTAGAGATGACGCCACTCACACCGGAGCAGCAGCACGAGAGACTGGAGACACTGCTCGATGAGTTTGGACTTCACAAGGTACGCACCAATCAGGGTAATAGACTCTCGGGAGGTGAGCGTAGACGTGTCGAGATAGCTCGCTGCCTTGCTATCGACCCTAAGTTTATCATGCTCGACGAGCCCTTTGCAGGTGTCGACCCGATTGCTGTGCAGGACATACAGTCTATCGTAGCTAAGCTCAAGCAGCGCAACATCGGCATCCTGATCACCGATCACAATGTCAATGAGACGCTCAGCATCACTGATCGTGCCTATCTGCTCTTTGAGGGCAAGGTACTCTTTCAGGGTACGGCCGAGCAGCTCGCCGAGAACGCTCTCGTGCGTGAGAAGTACCTCGGACGCGACTTCGTCTTGCGTCGCAAGAGCTTCGCTGATCTATAGCCTTTGGCCCTATTGTTGTGATGACAATAGGCACTGGTGACGCTCTATTGAATAGAAATAGTTATCTTTGCGGGTAGCAACACGGTCGACTAGCTTCTATCGGATAGGAGAGAGTCCTCATTGTTACACCTTTGCGTAATCAATTCACACAACACACACATATACGATATGGCAAATAAAAGAGAACGGCTCTTTGGGGATTTCCCCCCCGTAAGCAAAGAGCAGTGGCTGGAGAAAGTCACAGTCGATCTCAAGGGTGCCTCCTTTGACAAGCGGCTCGTATGGCGTACGCCTGAAGGCTTTAACCTACAGCCTATGTACAGACGCGAAGACATTGCTCAATATGCCTCACGTCTAGCACTACCTGGTGAATACCCCTACGTGCGATCGACGAAGCTAAACAATGAGTGGCTCGTACGCCAAGACATTAAGGTTAAGGATCCCGCCGAGGCGAACGCTAAGGCGCTAGATATACTCAACAAGGGAGTCACTTCCCTCGGGTTCAACATCTCTAAGACGATCCTCTCTGCCGAGACCCTAGAGACACTCCTCAAGGGAATAGACCTGACGGCCGTAGAGATCAATCTCTCAACCTGTATCTCCCGTACGGTCGAGCTGGCAGAGCTCTTCGTTGCCTACGTGCAGAAGCATAAGATCGATGGCGCAGCCGTAAGAGGTGCTATCGAGTACAATCCCTTCAAGCGAGAGCTGATGAAGGGCGTCGTCGATGACAAGCGTTACGATACGCTAGAGCAACTCTACAACATTGCCAAGCCTATCCCACAGATGCGCCTTTACATCGTAGAGGCCTCGATGCTGAGCAACGCTGGCGCAGGCATCGTCAAGGAGCTCGCCTATGCACTCGCGTGGGGTGCTGAGGTCCTCGACCAGATGGTGGCTCGTGGTCACAAGATCGAGGAGATCGCTCGCAGGATCAAGTTCCACTTCGGAATCAGCTCGAGCTACTTCATGGAGATGGCCAAGTTCCGTGCGGCACGCTGGCTATGGGCCGAGATTATCGGAGCGCATGGCGACCAGTACAAGGGCGATGTGGCTAAGATCTGCCAGCATGCTACCACCTCGCAGTGGAATATGACCATCTATGACGCTTATGTCAACCTGCTCCGCTCACAGACGGAGACTATGTCGGCAGCACTAGGCGGTGTTGACTCGATCACGGTCCTACCCTTCAACATTGCTTACGAGGAGAGCACCGACTTTTCCGAGCGTATCGCACGCAATCAGCAGCTCCTCCTGAGCGAGGAGAGCCACTTCGACAAGGTTGTCGACCCCGCTGCTGGTTCTTACTACATAGAGACGCTGACCAATGTGATTGCTGAGCAAGCTTGGCAGCTCTTTGGCGAGATCAGCGCTAGCGAGGGCAGCTTCGAAAGCTTTGTCACCACGGGCGCACTACAGCGCGACCTCCAGGAGGCCAATACAGAGCGTCACGCAGCGGTCGCAAAGCGCAAGGAGACCCTACTAGGTACCAACGAATTCCCGAACTTCACAGAGACTGCTCACGAGAAGCTCGCGACGCCCGCTGTCATCACGACGGGGTGCGGTTGCTCTGCTGGAGAAAAACAGGAGGGTCTACAGCCTCTCAACTTTGATCGTGGTGCTAATCAGTTTGAGGCACTACGCTTGACGACGGAGCGCGGCAAGCAGCCTGTCGTCTTCATGCTGACGATCGGCAATCTAGCCATGAGACTCGCTCGCTCACAGTTTTCGGGCAACTTCTTCGGCTGTGCTGGTTACAAGCTCATCGACAACCTCGGCTTTGAGACAGTCCAAGAGGGTATCGACGCAGCTGTCGCTGCTAAGGCAGACATCGTGGTGCTCTGCTCTAGTGACGATGAGTATGAGACTTACGCTCCCGAGGCGTTCCGTCTACTCGACGGCAGAGCGCAGTTTGTCGTAGCGGGCAATCCCGCCTGTACGGAGCAACTGCAGGCTCTCGGCATCGAGCACTTTATCCATGTCCGTAGTAACGTGTTGGAGACTCTACAGCACTTCAACGAGCTCTTTGGACTAGCGTAGTAACCCTCTAAGAAACACACATAAATGACAAAGCCATTATATAAAGAGATTGACCTGAGTCACTCTCAGTTTGGACGCACCGATGCCGCTAAGTGGGGCAAGGAGCATGCTCTAGAGGCGAACTGGACTACGCCAGAGCAGATCAAAGTCAAGCCGGTCTACACGGCTGACGATATAGAGGAGCTAGAGCACCTCGACTACGTGTCGGGTCTGCCCCCCTTCCTTCGTGGCCCGTATAGCTTGATGTACCCGTTCCGTCCGTGGACCATACGTCAGTACGCTGGCTTCTCAACGGCTGAGGAGAGTAACGCCTTCTACCGTCGTAACCTAGCGAGTGGTCAGAAGGGACTATCAGTCGCTTTCGACCTCCCGACACACCGTGGTTACGATGCTGACCACCCACGTGTCGTGGGCGATGTGGGTAAGGCGGGCGTCTCTATCTGCTCGCTGGAGGATATGAAGGTGCTTTTCGATGGTATCCCGCTAGCCAAGATGTCTGTCTCCATGACGATGAATGGAGCCGTCTTGCCTGTCCTCGCTTTCTACATCAATGCTGGACTAGAGCAGGGTGCTAAGCTCGAGGAGATGGCTGGTACCATTCAGAACGATATCCTCAAGGAGTTCATGGTGCGCAATACCTACATCTATCCGCCCGAATTCTCGATGAAGATCATCGCCGACATCTTTGAGTACACCTCGCAAAAGATGCCTAAGTTCAACTCTATCTCCATCTCGGGCTACCACATGCAGGAGGCTGGTGCTACGGCGGACATCGAGATCGCCTTCACCATCGCCGATGGTATCGAGTACCTCCGCGCTGGTATCAACGCAGGTATCCCTGTGGACAAGTTTGCGCCACGTCTCTCCTTCTTCTGGGGCATCGGCGTCAACCACTTTATGGAGATCGCTAAGATGCGTGCCGCACGTATGCTCTGGGCTAAGGTGGTCAAGAGCTTTGGTGCTGAGAATCCTAAGTCGCTCATGCTCCGTACGCACTGCCAGACCTCTGGATGGTCGCTCACCGAGCAGGATCCCTACAACAACGTGGGGCGTACCTGTATCGAAGCTATGGCCGCCGCTCTCGGTCACACGCAGTCGCTACACACCAATGCACTCGATGAGGCGATCGCCTTGCCGACCGACTTCTCAGCTCGTATCGCTCGTAATACGCAGATCTACATTCAGAAGGAGACGCAGGTCTGCCGCTCTATCGATCCATGGGGCGGCTCCTACTATATAGAGACCCTCACGGACGAGATCGCTCACAGAGCTTGGGAGCATATCCAAGAGGTCGAGAAGATCGGTGGTATGGCCAAGGCTATCGAGACCGGTCTCCCCAAGATGCGTATCGAGGAGGCAGCCGCACGTACGCAGGCTCGTATCGACTCCAACCAGCAGGTGATCATCGGTATCAATAAGTACCGCCTAGAGCACGAGGATCCGATCGAGATCCTAGAGATCGACAACACCTCCGTACGTCAGAGCCAGGTAGCTCGTCTAGAGGACCTACGCGCTCATCGTGACGAGCAGGCTGTACAGGCTGCTCTCAAGGAGATCACCGAGTGTGTACGCACCAAGCAGGGCAACCTCCTAGAGCTGGCTGTCAAGGCAGCAGGTCTACGTGCCTCGCTAGGCGAAATATCCGACGCTTGTGAGGCGGTCGTCGGACGATACAGTGCAGTAATTAGAACGATCAGTGGCGTGTATTCAAAAGAGTCAGGACATGACAAGCAGCTAGAGTATGCTAAGCAGCTTGCAGAGGAATTTGCACAGCGTGAGGGGCGTCAGCCTCGTATCATGATAGCTAAGATGGGACAAGACGGTCACGACCGTGGTGCTAAGGTAGTAGCCACTGGCTATGCCGACTGCGGCTTTGACGTCGATATGGGTCCTCTCTTCCAGACTCCTGAGGAGAGTGCTCGTCAGGCTGTTGAGAACGACGTCAACATCCTTGGTGTCAGCTCACTGGCAGCAGGACACAAGACGCTCATCCCGCAGGTCATCGAGGAGCTACGCAAGCTCGGACGTCCTGATATCATCGTCACCGCTGGCGGTGTCATCCCAGCGCAAGACTACGACTTCCTCTACAAGGCAGGCGTGGCAGCTATCTTCGGCCCAGGTACACCTGTCGCCTACTCAGCTGCTAAGTGCCTCGAGATACTCCTCGGCAAGGAAGCGTAACGCGACGGATTATATCAATCCAGATTACTAACGATAGCCACGTGGGAAATGTTACATCCCCACGTGGCTATCTTTTATTCTCCACGTAGGGGAGAAATAAAACTTCGGAAGAATGAAATAAAACTTCGGAGGAATGAAATGAAACTTCGGAGGAATTTTTCCTTTTCCACGTGGACATTCCAAAATCTCTACGTGGAGATTTCAGGCCGTAACGGTCTGTTTCTGCGCTGTATAGAGCTTCGGGTTCAAGTGTGATAGCTGAAGACTCGGAAAGAAATTTCAGCTCGAGGAAAAAAAAGTGGGGCAAACGCTTGCATTGTTCAGAAAAAGTTGTACCTTTGCATCACGGTTCAGGAAGGAAGTCGCTGGTGACTCGCCTGAATGAGGATTGACTTCGTAGCTCAGTTGGTAGAGCAACTGACTCTTAATCAGTGGGTCGAGGGTTCGAGCCCCTCCGAGGTCACAAGTGATAGATCACTTTGAATAGCTTCTTGCAGTGTGCAGGGAGCTATTTTCATTTGATGCTTGTCTGTTCCTTTGCATTCGGGGGTTGTCTTCTCTGTGTCACAGCAAGTCGCTACGCGTGAGATTTGCGGGGTGCGAGGCTATTGGGAGGAGAGGATAGCTCGCTGCTTTTTCTGTATCTTTGCGAGAGTTAGGGTTATACGACTAACCGTTTTCATCATGAGCTATACCAAACATCCTAATAAATATATCGGAGCACATGTGAGCGCAGCTGGTGGCGTGGAGGAGGCTCCTCTGCGTGCTGGTGAACTGGGCGCGCGTGCCTTCGCATTCTTTCTCAAGAACCAGCGGCAGTGGAATGCTAAGCCCTACACCAAGGAGCAGATCGATGCTTTTATCGCCAACTGTGACCAGGTGGGCATACAGCGCGAGCATATCCTACCCCATGCGAGCTACCTATATAATATAGGTAATGCGGACGCAGCCAAGCGTCAGCGCAGTCGCCATGCGATGATCGATGAGATGCACCGCTGCGAGCAGTTGGGGCTGCGCTTGCTCAACTTCCACCCAGGGAGCTACCTCAAGGAGATCTCTGAGGAGCAGTGTATGGAGTACATAGCTGCTGAGATGAATGCTGTGCTGGCCGAGTCGGAGGAAGTTAAGCTGGTCTTGGAGAATGTGGCGGGTCAAGGGACCAACGTGGGCTACACCTTCGAGCAGCTCGCCTACATCATCTCGCTCGTTGAGGATACTAGCCGTGTGGGTGTATGCATCGACACTGCGCACACGCTGGCGGCGGGCTATGAGATACGCACGGCCGATGGCTACACGGCTATGTGGCAAGCCTTCGACGATATCATCGGCTACGACAAGCTCTGCGCCATTCATCTGAATGATAGCAAGAAGGATTTGGGCACTCGTGTGGATCGTCATGAGTCTATTGGCAAGGGCTTTATGGGTACAGAGCTTTTCAAAATGCTGATGGACGACCCACATCTAGACAACATCCCGATCGTCCTAGAAACGCCCGTGCCTGAGCTCTGGGCGGAGGAGATCGCTTACCTCTATGCGCTCTAATAGGATATGCTAACGAAGATCTATGCGGGCACCCCCGACTACGCTGTGGTGCGTGAGGTGGTCCAATGCCTGGAGAGTGGCGGAGTGATTATCTACCCTACAGGTGTAGGCTATGCGCTTGGTTGCTCGGCGCTGAAGAAGCGTGCCGTGGAGCAGGTGTGCCAGATCAAAGGGGTAGACAGCAAGCGTCACACCTTGGCGATCATGTGCCAAGACCTAGGCGAGGTGGCTCAGTATGCTAAGCTGGGAGACGATACTTTTGCCCTGATGAAGTCGGGCGAGTACGAGCCTGCTACCTATATACTGCCTCCGACGACGACGCTCCCGACGCCTTTTCGCCAACGCAAGGAGGTGGGCGTGCAGCTCTGCAAGCATCCCGTGACACGCATCATACTGGAGGAGCTGGAGGAGCCGCTCCTGACGGGCTCGCTGCCAGACCTACCAGAGGGATACGACACGAACTACCTGACCGACCCTGAGCTCATCGAGGAGTACTATGGACATCAGGTAGATCTGATCATCGATGGAGGTGTGGCTCCTGGCGGTCATGGGGCGATCATAGACTGCACGGGCGATACGCCACAACTGCTCCGTGAGGGAACTATCTAAAGCTATATAGCCACCACCATATATGTCTCATCCACACCAGCAGCTCTCTACGCTTTTAGTCACCTTCCTGCTCCTCATCCTAGGAGCTGTGGGGTGTGCCAAGCAATCTTCGCCAGAGGGAGGTCCCTACGATATGACTCCGCCTCGGGTAGTGCGCTGCACGCCTGAGGAGGGTAGTACGCATGTTACGTCGCATCGTGTGCGCATCACTTTCGATGAGTACATACAGCTGGAGCGAGGTGAGGATAAGGTGATCTATTCGCCACCTCAGCGCATCCCACCGAAAGCTTTGGTCAATCAGAAGCAGCTGATCATCACTTACCAAGATAGTCTCATTGCGAACACGACCTACACGATCAACTTCAATCGTGCGATCAAGGACTACAACGAGGGTAACTACATCGAGCAGTATGTCTACGCCTTTAGTACGGGCGACTATCTAGATACGATGCAGGTGGCGGGGCAGGTACTCGATGCCTATACGCTACAGCCGGTGCCGCGTATCCTAGCGGGTGTCTACGCGACGCCACTCCCTGTGGATACGCTAGACCGTCCGATGACCCGCATGACTTATACGGACGATCAGGGGCGCTTTACCTTAGAGAACGTACGAGACGGAGCTTACTACGCCATCGCGCTCATCGATATGGATCGCAGCTATAGCTACAACGCTCCGAACGAGAGCTTTGCGATCACGCCCGACAGCTTCCGCACCGAGGTGGTACACCGCTCGGCTCTCATGCCCGCCAAGGAAACAAAGGTGGACTCGCTTCGAAATACAGCCGACTCGTTGCAAAGTGCAGCCGACTCGCTGGGAGCGTCTGCAGATAGTTTGCTCTCTAAGGGGGACGAGCCTACAGCATCGGCAGACAGTACTGCGGCGGCGACAGACAGCGTCTCGCCTTACGTCTACCTGCCTAACGATCTGGTGCTCCTCTTGACACGTCCGAAGACGAATCTTATCCGTCTCGAGCGACTTACGAGACGTGACTCGATGTCGCTCATGGCGACTTTTACAGAGCCTATTGATACGCTGCCACAGCTTACGATCCTCTCGCCAGACTACCTGACGACCGCCACGAGCTACTATCCTGACCTCTCGACAGATCGTAAGAGTCTCGTCTACTGGCTCTCGCCTCACGACTCACTGGCAAGAGACTCCGTGGTGGTGGCATTTGCCTATCCTACGACTGACTCGATAGGTAGTCCGATCAATAAGCTCGACACGATGACGCTCCAAGCACCTAGAGTGCAGGTTGCTAAGGCTAAAGCTAAGCCAAAGAAACAACCGAAGATAGCCGCACCTCAGACGGCTAGCGACAGCCTCACTCAGGCGAGTGACTCCACCGCTCTAGCAGATCCAAAGAATGATCTAAGTGCTGTCACGCTCCTTTCGCTCGATGATATCAACAAAGAGACGTCCCGTGACTCCCTCTGGATTAGCTACGATGTGCCGATCCTGGGCATTGACACGACCTTGGTACAGCTCGCTAAGTTGGTCGATTCGGTACCACAGCCGATCTCCTGCCAGTTACGACCTGACAGCATACGACGCTGCCGATGGTTGGTAGACTTTGCCAAAGAGCCTGGTACTACTTACCGACTTTCCGTAGATACCGCTGCCATAACGGGACTCTATGGTGGTGTCAGTGCGCCAGCACAGAAGGATCTCAAGATCGCCTCTGCGGCCGAAATGGGTTCTCTCGCGGTCACGCTCACAGGCTACCCCACGGATAGCCCGCTCTACGTCTACCTACTCAGTAGTAAAGAGGAGGTGCTGGCGACTGCTCAGCCCGACAGCGCGGGCTTAGTCACCTTTACGGAGCTGGCTCCTGGGGCTTACTTTCTCAAGCTCTATGTGGACCTTAATGGCAATGGCGCTTGGGATGGGGGCGTCTACCCAGCGACTCCTCCTGAGCCTGTGCGCTATCTGCCTCAGACGGTGAATGTACAGGCGCGCTTTGCCACGGAGCAGAAGTGGGCATACGATGGTACGCCCCTAGCAGAGCAGCGTCCGAAAGAGCTGGAGGGAGATAAGCAAGCTGAGGGAGAAGGCAGTCGTGCTAACACAGGCACAGAAAAGCGCGATCTCAACGTCGAGTACGCGCAGCGTATGCGCGAGAGATACGGCAAGCGCTGGAATCCGACAGATCGTGAGCGTAAGATCATGGGACTCCCCTCACGTGCCGAGGAGCGAGAGGCGCGAGCGCGTGGCGAAAATGTAGAGATAGGTGCTCCGCCCAAGGAACAGGAGAAGAACCAAGACGACAAGCAGGGCAAGACTCAGACGCAGCCCCTCGGCACTGGAAGTGGCTCGCCTCTTCGTACCAATCCGACCACAACGCGGCAGTCAGCCGGAAAGCTACAGGGTCGCTCCCAGACGATCACTCGCTAAATACTGCTGTCCGGTAAAAGCTTTTTGAGGGGGGGGAATCGAGTAGATCTTCCTGCAGAAATGAGCTAACCTCTAATCTCTATTTACATATCTTTACGGGGAAATTCGTCCGATTCCCTCCTTTCTCGAATCTCCACGTGGGGAATCTCAAATCTCCACGTGGAGATTTTTTCTTTTCCACGTGGGGGCGAATGATTTCCTCCGAAGTTTCATTTCATTCTTCCGAGGAATTTTTTATTCCCCACGTGGAGATTTTGAAATATCCACGTGGAAATCACTTTTCCCCGACACAGCGTCGTTTCGATGTGTAGTCGGATCTAAATTATTGTAGCAAGCAGCCGTTGATGTGCCCTTTCAAACTTTTATCGAACAGCAATACTCACTAAAGGCTTTTATCTAGGAAATAGGGGGATCACTCCATCATCGCGTAGACCAACGTATGCTGGAGGGGGGGCAGTGTTGCGAGCAGTTGGTCGGGTGTGAGCGGGTTGATGAGACGATCGTTAGGACGCGGTGCGAAGAGTAGCTGGCGACGCTGGCGCAAGACGCAGTAGCGACCGCTATTCGTCGGGATCTGCTCATCAAGCAGGTCGAAGACGATACGTTGCTCATCGTGATAAAGCGCAGCGGGGAGGAGCGGATCCTCTTCTAGCACGCCCAGCTCAATAGCCCACGTCAGTAGCTCAGCGATGCGCAGTGGACGCAACATACCAAAGGGTGCGAACAGGTCAAAGGCTCCGTCGGCTGGCTCCTCTGCTGGGGGGATGGCTAGGACGCTTTGCGTCTCTCCCTCGGCATCTCTATAATAATAGTAGGTCCTTGCTCCGATCGTACCGACACCTCCGCCCTCAAGTGCTAAGCTCTCTCGGAGCGTGCGCCACTGATGGTAACTATGCGTGACGGTAGGGTGTTGCTCGGCGAGTGCGGCTTGCCAACTTCGGTAGTGCTGCCAAGCTTCAATAGATGGGAGGTCTGAGGGGTTCGCCTCTGGCGTGGGGGTGTATCGCTTGCCATAGAGCGTGGCGTAGCCCATCTTGCGGTAAAACTGGTAGAGCCACTCCTCGGCCGGTATGAGGAAGGCGCAGAGACAACCCTCTCGCCACATCTGCTGGTGACTTGCTTGCATGAGGTGCTGTACGAGTCCTTTGCCCCGCTGGTCACTCGCGGTGGCTGCGCCTGAGATGTAACCAGCACGCCAGCACTGGTCACGGTAGCGCATCAGGTAGGGGAGGTACTGCACATGACTGAGTGTACGGCTCTGGTCTAGAGCAGTGAGCAGATGGGTGCGACGTGGGTCAAAGGTGGTACGACTATAGAGCGCGATGAAGTCCTCGCTATCCCCAAAGGTGGTGCGCCAGATCTCCTCGTAGAGTCGTTGCGTCTCTGCCTTTAGTCTCATGGTTAGGACTCCAGCTCACCAGCCCACTCTGGGCGACGCCACACGCAGGTGTGCTTCACGAGGCGTACTTCAGGACGATAAGACTCTTTTGCCTTACGCAAGCCGGGCAGCCCGAGGTCTTCCTCCCGATTGACATAAGTGTACTGCTCAGGGATGCTGCGAGCGAACTCACGATTGATGATCGTATAGGCGCCGTCGATGTCGGTGCGCGCCTTCTCGATATGCACGTCAAAGGTGTCCTCCGTGATGGGCGATCCCAGTGTAAAGGCAACGATCTCGCCGCCGATCTCGATCATACCGCCACGCATCTCCAGCGCCTCGTAGTTGTCGAGGAATCGCTGTATGACCTTTCGCTCCACATGCAGACTAGGGTCAGGCTCGCCCGTCGCTTCGGTATGCGCCAGCCACTCATCGGCAAAGTGCGCGACACGCTCCAGATCGTCTGTGGTGATGGGCAGGTAGCGGTAGTCGGGGTAGGTAGCTTCGAAGCGGTTGATGTGATTGCGCTTCGACTGAAGCTTCTTGCCATTGAGCCGTGCGAGCTTGTCTCTGAGATAGACGTAGTCGATGTAGTCGTCGTCTTGGATATGGACAAATTCGTCGGGAAAGAGCTTCTCCAGTCGCTCCTTGCAGCCTGGTGTCACGCCCATGAAGACGAGTGGATAGGCTTCCCGCTCGGAGATCTCCATGAGCTCCTTGATGGTCATCGTCCACGAGTTGTCGTCACGACAGAAGGGACAGAGGTATACGGGATGGTCTCGGCGTGGTGAGCGAAAGCGGATCACCAGCGTCTGTGTTCCACCGATAGCCCACGAGGTCTCGTACTGCACCGCCCAGCCATAAAGATTGGCAAAGGAGATATCGCAGATAGGCTCTGCAGCATAATATATATAAGGAAAGACTGTGGAGCGGTCGGCTACATCAATCTGTCTAAAAGGGGTCATAATCTATCTCTTAGTGGCTCAGAAACTCCTGAGCACGTCGTCTGATCGTCTCATACATCGACTGAAGCCCGTTGCTCCGTGTCGGTGAGAGGTGTGACTGGAGTCCCAGTCGGTCAATGAAGTAGAGAGGTGTCTCTACGATAGCCTGTGCGGGCTGGTCATTGTAGCAGTAGAGGAGCATAGCGGCAATGCCCTTGGTGATGAGTGCATCGCTGTCTGCCTTGAGGTGTAGCGTGCCGTCTTCCTGAGGAGCGATGATGATCCACACCCGGCTCTGACAGCCGTCGATGAGGTTTTCGCTCGTATGCTCTGCATCATCGACAGGCTCCAACTGGTCGCCCAGATCGATGATCATTTGGTAGCGATCCATCCAGTCGTCTACCAGTTCAAACTGTGAGATGAGCTCCTCTTGTCGTTCGTCTATAGTCATAAGTTGATAAGTCTAATCAGTGAGCATCTAGATCTTTGAGCACCGCCATGACGGTATGCCCGACAGCTCCCAGCGTCTCTGCCGAGATGTTGCTCATGTTATCTTGTAGTGTGTGCCAATAGGGGGCAAAGCCCTCGTCGCTCCGTGGATCGTAATTGACAATATCAATGCAGGGGATGCCAAGATTGCGAATCACGGGCACATGGTCGTCGGTCAAGCCCCCACCGTCAGCTTGGTAAAAGTAGGATCCGTAGCCTAGCTCGACCGCTTTGCTCCACACTTTCGTAAGTAGCTGCGGTGCGTAGCTCTTGGAGAAGTACTCCCAGTAGAAAGTTGCATCACGTCCGCCTACCATATCTAGCAGGATGCCGCCCATCGCTTGGTAGTCAGCCACGTGCGGGTTCTTGCTCCAGTAGGTAGAGCCTAGACACCAGCTCTCTTCGTCTGAGTAAGCACCGTAGTCCTCTCCATCGAAGAGCACGATGTCCACGCCGATCGTCTGAGGCGGCGCGACACTGCCTAGTAGCCGAGCCACCTCAAGTAGGACGCCTACGCCACTAGCTCCATCGTCTGCGCCAAGGATTGGCTGCGTATGGTTGGCAGCATTAGGATCTTTGTCGGCCCAGGGACGTGTATCCCAGTGCGCCATGAGGAGTATGCGTTGCGAGGCAGAGGGGTTATACGAAGCGATCAGATTGGTCAGCGGAAGCTTCGTCCCGTCATGTGCTGTCGCCTCAAAGCTTTGCTCCACGACCGTGGCGCCGTACTGCGTCAGTTGCTCTTTCATCCAAGCAAGGCAAGCGGTATGTCCCGAAGATCCTGGGACGCGAGTCCCGAAAGCGACCTGCTTGGCCACAAAGTTGTAAGCACTATCCGCCTCAAAGGGCGTAGCCACTCGGGGCGTCTCCTGCTCCTCCTGATTCGTTTGCTGGCTCTGCTGGTCTTTATTGCAAGAAAGCAACAAGAGGCTGAAGAGCAGCGGTAAGATATATTGTGTGATACGTATCATAAGAATTAAAAGCTAAGTGGGTCAATGCTCGATCCCAGTGCGAGATAAGACTCCGTCCTGGTAATAGTGCTTGACCTCTGCAAAGTTAGTGACAAGCTGACAATGTGGAAGCAACTCCTCGCAGTATTGTCGTCCCGTGAGGACCAGTTCGCACACTTCGGGGCGCTGCTTTATGGCATCGATGAGATCTTCTACTTTGAGTAACCCCAAGCCGACAGCCATAGAGACCTCGTCCCAAATGACTAGATCGTACAGTCCCGAGCACATCTGCTCGACAGCTCGTGACAGCCCTTGCTCGGCAGCCTGCACGTCCTGAGGACTAGCCGCGTGATCTATCAGGCAGCCCGTGCCGCCATACATCGATCCATACAGCTCGATGGTACACTCCTCACGCTTCGTATGCTGCTCCAGAAAGAGCACATCACCATAGCGCATCGTCTTGATGAACTGCCCAATGTAGACCCGCCCACCATGACCGAGCGTGCGCATGGCCAGTCCCATGGCTGCGGTGCTCTTACCTTTGCCCGTACCGTAATAGTAGTGGACGAAGCCTCGCTCCCACATGCTCATTAGCGACTGACGGGCTCATAGTGAAAGCCTCCCCCGTCTTGCTGCTTAGCAGACGAAGAGCTTCCACTGTCTCTCAGCTGGCTAGCCGCTTGACTGCTACTCTTTTTGTGGAGCGACTTGAGCTGTACCTTAGGTCCTTGCGACATAACACCAGGACCGCTATAGTATTGACGTGCCTCGGGGAGGAACTCCTGGATGGCTCGTATGCGGTTCTGATCACTCGGGTGAGTGCTGAGGAACTCAGGTGTCTTCTGTCCCTGCTGTGCCATCTTCTGCCAGAGCGTCACGGCTGCTGCAGGATCGTAGCCCGCCATAGCCATGAAGACCATGCCGATCTTGTCCGCCTCATACTCCTGCTTGCGACCGTAAGGAAGCGAGACCAAGAGCTGCGAACCGATCGGATAAACCTGCTGTAGGATGCCCCCGAGCGCTGCACTCTTCGAGCCGACCATCCCTGTCAAGACCTGTCCGCCTAGCTGCGTAAGCATCTCACGGCTGATGCGCTCATTGGCATGCTTAGCCACAGCGTGAGAGACCTCGTGCGCTATGACCGCTGCTAGCTCGTCGTCGGTAGGACGCGTCGCTTGAAGCAATCCACTGTAGACGACGATCTTACCACCAGGCATACAGAAAGCGTTGACCTGACGATCACGGACGAAGTTAAACTCCCACTGTGTCGCCTGCGCTATCTGGTCGTAGCCATTGTTGCGCAGATAGTTGTCCGTAGCCTGTGCTATGCGCTTCGCCACACGGAGCGTCTGCTGTCCTTGGGGCGAGTTGTTGTCCACGTTCGCCTTGCGAATAAACTGATTATATTGTTGTGCGCTGGCCGCCGATATCTCAGCGTCCGACACAAGATTGAGCTGCTGTCGTCCGGTGATCGGCACGACGCCACACCCGGCTAGTAAGAGCGTCAGGGTGAGTGCTGTAAACCATCTTGCTATTTGTGTCATCTTCGTAATATGTTGATTGAGTCTATGAGACGTAGTCTCTACTACTGCAAAGATACTCTTTTCGCGGTAGCTGTGCCATAGCTCGAGGAGTCAAGATTATGCACTGAGCCTCTCATGTAGAAGTGGTACGCTACGATTGACACCTCGCCTGCCCCCTTGAGACGAAAACCGCAGCCCCCTCACTACGCTGTACTAGTGAGGGGGCTGCTTGTGTATCTGGAAGAGTTCTCAGCCTCTAGGTCTACTATACGTTACCAGTTCTCATCTGCCCATGGTACTGCTTCGTCTACCATTGCTACTACGGCTTATTCGTCTGCTGCTGGTACTGCTACATCATCTCCTAGCGCGTTTGTTACGGCTTTTGATGTTTCTGCCACTGCTCTTGCTGCTTCCGCTTCGGCTTCCTCAGCAGCTGCTTTAGCTTTGTAGAGCTCGATAGCTCTTAGTCTGGACTTTTTGCACCGCTCTTTAAGTCCCTTCGGGAAGGTGTCGTGACCCTTTAGGTCCACATAGCCGTGATACTCCTTACTGCCTTCTCCAGGGATGAAGATGGCCTGCCTTTGTAGAAAACTAAGCTCGCCATACTCAACCAAGACTACAGGGATCACGCCATTAGATAGGTCTATTTCTTTTGGCCAGAGATAGATGCTGGCTTGATCATACTCTGCTGGGACGATTATCTTGCCGTTGGCATCTTTCACGCCCCAGAGGTATAGCTCAGCCGTCTCTGTGCCATACATCTTACCCGTGTAGAGCGTGTGCGTGAAGGTCTGAGCTTGGCCAGCGGTGGTGCGCTTTGTGATCTGCTCCATCTCGCTGTCACTCACCTCTTTAACCTTGTTGCCCTTAGTGTCATAAACGTTGTATCCTGACTCCCCCTTGGGGATGTAGAGCTTACCATCAATGAACTTCTCGATATAAATTGGTGCAGCATAAGGCATCATACCGAAGCTACTATAGGGGGCATAGGAACCTTTGCCATAACTCCCTTGGAAAACTTTACGTCCCTCCTTGTCCAGGACGAAAAAGTGATCATTACCCTCGTTCTTGACAACTACTAGCCCTTCAGAAAAATCGCCTGGCACCGCTATCTCTCGACGATGTCGGATCACTTCACGCCCCGTGGTGTCGATGAAGCCATAGCCTGAACCATAAGAGGGCAGTACAGAGGCTAGCCCTTCATGAAAGGGATTGGCCCAATCATACTGACACGGTATCACCTCCCGACCCGTCTTGTCGATGTAGCCCCACTTGCCATTCTTACAGACAGCCGCATACCCCTCGCTAAAGAGGCTTAGATCGTCATACTGCTGGATGGCTTCAATAAACTCAGGGGTTAGCTGGACAAAGTTTTCGTTTATTGCGCTCTCCACACCTGTCGTATCGCTTTGCTCGAAGCCTGCTAGGTCCAAATCACTTGAGGGTGACTCCTTAGCACAACCTTTAGACAGAGTAAGGATGAGGATGCAACACACCCCCACGACAACGATGGCTGCCACAATGATGGTAGTCCACATCTTCCGCTTCGGATTGTGCTTGTTTTGACCCATAGGGTTGCCACACTGTGGGCAGGCCGTAGAGCCCGCTGGGACTGAGGCTCCGCACTTGGTGCAGTTCTTAAAAGCCATGATGCGATAATGTTTTTGCGTTTGACAAGCTACATAACAGGCAAGACACCCAGACTAGGTCTACTACCCAGATCGCTCATTGCCAGGAGTCACACCCTCAGTGCAAAGATAAATCTTTTATTACACAAGCGTAGTCAAACTCAAAGGAGCTCAGCTTTGGCTGGGAAAACCAACATTGGCTAGTTACAATAATTTAGAGCTGACTACATATCGATACGGCGCCGTGTCGGAGAAAAGTGATTTCCACGTGGATATTTCGAAATCTCCACGTGGAGAATAAAAAATTCTTCGGAGGAATGAAATGAAACTTCGGAAGAATGAAATGAAACTTCGGAAGAAATGAATCGCCTCCACGTGGAAAATAAAAAACATCCACGTGGAGATTTGAGATTTCCCACGTGGATATTCGAGAAAGGAGGAGATCGGACGAATTTCCCCGTAAAGATATGTTAATAGGGATTAGAGGCTAGAGGGTAGAAGTTAGAGGGTAGGGGGATACGTCGCCCTGTAGGGACGCACGATCTGTGCGTCCGTTGTATCAAAGCGAGACGAGTCCTCCGATAGCTCTGATCCACTCCGATAGCTCTAGTCCGACCTCCCACAATGGGGAGGTCGCTTACTTCACATGGCACTCCTACCCCCAGTCGTTCGGGGCGTAGCCCCTCCGACTGGGGGCTATGATTCGTCCGACCGCAAGCGGTCGTATCGCTCCGATACCTCCGATAGCTCCGATAGCTCAGATCCGTTCTGATGCACTCTGATAGTTCCGATCCTCTCCGATAGCTCCGATCCGTTCTGATGCACTCCGATAGCTCCGATCCTCTCAGATAGCTCTGATCACTCCGATACCTCCGATATTCGACTTCGGTCACATACGGAGGTATCCCCCTTCAGACCTCACCCTCAGTGCTTTGCGCTTCATTCTTACTGCAAAGTCTCGCCATAGGCGTCGTCCCGTACCGCCTAAATGCAACAAGAGCAGCCCATGTAATATGAGCTGCTCTCGCAGTAGGTCTTGACGACCTTGGTCGGGATGACTGGATTCGAACCAGCGACCTCACGCCCCCCAGACGCGCACTCTAACCGGACTGAGCTACATCCCGTATTTCGTTGTGCAAAGATACAACTTATTTTTGGACTAAACAAGCGACCTCGGCCCTAAAACTTAGCTCTCCTCTCCTAAGAGGTCGGGGCGGAGAGCTTGCGTACGGGCGACCGCCTGCTCATGCTCCCACTGCGCTATGCGCGCTTCGTGGCCGCTGAGGAGGATCTCAGGTACGCGCCACCCCTTGTACTCAGCGGGGCGGGTGTACATGGGCGGTGTGAGCAGGCCATCCTGAAAGGAGTCGCTCAGCGCACTATCCGCATCGCCTAGGACGCCTGGTATGAGCCGAATGGTCGCATCGGCAATGATCGCTGCCGCTAGCTCACCACCTGTCAAGACATAGTCCCCGATGGAGATCTCACGCGTGATGAGATGCTCACGGATACGATGGTCGATCCCCTTGTAGTGACCGCAGAGGATGATGATGTTCTCCATGAGACTCAGCTCATTGGCGACCGCCTGCGTCAGCACTGGCGCATCGGGTGCCGTGAAGATAACCTCGTCGTAGTCACGCTGGCTACGTAGCTCGGTGATGACGCGGTCGATCGGCTCGATCGACATGAGCATACCGGCAGCGCCACCGTAGGGGTAGTCGTCGATACGCCCCCAGCGATTGGTCGCATAGTCGCGTAACTGATGGATATGTACCTCGGCAAAGCCCTCTCGCTGTGCTCGCCCCACGATAGAGGTCGAGACAAACGGTTCGATCATCTCAGGCAGTACGGTGATAATGTCTATGCGCATGTGGATGTGTGATGGGAAATGTGTAACCCGCTGTAGGGGCGGACCTGCGTGTCCGCCCTCAAGGCGTACAGCGCTCAGACGAGGACGGGCGGACACATAGGTCCGCCCCTACAAAGGATTACTCGTCTTGCTGGTCGACAATGGACGCACGAGCCGTGCGTCCCTACAGAGGGTTACACGTCTGTGCGTCCTGATTGCGTTATCTCCTCGCTTATGCGAAGGTCAGCTCCTGGATCAGACGGGGGCACTTAGCCCACTTGTCGATCATGAAGAGGACGTAGCGGATATCTACCGATATAGTGCGCTGTAGGTCAGGCTCAAACTCGATGTCGCCACTCATAGCCTCCCAGTTACCATCGAAGGCTAGACCGATCAGGTTACCATTCTTGTCGAAGACAGGGCTACCTGAGTTACCACCCGTGATATCGTTGTCCGAGAGGAAGCAGGTGAAGAGGTGATTACCCACACCGTAAGGTGCGAAGTTGGCAGGATCGCTCAGCAGCTTGAGGATCTCAGGCTGTACGGCAAACTCGCTGCTGTTGGGGTTCTGCTTCTGGAAGACACCACGCTCCGTCGTGAAGTGGTAGTACCACGCACCATCACCTGGCTCGTAGCCGAGGATGCGACCATAGCTCATACGCATTGTGAAGTTAGCGTCTGATGGACGAAGTGCGTTAGGCTGGAACTCGCTCATAGCTGCAAAGAGCTCACGCTTACCCTTCTCAATAGCGTGGTTGTACTCCATATACTGATTGATCAAGGTCGAGTAGTACATCAGTACGCTCTGGACGAGCTCCTGTACAGGGTCGTTGGCTAGAGTCTCCTTGACTTTGTTCGGATCCATAGCCAGTACGGCCATCATCTTATCCTCATAAGGTACGACGCTATTGGCAAAAAGCTCCTCAGCATAAGCCTTGTAGTCACCGCCAAAGCGCTCATCGATGATCTGATAGATGAAGGGTAGGTTATCCGCAGGGAGCTTCGTGCGTAGCAGGGCAAGCATAGCGGGGAGCACCTCACGGTCTAGGTTGGGTAGGTAATCCTTGTAGAGCCCCTCGAGCTCCTCCTTATTGCCAGAGCTAGCAGCTACCATAGCCTGATAGCCGAGCCATACGATCTCGCTACCGCTCAGCATCGTCTCGACGATATAGTTGAGCTGACGATTGTAGGGAGCAGCCTCCTCGTAAGCACGCTTTAGGTCGGGGAGGATGTTGCCGTAAGGCTTGCCCGTACGAGCCACCCACTGGGTGAATGCCTCCTCCTCGGCACGCTTGCGGTCTACGACGTGGAGCTTCTCGAGACCACGGTTCATACCGATCGAGTTCTTCCAGTAGTTCGCACTCTGAGCATACTTACTAGCGTACTTGATGCGGGTAGTTTGGTCAGCGTCCATAGCGCGCTTCCAGATCTCCTGCTTGACGCCACGTGCCTCGATGCGGGGTGCGTTCTCATTCTCGATGCGATCGATGACACCGTAGGAGGTGAGGTAACGATCGGTAGAGCCTGGGAAGCCAATGGTCATCGCGTAGTCCTGCTCCTGGTAGCCCTGGAGAGAGACTTTTGTATAGTAGACAGGACGGTAAGGCTTGTTGCTAGCAGCGTACTCAGCGGGCTGGTTGTTGGCATCTGCGTAAACGCGGAAGACGCTAAAGTCGCCCGTGTGACGAGGCCACATCCAGTTGTCCGTGTCACCGCCAAACTTACCGACGCTACTCGGTGGGGTCATCACAAGACGTACGTCCTTAAACTCGTCGTAGATGACGACATAGTACTTATTACCAGCGTAGAAGGGGGTTACCTCGACAGCGTCAAAGGGAGACTTCGTGTACTCCTTGACGATCTCCTCAGAGACCTTGTCGATCGTCTCCTGACGCTGAGCCTCATCGGTGATGCCAGCGACAGCCTGCTCGATGCGAGCCGTCACGTCGATCTGCGCACGCAGGTACTTGACAGAGAGCCCTGGGATCGGTAGCTCCTCACGGAAAGACTGTGAGGCGAAGCCGTCACGTAGGTAGTCATGCTCTACGGTACTCTGGCTCTGGATGGCATCGTAACCGCAGTGGTGGTTCGTGAAGAGTAGTCCCTGGTCGGAGACGGTGATACCAGTACAACCACCGCCGAAGATGACCACGCCACGTGCTATCGATGGCTGGTCTAGATTGTAGAGCTGGTCTAGGGATAGGTTAAAGCCCAGCTCACGCATGCGAGCTTCGTTTTGCTCGTTGAGCTCACTGAGTACCCACATGCCCTTGTCGGCACGTGCTGTAGCACTGCACACGAGGAGTGCACAGAGGGTCAGGAGCAAGGTCTGTAGTTTATTCATAAGACGCTTATCTATTAAAGTTAGTATTCTATTCTGCTTAGTTAGTTCGTTAGGATCAGCTCGAGATGATCCGCTTTGGTACGCTTCTGCAACCACTGTTCCAGCTTGCTACGCTCGGCTGGGGAGATGCGATGCAACGGTGTCGTCACGAGGATATGGAGGACGGAGTCTTGTCCTTGGATAAACTCCATCGAGGGCATGAGCCGCACCTTGCTAATATCGGTAAATACCGCTTTCGCCTCATCGCTCACGTCGTGCGTTAGAGACTTGTAGTAGTCGTAGCGCAGGAGCGTACGACGCAGCGAGTCGATCTCGGCACGCTGCTCAGAGGCGGTGCGCTCAGACCGCTCGTAGAGGTCACACAGCAGGACGCCGCCCAGCTGCTCGTAGTCCGTAGGAGCCTCGTTGTCGATCCCCTGGTGCACCTGTAGGTCGAAGTTAGACAGCCCATAGCTAGGCAGTAGGGTAGCTATGCTGTCTATCGTCTGAGCCGAGAGCGGCTTGCCGATCAGGACTACGTCTATGTAGGCACGCTTGTCCCCATCCGCTCGTATGAAAGACTGACGGATCACTTGATGAGCTGGGGGAGCAAAGTGGTCTGCGACAAACTGCTTGGCACGCTGCTCCTGATAGGAGTCTCGCACCAGACGGATACTTAAGTAGATACTCGGTATCAGTGTGCAGACGGCGATCACCGTGATCCAGCGATAGCTACGCTTGCGCATATCGCCCGAGGCGACTGTCTTCATCGGGAAGCGCATGATGCGTACCATCACGAAGGTGGCGAAGGCGATAAAGACCGAGTTGATGATGTAAAGGTAGATAGCACCGAAGAAGAATGCCCAATTGCCCGTAGCCAGCCCAAAGCCCGCTGTACAGAGCGGTGGCATAAGTGCCGTAGCGATAGCCACGCCGGGGAGTACCTGCCCCTTGCTCTTGCTACTACCTGCTATCAGTCCCGCAGCACCGCCAAAGAATGCAATCAATACATCATACAGCGACGGCTCCGTACGTCCCAGCAGCTCACTGCCGGGCTGATCAAGCGGAGTTAAGAGGAAGTAGATCGTAGCTGTCAGGATACTGAAGAGCGTCGTCAGGGCGAGGTTGCGCAGCGACTTACGTACGAGATCTAGGTCGGCAATGCCGAAGCCCAGTCCGAAGCCGATGATTGGGCCCATCAGCGGGGAGATAAGCATTGCACCGATGATGACCGCCGTCGAATTGACATTCAGACCTATCGAGGCTACGAGGATAGCGCAAATGAGGATCCAGAGCTTGGTACCACGAAACTCCACATCCCCCTTGAGCGACTCGATGGTTGCCACATCGCCCGCCTTATCCTCGCGGAAGTCTAGGAGTCGACGCAACCACCGCCAGGCACTCATCCACCAGATTTTTTCCTCTAGCTGTTTGTCGGTTGTCTGTTGGCTGTTAGCTGTTGTCTGTTTAGCTGTTGTCTGTTTGGCTGTTGGCTGCTGGCTGTTAGCTGTTGGCTGTTTGGCTGTTGGCTGTTGGCTGTTAGCTGTTGGCTGTTTGGCCGTTGGCTGTTGGCTGTTGGCTGTTGGTTGTTTGGTGCTGGCCGTTGGCTGTTGGCTGTTAGCTGTTGGTTGTTTGGCTGTTGGCTGTTTGGTGCTGGCTGTTGGCTGTTGGCTGTTAGCTGTTGCCCGTTGGCTGCTGGCCGTTGGCTGTTTGGCTGTTGGCTGTTTGGCTGTTGGCTGTTTGGCGCTGGCTGTTGGCTGTTGGCGCGTAGCTGTTGGTTGAGACGTTGGGGTCGTCTTAGAGACGAGGGTTCCCTTCTTATTAGCGATGGGTTGGTCAGTCGCAGCCTTGTCGTGTGAACGATGACTGGTAGTCGTATCGTGTACTACCTTATCATATATAGGAGTCGTCGGGCAGCTAGACAGCTCGTCAGCCATCGGCTCGTGATGCTGATGGCGAGAAGACTTTTGCTGAGCGACCAGACGCTTCATGACGTCGATCGTAGGAGAGGAGTTTTCAGAGGAAGGCATACGATGATTGCGACCAAGTATACATACGAGACTGCTAAGGTACTCATTTTCTTCCATAGCAGACACCTCCCCGCCTCTAGCTTCTAATCTCTTTTTTCGTACCTTTGGGTGAAAGTTGATAGCTCTATATAGGATATCTCTCAAAACTCACTCTTAGCTCTATGACAACAAATAGCAAAGACCCTAACGACTCCCCCAAGGCATCATCTGCGACCCAGTCTTGTGATCAGACCTCTCCCGAAGATCTGACACAGAGTCGTGCGAAGCATGGAGAGCCTGTATATCGAGTCTCCTTTTGGACTCCTCGCACCTCGCTGATCACGCTGATTTTCATCCTGATGCTGATCATCGGCAAGCATGCGCTCCCCTATATGAGTGGCGTGCTGGGGGCCTTAACCATCTACGTCCTCCTGAGAGGTCAGATGAAGTGGCTCGTAGAGCGTAAGCGCTGGGGACGCAGTTGGGCTGCTTCGTTGCTGACGGTAGAGGCGATCTTTTTCTTCCTCATTCCACTGATGGGGATCGTCTTGATGCTGATCGACCTCTTCTCCACCTTTGACCCAGAGTCGCTGAATGTGTTGACGACACAAGCGCAGGAGGTGATCAAAGATGTAGAGGATCGCTTTGGCATAGAGCTGTGGAGTAATGAAAACTTACAGAAGCTGACGAGCTTCTCGACCACGCTCGTAAAGGTCCTACTGCAGGGGATGTCTTCATTCTTCCTCAACGCTTTTATCATCCTCTTCCTCCTCTACTTCATGCTACGAGGTTATGACCACTTTGAAGCAGCGGTGGAGGAGCTACTACCCTTTACAGAGCGCAATAAGAAGACAGTCTCTAACGAAACCATAAGCATCGTCAAGAGCAACGCTATCGGCATCCCGCTCTTGGCTATTGTGCAGGGAGTCTTTGCTTACATAGGCTACCTGATCTTTGGGGTGGACAATGCACTGCTCTTTGCTGTACTAACGACCTTTACGACCATCATTCCAGTACTCGGCACGATGATCGTATGGGTGCCGATAGCAGTCATCATGGGGATCAACGGTGACTGGCTCAACGCGATTCTCTTGGGACTATACGGCTTCATCGTCATCGGTGGGGTGGATAATGTAGCGCGCCTACTCCTACAGAAGCAGATGGCAAACATCCACCCGCTGATCACGATCTTCGGAGTCTTCATCGGTCTCTCGCTCTTCGGCTTCTGGGGCGTCATCTTCGGCCCGCTGATCCTCTCCCTGATCATACTCTTTATCAATCTCTATCGTCACGACTTCGTGCCTGGATCAAAGGCTAAGCCAACCGCCTCTACGGATCTTCAGGAAGCGAAGTCTCTCGAGCGTCTCTCTAAAATTGTACAAAACAACGGACTCTCAGCCCTGACCAAGTCAGAGCAGGAGGAGTATGAGGAGGCGCACACGGACGATGACAACTCTAAGGCAGATGAGTGACAACTTCATAGTATCAGCACGTAAGTATCGCCCGCAGACTTTCGATGAGATGCTCGGGCAGGAGGCTATATGCCTCACGCTCAAGAGTGCCATCAAGCAGGGCAAGATAGCGCATGCTTACCTGTTCTGTGGACCCCGTGGTGTGGGCAAAACCTCCGCAGCGCGCATCCTAGCTCGCACGATCAATTGCGAGCAGCTCACCCCCGAGGGGGAGGCGTGTGGCGTATGCCCCAACTGTCAGGCGGCACTGAACCAGCGAGCCTTCAATATATACGAGCTGGATGCTGCCTCCAACAACTCGGTCGACGATATACGCCGTCTCAACGAAGATGTCTACATACGTCCACAGCAAGGCAAGTACAAGGTCTACATCATCGACGAGGTGCACATGCTCTCGTCGGGAGCCTTCAATGCTTTCCTCAAAACGCTTGAGGAGCCACCAGGCTATGTGGTCTTTATCCTGGCTACAACTGAAAAGGACAAAGTCCTCCCCACCATCCTCTCACGCTGTCAGGTGTACGACTTCAAGCCGATACCGCCTGAGCAGATCGCTGAGCAGTTGCGCCGTGTGGCTGATGCAGAGGGTCTCCAGTACGACCCGCGCTCTTTTGACACGATAGCGCGGATCGCTGACGGTGGTATGCGTGATGCGCTCTCGCTCTTTGACCGCTTGGCTAGTACAGCGCAAGACGGGGTCATCTCCTACGAGCAGACGCTGCAGACGCTCAACATACTAGACGACGAGTACTACTTTTACTTCACCACTTACCTATATAGTGGTGACTACAAGCGTACGCTCTTACTCCTCGACGAGCTCCTCGGCAAAGGGGTAGCCATGCGTCAACTGATCATCGGGCTAGCCGACTTTATGCGCAATCTACTGGTGGCACGGACCCCAGAGACGGTGCAGCTCTTCCCCTATACGGGCGTCCATGCAGAGCGGTTTATGGCGCTAGCTCAGCAGATCCATCCGCTCTTTCTCTACAAGTCTATCTCTAAGCTTGTCGCCTGTGAGCGCAACTACCGCTCATCGCAAGCTAAGCGCCTCCTAGTCGAGCTGACGCTCATGGGAATCTCGGAGATGTGTGGTGCGTTTAAGAATGCCACGGTTGCTCCGGCGACAGCAGCGACAGCTCCTAGCCAGCCAGTCTCAGCAGCTTCTGAACCCGCCCCGCAGCCCGCCCCAGCGTCTCCCACCTCGCAAGAGAGTAGCGTGCAGACGCCACCAGCTACTTATCAAACTGCGCCTACGCCTGGCGAAAAAAAAAAGACTCCTCAGCTAGCAACTAGTCAGCCAAAGCAATACACTCCGACAGGCTCCTCCCTACGCATATCAGCTCTTAAGCGTCAGGCAGAGGAGACGCTCACGGCACAACAAGCTTCTGTAGCCGAAGCGGACGAAGACTCAGATGCCTCGGAGACTGGACAGCGTGATGAGCCAGTTACGCCCGATGAACTACTCAAGTGGTGGTTCGCATTTGCCGATGAGGAGCTGATAGACGATGCCTACCTCTCACAGCTACTCCACACGGTGACACCAGAGTTGCAGGCCCCTCATGGGCTCAAGGTCTCCTTGGTGAGCAACATACAGCTAGAGTCGTTCGAGCGAGTCGAGCGCTCCTTGCTGCGCTACCTCAAGGCTAAGCTACACAACGACAATCTCACGCTAACGACAGAGGTCTCAGCTGTGGAGCAGACACAGCACGCCTCGACAGCGCAGGAGCGTGCGGCTTACTATATGGAAAACTACAAAGAGGTGGCCTACCTGACGAAGACGCTCGACCTGCGTGTCAAGTGACGACAAGATAGCTCATGGCGAGAGACTCTTTCGTCCACCGATCCCGCCAGAATCGAATGTGCCTGGTTTAGATCTCTCCCGCCATCCCTAAAAACAGGAATTAGCTGGCGTTTTTTCTGCTCTTCGAGTTTATTTGTACCTTTGAGACGATATCTTTAGGACTATCTCTATGAATAGACTCAATACGGCTCGTCCCTGCACGAGCATGCTGTCTTACGTCAGTTGCGTATGCCTCTCTCTCGTTGCGCTCCTGCTGACTCAGCCCGCGGTGGCTCAGCTTGCGACACCTCTCCCTGCTACGATAGTGACGGATCTAGGGGAGCGTCAGGCTACACTACGCAGTGCTTCAGGGGCTTATCAGCTAGAGGCGACCTCTCGTACGGAGCCTGCTAGCTCGCTACGTCAAAGTGAAGAGACCGCTTCCTCGGGCCTACGACTCCTAGAGCTACCAGCAATAGAGTACCGTCAGCTGCCTGAGAGTCAGCTGTGGGGAGACTGGATCACGACTGCTTCGGGCGAGCGAGCTTGGCAGGGCGTATTGCTGCTTGAGGAGGCAGGCTGGAATACGCTTTACTTTGGCGACTACCAGCTGAGCCGTGGTGATATACTTATCATTGCAAATGAGGAGGGCGAGGTGCGAGGTGCTTTTACCGAGGCAAACAATGTCGCCTCTCATAGTCTTACGACCGCTCCACTCTATGGTGAGCGACTCATAGTCTACTACTATCCCGCTAGTGGCAAGCGCAGAGGGTTGCCGTGGCGGTTGTCGACCATTACGACTGCTCTGCTCTCTGCCGTCGGTGAGGAGCTACCGCTCCCAAACGGTAATCATAGCGGGTCTGGGGGGGCACCATGGTTTATAGTTAAGGGGCTGGAGTGTGCCGAGTCCACGGTCTTGCACCCCGAGGTGGAGCGCATCGCTCGCAGTGAGCTGATGCTAGTGGTGCGAGGCAAAGCTTTTTGCTCAGGCACCCTACTCAACAACAGTCGCCAAGATGGGGATGCGCTCGTTTTGACCGCAGCCCACTGTCTCAATGCCAACTATTCTTGTCGCGACCTCAAGTATGTGCGTCAGAGTGCAGAGCAGACAGTCTTTTACTTCAACTACTTTAGCCCCACAGGCGATCCACTCATCAATGGCATCGAGGAGCAAACGCTAGCCGGTGCCGAGCTGGTCGCCTACAATGAGGAGCACGATATGTGCTTGCTCCGTATCACAGGCGTTAAGCCCGATGTGCCACAGGGACAATGTGCCATACCCCCTAGCTATCGTCCCTACCTGGCGGGATGGAATGCGGAGCGGAACTTCCCTGTGCCTGTCATCGGCATCCATCACCCACAAGCCTCTGTACGTCGCTACAACAGAGCAGACGAAAAGCCCCTTCTGGAGAGCTACGACATGGCCTCTGTGCCAGTCCGATGGATCAACTCGCACCTCCACATTAAGAAGTGGAGTATTGGGACGACAGCGGGGGGCTCCTCGGGATCGGGTCTCTTTGACAAGAATCATCACCTCATCGGGGCTCTCACGGGAGGAAGCTCTTACTGCAGCACTCCAAACAACGACTACTATTACGCTCTGAGCGAAGCCTTCACAGGCTACCCAGACGATAAGTGTCTGAAGCCACACTTAGCCCCAACGAGTGACCAAACTATACTAGAGGGACTAGATCCTTTTGCCGCAAAGCCGCCCGTACGTCTCTCACATCAGCTCTATAGTCTGATGCGTGACAACGTGCTGATACGCAGAGACGACGCCTCTATCGAGGGAGTCGCTGTGCGCTACGACATTGACACCTCCGTGCAGTATCTAGGCTCCGTGCTTGTCCTAGGAGCTATGCAGGAGTGGACGCCCATGACGCTGGCTATATATGGCGACGAGGAGGGCAAGCCTGGCAAGAGACTTTACCAGCAAACTCTGACCAATCCCTCCTATATGTTGGTGCGTGGCAGTGAAAAAACTCCGAAAGCTAGGGTCTTAAGCGATGCTTTCCAAGCCTTCTTCCCTGCTAAGGAAGACACCCCACTGACACTCTCTGCCGGTGCTTACTACATAGCACTAGAGGGGAGCGAGGGCAAGGCTCTGTCAGCACCTTTGCTTATGAGCAAAGCGCAGCTACACGACACTTCCTATGCGTGGCACCTCGTCGGCTCCAGCTGGGAGCCGGCACAGATAGGCGGAGCGCCTTACCTAGGGCACTACTGGATAGACCCGATCGTCCTGGGCAGTCTCAAGGCAGGCGGGACATCCGCTATAGAGTCTGTGAACGAGCCTCGTGTGATGTTGGCGGGGGAGCGTCTCTACCTCCTGCTACCAGAGGCGTGGCTCGCGGGGGGTGCTCCGGCTGAGGTAGAGCTATACAGTGCTGCTGGGCAGCGCATCTTGTCGCTTCCACTGACGGACGTTCGCTCATCACTATCTCTAGCCGAGTACGCGCTGCAGTCTGGCATTTACATCGTACATCTAACCGGAGCTGGAGAGCGGTATAATTGCAAGCTCATTCGCCCGTAACCACTTAACTAGACAGTTTACTTACACACTTAACATATATGCGTACAATATCCTCTACAGCCATCACAGACTTGGTGGAGAAGCTTTGCATAGAGGCTTGTGTCAACCTTTCGCCCGACATAGAGGCTGCCATGCAGCAGGGCGCAGAGCAAGACCGCTCGCCTCTAGCACGAAACGTACTGAATACGATCATCGAAAACGTTCACATAGCGCGCAGCGAGCGTGCCCCCATGTGTCAGGATACGGGTATGACCGTCATTTTCGTCGATATGGGACAAGATCTGCACGTCGAGGGTGATCTGATCGAAGACGCCATCAACGAGGGCGTCCGCAGAGGCTATGCCCACGGCTACCTGCGCAAGTCCGTCGTGAGCGACCCGATACATCGACACAATACGGGCGACAATACGCCCGCCGTCATCCACTACCGCATCGTGCCCGGAGACCAAATGCACATCACCGTCGCTCCCAAGGGCTTCGGCAGTGAAAACAAGAGCGCGCTCTCCATGCTTACCCCCAGCCAAGGAGTAGCCGGCATCAAGCAGTTTGTCCTCGACACCATCTCCCACGCTGGGGGCAACCCCTGTCCGCCGATCATCGTCGGTATCGGCATCGGTGGTACGATGGAGCGCTCTGCAGAGCTAGCTAAGCGTGCTCTGCTGCGTCCTATCGGTGAGCGTCATCCCGATCCCGCCGTCGCTGAGATCGAGGAGGAGCTACTCCAAGAGATCAATAAGATGGGCATCGGCCCAGCTGGCTTCGGTGGAGACACCACCGCCTTAGCTGTCGCCATCAATACGGGTGCGACACACATCGCTGGGTTGCCCGTAGCGGTCAATATCAGTTGCCACGCGACACGTCACGCAGAGGGTACACTATAATATATAGAGACATGGAAGAGAAGAAGATACTCAGAGCCCCCTTTACGACAGAGATGATTACTCCGCTCAGAGCGGGAGATATGTGCTACATCTCGGGGACTATATACACAGCACGTGACGCAGCGCATCTGCGTCTTGTCGAGATGCTAGAGCGAGGCGAGGAGATGCCTTTTGACTTCACAGGGCAAGTCGTTTACTATGCGGGTCCTTGCCCGGCTAAGCCTGGACAACCCATCGGCTCCGTAGGCCCCACTACAGGAGGACGTATGGACGCTTATTCGCCAACGCTCATAGCCCACGGGCTACGCGTGATGATCGGCAAGGGCTTGCGTAGCCCAGAGGTTGTTGACGCGATCAAGCAGTACAAGGGCGTGTACTTCGCCGCCATCGGTGGAGCCGCCGCTCTGATGGGCAAGTGCGTCAAGGAGGCCGAGGTGATCGCCTTCGACGACTTAGGGCCCGAAGCGATCCGCAAGCTGCGTGTCGAGGAGCTCCCCGTCATCGTAGCCGTCGACAGCCTCGGAGGCGACGTCTACTCGCTCGGCCGCTCGCAGTACGCCCGCCGATAATCAGCAAGGCTTTCTTAGTATGAGCCTGTCGAGTAAGTGGCGCTTTTGTCCTTTATTCGGCAGGCTCAGCACGTTTAGGCGCCAGGTTCGGCAGGGCTGACGCATTATAATCGCTCTGCCACCCCTGCTCTCTCACTTCTAATCTCTAACTTCTAACCTCTAATCTCTAATAACATATCTTTACGGGGAAATTTGTCCGATTCCCTCCTTTCTCGAATATCCACGTGGGAAATCTCAAATCTCCACGTGGATATTTTTTATTCCCCACGTGGAGGCGAATCATTTCTTCCGAAGTTTCATTTCATTCCTCCGAAGTTTCATTTCATTCCTCCGAAGAATTTTTTATTCTCCACGTGGGGATTTCGAAATATCCACGTGGAAATCACTTTTCTCCGACACGCCCTCGTATCGATATGTAGTCAGCTCTAAATTATTGTAACGACCCAGCGTTGCGTTTTTCCTGACCATAAGACCACACGTACTTTTCCATTCCAAAATTTATTGTACCTTTGCTTCCACAATCCGAGGGGGCTAGTGACTGTGGTAGCATAGTCGCAGGATAGTCGCCCGAGGAGGTGCTATGCGGAAATAGCTCAGTTGGTAGAGCATCAGCTTCCCAAGCTGAGGGTCGCGAGTTCGAGCCTCGTTTTCCGCTCTGTAGTAAATGGGACGGTGCTTAGGTGCCGTCCTATTTTTGTTATCCCATAGCCACGTTTAGGTGCTTTCGCAGTGTGGCGCCGAATAGTTTTTTGGACAATCAGAAGGGTATCTGTTTGTCAGTAGTATATTTTAGCGTAACTTTGTGGCAATCTAGACTACGTGAAATAATAACGATATATCAAATATACTCATGCAGAACAAAGGATTTGTGATCCTCTTCGCCTCTCTACTGACGATCATCTGCGCTTTCTACATCTCCTTTACCCCTGTGGTAAGGCACTACGATCAGAAGGCGCTGGCGATGACCGCAGCTGGCGAGGATGGCAAAGCGTATCTCGACTCAATGGCCAACGAGAAGGTGTGGTTTGGCTACACGCTCAAGAAAGCCCGCAACCAGCAGATAGGGCTCGGACTAGACCTCAAGGGCGGTATGAACGTCGTCCTCAAGGTCAATGGACGTGACCTCCTACGCAACCTCTCGGGGCATAACCAGTCTCCTGCTTTTATCGAGGCTATCGATAGAGCTGCTAAGGAGGGTGGTAATGACTTCGTTGAGACTTTCGTAAAGGCTTACAAAGAGCTCGAGCCTTCAGGCTCGCTCGCTGTCATCTTTAGCAATGGCCCCCTCCGTGATGTTATCTCGCCCAAGTCTAGCGACCAGGAGGTTATCAAGGTGCTTCAGGAGAAGTACAGCAGTGCTATCGACGCTGCCATCAACGTCCTCAAGACGCGTATCGACCGCTTTGGTGTGGTCGCTCCAAACGTACAGCGCATCGAGGGTCAGGGGCGTATCCTTGTCGAGCTACCTGGCGTTACAGAGCCTCAGCGTGTCCGTGAGCTACTACAGCGCAGTGCTAACCTGCAGTTCTGGCGTACTTACACCTATGATGAGATCGCTAGCGACCTCGTCGACGCTAACAACCGTCTCACCGCTATGGCAAATGGCAATGACCTGACGCCTGCCGATACGACCGTTAATGCAGCTGACTCGACAGCCACGGAGGCCGACTCGACAGCCGTACAGAAGCCAGCTACTGGAGGTGTAGAGAATGTTCTCTTTAGCAAGCTCAACGTGACCAATCGTGGTACCATCGTGGGCTACGCTCGTCGTGCTGATCTAGACAAAATCGATGAGATGCTCGAGGAGGCTCAGAAGCAGAAGGTGATCCGTGAGGATCTGATGCTGCTCTGGGGCAACTCACCTATCAAGGATCCCCAGACAGGCAAGGAGACAGATATCTACGAGCTATACGCTATCCGTGGTAACCGCAATGCTCTCCCCGATCTAGGTGGTGAGGTGGTCACCTCGGCACGTAGTGAGGTACGCAACGACCTTGGTCAGAACCGTCCTGTCGTCACCATGACGATGAATGATGAGGGTGCCCGTAAGTGGGCTCGCCTGACGGGTGACAACATCGGCCGAAGCATAGCTATCGTCCTCGATGGTGTCGTCTACTCTGCACCTAATGTCAATAGCGAGATCACGGGTGGACGCTCGGAGATCTCAGGTCACTTTACCGTCGACGAGACGACCGACCTTGCTAACGTCCTTAACTCTGGACGTATGGAGGCCTCTGTCGAGATCGAGCAGGAGAGTGTCGTTGGTCCGACCCTCGGTAGCGAGTCTATCAAGGCTGGTATCATCTCCTTTATCATTGCGATCATCCTGCTGATGATCTATATGTGCCTCGCTTACGGCCTCATCCCAGGTCTCATCGCCGATGGTGCTCTGATCCTCAACAGCTTCTTCACGCTCGGTGTCCTAGCCTCTTTTCACAGTGTCTTGACGCTGTCCGGTATTGCGGGACTTGTGCTGACGCTCGGTATGGCGGTGGATGCCAACATCCTGATCTTTGAGCGCATCAAGGAGGAGCTACGTGCTGGAAAGTCTATGACACGTGCTATACAAGATGGTTATGGCAATGCCTTCTCAGCAATCTTTGACTCCAACCTTACGACCGTCATCACGGGTGGTGTACTCTATGCCTTTGGTACAGGTCCTATCCGTGGCTTCGCTACGACGCTCATCATCGGTGTCATCGCTTCCTTTATCACGGCGGTCTTCCTGACGCGTATCGTTGTCGAGGCACTCGATAAGAAGGGACGTATGGACAAGGTCACTTATACGACCTTCCTTACGCGCAACCTGCTCAACAACCCAAGCTACAAGATCCTGGAGAACCGCAACAAGGGCTTCATCATCTTTGGCTCTATCCTAGTGCTCGGTCTCATTGGTTCGTTTGTATGGGGTCTCAATAGAGGTATCGAGTTCTCAGGTGGTCGTAACTACATCGTTGCCTTTGAGCAGCCAGTCTCTTCGGCTGAGGTGCGTGAATCACTCATGAAACCCCTAGAGGAGCATGTCCTCGTCACCTCCATCGGTACGGAAGGTAACCAGGTACGTATCTCGACCAACTATGGTATCGGCATGACTCAGGAGAGCGAAGATGAGGAGCTACTCGTCATCGGTAAGGTCTTCGAGGGCGTACAGAAGTTCCTCCCACAGGGTACGACCCAGCAGCAGTTTGTCGACAACTATGTCGTCAGTTCACAGCGAGTCAGCCCGAGTATGTCTAAGGACATCTCTCGTCAGGCTATCATAGCGGTGGTCCTCTCCCTGATCTTCATGGGACTGTACATCTTGCTCCGCTTCCGCAACTGGGCCTTCTCGCTAGGTGCCTTTGCCTCTGTGGCTACGACCACGCTCCTCATCGTGGCGAGCTACATACTGCTCTGGCAGGTTATGCCCTTCACGATGGAGCTGGATCAAAACTTCATCGCAGCACTACTAGCGATCATCGGATACTCGATCAACGACGTGGTCGTCGTCTTCGACCGTGTCCGTGAGACGCTACACAACTATCCGAACCGCGAGGAGAAGCTGGTGATGAACGAAGCTCTCAATAGTACGCTAGCTCGTACGGTGCAGACTTCTTTCTCAACCTTCCTAGTGGTCTTCATCATCTTTATCCTCGGTGGAGCCTCTATGCGTAGCTTTACCTTTGCGCTACTCATCGGTATCGTCTATGGTATCTTCTGTACGCTCTTCGTCGCATCGCCTATTGCTTACCTAGTACGCAATAAGCAGCATCAGAAGAAGCTCGCAGCAGCTAAGAAGTAAGCACACCTCTGCTCGCCCTCAAGGTAGAGCAAGGTAAAAACATAGTCGGAGCCTATCCACGATCGTGTGGGTAGGCTCCGACTGCTTTTGAGGCGGTGGTGCAGAGACGACTCCCTCTAATCTCTAACTTCTACCCTCTAACTTCTAATCTCTAACCTCTAAATTCGTACCTTTGTGCCATATCTAAGATACTTATCCTCTTATGACATCAAAAGTTTCAGATCAGCAGTGCACTATCGCGCAGTCGGTAGCTCATCGTTTGCTCGCTATCCAGGCTGTCGAGCTTCGTCCAGACGCACCCTTTACGTGGGCCTCTGGATGGCTTAGCCCCATCTATTGTGACAACCGCAAGACGCTCTCTTACCCCGAGCATCGCAGCTACATCAAGCAGGCCTTTGCCCTCCAGGTGAGCGACCGCTACCCCGATGCCGAGGTGGTGGCTGGTGTTGCCACGGGAGCTATCTCGTGGGGAGCCTTGGTGGCAGACGAGCTGGGGTTGCCCTTCGTCTATGTACGCTCCTCGGCTAAGGATCATGGCAAGCAAAACCTCATCGAGGGTTATCTACCCGAGGGAGCTCGTGTCGTAGTCATCGAGGATCTGATCTCTACAGGTGGTAGCAGTATGAAGGCTGTCGAAGCACTACAAGCCGCAGGCGCACAGGTTCAGGGGCTCATGGCGGTCTATACGCATGGCTTCGCTGAGGCCGAGGAGCTCTTCGCCAAGGCTGACGTGGAGATGCGCACCCTGACCGATTACAACGAAGTGATTCGCCAAGCGGTCTCTGCTGGTTACGTCTCTGAGCATGACTTAGAGATGCTTGCTCAGTGGCGCGAGAACCCGAGCCAGTGGGGACGATAGCATTGTACGACGCCTTAAGTTTACACATCCCATTCCTATGACGATACAAAGCCAGCCCGTCGCCTCTACGTATAGTTGTGAGGCAATCTATCGTAAGATCAGCGACCTGACCAATCTCGAGGAGGTACAACAGCTCCTCGAGGAGAAGCAAGTCACGGTCTCCTCACTCACTAGCGATCGCTGTGAGGTGCAGGCGCAGGTGATGAAGTTCCCCGCAGATCTCGCACTTGTTGTCTCGGAGCGTATCCCCACAGAGGAGGTGCGCTACCAGATCGAGCACGACATGATGCCCGCCAATGTCTCTATACGACTCACCTCTCAGGAGACGGGAGGTAGCACCTTAGTCGTCTCACTAGATGCTAAGCTCAACCCCTTTGTCGCTGGCATGGTAAAACCTCACCTAGAGGAGGCTGTGCAGTACATTGCCAATATGCTGGGGCAGATGCGCTACGACGCATAGTCTAAAGCTAAGATCAAGACAAGGATGCAGGGTATCCGCATAATGCTTTTATCGCTCTTGACGCTCCTACTACTGGGGTGCCAAGGCGAGGTGCAGTACGCCACGCCTCTGCGTCCTATACACTATCCGATATACTTCGGCAGTGCCGAGGGGCGTGCGCTCATACCCGTCGGGGGGTACCTACGCATCACCAAGCCCTCGACAGCAACGTCTGCCATCGGCTTCGGAGGCATCCTAGTCATTCACGGCTTCGCAGGAAGTGGTATGGCCGATTACTACTACGCCTACGACCTTGCCTGCCCTAAAGAGCTGGACCCCACGAACGCTTTGATGGTCAATGAGAAGCTCGAGGCGGTCTGTCCGAAGTGTCACAGTCGCTTTAGCATTGTCTATGGCGGGGGAACGCCTATCCAAGGACCTGCCCAAAGCCCCCTCCTGCCTTACCGTGTTCTACCCATCGATGGGGGTATACTGATCACTGCACCTGAGCTATGAGCAAGCTAGTCCGACACCTTCTCAGCCTCCTCGTCTTGTGGAGCCTCCTAGCGACAGCCGTTAGGGCGCAGTCGCGCTACGATTACGACATCCCGCTACCCGGCTTTGACAAAGATCCCCACGAACTCATCTATCGTGGTGAGACGCTCCACAGCTATCTGATCAATCCCTACACGGGAGCGCTCTATGCGGCACGTCCTGACACGCTGAGTACGCTCTTTCATGATCAGGTCAAAGCGGAGAGCCGCTCCATCGTGATGGCTTACCTCGGCAACTTGCGCTCTCCGTGGGTCGATATGGACTACTTCAACCGTCTGCGCCCGCAGCATCGCTTCCTCTTCGATCAGACGCTCTCGGGCTTCGTATGGGACGAGTCTAACAGGCTCTTCTATCGCACGAAGACCCCTTTCTCCAAGCTCCTTTATCAGCGCAATGGAGATGCCCAGAGACGCGAAGAGCAGTTTGACGCGACGATCGCCTTCAACCTCAGCAAACGGCTAGCGATGGGAGCCGACTTCAACTACACCTACTCACCAGGCTACTACATAGCGAACCGCACCAAGAGCTGTGACTATCGCCTCTTTGCGACGCTGACACTAGACCGCTACGAGGCGTACCTCTCGGGCGGGGGCAACTTCGCACGCATCACTGAGAATGGAGGTATACTCGAGGACGCCTATGTCAATGACCCTACACGGAGCAACTCTGGCCGGCGCAATCTGGAGAGCCACGAGATACCCGTTCGTCAAGCAGAGCGTGTCTGGAATGGTATCGACGATGCTCACTTCTTCCTCTCGCATCGCTACAACTTCGGCTCCTATCGTCCTCGCAGTGCCAGTGACTCGCTGACCATCTTTGGCGAGCGTCGCACCGAGGCCGATACGATGCGCTTCGTGCCGATAGCTAGTGTGGGGCATATCTTGAGCTTCAGGCAAGGCATCCACCAGTATGTAAACCGCAACCAAGCTACTTGGGAGCAGTACCCCAACCACTACTCCTATATGCACAAAGGTCCCTCGGGAGCACTCGACTCGCTCTATGTCTTGCCCGAGGACAGCACCCGACGGTGGCAGCTGGACAATAGCTTCGTCCTCTCGCTCCGTGAGGGCTTCAGACCGTGGGTCAAGTTTGGTCTAGAGGCTTATGTGCGACTGGAAAACAAATACTACTACACCCCCGACTCCCTCTATCAGGAGCGACCTGGACACAGCACCATGGACGTGGTCGTGGGCGGACGCATAGCGCGTACCTCGGGACACTTGCTCAACTTCGATGCGCAGCTCGAGAGTACCCTCCTAGGCGAAAACATCGGCTCCATATTGGCGCAAGGCGGTATCAGCACTTCCTTCCATCTTTGGAGCTTCCCCGTAGGACTGCGTGCCTGGGGCAACTTCGAGAATCGCCGTCCGGACTACTTCATACGGCACTTCCACGGCACCTTTCATCGCTGGGACAGAGACTTCGGCTATGAGCGTCGGCTAGCCTTCGGAGGGCGACTCACGCTCGACAAGCTGGGCACCTCGCTGAGCGTCGAGACCGCCACCTTGCAAAACCAGCTCTACTGGACTTCGCAAGGGCTCGTCGAGCAGTGTGCTGACCCGATACAGATCCTCTCGGCACGTCTGCAGCACGACTACAAGTGGGGGTGGCTCGCCTGGAGACTGCAAGCCCTCTACCAGCTCTCCACACGTCAGGAGGTCGTACCTCTGCCTACGCTCAGCCTCTACGGAACTGTCTACACAGACTTTCTATATGCTCGTGTCTTACGCATCATGCTCGGTGTGGACTGTCGCTGGCACACACGATACTACGCGCCTTACTATGAGCCTGCAGTCATGCAGTTTGTCAATCAGACGGAGACGAAGTATGGCAACTTCCCCCACCTGAACGCCTTCGTCAGCTTTCAGCTCAAGCGTGCGCGCTTCTTTGTCGAGTACTACAATCTCGGCGACCTCTTTATCTCACCCTCGGAGCGCTTCTCTGCAGCGCACTACCCAATCAATCCGCCCGTCGTCCGCCTCGGCATCTCGCTCGACCTGAACAAGTAGTACCAGGGTGCGTCCGTCCCCGTTAAAAGCCACATCGTCAAGATCGTTCTACAACGGACGCACGACCGTGCGTCCCTACAAAGGGTTACACATCTCGGATTGATACTGTAACCAGCTTGCTATCGTACTTTCTTTGTGTTACATACGAGTTCCAAAGTTTGTTCCGTCTTTGGAACTTTTTAGTTCCAAGGGTGGAACTCTTTAGTTCCAGCGGAGGAACTTTTTAGTTCCAGCGTTGGAACTATTAGGGGGAAGGGCATTAGGGAGAGGATTGCGGTTAAGTAAATGGAAATGAGAGGGATTTGCACTGTTTCTCTATGTTCTACACAGAGGGTAAAAGTGCAGAAAGCGTGGATTTGTGCAGAAGTTCCGTTACCAAATCGTTAGCCCATTCTCCGAATGGTAACGAAGAGGTAGGAGCAGGTAACTGACGGAAGAGTATTCGGTAAGTGAACTTTCTGCGATTCGGGTGCTGCTGCTCTGATATACAACGCTTTGCATAGCTGAGAACGCTTCGGTAACTGGTAACTTTGCCCATAAAAACAGAAGCGTATGCAAACAGACAAAATGAAGGTTTTGCTCTACCTCAAAAAGAGCGGATTGGACAGGTCGGGGCAAGCTCCGATTATGGGGCGGATAACTTACGGGCGAACGATCGCTCAATTCAGTTGCAAGCTGTCGTGCGACCCCAAGCTGTGGAATGCTCGTGAGAGCAGACTGAACGGCAAGAGCCGTGAAGCTGTGGCAACGAATGGCAAGTTGGAGCGCTTGCTGCTCTCGGCGCAGTCGGCTTATCAAACCCTTTGTGAGCGAGGGGTTGTCTTTACAGCGACTGACATCAAGGAGTTGCTGCAAGGTAGTATGCAAAGTCAAATCACCTTTTTGGAGCGGTACGATCAAATGCTCGAAGAGATGAAGCAAAAGGTGGGTGTCGAGATAAAGGCAACAGCTCTGAATAGTTACTTTACTATTTGAAAGCATCTGAGAGCCTTTATTGAGGAGAAGTTCCACACTTCAGATATTGCTTTCAGTCAGATTGAAGAAGACTTCTTGGAGTGCTTACAACACTATTCTGTCGGCAAGCTGGGGCATTCGCAAGGTCATTATCGTAAGATGGCATTAGCGGTGAAAAAGATCTGTCGTTTGGCATATCGTGAAGGGTTGATAACGCGACAACTGTTTGCTCACGTAACGATCGAACGAGGGGAGAACAAACAACCTCGTGCATTGGATAGGGCATCGTTGGATAAGTTGCAGAGCCTGACCTTTGAGCCGTATGAAGGGGAGCTGGAAACTGCTCGTGACCTCTTTCTCTTCACCTGTTATACGGGTGTTGCCTACTGCGATATGGTTGCCCTTAATCGGGAGCATCTCTTTACAGATGATGAGGGGGCATTATGGCTTAAGTTCCGCAGACAGAAGACCAATACGCTTTGTCGTGTGAAGCTTCTATCTGAAGCGGTCCGTCTGATGGAGCGACATCAATCGGAAGACCGTAATACGCTCTTTGCTCCCATTGCTTATTCGGTTTACCTCGCCCAACTCAAAGCTCTACAACTTCGAGCTGGTATCTCTATTCCCCTTTCGGCACACGTTGGTCGCCACACCTTTGCCACGTTGATAACTTTGGAGCGGGGCGTGCCGATTGAAACGGTGAGCCGAATGTTGGGGCATAGCAATATCCAAACGACCGAGCGATATGCTCATGTGACTCCGAAGAAGCTTTTCGATGAGTTTGAGCAATTTCTCTCTTTCACTGAAGACTTAACCTTAACCTTGTAAGAGCAATGCGCAGTACATTCAGAATACTATTCTATATCAATAAGAGCAAGACCAAAGCAGACGGCACAACGGCAATCCTTTGCCGTATCACCATAGATGGAGCAAGCGTGGTGATAACCACAGGCGAAAGCACTGCCCCAAAGGATTGGAGCGTGAAGCGAGGGGAAACAAAGGAGAAGAAGACCAACCAACGCTTGCAAGCATTTCGGGAGAAAGTCGAACAAGGCTACAATACCTTGCTTTACAAATATGGAGCAGTGAGTGCCGAGTTGCTGAAGAACTACTTGCAGGGTGTCGGGAAAACTTCAACGACCCTGCTTACTCTTAGTGCGGAAGAACTCAAAGCCCAACGAGAGTGCAGTAGTGCGGGGACGTA